>Ga0256838_1000001_pt1 | contig 349515 bp, 344 predicted proteins | sample 4571419metaG_FD_185978 | JGI IMG/M metagenome (GOLD analysis project Ga0256838, IMG submission 185978) | Hydrothermal vent microbial communities from Guaymas Basin, Mexico - 4571-419 | ecosystem: Environmental > Aquatic > Marine > Hydrothermal vents | place: Mexico: Guaymas Basin | collected... | reverse complement strand
AAGCCTGGTGCCCATAGCGGCGGGGAAACACCCGAGCCCATTCCGAACTCGGAAGTTAAGCCCGCCAGCGCCGATGATACTGCCCGCGGGAGCGGGTGGGAAAGTAGGGCGGTGCCAGGCTTTTTTTATTATCTGAGCTCTTCCCTTCTTCAATCCCTTCTCAAAATTTCCCGAGGAGGTAAGCCATGGAACTCTGGGTAAGGGCAAAGGAAGGAGAGAAGAGCATAAAGATTCAAGGCTCTCTCAAAAAGGTCTTTGAAGAGGTAAAGGAGAAGTTTAACGAGTCTCCCCAAATCCTTGCCTTTAACGGCACAAAGAAGGAGAGGAGACGCTTTAAGAGGGAGCTCCGCCAAGCAGGGAAGGACCTACTTAAAGCGGCCGAAAACTATCTTAGCTGGTATAAGAGCTGCAAGAGGCTCTTTAATTAAAGTTTACTACAATTGGATTTTTGAAAGCTCGTTGAAGGTACTTCCCCTATCTGGAATTTATCGTTCAGAATTAAATTGACGGGGCTTTCGCCCCGCCAAGTTTCCCCTCGCACTCCCCTTTCGGAACTTATTAGAAGTTCGGTGTCCATTATAAACAGCCACTATGTCAAAATCTGACGCAATCTGTCAGTTTTTTTTAAAAACTCTCAATCTGCCTTTAAGAATCTTTAAAGCAGTCGCTTTAAATGTTTTAAATCTCTGACGGTTAACCTGAAGCTGGAAGGTCAGCTTAGGCACGAGCTCTTTAACTCCAAAGTTTTTAGCCATCTCTATAATCTCTGTGTCGGGAGGGTAAAGCTCCAAAACCTTCTCTGTCAAAAACCAACTTGCAAACCTCTTCCCTGTAAATCCTACAAGGTAAACGGCAATTCCTCCTTTTCTCTTCTCAATGAAGAACTGGTAAGGTGAAAACTTTATTCCTCTCTCTATCTCCTTCTCAGTAGCATAGCTATCAGGAAGGAGAGCTCCAAAAAGGAAGGGCTCTTCGTCGGGTATCTCAAAGGTCTCCTTCACCTTTTTTTTCTTCTCGTCCAGGGAGATTTCCTGATTTAAAGGCTCGTAGTGCTCTATCCGACTGACGAGGAAGTTTCTGTAGCCCTTAGGGGTCAGAGCTCCGATGTAGAAAAGGCCGTTGTAGGTAAAGAATTTTACCGGAAAGAGCTTATAGACCTTTCCTCTATACTGAAGGTAGGCACCTTTGTTCTCAAGGATTGTTGAGATGATTGACTTAAAGAGCTCCGGCTCAAGGTTAACACACCTTTCGTTTACGTTGGGAATCCTCTCAAACGAGAACCTCAGGAGCTCCCTCTCCTCGTCGTTCAGCTCCTTTTCAAAGCGGGAGATTGCCTCAAAGGCCTTCCTAAAGAAGGGAAGGTCTCTGTAGTGGCTCGGGAAGAAAGAGAAGAGGACAATTAGGGAGATAAGCTCATCCCTGGTGTAGCTTGAAAGGAACTTAAACCTGTCCTGATTTAGCTTCCACCTCTTTACCTTACCATCTCCTACCTCTTCAAGGTAGCCGAGCTCAAGAAGAGTGTTGAGAGCTCTTAAGAGCTTTCTCCTTGCAACCCTATCATCGGTAGGGGGGAGAATGCCCTCTGAGTAAAGTTTTGAGTGGAGCTCTCCGGTGGAGAGGGTTGAGTTCGTCTTAATTAAGAGCTTAAGGATTTCAACAATAAGGGTCAGTTTTTCCAACCCTTTTCGTTCCCCCTTTTAGTTATAATTCCTTCCACACAAAAGTTAAGAGGGAATCAGCAATGATTAACCAGCTCAAAGGAGAGTTTACCACCAAACTAAAGGAAGTTTCAACTCTTGAAGAACTTGAGCGTTTAAGGGTTGAGTACTTAGGAAGGAAGGGGAAAATTACAGAGCTCCTAAAGAAAATCCCCACCCTTCCACCGGAGGAGAGGAAGGAGTTCGGAAAGGCGTGCAACCAGCTAAAAAGGGAGATTGAGGAGCTCTTAAAGGAGAAGGAGCGAGAGCTCAAGGAAAAAGAGAAGGCCGAGAGGCTGAGGAAAGAGAGGATAGACATTACGCTCCCCGGAAGGAGAAGGGAGCTGGGCGCCCTCCACCCGATAACAAAGACGCTGAACGAAATAGTAAGAATCTTTACGAGCATGGGCTTTTCAATTGCAGAAGGGCCGGAGGTTGAGACCGACTTTTACAACTTTGAGGCCCTGAACATTCCCAAGGGACACCCCGCAAGGGAGATGCAGGATACCTTCTACATCTCCGACGATGTTGTCCTGAGAACCCACACCTCACCGGTTCAGATAAGGGTAATGGAGAAACACCAGCCCCCAATTCAGATAATCGCCCCGGGAAAGGTTTACAGGAAGGACGCAGACGTAACCCATACCCCCATGTTCCACCAGGTTGAAGGGCTGATGGTTGACCAGAAGGTAACCTTTGCAGACCTTAAAGGAGTTCTTGAGGTATTCCTCAGGGAGGTTTTCGGCTCGGAGACAAAAGTCCGCTTCCGCCCCTCTTACTTCCCATTTACAGAGCCCAGCGCCGAGGTTGACATAGGTTGCGTAATCTGCGGAGGAAAGGGCTGTAAGGTGTGTAAGGGAACCGGCTGGCTTGAGATTTTAGGCTGCGGAATGGTTGACCCGGCGGTCTTCAAGGCAGTCGGAATAAACCCGGAGGTCTATCAGGGCTTTGCATTTGGTATGGGAGTTGAAAGGATTGCAATGCTTAAGTACGGAATTGACGACCTCAGGCTCTTCTTTGAGAACGACGTTAGATTCTTAAGACAGTTTAGAGGTGAGTAGAGATGAGGATTACTTACAGGTGGCTTAACGAGTTCATTGACATAAGCGACCTCTCGGCACAGGATGTTGCCGAGATTTTAACCGACGTCGGAATTGAAGTTGACTCGGTTCGCTACGCAGGAGAGAACCTTGAGAAGGTTGTAACGGGAAAGATTGTTGAAATTTCAAAGCACCCGAACGCTGACAGGTTAAAAATTTGTCAGGTTGACGTAGGGGAAACGGTTTTACAGATAGTGACGGGAGCGGATAACGTCTTTGAAGGAGCAGTCGTCCCGGTGGCCCTCCACGGTGCAAAACTCCCTACGGGAGTGAGGATAAAGAAGAGCAAGTTAAGGGGAGCTGTCTCAAACGGAATGCTCTGCTCTGAGGAGGAGTTAGGGCTTACAGAGTCTGCAAGCGGGATAATGATATTACCCGACGACACGCCTATCGGAAAGGACATTAAAGAGGTTTTAAACCTTGACGACTGGGTTATTGAGTATGAGATAACAACAAACAGACCCGACGCCCTCTCGGTTCTGGGGATTGCAAGGGAGCTCCGTGCAGTTCTGGGAAGGCAGATTACCCTTCCCGACATCTCCTATACGGAAGGAGACTTTGAGGCTCAGGAAGAGGCCAGCCTAAAAGTCCTTGACGGAGCAGCCTGCCCCAGGTATGAGGGCTTTGTAATTAAGGGAATTGAGAACAGAGAGAGCCCCCTGTGGATGAAGGTTAGGCTCTACCTGGTAGGCTTAAGGCCGATTAACGCCGCAGTTGACGTAACAAACTACGTTATGTACGAGTTAGGACAACCCCTCCACGCTTTTGACCTTGAGAAACTGGCAGGAAGGGAGGTGGTCGTAAGGAGGGCGAGAGAAGGGGAAGAGATTAAGACCCTTGACGGAGCTCTCAGGAAGTTAACCCCCGACGACCTCGTTATAGCAGACGCAGAAAAGCCCGTTGCAATTGCCGGGATAATGGGGGGAGAGGAGAGCTCCACCGAGCTCTCAACGAGGGAAATCTTCCTTGAGAGCGCCCACTTTGAGCCTATGACAATCAGGAGAACCTCAAAGAGGCTGGGGCTTACGACGGACTCCTCCTACAGGTTTGAGAGGGGAGCGGACATAGAGGCCTGCGAGTTTGCCGCAAAGAGGGCACTCCACCTGATTCAGAAGTTAACAGGCGGAGAGGTTGCAAAGGGTAAACTCTCCTTCTACCCCAAACCTTACACTCCGAAGGTAATAGTCTTTAACCCAGAAAGGGCTACAAAGCTCTTGGGAGTCAACATTCCATCAAGGAAGGCCTTTGAAATCCTCACAGGTCTGGGCTTCACCGTCAAGAAGGAGAGGGAGTACATAGTCGTCAAAGTTCCCTCTTGGAGGAAGTACGACGTAGGCAGGGAAGTTGACCTGATAGAGGAAGTGGTAAGGATTTACGGAATGAAAAACGTCGTAAGCTCCTACCCCCTAATGCACTCGGAAGTTGAGAGGAACTTTGAGCCCTTCAGAGTTCAGAGGGTGAGGGAGTTCCTGTCAGATTTAGGGCTGACGGAGGCGATCAACTACTCCTTCATAGGGAAAAAGCTCTTTGAGGCTTTCGGCCTTCCCGTTGAGAACCTCGTAAAGATTAAAAACCCCCTCTCTGAAGAGTGGGTTTACATGAGGAACTACATCTTCCCGAGCTTGGTTAGCAACGCCGTAAACAACATAAACAGGAACGAGAGAGACGTCTTCCTATTTGAGGTTGCAAAGGTCTTTGAGCCTTCCGGTAAAGAGCTCCCCAACGAGCCTTTAAAGTTAGCAGTAGTTATGACCGGAGAGGTAAGGGAAGGTCTTTACGGCAGAAGGAAGGTTGACTTCTACGACATTAAGGGGGCTGTTGAGGAGCTCCTATCTTTCTTCAGGTTAAGGGGAGAGTTTGAGAGGGAGGAGGGAAGGAGCTACCTCCACCCGGGACAGAGCGCAAAGGTCAGGGTAAAGGGAGAAGAGGTCGGCTTCTTAGGGAAGCTTCACCCGGACGTATTGGAGAGACTGGACGCAAAACAGGAGATTTTTGTAGCCGAGATTGAGCTTGAAAAACTCCTAAAACTGGCAAAAGAGGAGAGGATAGAGTTTAAATCCATTCCAAAATTCCCTCCGGTTATGAGGGACATAGCGGTAATAGTTGACGAGGATACTCCCGTAGCCCAAATTGAAAGAGTGATAAGGGAGTCCGCCAAACACTTGGAGAAGGTAGAGCTCTTTGACGTCTACACAGGTAAGGGAGTTCCCGAAGGTAAAAAGAGCGTGGCCTTTTCGCTGAGCTTCAGAGCTCCCGACAGGACGCTGTCAGACGAAGAGGTTAACAAAATTTTAGCTGTTATAATTGAGAGTCTTGATAAAATAGGAGCAAAACTCAGGGGCTAAGAGGAAGATTGTGAGCTTACCCAACACAGTAGAGGTAATAATTTCCGGAAGGAAGTTTAATATAAAGACCGATAAAGACCCGGAGTACGTCAAAAAACTGGCCCAGCGCCTTGAGGTGATGGTTGAGAAGATAAAGGCGGGCAACAGCAGGGTGACCTTTGACAAAGCCCTCGTTGTTGCCTGCTTCTACCTCCTTGACGAGAACGAAGCCCTAAAGAGCCAGATTAAGGAGCTGGGACGGGAGATAAAAAGGCTGGAAGAGGGAGCAAAACTCCTCATAACCACCGGCCAGAAAATCGCCCCTTAAGAGCAATCTTCCTTAAAGCCCCTAAAAACTTTAGGGGTTTTCAATGTGTTTGAGAAGGAGAGAATAAGGCAGGAGCTCAAGAGCAAGAGGCTCCTCTTAACGAAAGACGAGGTAAAAAGAAGAAGTAAGAGGATAGTTGAGAGAATAGGGGAGCTCCTAAAGGAGCTCAAGACAAACTCCTTCCTCCTCTTTCACCCCACAAAGAACGAGCCCGACATAACTCCTCTTGTCGAAAGTCTCTTAAAAGAGGGGAAAACCGTTGCCTTTCCGAAAGTTGAGGGAAAGGAGATTGTTCCCCTGAAAGTAAACTCCCTAAAGGAGCTCCGGCCAGGAAAGTTCGGAATTTTAGAGCCTCCCTACCTGCCAGAGAGAGTTTTAAAAGAGGTTGAGGTAGTCTTCGTCCCCGGAATTGCCTTTGACAGGCTCGGCTACCGAATAGGCTTCGGCGGAGGCTACTACGACAGGCTACTTGAAAAACTGCCGGTAAAGGCCAAAATTGGAGTCTGCTTTGACTTCCAGCTCTTAGATAAACTTCCGAGAGAGCCCTTTGACGTACCCGTTGACCTTGTCATAACAGAAAATACAACCGTAAGGAGGAAAGAATGGAAGCAATCTTAGTTGCCATATTTGCCGTGATGGCCGGCCTGACCGGAGGCTACGTAGTCGGAACGAGGAAGGGTCAGGCAATAAGGGAAGACCTTGAAAGGAAGATAACCGAGAAGGCCGAGAGAGAGGCAAGAGAAATTGTTGAAAAGGCAAAGTCCGAGGCAGAGGAGACCAGAAGAAAGGCTCAGAACCTCCTTGAAGAGGCCAGAGAGAAGTACGAGGAGATGAAGAAGAAGGCACTCCTTGAGGCCAAAGAGGAGCTCCTAAAGGAGAGAGAGAGGATTGAAGAGGAGCTCAAAGAGAAAAAGAAGGAGCTGTCAGAACTTGAGAAGAGGCTCTTGAGGCGTGAGGAGTACCTTGACAAGAGGGAGAGCACCCTTGATAAGAGGGAGGAGAACCTTGACAGGCGTGCCGAGTTCCTTGATAAGTTAGAGGCGGAGCTTGAGGAGAAGAGGACTGAGGTTGAGAGGTTGGAGGCAGAGCTCCTTGAGAAGGAGATGAAAATCAACCAGCTCCTTGAGGAGGAGCTCAGGAAGTTGGAGGAAATCTCCGGAATGAGCAGAGAGGAGGCCCAGGAGGAGCTCCTTAAGAGAATGGAAGAGGAAATCAGGAGAGACTTGGCCTTAAAGTACAAGAAGATTGAGGAGGAGTTTGAGCTAACGGCAGAGCGGAGAGCGAGGAAAATTCTCGCAACGACAATCCAGAGGCTCTCAACCGACGTCGTTGCCGAAACAACGGTTTCCGTCGTTGACCTTCCCAACAACGAGATGAAGGGAAGGATTATCGGTAGGGAAGGAAGGAACATCAGGGCCTTTGAGCTTGCAACGGGAGTTGACCTGATAATTGACGATACCCCCGAGGCCGTAACGATTTCCTGCTTTGACCCTGTAAGAAGAGAAATTGCAAGAATTGCCCTTGAGAGGTTGGTCGCCGACGGAAGGATTCACCCTGCAAGGATTGAGGAGGTCGTTGAGAAGGTTAAGCAGGAGATTGAGCAGGAGATATTAAACGCTGCCGAGGAAGTCCTCTTTGAGCTGGGAATAGACAACGTTCACCCTGAGCTAAAGAAACTACTCGGAAAGCTCAAGTTCAGGACGAGCTACGGCCAGAACGTCCTCCAGCACGTTAAGGAGGTTGCGTACTTATCCGGAATGATTGCGGCTGAAATCGGGGCAGACGTTCAGCTTGCAAAGAGGGCGGGGCTCTTCCACGACATCGGTAAGGCAGTGAGCCACGAGGTTGAGGGCTCCCATGCAATAATCGGAGCAGACATTCTCAAGAAGTACGGAGAGCCCGAGGCCGTAATCAACGCCGCCGCCGCCCACCACGGAGAGGTTGAGTTCACGAGCGTAGAGTCAATCTGCGCTGCAACGGCAGATGCCCTCTCTGCCGCAAGGCCCGGAGCGAGGAGGGAGAGCTTAGAGGCCTACATCAAGAGGATTGAGAAACTTGAGAGCATTGCCGAGTCCTTCCCCGGAGTAATGAAGGCTTTCGCAATTCAGGCGGGAAGGGAAATCAGGATAATGGTTGAGCCCGACAAGATTACAGACGAGGAGGCCGCATTCCTGGCCCACCAGATTTCAAAGAAGATTGAGGAGGAAGTTCAGTATCCCGGTCAGATTAAGATTACCGTCATAAGGGAGACGAGGGCCGTTGACTATGCAAAGTAAGAAGTTCCTCGTTGTCGGAACGGCGGGACACATAGACCACGGGAAAACGAGCCTCATTAAGGCCTTGACGGGGGTTGATACCGACAGGTGGGAGGAGGAGAAGAGAAGGGGAATGACGATTGACTTGGGGTTTGCCCACCTGGAGCTCCCCTCGGGGGTTTTGGCCGGAATTGTTGACGTTCCGGGCCACGAGAAGTTCATAAAGAACATGCTCGCAGGCGCCCACGGCCTTGACCTCGTCCTCTTCATAGTTGCCGCAGACGAAGGGGTAATGCCCCAGACCAAGGAGCACCTGACCGTCTGCCAGAGTTTAGGAACGAAAAAGGGAATAGTGGTCTTAACGAAAAAGGACTTAGTAGACGAGGAGTGGCTTGAGCTTGTAAAAGAGGAGGTTAAAGAGTTCGTTAAGGGAAGCTTTTTAGAAGGAGCTCCTATAATCGCCGTTTCCTCAAAAACGAAAGAGGGGATAGAGGAGCTCATAAAAGAGCTTGACAGGATTGCCCTTGAGACCGAGCCTAAGGAGAGCAGGGGAATTTTAAGGCTCCCGGTTGACCGCTCATTTACGGTAAAGGGCTTCGGAACGGTTATAACGGGAACGCTCCTGTCGGGCAGGGTGAAGGTCGGAGACGAGGTTGAGATACTGCCGGCGGGGAAGAGGGTAAAGGTAAGGGGAATTCAGGTTCACGGGAAGAGAGTAGAGGAGGCCCTTGCAGGCCAGAGAACCGCCCTCAACCTCTCGGATGTAAAGAAAGAGGAGGTCGGAAGGGGAGACCTGATTGCAAGCCCGGGCTACCTTAAACCTGCGAAAACGGTTGACGTCCTTGTGGAGCTCTCCAAAGAGGCAGAAACCATAATCACCCCAGGCTTTAAGCTCCACTTCCACCACCTAACCAGCGAGGCAGAGGGGGAGCTCTACCTGATAGATAAAGAAGAACTCCTTCCTGGAGAGAAGGCCCTTGCCCAGATAAGGCTGAAGGAAGAGGTAGTACCGGTTTACGGCGACAGGTTCGTAATAAGGAACTACTCGCCGGCAACGGTAATCGGCGGCGGGGAGATTTTAGACCCCCTTCCCCACAGGAAGTTCAGAAAGAGGTTTCAAGGGGAGTTCAGGGAGAAGTTAGAGGGAATTCTAAAGGGGAGTTTAGAGGAGAAGGCCCTTGCCCACCTTAGATTAAAAGAGCCCCTCTCACCTAAGGAGTTCGTTCAGCTTCTTGGTTTAACCCCTAAAGAGGCCGAGGAGCTCTCGGAAAAGCTCGTAGAGGCCGGGCTTGCCGTTAAGGCCGGTGGGGAGCTCTACACGGCCGAAAAGTTAAAAGCCCTGAAGGAGGCAATTTTAGGCCTTTTAAAAGAGACCCACGAGAAAATCCCGATAGCAGAAGGGTTAACGAGGGAAGAGCTGAGGAGCAAGCTAAAGGAAAATAGGGAGCTCATTGAAATTGCGGTTAAGGAGCTCTTAGAGTCAGGGGAAGTAGAGGAAGCAGAAGGCTTTCTGAGGTTAAAGGGCTTTGAGCCGAAAGAGGAAGGAGTTTTCAGGGAACTCGTCCCAAAGGTTGAAAAGCTAATAAAAGAAGGTGGCTTCACCCCACCGAGCGTTAAAGAAATTGCCCAGATAACAGGAGCAGGGGAGGAGAAGGTAAACACCGTCGCTTCGTACCTGGTAAGGCGTAAGGGATACCACAGGGTCGGGGAGCTCCTCATCTCACCCCAGGCCTTTGAGAGAATAAAGAAAATTCTGAAGGAACACTTCTCCCGTAAAGAGAGCCTCTCTATCGGGGAGTTCAAGGACTACTTAGGGGTAAGCAGGAAGTTTGCAATCCCCCTTCTTGAGTACCTTGACCTGCTTAAACTGACCGAAAGAAAGGGAAATGAAAGAGCAAGGGGGAAGAGGTTATAGTGGGAGAGCTCCTCCTAAATGTAATCCTCCCCATCTACATCCTGATTGGAGCGGGCTACCTCTTCGGAAAGCTAAAGCCGGAGCTTGAAACCGGAACAATCTCGTTTATAGTCCTCTACCTCTTTGCACCGGCGCTGATTTTCTCCTCTTTCAGGAAGGTTAACCTTACACCGGAGAGCTTCTTCCAGATAGCCTTCACCGCCCTATTCGTCTTCCTCTTCTCATATCTCCTGTCGCTGGCGGCAGAGAGGCTCTTTTTAAGGGAGAGGAACCCGGCCTTTGAGCTCTCATCAACGGTAATGAACGCCGGCTACCTCGGAATTCCCCTCATCTACCTGATGTTCGGGGAGAGAGCTCTCGCCTACGCAATAACCTTTATGGTCGTAATGGCCGTTTACCACTTTACGCTGGGAATCCTGATTTTAAAGGGCAGGGAGTTTAAAGAGGGCGTCAAGGCAGCCCTGAAAATTCCCCTCATCTACGCTGCACTCCTCGCCTTCTTCTTAAAAGGGATAGAAATCCCTCCCGGAGTTGAGAAAATCCTTAAGCTGACCGGCGACTCAACAATGCCGCTGATGCTCGTCTCAATAGGCATTTCCCTTTCAAGGATAACAGTAGAAGAGATTAAAGAATCACTAATTGCAACGGCCGTAAGGTTTTTCGGCGGAGCGGCGGGAGCCCTCATCTCCGTCTCCCTTATAAACTGCCCTCCCCTTCTAAAGAAGGTTCTCTTAGTCCAGTCCTCTCTTCCCTCGGCGGTCTTAAACTACGTTCTGTGTGAGGAGTTTAGGGCTTCTCCCAAGCTGGCCGCCTCAGTAATCTTCGTCTCAACCCTCCTCTTTCCCCTCTTCCTTCCCTTCCTTAAAGTTCTGGTCTCTTTCCTATAATAGGGGAAAGGTTTAGGGGGAAGAGATGAAAAGGCTGGCTTTAATTTTGCCGTTTCTACTCTTCAACGGCTCCTACGGGGCGACAATCTCCGACTCTATAACGGTCTGGAAGTGGGCTCAGCCCGACACCTACAACCTATCAATAACGGTAAGGGCGAGGGGAAACCGCGAGGAGGAAGTCCTTGAAGCCCTTAGAACTGCCGATGACTACCTGAAGAGAACGGGGCTCAACTACACCGGCGGGAACTTCTCCCTCTGGCCGGTAAGGGAGTGGAACCCTAAGGAAAAGAGGTACGTTGAGCTGGGGTTCAGCGGGAGCTCCACCTACACCTTCCACCTTAAAAGCCCTAAAGAGCAGGGGGAAATTTTTAGAGCCCTTGAGGAGGCCCGGAGGACTGCAGGCTTCAAGTACTCGGTAAACAGTGCAAGGTGGGAGGTCTCGTGGAAGAAGAGGGAGAGAGCCCTTGAGGAGCTTAAGGGAAGAGCACTTAAGGGAGCTCTCAAAGAGGGAGAGAGCTTCGGGAAAATCCTGAAGGAGAGGTGCACACTCAAAGAAATCTCCTTCTCACCCAATACCCCTCCTCCCTTTCCCGTCTTAAGGGGGGTTAAAGCAATGGGAGTTTCGGCTCCGGAGCCAAAGAGGAGCGCCGAGAGGGTGGAGCTTAGGGCCTCCTTTAAGCTGGAGTGCGGCAAAGGCTTGAAATAGAAGAGCCCTTAAAGTATCCTCTTTTCAACCAAAGAAGTTAAGGAGGTAAGATGAGGATAGGAACGCCCCTTGCCCACAACAGGACGAAAATCCTGCTCCTTGGGAGCGGAGAGCTCGGGAAGGAATTCGTAATAGAGGCGATGAGGTTGGGAATTGAAGTAGTTGCCGTTGACTCCTACCAGTTCGCACCGGCCCAGCAGGTTGCTCACCGCTACTACGTTATTGACATGAAGGACGGAAGGCAGATAAGGAACATCGTTTACAGGGAAAAGCCCGACTTCATAGTTCCCGAGATTGAAGCGATAGATACCGATACGCTGGTGGAGCTTGAAAAAGAAGGCTTTACTGTAGTTCCCAGTGCAAAGGCCGTAAAGTACACGATGGACAGAATCGGAATAAGGAGGCTGGCGGCGGAGAAGCTGGGGCTCAAAACATCGGCTTACAGGTTTGCAGAGAGCTTTGAGGAGTTTAAGAGGGCAGTTGAGGAGCTGGGCTACCCGGTAGTAGTGAAGCCGGTAATGAGCTCCTCGGGTAAAGGCCAGAGCGTCGTTAAAGAGGAGGGACAGCTTGAGTGGGCCTTTAAGTATGCTAAGGAAAACGCAAGGGGAAAGGGGAACGCCCTCATAATTGAGGAGTTTATCAAATTTGACTTTGAGATAACCCTTCTAACGGTCAGGACGAAAAATCAGGGAACCCTCTTCTGTGAGCCCATAGGCCACTTCCAGGTTGAGGGAGACTACCACGAGAGCTGGCAACCCCAACCGATGAGCGAGGTTGCCCTTCAGAGGGCAAAGGAGATGGCAAAGGCGGTAACCGACGCCCTCGGAGGCTACGGGATTTTCGGCTGCGAGTTCTTCGTTAAGGGGGATACGGTCTGGTTCAGCGAGGTCTCTCCGAGACCCCACGATACGGGAATGGTGACGATGGCAAGCCAGAACATGAGCGAGTTTGAAATACACCTGAGGGCAATCCTCGGCCTTCCGATTCACATAGAACTCCTCTCCCCCGGCGCCTCCTACTGCTTCCACGCTAAAGACTACGGCGTAGCACCCGCCTACGAGGGAATTGAGGAGGCTCTGAAGGAGCCAAACGTCTGGGTGAGGATTTTCGGAAAGCCCACAACGAGACCGAAGAGGAGAATGGGAGTAGTGGTTGCAAGGGCAGAAACTGTAGAGGAGGCAAGGAGGAAGGCGAAAGCGGCGGCAATGAAGATGAGGGTTATTGAAAATGGGTAGGGAAGTTGCAACTTTTGCAGGCGGCTGTTTCTGGTGCCTTGAGGAGGCCTTCAGCAAGGTTCCGGGAGTTATTGAGGCAATCCCCGGCTACGCCGGAGGGGAGGTTGAGAACCCCGCGTACGAGGAGGTCTGCACAGGAGAGACGGGCCACGCAGAGGCCGTTCAGGTAGTTTACGACCCGGAGGAGGTCTCCTACAGGGAGCTCCTCATAACCTACCTTACAAACATTGACCCAACCGACGGCGGCGGCCAGTTTGCCGACAGGGGAAGCCAGTACAGGCCCGTCATCTTCTACCACAACGAAGAGCAGAGGGCACTTGCGGAAAAGGCCTTAAAAATTCTGGCCGAGAGCTCCCTCTTCTCCGAGCCGATATCGGTAAAGGTGGAGCCCTTCAGGAACTTCTACCCAGCCGAGGAGTACAACCGCCGCTACTACCAGAAGGAGCCCATGAGGTACTACTACTACAAGGTCGGCTCTGGGAGGAAAACCTACTGTGAGGTGGTGTGGGGTAAAAAGGGCGGGAGGGAGCTCCTGGAGGAGAGGCTTTGAGGAGGTTTAAAGCCTACGCCCTTCAGTTTGAGAGCTCCCCCTGCTCTTTTGAGAGGAACTACTCAACACTCCTTACCCTCTTAAACTTCTGCGCTCCGAACTCCTTAGTCGTTATTCCGGAAGTTGCGGCAACGGGCTTTTGCTACGAGAGGAAAGATGAGGCCGTAAGGTTCTCAGAGAGGGTCTTCTCCGAGCTCATTGACTTTTCAAAAGGCCTCTCTCTAACGGTAGTGATAACCGGATTTGAGCTGATTAACGGAAAGCTCTTTAACAGCGTTAAGGTCTTTGACAGGGGCAGAGAAGTCCTTTCAAGGCCGAAAGTAAAGCTCTTCTTACCCGGAGGTGAGGGAGAGCACTTCTCGGCGGGCAGCTTGGAAGACCTGAACGTTGCCGAAACCTCCGCCGGTGTTCTGGCTCCCGTAATCTGTTTTGAGCTGAGGTTCCACGGGGTTTTAAATAGGTTAAAGGAGTTAGGAGGTGAAGTCTTCGCCGTTCCGGCCCAGTGGGGAAGGGCGAGGAGGGAGCACTGGGAGGTTCTCCTCAGGGCAAGGGCAATAGAGCTTCAGCGCTTTTTTGTAGGTGCAAACGGAAGCGGGAAGGAGATGGCCGGGAGCTCAGCAATCGTTGACCCCTGGGGAAGGGTAATCGCCCAAAATAAAGACGGAACAGCGGTTATAGAGGGAGAGGTAAACCTCTCCCTAATTGAGCAGGTTGAGAAGAAACTTCCCCTTTAGCAGTTAACGGGAACGATGTTCCTGTGGAGACCAAGCCTTTTGGGCTCTATACCCAAGGCAAGGCCGACAAGCTGGGGAACGTGGAGAACGGGGATTGAGAACCTCTCACCTACCGCCTTTAAAGCCCTATCCTGATTTGCGTCAAGGTTCATGTGACAGAGGGGACAGGGAGTAACTATACAGTCTGCCCCGCAAGATTTGGCATCTTTTAAGTTAAGTCCCGTTAAAACCATTGAGCCCTTGGGATTGGGCCAGAAAGCGTGGAAGCCGCAACACTCAAGCCTCCTCTCCCCCGAAACCGGCTCAGCCCCGAGGGCTTTCACTATCCTCTCAAGGGAGCGGGGGTTTTCGGAGGGCTCGTAGCCCAAAACCTCGTAAGGCCTTACTGTGTGGCAGCCGTAGTAGGGGTAAACTTTAAGGCCGGAAAGGGGCTTTTTAACCCTCTCCCTCAGCCCATCCTCTCCCAGCTCATCAAGGAGGTACCAGTGGAAGTGCTTAACCTCAACCTCACCCCTGTACTCAAGGCCGGCCTCTGCGAGGATTTTGTTGACCTTCTCCCTCAGCTCGTCGTCATTATCAAGGATGTGTTTTGCCTTCCTCAAAACGAGAAGACAGGTACTACAGACGGTAACTATCGTCTTAAAGCCCTCCCTCTCTGCAAGGGCAAGGTTTCTGGCATTAACCGCTATGTCAAGAACCTCCTTAACCTCCTCAAGGACTCCCGCACCGCAGCAGCTAAACTGGGGGAGCTCCACAAGGGGAATACCGAGCTCCTGTGCAACTGCAACCGTTGACTCGTAGAGCTCCTTTGAAGCTCCCTTTGCAGCACACCCGGGGTAAAAGGCAACTTTCTCCATTACTCAACCTCCATAGCCGCTTTCATCACCTTAACAAGGTTCTCGTGCTCGGCAATCGGCCTCATAATCGGGCTGTGGGCCTTGCCCTTTAAAATCATCTTTATACCGACTGGCAGGTTCTCAAGAACTCCTTTAATACCCTTAGCCCTGAGAGGCAGAAGAACCTCGTTGAGAAGGCCGCTCTCAAGGATGGACTTGTAGAAGGCAAAGACGTGGCGGGCACCGGGGTTGTCCTTAAGGCCGACCTTAATTGAGAGACCCCTTAACCTCATAATACCGTCAACGGGGCCCACGTGCTTGGGGCACACGTCGGCACACTTCTCACACCTTACGCAGTTCCACATGTCGTAGGCGTAGCCGATTTTTGCCCTCTCCTCTTTAAGGGCGTCTCTCTTGTCAACGGCAAACCTGTAAACCCTCGCAAGCTGGAAGGGTCCTCCGTACCCCTCGTCCATCTGGGCGGCCGTACAGGCGGAAAAACAGCTTGTACAGAGGATGCAGTCTGTAAACCTGTCGTACTTTTTAAGCTCCTCGGGGTAAACCCTCGTCTCCTCGTCAAGGGTTGAGGGAACGACGGAGGGGTCGGGAATGAGGTAGGGCTTCATCTCCTCCATCTTCTTAAGGGGCTTATCCCAGTCAACGATTAAGTCCCTTATTACCTCCATATTGTCAAGGGGCTCTAAGGTAAGGGTATCGGTACCGAACTTATCAAGCTCACTAAAGACCTGAGTCTTACAGGCCAGCTTGGGAAAGCCGTTAACCTTCACCGCACAGGAGCCACAGATTGCACTGCGGCAGAAGGACCTGAATGCAAGGGTTGGGTCAATCTCGTCCTTTATGACGTGAAGGGCCTCAAGAATTGTCATTCCTTTGGGAACCGTTATCCTGTACTCCTGATAGTAGGGCTCGGAGTCCCTCTTGGGGTTGAACCTCTTTATCCTGAAGACGACCTCTTTCTTTTCCATTTCTCCTCCCCTAATACTTCCTCTCTTCCGGCTGGAACTTTGTGATTACAACCGGCTTCCAGGTAAGGCGGAGCTCCCCGTCCTCACCCCTCCTGATAACCGAGTGCTTTAAGAAGTTCTCGTCGTCCCTCTTGGGGTAGTCGGTTCTTGCGTGAGCTCCCCTGCTCTCCTTCCTCTCAAGAGCTCCGAGGGCAATCGTCTCGGCAACCTCAACCATGTTTAAAAACTCCAATGTCTGCTGGAGGTTGGTGTTGAAGGTTAGCTCCCTATCGTAAACCTTAAGCTTCTTCGCCCTCTCCTTAATTTCCCTAACCTTCTCCAAAGCCCTCTTTATTCTCTCCTCGTCCCTGAAAATCCCGACCCCTTCGCTCATTGCGTCGCTCAGCTCTCTCCTTAACTGAGAGAGCTTTTCAGAGCCCTCCCCGTCAAAGAGGGATTTAATCCTCTCCTCCTGCTCTTTAACCTCAACTTCTGGGAAGTCAACAAGCTCAAGGCCGACAACAGACTCTGCGGCGTCCTCTCCGGCAATCTTCCCGAAAACTACAATGTCAAGGAGGGAGTTTCCTCCTAACCTGTTTGCTCCGTGGACAGAGACGCAGCCGCACTCACCTACGGCGTAGAGCCCTTTAATAACCGTCCTGCCGTACTTGTCGGTATCAATTCCCCCCATTGAGTAGTGGGCCGTCGGCCTTATGGGTATGGGCTCCTCAATCGGGTCAACCCCCTCAAAGTCAATTGCCAGCTCCCTGATTTGGGGGAGCCTTTCTAAAATCTTCTTTCTTCCAAGGTGCCTTAAGTCAAGATAAACGAACTTATTGCCTTCCTCGTCCTCAAAACCCCTCCCCTCCATTATCTCGGTCTCAATCGCACGGGAGACGAGGTCTCTGGGGGCGAGCTCCATTTTCTCAGGAGCGTACCTCTTCATAAACCTTTCGCCCTCAGCGTTTATGAGGTATCCACCCTCGCCCCTTGCACCCTCGGTTACTAAGATTCCGGTTCTCCTCAGGCCTGTAGGGTGGAACTGGACGAACTCCATATCCTTAAGGGGAACTCCCGCCCTTAAAGCCATTGCGGGGCCGTCTCCGGTATTACCGAGGGCGTTTGAAGTCCTCTTCCAGTAAATTCTTGTATGTCCGCCTGTTGCGAGAATAACGGCCTTTGCCCTTATTCCCACAATCTCTCCCGTTCTAAGGTTGACGGCTGTTAAACCTGCAATCCTCTCACCGTTGTGGACCAGAGAGAGAGCAAACCACTCGTTTAAAAACTCAACCCCGAACCTTATACACTGCTCGTAGAGGGTTTGAAGCATAACGTGGCCTGTTTTGTCTGCAGCGTAGCAGGTTCTGGGGAATGAAGCCCCTCCGAAAGGCCTCTGGGCGATTCTCCCGTCGGGAAGGCGGGAAAAGGGAAGACCCATATGCTCCATTTCCCTGATAATCTTGGGAGCCATCTCACACATTAGCTCAACTGCGTCTTGGTCGGCCAAAAAGTCACTCCCCTTTACGGTATCGTAGGCGTGCTTCTCGGGGCTATCGGGAGCGACGTTCCCCAAAGCGGCGTTGATGCCTCCCTGAGCGGCACCGGTGTGGGAACGGGTAGGATAGACCTTACTGAGAACGGCAACCTTTAAACCTTTCCTGCGGCTCGTCTCAAGGGCTGCGTAGAGGCCACCTCCTCCTGCCCCGACTATTACTATGTCGTAGGTAAGCATTGCTCCTCCAGTGTTTACTTTAGTTATTAATAGTTAATTGACTGAATTGTATTAAATTCGTAAATCGTTGAACACAAAAGGTTTAAACTCCCCCATTCTCCTAAATGTAAAAATTTTGTAAAATTTCATTTACCTTATTTACTTAATAAAATGCAGATAATTTTATTTTTGGAGGTCCTCCTAAATGCTGGAGTACGATATAGTTATAGTCGGCGGTGGAGGAGCCGGACTCTACGCGGCGCTCTGGGCGGCCGAGAACACAATCCTGAAAGTTGCCGTAATAACTAAAGTCTACCCCACCCGCTCCCACACAGGTGCTGCAGAGGGGGGAATTAACGCAGTCCTAACCCACTCTGTAGGCGACAGCCCCGAAGCCCATGCCTACGATACGGTTAAGGGAAGCGACTTCTTAGCAGACCAGGATGCGGTTGACATAATGTGCAAGATGGGGGCGGCCGTAATCTACGACATAGCCCACAGGGGAGTTCCCTTCTCAAGGCGCCCCGACGGAAGGATTGCCCAGAGACCCTTTGGAGGAGCGAGTTTCCCCAGAACTTGCTATGCCGCAGACAAGACGGGCTTTTACATACTCCAGACCCTTTACGAGCAGTGCCTCAAGAACAACGTAACCTTCCTAAACGAGTGGTTCCTACTCTCAATAATCCACAACGGCGAGAGGGTTGAGGGTATTACAGCCTGGGACGTAAGGAACGGAGGTGTTCACCTTATAAAGACAAAGGCGGTTATCCTTGCAACGGGAGGACACGCAAGGGTTTACTGGAACAGAACTTCAAACGCCCTGGGCAATACCGGAGACGGAACGGCTGCCGTTTTAAGGGCGGGATTGCCCTTAAAGGACATGGAGTTTATCCAGTTTCACCCTACGGGCCTTGCAAAGACGGGAATTTTGGTAACCGAAGGTGCAAGGGGCGAAGGAGGGTACTTAAGGAATAAGGACGGCGAGAGGTTTATGAAGAGGTACGCCCCCGAGAAGATGGAGCTTGCACCCAGGGACATAGTTGCAAGGGCTATCCAGACGGAGATTGACGAGGGAAGGGGTTGTGGCCCCAACGGAGACTACATCTGCCTTGACCTGACCCACTTAGGGGAAAAGAGGATTAACGAAAGGCTACCCCAGACGAGGGAGCACGCAATCCTATACGAGGGAGTTGACCCCGTTAAGGAGCCTATACCGATTGCCCCCACCGCCCACTACTCAATGGGGGGAATTGACACCGACAAGCTCGGAAGGACGCCGATTAAAGGACTCTACGCCGCCGGCGAGTGTGCCTGCATCTCGGTTCACGGAGCAAACAGGCTGGGAGGAAATTCCCTCCTTGACGTTCTCGTTTACGGAAGGCTTACGGCCCTTGAAGCGGTTAAGTACGCAGATGATGCCCCCGAGACCAACCCCTCGTTTGCTAAAGTCAAGGACGACGAGAAGAGAATTTTGGAGCTCATGGAGGCAAGCGGGAAGGAGAAGATGCCCCAGCTAAGGAGGGAGCTGGGAGAGGTTATGATGAAGCACTTCGGAGTTTTCAGGGAAGAGAGCTCCATGAAAGAAGGCCTTGAAAAGCTCTACGAGATAAAGGAGAGGGCAAAGGAGGTAAAGGTTTACGACACCAGCAAGAAGTTCAACACAGACCTTATCTCCGTCCTTGAGTTTCTGAACCTCGTTGAGCTCGCCCCGGCAATTGCAATCCCGGCAGTTGAGAGGAGGGAGAGTAGGGGCTCTCACGCAAGGAAGGACTACCCCGAAAGGGACGATAAGAACTTCCTTAAACACTCGGTAATTAAGCTGGGAGAGGACGGGAGCTACCAGCTCTCGTGGAAGCCGGTAGTGATTACAAAGTTCCCTCCGGAGGAGAGGAAGTACTAAGGAGGAGAGAATGGAAACCGTAAAACTTCAGGTTTTCAGATACGACCCCGAAAAAGACGCGGCTCCCTACTACAAGGAGTACGAGGTTCCGGTAGAGGGGACGCTACTCAACGCACTCCTTTACATAAAGGATAACCTTGACCCTACTTTAGCCTTCCGGGCCTTCTGCCGAAGTGAAGTCTGCGGCTCCTGTTCAATGAAGGTTAACGGCAAGACTAAGCTTGCCTGCAAAACTCCGATGAAGGAGCTGGTTGAGACCTGGAAGGGCAAGCCCTTAAGAATTGACCCCTTAAGCCACATGAACGTGATTAAAGACTTGGTAGTTGACATAGACAAGCCGATAGAGAAGATGAAAACCCTTATTCCCTGGCTCGTTCCAGACCCCCGGGTAGTTCCCACCGACCCGATGCACGAGAGCATCATCTACCCCGAGGAGATGAAGGCCTACAGGGACCAGATACACTGTATGCTCTGCTTCTCCTGTTATTCGGCCTGCGAGGCAGTAGAGGATAACTCAAGGTACAGGGGACCTTTCGCCTTCTCAAGGGCCTACAGGTTCCAGGTTGATAGGAGGGACATTGAGACTGCAAAGGAAAAGAGAATAAGGTACGCAATTTCCGGAGGGCTTTGGAGCTGTGTCCAGTGCCAGAAGTGCCTGTACGTTTGCCCCAAAGGAGTTAAGCCGGCAGAGGACATTCAGAACTTAAGGGGTCAGTCGGTTAAGAAGGGTTTTACCGACAAGCCCGGTGCAAGGAAGCTGAAGCACTTCGTTGACTGGATTTACGCAACGGGACAGATAAACAGACTCTACCTGCCGGAAGAGGTTTACGGCAACAAGGAAGCAAGGGAGAAGCTAACGAAGGCCTACCAGGAGATGGGAGTAGAGGTCTGGGAGGTTCCCAAACCTACCAAAGGTCTTATGAAGTTCAGGGACATCTACCTTGAAATCCTCTCTAAGGAGAATAAGGCCCTTGAGCTTGACTTCTCCCACGTCAGGAAGATTGACAAGATGGTGAGCGACATCTTTAAGGCCGACATCTGCACGATAGTTGACAGGGCTCACGAGAGGGGAGAGAGTGCCAAGGGGCTCATAGGGAAACTGAAAGAGCTCTTGGGAGGTAAGTAATGATTAAAATCGGCTTTTATCAGGGCTGCTGCTTTCAGGGACAGGACGCCCACATGTTTGAGACGATGAAGGAGACTTTTAAAAAGCTTGACGTTGAGCTGGAGCTCCTTGAGGAGACCACCTGCTGCGGAGGAAACACGATAGACGAGGAGAACAGAAAGCTCTCCTACGCAATAAACGCCCGCAACATCGCCCTTGCAGAAGCCAGAGGCCTTGACATGCTCGTCTCCTGCAACACCTGCTACATGGTAATTGCGAAAGCAAAGAGGGCCCTTGACACCGACGAGGAGCTGAGGGAAGAGATTAACAACCTCTTAAGGGAAGAGGGGCTTGAGTACAAGGGAACAAGCAGGATTTACCACCTCCTTGACTTCTTCAGGGACGCGGTGGGCTACGAGAAAATCAGGAAGGCCGTAAAGAGGCCTTTAAAAGGCTGGAAGGTTGCCGCCTACTACGGCTGCCACGTACTCTACCCCAAAGAGATTGCAATTGACAACAGCGACAACCCCTCCTCACTTCAGGAGATTTTAAAGGCACTCGGAGCAGAAGTTATAGACGACTACGAGCACAAAGACGCCTGCTGCGGTTACCACTCATTCTTTACCGATAAGAGCATGACCTTAAAGAAGCTGAACAGGATTTTGGGAAGCGTTAAGAAGATGGGAGCCGACATTGTTGCAACACCGTGCCCCCTGTGTTTCAAGTCCTTTGACATCTACCAGCTCAACATGGAAAAGCCTCCGATGGTTCCCTCTTCATTCCTGCCCGAGCTGATGGCATACGCCTTCGGAATTGATAAGGAGACCAGCGGTTTAGCCCATCACCTCGTTAAGGTTGAAAAAGATTAGCGTAAGGGCAGATATCCCTCAAAGGGCACTCACTACAGCGGGGCTTCCTTGCCCCGCAGATTTCCCTTCCCAGCCTAATCAGGTTGTAGTGGAAAACCCTGTTAAACTCTCCGCTGAAGTTCTCTTCCATAAACTCTGAAAAGTCGTCAAAGCTCCAGCCTTCGGGGATTAAACCCAGCCTCTTTAAAACCCGTTTGCAGTGAGTATCTATTGGAAAAGTATTTTTATTAAAGCCAAAAGTGAGGATTACCCTTGCAGTTTTTGAGCCGATGAAGGGGAAGGAGGTTAGGAGCTTTATGCCCTCTTTTGCCGGGAGCTCCTTCAGCTTCTTTTCAACCTCGGGCCACCTCTCAAGGAGGGCCTTCAGGGCAGTATACTTCTGGTTAAACATTCCGCAGGGGCGAATTGCCTCAATTACCTTTTCTTTTGGAAGGAGGGGGATTTTGAGGAAATCCCCGCCGGTCAGTTTCTTCAGGTTCTCAACGCACCTCTGTGCGTTTTTATCGGTAGTGTTCTGGCTTAAAACGGTAAAAACAGCCTGCTCCAAAGGGGTACGGCGGGGACGGTGGGGCTCGGGGTAGAGTTTTAAGAGCCTCCTGTAAACCTTCTCAATCCTCTCCTTTAAATCCCTCATTTCAAGAAGCCGGCAATCCTCAGGGCGTTCTCAAGGTCTTTCTGGAACTCGGGCTCTCCTCTCCTGTTCCTGAGGAGGTAGGCAGGGTGAAATGTCGGTATTACGATGACCTCTCTTCCCCCGATTTCAACCCTGTGCTCTTTTCCCCTTATCCTTGAAATGGGGGTCTTCTCGGGAAGGTTGAGAATTGTTCTTGCGGCAAAGGCACCCAGACACAGGATTACTTTGGGAGCTATGAGCTCTATCTGCTTCTCAAGAAACGGGTAGCAGGCTTTGATTTCGTCGGGAGCCGGGTCTCTGTTGTTGGGAGGCCTGCACTTAACGACGTTTGTTATGTAAACCTTATCCCTGCTGACCCCGTAGAGGTTGAGGAACTTGGTAAGAAGTTGCCCTGCCCTGCCGACAAAGGGCCTTCCCTGAAGGTCCTCCTGCTCTCCCGGAGCTTCACCGACAAACATCAGGTTTGTCCGGGGGTCTCCCTCTCCAAAGACCACGTTATTCCTCGTTTTACAGAGGCGACACTTACAGCACTTTTTGGCCTCCTCCTCAAGCTCCTTAAGGAGGGAAACAGGGTCTTTTGCGCTCAACTGAACCTCCCCGATTCTCACTTCGTCATAGCCTATCAGGTTAAGAAACTCTATTAGCTTCTCTAATTGCGTCATGGACTATCTCCTCCCTGAGCTCCCCGTCGTAAACCCAGAGGGTAGGCCCCTCAAGGTAAACCTCCTTCATCTGGGGGTCAAAGTGGACCTTTAATCTCTCTCCGCTCCTTACCTCAACCTCAACAGGGGAGGGGAGGTGAAAGATTTTTGCCGAAATCAGGGCGGAAGCAACTGCTCCCGTTCCGCAGGCAAGGGTTTCGGCCTCAACTCCCCTTTCGTAAGTCCTTACGGCTATTCTATCAAGCCTGACCTCAACGAAGTTTACGTTTGCCCCGGCCGGAGCAAAGACGGGGGAGAAGCGGAGCTCCCTCCCAACCTTGTTTACGTCAACAAGCTCTAACCTATCAACGAAAACGACTGCATGGGGGACTCCGGTATTTACAAAGTGAACGGTTAAACCTTCGGCCTCAAGGCCCAAGTTAAAGTCGGTCGGCGGGGTCAGTTTTACCCTCACGTCCCTTCCGAGAACCTCGGCCTCAATAACTCCCGCGTCGGTCTCAACCTTCATCTTTGCAGGGGCAAGTCCCTCCTCAAATGCGTACCGGGCAACGCACCTCATTCCGTTCCCGCACATCTCGGCCGGGCTTCCGTCGGCGTTGAAGAACCGCCACCTGAAGTTTGCGACTTGTGAATCCTCAATCAGTATGAGGCCGTCGGCGCCGACCCCTGTTCTCCTTGAGCAGAGAACCCTTACTGCAACATCCTCTTTTATACCGTGGAAGAAGTCGTTAAAAGCCCCTGCAAGGTTGTTTATTATGATGAAGTCGTTTCCCGTTCCCTGAATCTTTGCAAACTTCAGAGTCACCTCAACCCCCTAAAACTCCTTCCAGACCTGAGGAAGGAGAAAGTGCCTCAGCTTTCCTATTCTGGTCCGGGGGAGCTCCCTATCAACGATTTTGAACTCTTTGATTTTTTTATAGGGCTGAAGGTGCCTCGTCGTCCTTGAAATCTCCTCCTTTATAAACCTCTTAACGTTCTCTATCCCCTCCTGAACGAGGAGCTCAAAGTCGGGACGAACCAAGGCCCTTATCTTACCCTCGTCGTAGAAGACTCCGACTTCAAGAATGTAAGGGCTCTTTAAGACCTCAAGCTCAATGTCTTCGGGGTAAACCTTCTTACCGCTCTCAAGGACTATAACCTCTTTTGCCCTTCCAGTTATGTGAATAAAGCCGTCCTCGTCAATATACCCAAGGTCTCCGGTGTAGAACCAGCCTTCTTTTATAACCTTCTTGGTCTCCTCGGGCTTGTTGTAGTAGCCCTTCATAACGTTGGGACCTTTTACAGTAATCTCCCCGTCCTCTGTAATCCTCACCTCAACTTCGTCAACGGGCAGGCCGGCGGAGCCGATTTTCTTCTTGTCGGGGCGGTTAACGGAGATTAAGGGGGATGTCTCGGTTAACCCGTAGCCCTCTAAAACGTTAAAGCCCATCGCCTCAAAGTCTCTCCAGACCTCCTCGCTCAGCTTTGCCCCGCCGCTAATCATAAACCGCAGGTGCCTGCCCACCTTATCGTGAACCTGTTTGAAAAACATCCTCTGGGCGGGCTTTATTCCTACTTTTCTAAAGAGCTTGAGGGCACCCTCAACGGCCCTCCTCTTTACCAGAGGGAGCTTTTTAATTTCGGCTATTATGTTGTGATGGATTACGTGGTAGAGTTTAGGAACCCCTATCATTACCGTAATTTTCTGCTCGTTCATCGTTGCTAAAATGTCGGCAGGAGTCAGCTTCTCAATGAAGACGGCCGGAATTGCAAGGGTAAGGGGCAGGAGAACCGTGGTCATAAGGGGGTAGATGTGGTGGAAAGGGAGAATTGCAATAAAGCGGTCGTTTTCGTTTAAAAAGCCCAACTTTTCAACTGCCCTTACGTTGTGGTCAAGATTACCGAGGGTGAGCATTACCCCTTTCGGGTTTCCGGTAGTTCCGGAGGTGTAGAGGATTACGAAGACATCACTGGGGCTCCTCTCCTTAAAAGTCAGGGAGTTTGTAGGAGGCTTTAAGTCCCTGTCAACGTTTATGACCTTTATGTGGTAGCCGATTTCCCTAATTGCCTCCTTTACTTTGGCCTCGTTCTGGTTGCTCGTTATAACGTAGCGGGGCTGGGAGTCCTTAAAAATGTTAAAGAGCTCCTCACTTGAGAGGAGGTAGTCAACGGGAACGGCGATTCCCCCCTTAAAGAGGGTTGCGTAGAAAGCGGAAATCCACTCCGGCCTGTTTTCCATGAAAATTACAACCCTATCTTCAGTGGAGAGGTTCTTAAGGGCTTCCTGAACCGAAATCAACTGCTCTCTAAAATCTTTAAAGCTCATGGGGTAGTACTTTCCGCCCTTCTTTCCGACCAAAATCTCCCTTTCGGGCTTTTCCTTTATATTCTCGTAAACCCTCTCGTAGAAACTCTTCACCAGGGTTACTCCTAAATTAAATCAAGTCTATGATTTCCCTGACGTCCTTCTTTTTATCCTCAATAACCTGAATGAGCTCCTTGGCCTTCTTCTTTGAGACGTTCTTTCCCTGAGGGATTTCAAGGACTTTAAACTTGAAGTAGCGGGTAAGGGTGTCTATTTCAACTACGTCCCCTACAGAGAGCTCTTTCCCCGCCTTAACGGTTTTACCGTTAACCCTGACCATCCCCTTGTCGCACATTTCCTTTGCCAGAGCTCTCCTCTTTACCACCCTGCTGAGCTTGAGGAACTGGTCTATCCTCACTCTGCCTTTTCCTCCTTAAGTTTGTGGGGATTGAAAAGATTTTCAGTATAAGTGAAAGGAAACCGGCCGTCAGAAAGCCGGCGATAAAGGAGAAGACTATAACCACGAAGAGCTTTGTGTGGAAAACCCCGACAAAGGGAACTGAGACATCAACGTCCTGAAAGTTCTGAAGGGCAAAAAGGGAAACCCCTACAACTATTACGGCAATTATAGTGGCATAAACGTTCTGCTTGAAAGTCATTTCAGACCTCTAAAAGGTTAAGTAGAGACCGGTTATTCCTACGGCCATAAGCCCCAGCACGAGGGTAAGGCCGTTTAAGGCCATTGAGAGGCCGTGGAGCTTTAAGAAGCTGTCGTAGTAAGATTTATCACTCTTCCTGTAGTACTCGGCCTTTAAAAGGGATGCCTTCGGGACAATTACAAGCCCGTTAACAAAGTTAAAAAGGTTCATCAGGAGAAGGAGGAAAAGGTTGAGCCAGCCGACGGCGTTAAGGGAGTTTTTTGTAAGAAGGTAGAAAGAGAGGAGTGCGGTAAGGCCGAAGATGTAGCCGATGCCAAAGTACTTGGGGAAGACCGCTCCGGTGTACTTTCCTGCTTCTTCTTTCGGAAGGACTTTAAAGGCCATGGGAGCTCCGATTACGGTAAAGAAAAAGAGAGCTCCCACCCACAGGGAAATTGAGTAGATGTAGAGGGATTTAAGTAAAAAGTACAAACTTCACCTCATTTAACCGTTTTTGCACAGAAGATAATATCAAAGGAGGGCTTTCAGGTTAAAGGTCTGTCCACTTTAGGGTTATAACGTCAACCGGGCAGTTCTCAACGCAGATTCCGCAGCCGTTGCAGAGCTCCGGGTGCATCACAACGGCCTTCTCTCCGCTCATAACGAAGACTTCGGTAGGGCAGACCTCAACGCAGATTGCACAGCCTATACATTTGTCAGTATCAATGTAGGGAATAACTTTCAAAAACCGTGCCTCATCTTAAAAGCTTTTACGGTGTTGTAAAGGAGCATCGTTATAGTCATGGGGCCGACCCCTCCGGGAACGGGGGTAATGGCCGAGGCCTTCTCCTTTACAGCCTCAAAATCCACATCTCCCACTATCTTACCATTTAATCGGCTTATTCCTATGTCAATAACAACCGCACCCTCTTTAACCATGTCGGCCTTTATCAGGTGGGGAACTCCCGTTGCAACGCAGAGGATATCGGCATTCTTAGTGTACGAAGCAAGGTCGTTGGTGTAGACGTGACAGACAGAAACGGTCGCGTCTGCATTTAAAAGCATGTTGGCAAGGGGTTTACCTACAATGTTGCTGTGGCCGACCATTACGGCGTTCTTGCCCCGAAGCTCTATTCCGTATTCCTCAAAGAACTTCATAACTCCCGCCGGGGTGCAGGGCATTAAACCCTCTTCGTAAAGCCCCAGCATACACTTGCCGGCGTTTACCGGGTGAAAGCCGTCAACGTCCTTCTCTGGAGAGATGTAGTTAATAACCTCACGGCAGGAGAGGTGCTCTGGGAGGGGAAGCTGAACGATTATTCCGTCTATTTCGGGGTTTTCGTTTAGCTCCTTAACAACTCTATTTAGCTCCTCCTGAGTAATTGTTGCCGGGAGCCTTTTGTCAACCGAATCTATACCTACCTTTTGGCAGGCCTTAATCTTATTCCTAACGTAAATCTCGCTTGCAGGGTCGTTACCGACCAAAACTACGGCAAGGGCGGGAGCCCTTCCGAACCTCTCCTTTAGCTCTTTAACCTCTTCCTTTAACTGCCCCCTAATTTTCTCAGAGAGAGCTCTCCCGTCTAATATAACTGCCATCGCTTCTCCTCTCGTAAACCTGATAGATTCTCTCAAAACTCTTAACTCTCCTATCCTCCCCCACCTCAAAGACGACTCCGCACAGCTGAATGAGGGGAGCCTTCTCGGGAACTTTAAACTTAACGGGAAGCTGTTTAACAAACCTCTCAACTCCCTCCTGAGGCTCCATACCTATAACGGTGTTTACTGCGCCGCTCATTCCGGCATCGGTTATGTAGAGAGTTCCCTGCGGAAGGAGCCTCAGGTCGGCAGTCTGAACGTGGGTGTGGGTTCCGAAGACTGCAGTAGCCCTGCCGTCTGCGTAAAAGCCGAAGGCCTGCTTCTCAGAGGAGGCCTCGCCGTGGAAGTCAACTATAACCAGGTCGGCCTCTTCCCTTTCAAGGATTGAGTCAAAAGTCCTAAAGGGGTTGTCAAGGCACTCCATAAAGACCCTGCCCATGAGATTGACAATTAAGACTTTAAGACCTTTCACCTCAACGGTTATGTAGCCCCTTCCCGGAGTTCCGGGTGGGTAGTTTGCAGGCCTTAAAATCGGGTAGTTGTCTATAAACCGGAAGACCTCTTTCTTGTCAAAGGTGTGGTTTCCTCCGGTTATAACCGAAACGCCGAAGTTTAAGAGGGCCCTAACAACCTTCTCCGTAAGGCCGAAGCCTCCGGCAGCGTTCTCACCGTTGGCCACAACCAGGTCAAACTCTCCTTTCCTCTCCTCAAGCCAGACCTGGAGAGCTCTCCTGCCCGGCCTTCCGACAACGTCTCCTATAAAGGCTATCCTGAGCAACTTTCCTCCAAATCCTTCAAGAGGTAGTCGGCCTGCTCCTTCAGGTGAAGGAGGTCTGCAGTGTTGCAGATTAAAAAGTGGCAATATTTTAACTTTTCCGAGTAGGAAAGTTGAAGGGAGTCTCTCCTTATAGCTTCTCTAAGGCCGAACCTTTTTGCTGCCCTCAAAAGCCTCTGCCCCTTGTAGGCAAAGACGAGAACAACCCTGTCAAAGAGGGAAGTCCAGCCGTACTCAACCATAACGGCCGCCTCAACGAAGGCAGTAGAGCCCGAGTACCTCTCTTTAACCTCAAGGATTTTCTCCTTTATGAGGGGGTGGGTTATTGAGGTTAGGAGCTCCAACTTCTCGGTCTCTGAAAAGACTATCCTTCCAAGCCTCTTTGTGTCTATCTCACCGTCCTTTCTCAAAATGCCGCTGCCGAAGGCCTCAACAACCCGGACGTAGCCGGGAGCTCCCCTCTTTAAAACCTCTTTGCCGAAGTCGTCGGCGCTGAAGACGGGGTAGCCCCTGAGGGAGAGGAATTTACAGAGGGTTGACTTACCCGAGCCTATGTTACCGGTTATTCCTACCAACAAAGGAACTCTCCTTCTTTGAAAGGAAACTCTCAAAAATCGGCACGAGGATAACTGCAACGGGAACGGATATAACGATTCCCAAAAACCCTCCCAAGTAGCCGCCCACAAACATTGAAAAGAGAATGAGGAGAGGGTTAACCCCGGTAGTTCTGCTCATTATAAGGGGGTAAATGAGGTTTTCAAGGCCTGCTTCGCTAAGAAAGACGGCGAGAACGCCGATAACCGCCCCCAGGGTTCCGTTATCAAAAATTGCAAGTAGCATAGAAGGGATTAAGCCGGAAAAGAAGCCTACGTAGGGTATCGTGTTGAGGACGCCGGCAACAAAGCCGATTAAAAAGGCGTATTTAATCCCTACGAGGTAGAGGCCGAGGGCTATGTAGATGCCCACGAAAGTGGCAACCGCAAGCTGGCCGAGAAGGTAACTTGAAAGGGCGTCGTGGACCCTGCCCAGTAGCTGGCTCAACTCCCCTTTTATCCTCTCGGGAGCAAGGGCTAAGTAGAGCCTTACCAAGCTCTCGGCGTTTGTTAGAAAGTAGTAGGTTAAAAAGGGAACGAGAACGACGTTAATCAGGACCGAGATAACGGAGAAGACGCCCGAAAAGAGCTTGGAGATTATGTTCCCGATTGGAATGTTCCCCAGCTGCTCGTAAACCCCCTTAACGATTGTCTGGAGGTTTTCGGGGCTGAAGTGGAGCTTCTTTAAGAAATGCTGGCCGAAGGATTTATAGAAGAAGGCGTCAAGTTTCTTACCCAGAACCGGAAGATAGTTTATAAAGCTCTGAACCTGAGATATCACGGTGGGAAGGACGATAAAGAGGGCGATGAAAAAGATGAGGAAAAGGGTAAAGAGGGTTAAGAGGGCCGAAAGGGTTTCCTTTCCCCGAGTTTTCTTCTTAAAGAAGGTGAAAATCGGCCATGAGACGTAAGAAAGGGTAAGGGCGATAAAGAAAGGCAGAAGTGCCGGCTTTAAAAAGAAGAGGAGGGCTATGAGGAGAACAACCGTAAAGAAGAGGTAGAGCTCGGTCAGGTACTTACTCACTGCTAAGCTCCCTTATTCCCCTGAAGCTGTAGCTAACGGCCGAGACTACGGTGAAAAAAGCGGTTAGGATGAAGAGTACCTTTAAACTGTACCCCGGAAGGAGGTTAAAGTTCAAGTTAAATAGGACTACAAAGAGGGTAAGGAACTGCAAAAATGCAGTAAGTTTTCCCAAGAGGTTGGGCTTTATCCTGTCAAGTTTACCGAAGGCAGACAGGAGCCAGCCGCCGAAGAGGAGTAGAACGTCTCGGCTGATTACTATAACAGTAAGCCAGACCGGAATTACCCTGTCAAAGTAGGAAAGGAGGAAAAAGCCCGAGTCAATGAGGGCTTTGTCTGCAAGGGGGTCAAGGATTACCCCGAGCCTCGTTATCTGGTTAAGCCTCCTTGCTAAGAAACCGTCAAGAGCGTCGCTGAGGGCGGCAACGAGGAAGACTACGAAGGCAAGCTTGAAATCCCGGTAAAAAGAGGCCATAATGAAGACCGGTATAAGGAAAACTCTGAAAAGGGTTATCAGGTTCGGAATGCTCAGCAACTCTTTCCCTCCGGAGGTTTTATGAACCCCTTAACGGCCAGAGAGCTAATTGTAAACTTTCTGAAGGAGGATTTGGGAATAACGGGAGATTGGAGCTCCCTCCCCCTTAAAGGCAGAAGGTTAAAGGGAGTTTTAATAGCAAAGGAGGAGTTTATCCTGTGCGGAGCCCCCTTCTTTGAGGAGACGGTAAAGACCCTTGACTCTGACGCCGCCTTTAACTGGAAGTTTAAAGAGGGAGAGAGGGTAAAAAGGGGCATAATCTGTGAAGTTGAGGCCGACGGAAACGCCCTCCTCTCGGCCGAGAGAACCGCCCTAAATATCCTTCAGAGGTTGAGCGGAGTTGCAACAAAGACGAGGGAGTTTGTAGAAATCCTCAAAGGCAGCCCCGTCAAGCTCCTTGATACGAGGAAGACTACGCCGGGACTGAGGGTATTTGAGAAGTACGCAACTAAAGTCGGCGGAGCCCTCAACCACAGGCTCGGCCTTTTTGACGCGGTGATGGTGAAGGATAACCACATAAAGGCTTACGGAGGGCTAAGAGAGGCGGTAATCTCCGTTAAAGAGCAGATTCCGATAACGATGAAAATTGAAGTTGAGGTTGAAAGTAAAGAGGAGTTAAAGGAAGCCCTCTCCGTTATTGATATGATTGATATAGTTATGCTTGATAATTGGGAAATCGGCGAGGTTGGAAGGGCAGTAGAGGAGTTAAAGAGGGCAAAGCCTTCGCTTCTGGTGGAGCTCTCGGGAGGAGTTGACGAGGAGAAGTTAGAGAGGGTAAAGGAGCTCCCTATTGATTTCGTCTCAACGAGCAAGGTGATAACCGGAGCAAGGTGGGTTGACGTAAGTCTGGAGGTAGTTGAAGTTGACGACAATGAACGTCCTTGACGGCCTTTTAATAGTAATCCTCGGCTGGAATTTAATCAGGGGCTTTAACAAGGGCTTTATTGAGGAGCTGGTCTCACTAATTGGAATAGCCGCAAGCCTTATTTTAGCCTATCAGCTTGCTCCAGTAGTTGCAAACTACCTCGTTGACAGCCCCGACCCTACGACGATGGTCTTAACGGGAGTTTTCATCTACCTGATTTTCTTCGTAATAGCCAAGTACGTTGCGGCTTTAGTTGAGAGCAAGGTGGCCGAGAGCTCCTTAGGAATGGTCAACAACGTCCTCGGCTTCTTCTTCGGAATCTTTAGGGGAATTCTTATAGCCTCAATTGTCGTCTTTATGGTGGCTATAATTTCCCCCGACGGCTACCTGATAAAGAGGAGCTCGCTGGGAGGGATAACGGTTCCGATAATTGATAAAACCCTTGAAATCCTTGACGGAAAAGTTGAGAAGCACTGGAGGAAGAACTGGCAGGTTGCCAGAGTCTACCTTAAGAAGAACTTTAAGAAGTTTAAGGAGGAAATCCTCCCCGCCGCGGGGGAGGAAGTTAAGCCTAAAGACCGCACTTAGCCATGTAATTAACAAGGTCAACGAGCCTACAGGAGTAGCCCCACTCGTTATCGTACCAGGCAATAACCTTAACGAGGTTGCCGTTAATAACGTCGGTTGAGAGGGCGTCAACTATACTTGAGTGGGGATTACCCATAAAGTCAACCGAAACGAGGGGCTCCTCACAGTACTCAAGGATTCCCTTGAGCTCTCCCTCTGCAGCCTCCTTAAGGGCGGCGTTAACCTCCTCGGGAGCAACTTCCTTCTTAACTACGCAGACGAAGTCAATGAGGGAGACGTCGGGAGTCGGGACCCTTATTGAAATTCCGTTAAACTTGCCCTTAAGCTCGGGGATTACGAGGCCTACGGCCTTTGCGGCTCCGGTAGTCGTAGGAACCATGTTTACGGCGGCAGCCCTTGCCCTTCTTAAGTCTTTGTGGGGAGCGTCAAGGAGCCTCTGGTCCATAGTGTAGGAGTGGACTGTAGTTAAAAATCCCGACTCTATTCCGAAGTTCTCAAGGAGGACTTTTGCAACCGGGGCAAGGCAGTTTGTCGTACAGGAGGCGTTTGAGACTATGTTGTGCTTTGACGGGTCGTAGGAGGAGTGGTTAACTCCCATAACGATTGTTATGTCGGGCTCCTTTGCAGGGGCAGAGATTACAACCTTCTTTGCTCCGGCCTTAAGGTGCTTGCTCGCCCCTTCCCTGTCCCTAAACCTTCCGGTAGCCTCAAGGACTACGTCAACCTCAAGCTCCTTCCAGGGGAGCTCCTCAGGGTTAGGGTCTGCGTAAACCCTTATGGACTTTCCGTCAATTACGAGGCTGTCGCCCTCTGCGTAAACTTCGGCGTCAAACTTGCCGTGGACAGAGTCGTACTTTAAGAGGTGGGCAAGGGTCTTTGCGTCTGTAAGGTCGTTAATCGCAACAACTTCAATCTCGGGGTGGCTGTGGGCAATTCTGTAAAAGCTCCTTCCAATTCTTCCGAAACCGTTAATTGCAACCCTGACGGCCATACTTCCTCCCTACGATTTTTGGCCTAATGATAAACTTTCCAGACAAGATTTTCAAAGGAGAGCTCCCTTGGAAGGCCTCTACATAGGCTTAATCCTCTTCCTTTTCAGCTTGGTTGTGGCCTTCGGGTTTATAGCGGTTAAGGAGAAGAGGCGCTCCCTGAAACTCCTTTCAGAGTTAAGGAAGGAGAGGAAAAAGAAGAAAGAGAAAAGGGAAGACAGGCTAAAACTCCTCTCAAGGGCCCTCTCCCTCATAAGGGAGGGGATAGTAATAATGGACCCCTACGGGCGGATTATCTTCACAAACCGCTTTGCAAGACAGCTTCTTGACATTGACGAAAATGCAACGGGAAAGTTTTTCTACCAGGCGATAAAGAACTTTGACATAGTCTCACTGATTAACGAGGCTTTTAACGAAAAGTACCGGGTCTGGCAGGAGAAGAAAATAAAGGATAACTACGTTCAGATAATCTTCGGCTCGGATATGGACGAAAAGGTTCTGCTCTTCATTGACCTTACTCCGATGAAGAAGTACGAGAACCTTAAAAAAGACTTCATAGCCAACGTTTCCCACGAGCTAAAGACTCCTTTGGCAGCAATGAAGCTCTCCCTTGAGACTTTGGAGGAGGAGTGTAAGGAGAACACGAGGGCTATGGGTTTTATAAACAGGGCCCTTGAGAGGGTCTCCTACATGGAGCAGTTAATAGAAGACTTAATCACCCTCTCTCAGCTTGAGAGCGTAAAGGTGAAGGTAAGGTTTGAGGAAGTGGAACTCCTTCCCCTTGTAAGGGAAATCCTTAAAGGGCTTTCGGACTTTATCCTCAAAAAGGGAATCAAAATAGAGCTCAAACTTCCCGAAGGGGCAAAGGTTTACGCCGACAGGAAAATGCTCTACGCCGTCTTAAAGAATCTGATAGACAACGCAATCAAGTATAACAGGGAGGGGGGGAAAGTAATAATCGGGTTTAGGGAGCACAGGAGCGAGAGCGAAATCTCCGTCTGCGACACGGGGTACGGAATTCCCAAGTCCCACATTCCTTTCATCTTTGAAAGGTTCTACAGGGTTGAGCGCTCCCGCTCAAGGAAGTCGGGAGGAACGGGACTGGGGCTCTCAATCGTTAAGCTGGCCGTTAACAGGATGGGCGGAAGCGTAGAGGTTGAGAGCAAGGAAAACGAGGGAACCTGTTTCAGGGTTTACCTTCCCAAGAGAAAGCTGTGATATTATTACCGCCAAGTAAGTAGCCTGGGGGCAGTATGAAGAGGATAGCTCTTTTAATAATCCTGATTTTGGGGGTAATTATTCAGAGCTCCCGCGCCCAAGAAGAGCTAAAAGGTCAAAAAGTTGAAAAAGTGATAGTAATCGGAAACGAGGCCGTTCCTACAGATACAATCCTCTACTACATATCGGAAAAGCCGGGGAAACCCTTTTCTCCCAAGTTGGTAGCAAAGGACATAAAGATCCTCTTTAAGCTTGGCTACTTTGAGAACATCTCCGTTGACGTTAAAAAGGGTAAGAAAGGAGTAATTCTCAGGTACTTTGTGAAAGAAAAGCCCGTAATTACCGACATAGTCTTTAAGGGAAATAAGGAGATAAGCACAAGCAAACTAAAAGAAGAACTGGGGCTTATAAGCGAGGAGGGGGAGGAGACGAAACTCCAAAAACCCCTTGACTACAAGTACCTTGACCAGTTAAAGCAGAAGATTGAGGAAATCTACTTAAAAAGGGGATATCCGGGAACGGAGGTTTACTACACGATTGAGAGGGTCTCACCTACGAGGGCAGTTGCAACCTTCGTAATCTCGGAAGGCTACAAGGCAAACGTCTGCTCAATTGAAATTAAGGGGAATAAAGAAGTAAGCTCCGGGGATATAGAAGACGCCTTAATTACAAAGCCCAAGTCAATTTTAAAACTGAGGTTTAACGCTCCCCTTTCTCAGGCAAACCTTGAGGAGGACGTAAAGAGGATAAAGGAGCTCTACTACAGGCTGGGATACCTTGACGTTGAAGTAGGAGAGCCTCAGGTAGTTAAGACGGGTAAAGAGTGCTACAAGGTTATCTACCCGATTTTAAAGGAGGGCAAGCCCTACAAGTTCGGCAAGATTGAGTTTGAGGGAAACAGGCTCTTTTCAAAGAAGGAGTTCCTAAAGCTCAGCAAGAAAGTAAGGCCGGGAAAGAGGTTTAACAGGGAAGCGGTTGATAAGCTGGCAAGGAAAATAATCAGGAAGTACGGAGAGCTTGGCTTTATCTTCGCAAACGCCGTTCCGGAAGTTAAGGTTCATCCCGAAAACCACACGGCCGACGTAATCTTCCACATCTACGAGGGAGAGAGAGCCTTTGTAAGGCTGATAAACATAAAGGGAAATATCTCCACGAGGGATAGGACAATCAGGAGAGAGCTTGACCTTTACGAAACGGGAATCTTTAACACCGTAAGGCTTGAGCGCTCAATAAGGAGGCTCTTCAACACCGGCTACTTTGAGAACGTTGACGTTAAGCCCAAGGTAGTTGAGGGAACGAACAAAGTTGACGTTGACGTTAACGTTAAGGAGAGGCTGACCGGAATGTTCTCAATCGGAGCCGGCTACAGCTCGGTATCAAGGCTGGTTGCAATGGTGAGCCTCTCAAAAGGAAACCTCTTCGGAACGGGAGACTCGGGATCAATCAGCCTTCAGGCAGGCTCAAGGGTCTTTGACTTCTCAATCTCCTACAACCACAAGTGGTGGCTTGATAAACCTCAGACCCTTTCGCTGGGTCTCTACAACAACAGGTACGAGTACTTCACCTACACGAGCAAGAAGACCGGCTTCTCAACTATGGTAAGCCGCCGCCTCTGGGAAGACTGGAAGGTAGGCTTGGGGTACGCCCTTGAGAGGGACAAGATTACTGACATTGACGAGGACGCTCCCGACATAGTTAAGGAAGAAGAGGGGACCGAAACAATCGGCCTTGCAACGGCTTTTATCTCAAGGGACTTAAGGGATAACCGCTTCCTTCCCCACAAGGGAGACTACTTCAAACTAACAACTCAGGTTGCGGGGAACTTCCTCTTAGGAGACAAGAACTTCTACAAGGTAGTTGGAGAGTATGCTTACTACTTCAACTTTAACGACCTGCCGATAGACTGGGAGCTCCCCTTTATTGCCTCAGTCCACGCAAAAATCGGATATGCAGAAGCCTTCGGGGATACCTCAAGGCTCCCTATTGACTACAGGTTCTATGTAGGAGGAGACACCACAGTAAGGGGATTCAGGTGGGGTGAGGCAGGCCCCAAAGATAAGGACGACGACCCTGAAGGTGCAAACAGGGAGCTGATTTTCAACTTTGAGCTGGGCTACGACGTAACGAAGATGCTCAGGCTCATAGCCTTCGTTGACGTAGGCGGAGGCTGGTGGGACGAGTATAAGTTAGGCGACATGAGGAAATCGGCAGGACTCGGTCTTAGGGTTTTAACTCCTATGGGTCCAATCAGGCTTGACATAGGTTGGAAGCTTGACAGGAGGAGCGGAGAGAGCTCCTCCCAGTGGCACTTCGGAATGGGAAGCTACTTCTAAACGGAGGATTGAAAAATGAAAAAGGTATTAACAGCGGGAATCTTAGCTACTTTAATGACTTTCGGCGGAGCCGGTACGGTAAAGGCGGCTCCGAAAAAAGCACAGAGCTCCCAATTTGCAGTTTACTACGTTGACATGCAGAAAATAGTTAACGAGTCTGCGAAGGGTAAACAGGCAAAGAGTTTACTTGAGGCAAAGATTGCAAAGGCCAAGAACAAGATAAAGGCCCTTCAGCAGGAGATTGAGAGGATAAAGAAGGAGCTCTCAAGCCCGGCCCTGAGCAAGGAGGCAAAGGAGAAGAAGGAGACGGAGCTCCAGCAGAAAATCAGGGAGCTCCAGCGCTACCAGCAGGATGCCCAGATAGAGATTGCAAACCTTGAGAAGAAGTACACCTTTGAAATTATCAGCGAGGCGGTAAAGGTAATTAAGGAGTACCAGAAGAGCCACAAAATTCCCATAATAGTTGAGGCCAGAGAGGCGGGAATAATCGCAGCAGACCCAAAGTACGACCTTACCGAAACAATCATTAAGCTCTACGACCAGCAGGCAGGAAAATGAAGTTAAAGGAGCTTGCAGAAAGGTTCGGTTGCAGGCTGGTTGGAGACGGAGAGGTTGAGATAACGGGAGTGGCGGAAATCCACAGGGCCGCTCCCGGCCGGCTCACCTTCCTCACAAACCCCAAGTACAGGAAGTACCTGAAGGAAACAAAGGCTTCTGCAGTCCTGACAGATAGGGAGATAAAAGGGCTCAAAATCCCCCAGCTAATCTGCCAAGAGCCCTACGTCGTCTTTGCAAAGCTTTTAAACCTCTTCCACCCCGAACCCCTCCCTCAGCCCCGAATCTCACCCAAAGCATCAATTTCCCCTACGGCAAAAGTGGGGAAGGATTGTTACATAGGGGACTTTGCCTTTGTCGGGGAGAATACCGAATTAGGGGATAACTGCTACATCTTCCCCGGCGTTTACGTAGGAAACAACTGCAGAATAGGTGAGGGAACTATCATCTTCCCCAACGCCTCAATCTACGACGAGACGGTAATAGGAAGGGGAGTCAGAATCCACTCGGGAGCCGTAATCGGCTCGGACGGTTTCGGCTATGCCTTCAGCAAGAAGGAGATGAAAATCTACAAAATCCCCCAAAGGGGTAGAGTTGTAATTGGAGATTTTGTTGAAATCGGGGCAAACACAACAGTAGACAGGGGAACAATCGGGGATACGGTTATCGGAGAGGGAACAAAAGTAGATAACCTCGTTCAAATCGGCCACAACGTAAAAATCGGAAAGTACTGCTTTATAGTCTCTCAGGTGGGAATTTCGGGAAGCACGAAAATCGGAAACTTTGTAACCTTAGCAGGTAAGGTAGGAGTTGCAGGCCACATTGAGGTAGGGGACAACATTACGGTAGCGGCAAAGTCGGGAATTACAAAGAGCCTGAAGGAGCCGGGAACTTACGCAGGTTTTCCCGCAAGGCCTTACAGGGAGTGGAGAAAGATACAGGCCCTCGTTGACAGGCTGCCGGAAATCTACGAGAGGATAAAGAAATTCCTGAAAGGAGGAGAGTAATGGAGTTTCACGTCAAGGACTTAAACCTTGCAGAGGAAGGAAAGAAGAGGATAGAGTGGGCAGAGATGGACATGCCCGTTTTGAGGAAGGAAATCAGGGAGAGGTTTATAGAGGAAAAACCTTTAAAGGGAATAAGGATAGGGGCTTGCCTTCACGTCACAACAGAGACAGCAAACCTAATGAGAACCCTTAAAGAGGGAGGAGCGGAAGTTTACCTTTGTGCCTCAAACCCTCTCTCAACGCAGGACGACGTTGCGGCGGCGCTTGTTAAGTATTACGACATTCCCGTCTTCGCAATTAAGGGAGAGGACGAGGAGACCTACTACACGCACATTGAAGAGGTCCTAAAGAGGAAGCCCAACGTAACTATGGACGACGGCGCAGACCTCATTTCAACTCTCCACATGAAGCACAGAGAGTTAATCCCGGAAGTGATAGGGGGAACTGAGGAGACAACTACGGGAGTTATAAGGCTTAGAGCAATGGCAAAGGAGGGAGCTCTGGCCTACCCGGTAATAGCCGTAAACGAAGCCCTTACAAAGCACCTATTTGACAACCGCTACGGAACGGGACAGTCAACGATAGACGGAATTCTGAGGGCTACAAACAGGCTCCTTGCAGGCTCAACCTTCGTCGTTGCGGGCTACGGATGGTGCGGTAAGGGCGTCGCAATGAGGGCAAAGGGAATGGGAGCAGACGTGATAGTTACCGAGGTTGACCCGATAAAGGCCATTGAGGCCAAAATGGACGGCTTCAGGGTAATGCCGATGATAGAGGCCGCAAAAATTGGGGACTTCTTCTGTACCGTCACCGGAAACATCCACGTAATAAGGGAGGAGCACTTTAAGGTAATGAAGGACGGAGCAATAGTGTGCAACTCCGGACACTTCAACGTTGAGATAGACATTCCCGCCCTTGAAAGGTTAGCGGTTAAGAAGGAGAGAATCAGGCCCTTCGTTGACGAGTACACCCTACCTGACGGAAGGAGAATCTACCTCCTTGCCGAAGGCAGGCTCGTTAACCTTGCCGCAGCCGAAGGACACCCGGCCTCGGTTATGGACATGAGCTTTGCAAATCAAGCCTTAAGCGCCGAGTATCTTGTGAAGGAAGGGAAGAACTTAAAGCCCGAAGTCTACACAGTTCCCGAGGAGATAGACAGAAAAGTTGCAGAGCTGAAGCTCAAGGCGATGGGAATTGGGATAGACGAGCTGACCCCCGAGCAGGTAGAGTACCTCAACTCCTGGGAGATGGGAACTTAAAAGGTCAAGTAGGCGGATAAACAGAAAAGCCCCGCTTTAAGCGGGGCTTTAATTTTTTTGAGGAAGGTGGCGCCCGCAAGTATGAAGCCTTTAGTGGCGGAGAGGGCGGGATTCGAACCCGCGGTACGGGCTTTAAACCCGTACACCCGCTTAGCAGGCGGGCGCCTTCAGCCAGCTCGGCCACCTCTCCGAAAAATAAAAAGTGGTGAGCCGGGGAGGATTCGAACCTCCGACCTACGGATTAAAAGTCCGTTGCTCTACCAGCTGAGCTACCGGCCCGTTAGTGGCGGAGGGGGAGGGATTTGAACCCCCGGAGGGCTGGTTAGGCCCTCAGGTGATTTCAAGTCACCCGCCTTCAGCCAGACTCGGCCACCCCTCCGCGTTGCGATTAAGAAAGATATGCTCTATGTTTTAGGGTGTCAAGAGATTTACGGAGGTTAAGATGGTACCTGAGGAGCTCCTAAAAATCTTAGCCTGCCCCAAGTGTAAGGGGGATTTGGAGTACAGAGAGAAGGAACAGAAGCTAATCTGCCACAAGTGTAAACTGGCTTACCCAATCGTTGACGACATCCCCGTAATGCTCATTGACGAGGCAGAGGAGATAGATGGGTGAAGTGAGCCTTGCCCTCTCTCTCCTCGTAACAGTTGCCTTTCTCGGCTCAACGGCCTACGGTATTTACAGAACCTTTAAGAGGAGAAGGAATGGAGAGGGTTGACATAAAGAGTATGAACATGCAGGAGCTAAAGGAGTTTGTTAAGGAGCTCGGCCTTGAGCCCTACAGGGCAAAGCAGATAGCCCAGTGGCTCTACAAAAAGAGGGTCGGCTCCTTTGACGAAATGACAAACCTCTCTAAGGAGGCAAGGAGACTTCTATCCGAAAGGGCGGAGCTCCACCCCTTGAAGCTTGTAAAAGTTGAGGAGTCCTCGGACGGAACGAGGAAGTACCTCTTTGAGCTAAAGGACGGAAGCAGAATAGAGAGCGTCTTTATTCCTGAAAAGAGCTGGAATACGCTCTGCGTCTCAACTCAGGTGGGGTGCCCTGCCGGTTGCAAGTTCTGCCTGACCGCAAAGGACGGCTTTACGAGGAACCTGACCCCCTCAGAAATTGTTGAGCAGTACATTGCCGTCCAGAGAGACGTGGGGGAGGACAGGAGAATCTCAAACGTGGTCTTTATGGGAATGGGGGAGCCCCTTTTAAACTTTGACAACGTCAAAAAGGCTGTTGAGATAATGACCGACAAGAACATGCTTGACCTCTCAACGAGGAAGATAACAATCTCAACGGTGGGGATAGTTCCCGGAATAGACAGAATGGCAAAGGAGATGAATAAGGTTAAGCTGGCGGTCTCACTCCACGCAACGACCGACGAGGTGAGGGACTACCTCGTTCCGCTAAACAAAAAGTACCCGATAAAGGAGATAATGGCGGCTTTAAGGCGCTACCCGGCAGACAACACCAGGAGAATAATGATTGAGTACGTTATGCTCAGCGGCGTTAACGACTCAATTGAGGACGCCAAGCGCCTTGCAAAGATGGTAAAGGGACTTCCGGTAAAGGTCAACCTGATACCCTTCAACCCCTACCCGGGAGCCCCCTTCAAACCCACTCCGAGGGAGAGAATAGAGGAGTTCCAGAAGGTTCTCTGGGACAGGAACATTGCCGCCTTCATAAGGGATTCAAGGGGGCAGGACATATCTGCCGCCTGCGGAATGCTGAGAACCAAGGAGAAAGAGAGGGAGCTTGTAAAATAGAGAAAAACAGACAGCGGGGAGGAAAAGATGGCTGTTCCCTTTTCCGTCTACCTCTTTCAACAAAAGGAGGAGGTAGAGTGGCTTAACGATGAGCTGATACTCCTTCTAAACGAGATTGCAACGGCAACGAAGGAGATTGCCGGGAAGGTAAGGAAGGCGGGGCTCCTCGGAGTTCTCGGGAGCGCCGGCAAGGTAAACGTTCAGGGGGAAGAGGTTCAGAAACTTGACGAGCTCGCCAACGAAATCCTTATTGAGAGTCTGAGAAACTGCGGTAAGGCCTGTCAGATAACCTCAGAGGAGGTTGAGGACTGCCTCGTAGTCTCAGAGAGCGGCTACGCCGTTGCCTTTGACCCCCTTGACGGTTCCTCAAACATTGACGTCAACATAAGCATCGGAACGATTTTCTCAATCCACAGGGACAGCGTAATGAAGCCCGGCAAAGAGCAGCTTGCCGCCGGGTACGTAATTTACGGCCCCTCTACTATGCTCGTTATGAGCCTCGGGAGGGGAGTTGTAGCCTTCACTCTTGACCCGGAGAGCGGAAACTTCCTCCTCTCACATCCGGAAGTCAAGCTCCCCGAGAGGGGAAAAATCTACTCAATCAACGAAGCCAACAGGGATAAGTGGACAAGTGAAGGGCTGAGGAAGTTTATAGACTACCTCAAGGGTGAGAAGTACACCCTCAGGTACGTAGGCTCAATGGTTGCGGACGTCCACAGGACCCTCTTCAAGGGGGGAATCTTCATCTACCCGGCAGATAAGAAAAACGCAAAGGGCAAGCTGAGGCTCCTTTACGAGGCAAGCCCCATGGCCTTCCTGATTGAGCAGGCGGGAGGGCTGGCCTCAACCGGGGAGAAGCCCATCCTGGAGGTTGTACCCGAGGAGCTCCACCAGAGGGTTCCCGTAATCCTCGGTAGCAGGTGGGAAGTTGAGAAGTGCCTTGAGTTTATGAGGGAGGGGTAGGAGCCCCTCCCCTCAACCTACTTCTTCCTCTCACTCTGAACCTTCTCTCCGAGGGAGGAAATCTTCTTCTCTATCTCTTTTAAGAGGCCTGAGCTCTCCTTACCGGACTTAATTCTGCTCTCGGCCTTCTCAATCTCCTTCTCAAGCTGTGCATAGAGCTCCTCATAGTCGTAAGCGTAGCCCAGGACTTTTGCAAGCCAGAGCTCCTTTCTCGCAGCCTCAAGGTACTCAACTGCCTTCTTCCTATCCTTCCCGGAAACTTTGAGGGCCTCGTCAACGTACCTCTGGGCCTTTATGAAGGGAATCGGAATGGGAACCTCCTCAACAATAAGGCTACCCCTCACGAGGGCAAGGGTCTTCATCGCCTCATCAACCTTACCCTTCTTAATGTACTCCTTCGCAAGGGAGAGAACCTGAGAGTACATTGCAACGGGAAGGTAGGTCGTAATTACGTCAATCTCGTCGGCAAGACCGCTCAGAATGAGCCTTGCGTCCTGAACCCTTCCCTTCTCAAGGAGTTCCTTAGCCCTCTTAATTGAGCTCTCGGCCTCCTTAACGTCCCCGCTAAACTCCATTACAACAATCTGCTGGCTTACCGGAAGGAGCTGAAGGTTAGGGTGGGCTTTGAGGAAAGCACTTAAGGACTTCTGAGCCTCCTCAATCAGCTTGAGGGCTTCCTCTTTCTTACCTTGATGGAGAAGGAGAACTGCCCTGTCGGTGTAGGAGAGGGCCTTCAAGGCCTCGTCAAAGGGGAGGGAGCTCTTTTTCTCTTTTAGCTCCTGAACCTTCTCCCTCACGCTCTCCTTTCCCTTTTGAGCAGCTCCCGTTCCTGCAAGGACAGAGGTTGAGAGGAAAAGACCTACCAGCGCTGCGGTTAGAAGCCGTCTCATCGCACACCTCCTTTTTATTGTTTTTTAACAATAGGGCTATACTTAAATAGAGAGAAACCGATAAGGAGGGAGAGATGGAAACTTACGATGTTGTAATCGTAGGAGGAGGGCCCGCAGGCTTCAACGCTGCAAAGAGCGTAAGGGAGCTCTACCCCGATAAGAGGGTTCTACTGATAAACGACAGAGAGGAGCTCCAGATACCCTGCTCAATTCCCTACGTAATTGCAGGAAAAGTACCCCTTGAAAAGAACGTCTACCCCCTTGAGAAAGTAAAGGAGTTTGCAGAGCTCCTCATTGATAGGGTAGTGGGAATAGAGCCGGCAACGGCAAGCCTCTTCACCCCCACAAAGAAAATCGGGTACGAGAAGCTAATCTTAGCAACGGGCTGGCTACCCAGAAGATTAAACCTTCCCGGCTCCTCCCTTAACGGAATCTACTACATAGACACCTCAACAGAAGGAGTTAAAAGGATTAAGGAGGAGATAGAGGGGGCAACGAAAATCACCCTCATAGGGGCGGGGTTCATCTCAATAGGCTTTGCAGACCAGATAAGCAAAGCATACGGGGGCAAGGAGATTACCGTAGTGGAGGCGTCCGAGCACGTAGCCTCGGGGGTCTTCTCCGAAGAGTTTGAATCGGAGATGGTTGAGAGCCTGAAGGCTCAGGGTGTAAGGATTCTCAAGAGGCAGAGGGTAAAGGGGTTTGAGGGAGACCGAAGGGTAAAGAGGGTAATAACTGAGGAAGGAGAGATTGAGAGTGAGCTGGTACTGGTTTTTATCGGCTTCCTCCCCAACTCAAGGCTTGCCCTTGAGGGGGGAATAAAGACCGACAGCCGCGGCTTCATTGAGGTTGACTCCTTCCTGAGGACTTCTGCAGACAACGTTTTGGCAGCAGGGAACTGCATCGCCCACAAAAGTTTAATTGACGGCAAGACAATTCCGGCGATGCTCGCCTCGGTCTCGGCAAGGGACGGCAGGATTGCCGCCCTCAACACCTCCGGGCCGCAGGTTAAAGATGAAGGAGTAGTTCCGGCGGGGTTGACGGAGGTCGGAGGGAAGTTCTACGGCTTTGCCGGTTATACCGAGAAGCTCCTTAAGGGAGACGGCTTCAAGTTTAAAGCCCTCTCGGTCTCCACAACCGACGCCTACCCGGGAGCTCTTCCCGGCTGCAATCCCCTTAAAGTAAAGCTCTACTTTACCGAGAGGGGGCTTCTCGTAGGAGGTGAGTTCTCCGGTAAGAGCAGGGGAGTTTGGTCTTTAGTTGAGACGGCGGCCAGGCTAATAGAGGGAAGGAAGAAGGCCTGGGAGGTTGCCGCTCTCCTCACAACGGCATTCCCCCCTTCAACGCCTCCTCCTCTCCTTCAACCGCTCCAAGAGGCGGCAGTAAAGTTTTTAAAAGGCTAAAGGAGAGTGCTTTGAAGAGGGTAGCCGTAGTTGATATAGGCTCAAACACCGTAAAGCTCTTTGTTTACGAGGTAAAGGGCGACAAAATCAAAAAAGTTCACTCGGAGTCAATTTATTTAAGGCTCCTAAACTTCGTTAAAGGCGGAAAGCTGACGAGGGAGGGAGTTGAGAAGCTCAAGCTCGTCCTTGAGAGCTTTAAGGAGAGCTTAGAGGAGCTGAAGCCCGACTGCACTATAGCGGTCGGGACTTACGTCTTAAGGGTTATTGAGAACAGGGAGAGGGTTTTAAAGGAGCTGAGCTCCCTCTTTGAAATCCAAGTCCTCTCCGGAGAGGAGGAGGCCTACTACTCGGCGCTGGGAGCCCTCCTTGACGTGAAACTGAAAGAGGGCCTCCTCTTTGACATCGGAGGGGGTAGCTTGGAAATCTGCGAAATCGGGGAGGGCAAGCCCCGTTTCTGCAAGAGCTACCCCTTGGGAACTTTGGAGTTTAAAGAGGCGGTTAAAGAGGGAAGGGTAGTTGACCCCATAAAGGTCAGGTGGAAAGTCCGCCACCACGTTAACCCCTACGACTTCTCAATTTACGAGAGCGAGAAGATGGTGGGTGTCGGAGGAAGCGTAAGGGCTTTAAAGAAGATTTCGGGAAAGAAGAGGATAAAGAAGAAACAGCTAAAGGAGATTACGGAGAGGCTCTTAAAGATGAGCCCGGAGGAAATTTCAAGGGCCTACGGGGTCTCAATAAAGAGGGCTCAAACGATTGCCGTTGCATCAGTTGTAGCCCTTGAGCTTATGGAGATTTTCAGGTGCAAGGAGCTAATAATCTCAAAGTACGGAATAAGGGAGGGGCTCGTCTACGAGAAGGTCGTTTTAAAGGGGGAGTGCTGAGAGGCCTATATTTAAAGGAAAATCACCGAAGGCGGACCGCAGAATGGAAGGAAAAGTTGACCTGAAATCCTCCAGGCTCTACATAAACAGGGAGCTCTCCTGGCTTGAGTTTAACAGGCGCGTTTTAGAGGAGGCTCAGGACGAGACCAACCCCCTCCTTGAGAGGGTGAAATTCGTTGCCATCTTCTTCACAAATCTTGACGAGTTCTTCATGATTAGGGTTGCGGGCCTCAAAAAGATGGTGGCCGCAGGAATAAATAAGCCCTCCTTTGACGGTTTAACACCGAAAGAGCAGCTGAAGAAAATCTCAAAGAAGACGAGAGAGCTCCTTAAAGAGACCGAGAAGACCTACAAGGAGCTCCTAAACCTCCTAAAGAGAGAGGGAATTCACATCTACACCTACAGGGAGCTCCCTGCAAAGCTGAAAAGGAAGGCCGACAGGTACTTTAAAGAGTTTGTCTTTCCCGTCTTAACCCCTCTGGCGGTTGACCTTACCCACCCCTTCCCCCACCTGCCGTCGCTATCTTTCAACATAATAGTTGAAATGATGGGGACGGAGCTCCGCTTCGGTTTAGTTCCGATTCCCAAAGTCCTTCCCCGCTTCGTTGAGCTTGAGGAGGGGAAGTTCATCTACCTTGAGGAGCTCATAGTAAACCACCTGAAGGAGCTCTTCCCGCAACAGAAGATAAGGAGCTACGCAACCTTCAAGGTAACCAGGGACGCAGACATAGTAATTCAGGAGGACGAGGCCGACGACCTCTTAGAGGCAATAGAGAAGGGACTAAGGAGCAGGAAGTTCGGAGAACCGGTAAGGCTTGAGATAAACGGGGGCTCCGAGCTAACCCTCTCATTTCTAAAGGATGAGCTTGAGCTAACCGAGGACGACATCTACAAGATGAAAATCCCCCTGAAGCTCTCAGACCTCTGGAGCCTCTATAGACAAGTTGAAAGGCCAAAGCTAAAGTTCCCTCCCTACGTTCCCTACTACCCTCCCCAGTTTGAGGTTGAGGTATTTACGGCCTTAAAAAACAATAGCGCCGTCCTCTTTCACCCTTACGAGTCCTTTGACCCGATAGTTGAGCTTATTGAAGAGGCCGCCGAAGACCCCAGCGTCCTTGCAATAAAGCAGACCCTCTACAGGGTGGGAAAGAACTCGCCGATAGTTGAGGCCTTGAGCAGGGCTGCCCAGAAGGGGAAGGAGGTAACGGCAATAGTTGAGCTAAAGGCAAGGTTTGACGAGGAGAGCAACATAGTCTGGGCAAGGAAGCTGGAGGAGGACGGCGTCCACGTCGTTTACGGAGTTCCGGGCTTAAAGACCCACGCAAAACTCCTGATGATAGTTAGGAAAGAGGAGGGGAAGATAAGGCGTTACGTCCACATCGGGACGGGAAACTACAACGTTGAGACGGCAAAAGTCTACTCGGACGTGAGCTACATGACGAGCGACGAGACAATCGGAGAGGACGTTTCAAGGATATTCAACGTAATAACCGGCTACTTTCACCCTCCCGAGCTCAAAAAACTCTACATCTCGCCGGTTAACCTGAAGGAGAAAATCCTCTCCCTAATTGAGGAGGAGAGTGAGAGGATTGTTGCAAAGATGAACTCCCTCGTTGACCCGGAGGTAATCCGGGCGCTTTACAGGGCTTCACAGAGGGGAGTTAAGGTGGAGCTCTTAGTCCGTGGAATATGCTGCCTGAGGCCGGGAATAGAGGGGGTCAGCGAGAACATCAAAGTAATAAGCATTGTAGGGAAGTACCTTGAGCACGCAAGGATTTTCTACTTCCAGAGTAAGGACGAGGTCTACATCAGCAGTGCAGACTGGATGCCGAGGAACTTCCACAGGAGGGTTGAGACCTTATGCTCCGTTGAGGAGCCGGAGCTGAAGGAGAAGTTAAAGGAAATCCTTGAGATTCAGCTTAAAGATACCGCAAAGGCGAGGATTTTACAGCCCGACGGAAGTTATACCAGGCCGGAAAAGAGAGATTTCAACTCACAGGAGTACTTTGAGAGATGGGTAAGAGAGTATTCGTTGTAAGGCACGCAAAGGCCCTTAAAAGAGATGAGTGGAAGGGGGACGACTGCAAAAGGCCGTTAACGGAAGAGGGAATCGGGGAGTTTAGAGATTTTGCAGAGTGGCTCAAGCCCGTCTTTCCCAAGAAAGTTAAGCTAATCTCCTCTCCCTGTGAGAGGGCTTTAAAGACGGCAGAGATTTTAGGGGAGCTCCTAAAAGTAAAAGTTAAGGTTGACGAGAGGTTAAAGCCCGACGCTGAGCCCGAGGACTATTTAGCAGTAATAAAGGAGAACAGGGGAGACTTAATCTTAGTAGGACACGAGCCCGACATCTCCCTCTTTCTAAACGCAATTACCTGCCTCTCCCCGTCAAAAGTGGCCTTTAAGAAAGGGGCGGTTGCGGAGCTGAGGAAGAAGGGGAGGGAGTGGGAGCTCTACTCAATCTTCAACCCAAAGAGCCTTCAAGCGTTGAAATGAAAAGTAGGAAGTTAAAGAAAAGAGGAGTACTTCTCCTCTACCTCTTCGGTATAAACTCTCTTCTTGGCGTCAGAGTAAACAACAAGGGGAGGCTCAACGGTAGTACCCTTACCTCCGCCCTTTAAACACTCTAATAGGAAAAGGTTTGCCTCCCTGCCCTCCTCCGGGTAAATAAAGCGGAGTCTCTTGGGCTCTAAAGAATACTTCCTGCAAAGGCAGAGGCCGTCAACAAACCTAACAGTGGGAAGGAGAAGGTAGAACCTGCCCCTGTTCTTTAAGAGGTAGGATGCGGCCTTTACGAAGTCCTCAAGGGTGGCAAGGAGCTCCTGCCTTGCAACGGCCCTGTGCCCTCCTTTTGAAAGGTTTCCCCTCCCTACCTCTATAAAGGGCGGGTTTGAGACGACGACGTCAAATTCCCCGCTCCTAAAGAGCTTTTTTACGTCTTTGACGTTAAGGTGAACGGCCCTGAACCTGTCAGAGACCCCGTTAATCTCGGCATTTTTAAGGGCAAGGCTAACGTTCTCCTCAAGGACGTCAAGGCCGACGGCCGTTATCCCGGGGTACTTAAGGAGAAGGAGAATCGGGATAACGCCGCAGCCCGTCCCCAGGTCTATCAATCTCTCCTTCCCCTTTAACCTTACAAAGTCGGCAAGGAGGAAGGTATCGGTTCCGAAGCGAAACCCTTCCTTAAACTGGTAAAACCGGCACTTTTCGTTAAGGAAAGTGGAAAGGTCAACCCTCTCCCTATCCACAGAGCTTACCCTTTATTGAGAGGAGGTACCTCTTAACCTGCTCTATCCACCTTAAAAAGTCGTTGGTGTTGTCAAAGTAGTAGTTTGCAACGTCCCCGACAACGTGCTCAAATTCGGCAGGCCTGTTATTCAGGAACTCCTCAATCTCCCGAAGGAGCTCGGTGGCCTTTTCACAGTCCCCGACCTCTTCCCTTACGATGTCCCAGTCAGACTTCCCCTCCTCAACTCCGTAGGCAAAGGCGGCAAGGAGGGAGTAGAAGTTAGGGTACCTCTCCTCAAAAACCCTCTCCTTCTCGTAGTCCACGCCTTCCTCCTCCCTAAGAGGGATATGCAGTCAGGACTATGAAGCCGTAGGTTCTGTCTCTCTTTAATATAACCCTAACGCGCCTTGAGGTGCTCTCCCTGAAGACGTCTCTCTTTACCCTTTCAACCTTTATTCCGACCGGCTCAGAGCAGGTGTAGATTAAAACGAGCTTATCTGGGGCATGGGGGCTTCTGAGCCACCTTAAGACCTTTTCCCTGTTAAAGTAAATTGCCCGCCTCACGCACCTTTCTGCAGTTGCAAGGTCGTAGAATGAGCTTGCGGCCCTGAGCCTGGGCTCCTCTTTCAGCCTCTCAACCAGCCACTTATAGCTCTTACCTACGTGGCGGCTTATCGTGTGGCCGCCGACCCTCTCGTAGAACTCAAGCCCCCGGTAGCCGAGCTCCTCTAAGACCTTAACTTCTCTCTGCTGACTTACCCCTTCCCTCTCCTTAAAACAGCCGCCGAAGATGAGGAGAGGAATCAGAAGAAGAAGAGCCAAGAGCCTCTTCATTTTTACCCCCGTTGAAAGTAAGAAGTTAAAAAACTATTTTAAGTCTGCAACCAAATTGGGAGGAAATTATGGCACAGTTTATAGATAGAGCTAAGGTTTTCGTTCAGGGAGGCCACGGGGGGAACGGCTGCGTCGCCTTCAGGCGGGAGAAGTTCGTCCCCAAGGGAGGCCCCTCAGGCGGAGACGGAGGCAAGGGGGGAGACGTAGTCTTAGTAGCCGACAGGAACGTCCACACCCTCCTTGACTTTAAGTACAAGCGCCACTACAAGGCCGAGAGGGGAAGGCACGGAGAGGGAAACAAAAGGAGCGGAAAGAGCGGAGAAGACCTTGAAATCAAGGTTCCGGTGGGAACGGTAGTTAGAGATGCCGAGACGGGAGAAATCCTCGGAGACCTGACCGAGCACGGCCAGAGGTTAATAGTTGCCAGAGGAGGTAGAGGCGGAAGGGGAAACGCCGCCTTTGCAACCCCTACCCGGAGAGCTCCCGACTTTGCAGAGCCGGGCCAGCCCGGAGAGGAGCGGTGGATAGAGCTTGAGCTGAAGCTCCTTGCAGATGTAGGACTTGTAGGCTTCCCCAACGCCGGTAAGTCAACGTTCCTCAGCAGGATTTCAAAGGCAAAGCCCGAGATTGCCGACTATCCATTCACAACCCTCAGGCCGATTTTGGGGGTTACGAGGGTCGGGGATTACTCCTTCGTGGTTGCCGACATTCCCGGCCTGATTGAGGGTGCCCACAAGGGGAAGGGTTTAGGACACGAGTTCTTAAGGCACGTTGAGAGGACAAAACTCCTCCTGCACCTGATTGACCTTACAAACCCCGAGATGGAGCCGGAGGAGGCCTTTGAGAAGATAAACAGGGAGCTGGAGCTCTACTCTCCGGAGCTGGCGAAAAAACCCCAGATAGTTGTGGGAACGAAAATTGACGCTCTGACCGACAGGAGCAAAGTAGAGAGGTTAAAGAGGTACTTTGAGGAAAAAGGTTATCCTTTCTTTGCAGTTTCGGCGGTCAGCGGCGAGGGAATGGAGGAGTTCTTAAACTTCGTCGCCCGGAAATTAAAGGAGCTTGAAAGGGAAAATGCTGAGAAAGGCAAAGAGAATAGTGGTTAAGGTAGGCTCCCAGCTCCTTGCGGGCCGTGAGGGGCTAAACAGGGAGTTTATAGAGTCCCTCTGCTCCCAGATAGCGGAGGTAAGGGAGAAGGGGATAGAGGTAGTTCTGGTGAGCTCCGGGGCGGTTTTGGCGGGCATAAAGGCCCTGAAGCTAAAGAGGAAGCCCTTTTCCCTGGCCGAAAAGCAGGCACTCTCGGCGGTAGGCCAGCCCTACCTTATGGCCGAGTATAGAAAGGCCTTTCAGAAATTCGGAGTAGAGACGGGACAGGTTCTCCTGACAGCCGAAGACCTGCGCTCAAAAGAAAGGTTCCACAACGCAAAAAACACCTTCGGCGCCCTCTTCAAGCTGGGAGTAATCCCGATAGTCAACGAAAACGATACGCTCAGCACAGAGGAAATCAGGATAGGGGATAACGACAACCTCTCGGCACACGTCTCGGTTCTTGTTGACGCAGACCTCTTAATAATCCTCACAACAAGCCCCGGAGTCTTTGATAAAAACCCGGAAAGGTATCCCGACGCCCGCCTCATTCCCGTCATTGAGGACATAAAGGAAGCCCTTGAGAAGTGCGACTTCTCAACCCAGAGCACTTACGGAACCGGCGGAATGGCGACCAAGATTGAGGCGGCGGCAAAGGCAGCCAAAAAGGGAATTCCCGTAATCATTGCCGGCGGAAGGGAGGAGAGGGTAATTGAGAGGATTTTAAAAGGGGAGAGGTTGGGAACCCTCGTAATGCCCAGCAAGAAGCTGAAGGCCAAGGGATACAGAATCCTCTATTTGATGAAACCCGTCGGAAAGCTCTTTATAGACGAGGGGGCTGAAGAGGCCCTCGTTAAAAACGGGAAAAGCCTTCTGTCTAAAGGGGTTAAAAGGACCGAAGGGGAGTTTAAGAAGGGAGACGCCGTTGAGGTTTACGGCCTCAACGGGGAGCTGATAGGGAAGGGAATTGTCAGGTGTTCAAAAGAGGAGCTTGAGAGGAGCAAGCTCTGTATCCATAGGGACGACTTCGTTCTTTTAAAAGAAATGGAGCAAAAATGATTTGCAGGCGCTTTTTAAAAAAGGGGCGCTTTACAAACTACCTCCTCTACGCCCTGTGCGATACCTTTGAGAGCGACTACCAGTTCTTTGCCGCCTCAATAGCCTACTATACCTTAATGTCAATAATCCCCCTCTTTATCTTCCTGTTTTTCTTAGGAATGGTGATTTTCCACGTTGACTTTAAAAGCCTGATACCCAAGGAGTTCCTTGATTCTCCCCTAAAACCCATTTTCCTCCAGATAGAGCAAGTCATAAACAGCTCCGGGCTAATCAGCGGAACTGCAGCCCTGGTAATGCTCTGGTTCTCCCGGGGCGTCTTCCTCTCCCTTGAGCGCTCCTTCTCCGAGATTTTGAGAATTGAAAACCCCGCTGGCTTCATCTACAGGCACATTGTAATCGTCCTCTTCATCTTCCTCTTGTGGGTTTTGATGTTCGTCTTCTACGCCGCCCAGTACATTTTGGCACTTCTCCTGCCCCAGTTTCCCGAGCTCTCATTCCTCTCCTCACTCTTAGTTCCCCTGCTACTCTTCGTAGTTCTCGTCTCGGTTTACTACTTCCTGCTCCCGGTCGGCGTGGAGCTCCCCTTCATTCTTAAAGTTGCAACAACGGTCTTTATAATTCTTGCCCTCTTTGAGAGGGCCTTCGTCTGGTTCATCCTCAACGTCTCAAAGGTAAGTATTTTATACGGCTCCTTTGCGGCACTCATAATCTTCTTACTCTGGATTTACTACTCGGCAACGGTTATCCTTCTCGGAGTAGGAATGGTTAAGGGAAAACTGATTTACGAGGGGGAGCTAACGGATGAGGATAGTTAAGAGTGTAAAAGAGATGCAGGCAATCTCCCTTGCCCTAAAAAGGGTAGGGAAAGAGGTGGGCTTTGTTCCGACTATGGGATACCTCCACGAGGGGCACCTCTCACTGGTCAGAAGGGCAAGGAGCGAGAACGACGCTGTTGTGGTAAGCATCTTCGTTAACCCCACTCAGTTCGGTCCCAACGAGGACTTTGAGAAGTACCCGAGGGACTTAGAGAGAGACGCAGAGCTCCTGAGGAGAGAGGGGGTTGACTACCTCTTCCACCCTAAGGCGGAGGAGATGTACCCCAAGGGCTACTCAACGTTCGTTGAGGTCTTGGGACTGACAGAGGGGCTCTGCGGAGCAAAGAGGCCGAGGCACTTCAGGGGAGTGGCAACGGTAGTTACAAAGCTCCTCAACATTGTCCAGCCGGAAAGGGCCTACTTCGGCGAGAAGGACTTTCAGCAACTTCAGGTTATAAAAAGGCTCGTAAAAGACCTGAACATACCGGTAAAAATCGTCGGGTGCCCAATAGTAAGGGAAAAGGACGGGCTGGCGCTCTCCTCAAGGAATACTTACCTATCTCCAGAGGAGAGGGAGAGTGCGGTGGCCCTCTACAGGGGCTTAAAGCTGGCAAAGGAGCTCTTTGAGAAGGGGGAGAGGAGTGCAGAGAAGATAAAGGAAGAGGTTGAGAAGCTAATCCTCTCCTACCCCAAGGTTAAGAAGATAGACTACGTAGAAATCGTTGACTCTGAAACACTAAAGCCGGTAAAAGAAGTTAAGGAAGGGGATACGATAGCCCTTGCAGTTTTCGTAGGCAGTACGAGGCTGATTGACAACTACCGCTTCGGCAGGGAGCTCCGAAAGAGGGTAAAATAGAGTCAGGTTAATACTTACAAAGAAGAAGGAGGAGGCATTGGTCTACGAAATCACCCTTAAAACAACCGGCAGAAACCAGTTTATTGACATCACCAGACAAGTTGAATCAATAGTCCTTCAGTCGGGGGTAAAGAGCGGAGTCTGCGTAATCTACGCTCCCCACACAACGGCCGGAATTACGATTAACGAGAACGCCGACCCTACCGTAAGGAAGGACATAATAAACTCCCTTGAGAAACTGATTCCCTGGAGGGAGCCCTTCTACGAGCACGCCGAAGGAAACTCGGCCGCCCACATAAAGTCAAGCCTCATAGGCTGCAGCCAGACTGTAATAGTTCAGAACGGAAAGTTGCTCCTGGGAACCTGGCAGGGGATTTACTTCTGCGAGTTTGACGGCCCCAGAACGAGGAGGGTCTTCGTAAAGGTAATTGAGGGGTAGTCTGCGGAGCAGGCCGTAAGCCGGGTTCTGTTTTTGCGGGGTCATTTATCTGTGCGGCTTACCCGCCGGCATCGGGCGGGCCACCCTCAAGCGCCGGCCTATTTAGCCTTGCTCCGGGAGGGGGTTGCCGTGCCTCCAGCCCTTGCGGGCTGAAGCGGTGGTCTCTTACACCACCGTTTCACCCTTACCACCTTATAGGTGGCGGTCTGTTCTCTGTGGCCCTTCCGCAGGGTTGCCCCTGCCCGGCTCAACGCCGGCTCCCTGCCCTGTGGAGCCCGGACTTTCCTCTGGCCTTTCAGAAGGCCAGCGACCCCTCGTCCTGCTCCGCACCAGATAATATAGTCCTTACCGGCCTACTTGCTAACCTCTTTCCCTATCTTCTCCTCAACCGACTTAATCTTCTGAACGAGCCTTCCGCTCTTACCCTTCCTGATGTCAAACTTGACCACAGAGTAAACCCTGTTGCAGTCGGGTTCCAAAAGGGAGTAGGCCTTCTCTATGATTTTCAAGGCCTCGGGCATCGTCTCGGTCTCAAAGACCGTTCCCATAGGAGTAAGCTTGTAGGGAACTCCGCTCTCGTCAATCATCTTAATAATCCTTGCCACGTAGGGGCTGACGCTCTCTCCTTTATCGGTGGGGAACATAGCAAACTCCACTAAAACCGACATGGTCTCCTCCTTTGCTCTTTTTGGCGACTTTCTATAATTTAAACCACCTCTACACAGGGAGGAGCGATGGAAAAGCCCTTAGGAATATGTATAGGAGAGCCGACAACGAGGGAAGTTGAGTTCGTAAGCTCAAAGAGGGTTCAGCTGGGAGATTACGTTGAGATAGAGCACGAGAACGGGAGGGTTCTCGCCTTTGTAAGGGAGATTAAAAGGGTTAACAGGACTTTCGCAGAAGACCTTGAGCCGGACGAGGCCGAGAAGTTAAAGAGGTTGACCGGGAGCTCATCTTTCTTTAGGGGCAAGCTCTCACTCTTAGGAAACCCCGACAGGAGGATGGAAATCCCGAGGGTTCCTCCAGAGCCGGGAACCTACATCTACCCGGCTTCAGCTGAAACGTTAAAAAAGGTATTCGGAAGAGACGACGGGACGAAAATCCACCTGGGACACCTCTTAACCCGCCCCGACATTGACGTCTTTATTGACGTAGACAGCATCGTCTCAAGGCACCTTGCAGTCCTGGCCGTAACGGGTGGCGGTAAGTCAAATACGGTTTCGGTAATCTTAGAGGAGCTCCTAAGAAAAAATGGAACCGTACTCGTCTTTGACATGCACGGGGAGTACGTAAACTTTGACCTTCAGGTTAACGGAAAGCCCGCGGTAAACAGCATAAACCTTACACTCAACCCTTTAAAGCTCAGCTACCACGAGTTCAGGCTCTTTGCTAACGTTGACGACAGCGCCTACATACAGGATAGGTACCTCAGAAAGGCCTTTAAGGAGGCCGTAGAGGGTTATAGGAGGGGAGATTACGAGGCCGACGAGTTCTGGGGAGTGCTTTTGGGAATGCTCAGGAGCTGGACAGACCCCGAGGCCTTCCCCGAGTACAAGGAGGACAGGAAGTCAATAACGGGTGTGATAAACAAGGTTGAGGATATGCAGGAGCTCTACGCAGAGCTCTTTGACCTTCACCAGTCAACAATCGTTGAGCAGATTGAGTTCGGGAGGCTAAACGTAATTGACCTCTCCCACGTTGACGAGAGGATTGCCGATATAGTGGTGAGCCACGTCCTGAGGAACGTCCTTGAGGCAAGGAAAAAGTTCGTGAGGGAGAGGGAGGGAGGTCTGCCCTTCCCCCTCCTTACAGTCCTTGAGGAGGCCCACATTTTAGCCTCCTCAACGATAAACACAAAGTCAAGGTACTGGATTTCAAGGATTGCAAGGGAAGGAAGGAAGTTCGGCCTCGGACTGTGCTTAGTAACCCAGAGGCCTAAAGCCCTTGATTCAAACGCCCTCTCTCAGGCCAACAACATGATAATCCTCAGACTCGTTGAGCCGGGAGACCAGAGACACGTTCAGCAGGCTTCAGAGTCGCTGAGCTCCGATTTGGTTGAGCAGCTTCCATCTCTCAACGTAGGGGAAGCCCTTGTAATGGGAACGATGATACCGGTTCCGGCGCTGGTTAAGGTTAAACTCGCCCGGGCAAAGAGGAGCGGAAACGACATAAGCGCCGTTAGGGAGTGGCAGAGCTTCAAAAAGGATAAAGAGAAAACGATGAAAGAGCTTGACGACTACTTAGGGTTTTAGGAGATGGAAATCGTAAAGGAGAAAAAGAGAATAGCTCTCTGCTCAATACTCGTTAACCTATTCCTCTCTGTTTTAAAAATCGTAGCAGGAGCCCTATCGGGCTCGGCGGCCCTCTTGGCAGACGGAATTCACTCCCTTGCAGACCTTGCAGCCTCACTGTCGGTCTACGCAGGGATAGTCATATCCAATATGAAGGTAAAGGGTTTTCCCTACGGTCTTTACAAGGTTGAGAACATAATCTCACTTGTAAGCGCCTTTGCAATCTTCTTTGCAGGCTACGAGATAGTCAAAGAGACCCTCTTTTCTGAAAAGGTAATAAGGGTAAAGAACCTTCCCGTAGCACTCGGAGCGGTAATCCTGACGATTTTAATTACTTACCTCTTTTCAAGGTACGAGAGAAAGAAGGGAGAGGAGCTCAACTCCCCAAGCCTCATAGCCGACTCGGAGCACGTAAAGACCGACATGCTCTCGTCAATCGTCGTTTTAGCGGGAATTCTCGGAAACTACTTCGGCTTCCCGGTTGTTGAAAAGGTTGCCGTAGTGGTAATCGTCCTCCTCGTCTTCCATGCAGGCTACGAGATTATGGTTGAGGCCTTAAAAGTCCTACTTGACGCCTCAATTGACAAGGAAACCCTTGACGACATAAAGGAGACAATCCTCTCCCACCCCCTCGTTTCAGAGGTTAAGAGCATAACCGGCAGGAGCTCGGGAAGCTACAAGTTTATTGAGGCCGAGGTCTCGGTTCTTACAAACGACCTTGAGAAGGCCCACAACATAGTCCACGAGGTTGAGGCCAAGGTAAAGAGGGAGCACCCCTTCATAGAGAAAATCATTATCCACTTTGAGCCCGTTGAGAAGAAGGAGAGGCTCTTTGCGGTTCCCGTTGACGGAGACAAGGTCTGCGGAAGGTTTGCCGAGTGCCCGGAGATTTTAATCTTGAAGAATGAGAGCGGGAAGCTAAAAGAGGTTAAGAGAATAAAAAACCCGGCCGTTAACCTGAAGTTCGGAAAGTGCATTGAGCTTGTTGAGTTCCTCGCAAAGGAAGGGGTTGACTGTATAGCGGTTAACAACCTTCCCCTCGGGAAAGGGGTAATTTACGCCCTTTCGGCCTACAACATAGGAATGAAACTGATAACAGAAGAGGAGTTAAATAGATTCATAGGGGAGCTTTCCAAAAACCCTTACTGTGAGCCGCCTTTAGCAGTCTGGAGCTTTTACACCTGTGACATTGCTCAGGGAGGTTCAGTTGAAAATACAAGAGCTAATTGAAAGAGATAGAAAACTACAAAACCTACAAGTAGCTGTTTTTGTTGACATGCAAAACATCTACTACGGTGCAAGAAACTCCCTCAGTAAGAGGGTTGATTTTAAGAAACTCCTTAAGGTAGCCGTAAGAGGCAGGCAGCTTTATAGGGCTATAGCTTACCTCGTTGACCTTGAGAGGGTAAATCAAGACGGCTTCATCCACGTTTTAAGGAGCATCGGATACGAAGTAAAACTTAAAGAGCCCAAAAAATTCTATAACTGGGATAGAGTTGAGTACAAGGCCGACTGGGACATGGGAATTGCAATAGACGCAATTGCAATGGCCGAAAACGGCAAGGTTGACGTTGTGGTCTTAATGAGCGGCGACGGAGACTTCGTTGACCTGATAAACTTTTTAAAGGCAAAAGGTATAAAAGTAGAGGTAATCTCGTTTAAGAGTATAACGGCAAAGGAGCTAATCCAGTCTGCGAACGAGTACATAGACCTTGAGGAGATTGCAGACTTCATAATCCTGGGAGAGGAGTGATGAAGGCGGTAATAATTCCCGGCGGAAGTTTTCTGGTTAACACTGCCCTGATTTGGGACGAGGAGAGTAAAGAGGCAATGCTGGTTGACCCGGCAGACAGGAGAACGGTTGAGGAGGCAAAGGAGATTGCCGAGAGGAAGGGACTCAAAGTAAAGTACATAGTAAACACCCACGAGCACCCTGACCATACGGCCGCAAACTCCTGGGCAAAGCTCCTCTTCCCCGAGGCAAAACTTGTAATGCACCCGCAGGCGGCAGAAGACCTCAACTTCTGGACAGAGAGCGAAATAGGCCAGATGGCGGGGGCCGAGTACTCCCCCCAGCCCGACGAGACGGTTGACGAGGGGGACGAGCTGAGACTCGGAGAGAAAGTTTTTAAAATTCTCCACACTCCCGGCCACTCCCCCGGAAGCATAGTCCTCTACTGCCCAGAGGGGAAGCTGGCGGTTGTAGGAGACCTGATTTTTAAGGGAAGCATAGGAAGGTACGACTTTCCAAATAGCGACTACGCGAAGCTGAAGCAGTCAATATTCAAGGTTTTAAACGAGGTTAACCACGAAGCAACCCTCATAACCGGACACGGTGAGACGACAACCCTAAAGAGGGAGCTCCAGGAAAACCCCTTCATTTCGGGGCTTTTTAGATGACTGCAGGAACCCACGTAATCGGAGCAATTGTTCTTGCCTCTGCCCTAAAGCTACCGGTTCTGCCGGCTGTCGTGGGAGCTCTCATTCCCGACGTTGACCTTAAGAAGGGTCTCCCTAAGTTCAGGCAGAACAGAACCCTCTTTAACAGCCACAGGGGAATAACCCATCACATCTTAATCGTTCCCATCCTGCTTTTAATCTCTATAGCGGTTAAGGACTTTATAAACTACCAGCTGGGCATTTACCTCCTCTCCTTTACCTCCGGCTACGCTTCACACCTTCTACTTGACGCCTTAACTCCCCTTGGCATACCCTACAAAACGGGATACTACCCGAGGCTTTCTCTGAAACTCTTTAAAACGGGAAAACTGGGCGAGGTTTTTGTTATACTTGCACTTGTAACTATACTGATAATTCAAATAAAGAGCGGTAGCCTTAAAATAGACTCTCTACTGGGAGAAAAGATAACAAAAACGGTAAAGGAGGTTTCAGGTGAAGTTCTTCATTGATACTGCCGACGTCAACGAGATTAAAGAAGCCCTTGAGATGGGAATGGTTGACGGAGTTACAACGAACCCGACCCTGATTTCAAAGACGGGAAGGCCCTTTATGGAAGTTGCGAAGGAGATAGTTGAGCTGGTTCCGGGCCCCGTAAGCCTTGAAGTGGTAAGCCTTGACACTCAGGGAATGGTTGACGAGGCGAGAATCCTTTCAAAGCTCGGCGAAAACGTAGTAATAAAGATACCCATGACAACGGAAGGCCTAAAGGCGGTTAAAATCCTCTCAGAGGAGGGAATCAAGACAAACGTAACCCTCGTTTTCTCTCCCCTTCAGGCAATGTTGGCGGCAAAGGCGGGAGCAACTTACGTCTCTCCCTTCGTGGGAAGGCTTGACGACATCGGCCACAACGGAATGGAGCTTATTGAGCAGATTGTCCAGATTTACGATAACTACATGTTTGATACCGAGATAATTGTTGCAAGCATAAGACACCCCCAGCACGTCCTTCAGGCCGCACTGATTGGGGCAGACATTGCAACGATTCCGTTCAAGGTTATAAGACAGCTGGCAAAACATCCGTTAACGGACATAGGAATAGAGAGGTTCCTTGAAGACTGGGCAAAAGTGCCCGATAAGGACGAGATTTTCAAGTAAACCTTAAACTCGGGGGAAAGGTGGGAGCAGAGAGAAACGCGGGAATTACAAAAATCAAGCAGGCCTTTAGGCTCTTAAAGGAGAGTCTGAAAGAGCTTGACGAGGTTGAGTACCTTTTAGAGCTCCTTGAGAAGGAACTTGAGGAGTACAGAAGTCTGGTTGACAAAGAGTCCTACATACCCAAGGCTAAGTTCGTTAAACAAAGAATTTGCAGGCTCATTGAGAGAATGAACTACGTAAGTGAAGAGGGGCTTGCCTGCGTGGGGATTAAGCTCTCCTTAATCGGGGATATCCCCGAAACCGACAGGCGCTCAATAACAAACTACATTGCCACTTACATTGACGGCCACATTAGGCCTTACGACATGCTCTTTATGCTTGACGACTCTTCTCTCGGAATAATATTCCCTCTCAAGAACAAGGGGGACCTTGATACGATTTTAAAGAGGCTTGAAACGATGCTCCTCAACTTGAAGGCAAAAACCTACAGTGCGAGGAACGTCCTAATTAACTTTAAGATTGATTCCTTCTTTGTTGGGAAGGGACAGACGGCAGATGAAGTATTTGAGAGGTTGAGGCAGATGGGGTAGCGGCCGCTACCCCTTTAATTAAGGCTACTCAATAATTTCAAGAACAGCCCTCTTACCCATCTTTGTAGCAGCCGCCGAAAGGAGAGTTCTTAAAGCCTTTGCGGTTCTACCCTGTTTTCCGATTACCTTACCGAGGTCTGCAGGTGCAACCTTTAGCTCAATAACGATTGTCCTTTCACCCTCAGTTTCGGTTACCTGAACCTGGTCGGGGTTGTCAACGAGCCTCTTTGCTACGCACTCTACCATCTCCTTGAGTGCAGACATCTCCTACCTCCTTACTGAAGAACCTTCTTAATTAGTGAAGCAACTCTGGGCGTCGGCTCCGCTCCCTTGCTGAGCCACTCCTTTACCTTTTCAATGTCAAGCTGGAGCTTCTTTGACTTAGGGTTGTAAGTTCCGAGAATGTCAACTGCCCTTCCGTCCCTCTTTGACATGGCCTCGGCAACAACTATCTTGTAGATAGGGAGCTTCTTCCTTCCCATCTTCTTAAGCCTTATCTTAACCAAGGCTCTCCTCCTTTAAAGTTTTGATGGGTAATTTTATTCCAAAACTAATTTAGTTCAAGGCTACATAAAGGGGAAGGGAAACCTCCCACCCTTCTTTGCCATTTTCTTCTGCATCTTCCTCATCTGCTTCATTGCCATCTTGGCCTGAACGAACTGCTTTAAGAGGGCGTCAACCTCCTTAACGCTCGTTCCGCTACCCCTTGCAATTCTCCTCTTACGGCTTGCATTTATTATTGCGTGGTTCCTCCTCTCTTCAGGAGTCATTGAGTTTATTATGGCCTCAATCCTCTTTAGCTTCTTATCGTCTATAACCTGCTGGAGCTGTTTTAACATTTTCTGGCTTCCGAGCCCCGGTATCATCCTGATTATCTGGTGAAGGGGGCCGAGCCTCTGTATCATCTTGAGCTGCTGACGGAAGTCCTCCAAGGTAAACTCGCCGGAGAGGAGTTTCTCCTGCATTGAGAGGGCTTCCCTCTCGTCTATAACCTCCTGAGCCTTCTCAACCAGCGAAACTATGTCTCCCATCCCGAGAATTCTTGAGGCAACCCTGTCGGGGTAGAAGGGCTCAAAGTCCTCTATCTTCTCGCCGACTCCGGCAAACTTTATGGGCTTACCCGTAACCCCTTTAACGGATAGGGCTACACCTCCCCGGGCGTCGGAGTCCATTTTCGTTAGGATTATTCCGCTCATTCCGACGGCCTCGTCAAAGGCCTTGGCTATGTTTACTGCCTCCTGACCGGTCATTGAGTCAATGACGAAAAGTGTCTCGTCGGGGTTTATCTCCTCCTTAATCCTTCTGGCCTCGTCAAGGAGCTCCTGGTCTATGTGAAGCCTACCGGCAGTATCAACTATAAGAACGTCGTAGTTCTCCTCTTTGGCCTTCTTTAGGGCGTCTTTGGCTATCTTGACGGCGTCCTTTTCCCCCTCCTCAAGGAAGACGGGAACGCCGATTTTATCCCCCAACTTCTTAAGCTGGAGCATTGCCGCAGGCCTGTAAACGTCGGCGGAGGTCATTAAAACCCTTTTACCCTGCTTCTTGAGGTAGTTTGCCAACTTTGCCGCCGTGGTAGTCTTACCCGAACCCTGAAGACCGATTAAAAGGATAACGGCGGGCTTACCCTTAAGCTCTAACTTCGCAGCATCCCCTCCGAGGGCCTCAACAAGCTCGTCGTGAACGATTTTTACGAGCTGTTGCGCCGGGTTGACCCCCTTAATAACCTCTGCTCCGAGGGCTTTCTCTTTAATGTCTTTTATAAACTTTGAGACAACTCTATAGTTAACGTCGGCCTCTAAGAGGGCCAGCTTTATCTCCCTTAAGCCCTTCTCAAGGGTCTCCTGGTCTATTCTCCCTTTTCTGCCGATTTTCTCTATTACAGACTGAACTCTCTCGGCTAAAGCGTCAAACATCTACTCCTCCTCTAAGGGGATTTCAACTCCGGCCTTTGCATCTATAAAGTTATCTCCGAAAACCTCGGCGAAAACCTCTATTCCGAGCTCCCCGGTACAGTGGCAGGGGGCAACGAAACGGGTAAAGCGGGCAAGCTCCCTGGCAACTTCCTCTATCTCCTCCCTCGTAGACTTGTAGAGGTGAAAGCCCCCGACAGTTAAAAAGAGGGTTTCTCCGACTATTGAAACCGCCCTCTTTGCAATCTCAACTATTCCCGGGTGGGAGCAGCCAACAACGAGAACGGGACCCATCTGGGTAGTGATTATTAAGGCCTGCTCGTACTCGGGGAGCTCCAAACCCGTCGGCATAATCCCCGTTGAAATTGCCCTCTCGGTAAGGTACGTAGGGGCGGCAACGGGAACGCAGACAACTTTTTCGGGGAGTTTATCCTCGTACTCGTAGCAGTCGGGCTCGGGAATGTAGAGCTCAAAGTGGTCTCCCTTTTCAATAACAAGAGGAAGGCCTCCGACGTGGTCCCAGTGGTTGTGGGAGATAAAGACCGCGTTAACCTCCTCTACGGGAAAATCGGCGCACTTTAAGTTGTGCTCAAGAATTTCGGGCTTTGCCCCCGTATCAAAGAGGATTGTCTGCTCCTCAAGCTCAATTAAGGCAGAGAAACCCCAGTCGGCCTTAAAAGGCTCAACGGCCCTGTTATCGTAAACGATTGTTAACCTTTCCATCTCTCCCTCCCGAAGTAAAGTTAATAGCCAATATAGTCAAAGAGAAGGAATTTGACTATATTATAGTTTGCAAAAAAAAAGCCCGGGTGGCGGAATTGGCAGACGCGCAGGACTCAGGATCCTGTGGCCGCGAGGCCGTGCGGGTTCAAATCCCGCCCCGGGCACCACTTAAAAGATAAGCAGTGGGGTCTGATAGGATAATAGAAGTCCAACACTGTAAAAGCTATCTTTTCATCCTTAATAATCACAACATAGAAAAACCTAACATTAGTCTTTTTTTGAAGATTTATCTGATATTCCTAAGTTTGGCTCTGACAGAGAGCTTCTATGTTTTGTTGCTATCCTGAGGACTGGAACTTGGGGAAAATTGGAGCTTGACTGAAAGTATGTTTTCCATACCTCACAACATATATTTTTGTTAGGAAATTTCCATATTTCTTCTATTTTTGCTTTTGGAAGTATCAGTATAGTTTTTTGGGGATAACTTTCTCTCCCATCACAGCAAGGCTCAGCCGCGTCAAGAATAATATCTCCTCCAAGATAAATAGCCTTATAACTAAAAACTTTCTTTTCAGAAACAACTACAACATATATATCACCCAGCCCTGTTGAGCGAAGTAACAAAGCAAGAGCATCTGCACCACCCCATAAGAGGAATAGAACTATAAAAGCAGAAACTTGTAGTAAATTAATTATCCCTATTATCCCTAAATCTTTTTTCTGTCCTTTTTCTATATACTGGATGGCTATAGCTAAAGAAACTGTGAAAATTACGAAAATTATCATAAAAAGCAGTAAGTTTTTACCAGAACTGTGAGATTGTATATGAGATTGTGCTGTAATCAAGCTAACAATAATGACCATAAGAGAAAGAGATATTATAAAAAGGAGCCATGATAGAATCAACCTGAAAATTCTCTCTTTCAAGCGATAGAGAGATGCGAAGATTGAAAGAAACTGAAAAATTATTTGAAAGACTAAAAAATAAAGTACAGATTTACTCCAATTATGAACAAATACAAGAAGCTCAATAAAAGACACAATAGCAATAATTATTAAATCTACCGATGCCTCTTTCTTTAACCAATCTTTAAATTGAAGGCCAAACAATTCCTTTGGTGCAAAAATCAAAAAAATAAAAACAACGCTCGCAGGCAGAAAAATAAATATAAGCATGAGAAGCCATATTATCGCATGCACACTAAGAGTTTCAAAGTCTACCTCAGGGATAAGATTATAAATTAAAATAAATATCAGAATTATAATAACCACAACTATAGAAAGAATTACCTTCCACACTTTTTTAATTTGATCTATTCGATCTAAAAGAGATTTAGAATCCTCAAACCAGTTTGACATCTCCATCCCTCTAAACTTATCTTATAGAACAATAATTATACAGTTAAACTAAACAGAGGAGAGAATTCGATTGAAATTGGAATCCCTAAAGATTTAGGATGCTATGAGAGCAAGAAGTTCCAAAGAAAAAAAGAAGAGGGAAATTACAAAGGCAAAGGTAAGGTTCAAAATCAGCCCCACCCTCAGCATATTCCCCTGCTTAACCTCCCCCGTCCCGTAAACGATTGCGTTTGGCGGAGTTGCAACGGGAAGCATAAAGGCACAGGAGGCCGCAACTCCGGCAGGAAGGGCAAGGAGGTGGGGAGGAAGGTTGAGAGAGTGGGCGGCGGAAATCAAAATGGGTATAAAGATTGCGGCAGTTGCAGTATTGCTCATGAGCTCCGTAAGGAAAATCATAAAGAGGGTAATAGAGAAAATCAGTAAAAAGAGAGGGAAGCCCGAAATCAGCTCAATGAGAGCTCCGGCGATAAACTTGCTCGCCCCGGTAGTTTTTAAGAAGTGAGAGAGGGCAATCCCGCCTCCGAAGAGGTAGAGGGTTCCCCAGTCTGTCCCCTCCTCAACCTCTCTCCAGTTAATGAGTTTAAAGATAAAGAGGAGGGCAACTCCGAAAACGGCAACGACCGAGTCAAGGTACTTACCCACCCCCAAGAGGTGGGAGAGGGGCTTACTCAAGAGCCACCCGAGAACCGTTATCCCGAAAATGATTAGAACGAGGAGCCTCTCTTTGTTAAGGGAGAAATCAATTTTTTCAACTTCCACACTCGCCGAAACATTTGGCCTGAAGTAGAGGTAGAGGATTAAGAATAGGAGGGGAAAGAGGATTAAGACAACCGGAAGCCCCACCTTCAGCCAGTCGGTAAAGCCCATTCCTAGTTCGGCGGCAGTAATTCCGTTGGGAGGGCTCCCTACCAGAGTTCCTATCCCTCCCACGCTTGCAGAGTAAGCAACTCCGAGGAGGATAAAGTACTTTACCCTCTCATCAGAGGCAGTTGTACCTATGAGCCCCAGTGCAAGGGGCAGAACCATTACGGTAGTTGAGGTGTTGCTGATCCACATTGAAATCAGGGCCGTAGCACAGAAGAGGAGAAGTGAGGTAATGAGGAAGGAGCCCTTGGAGAGGGAGACGATTTTGTAAGCTATTAGCCTGTCAAGGGAGTGTTTTGAGAGGGCGGTTGCAAGTGCAAAGCCTCCGAAGAAGAGGAAGATTATCGGGTGGGCGAAGGATGAGAAGGCCTCCTTAACAGAGCCTATTCCGAGAAAGACCGCTAAAGCGGGAATAAGGAGAGAGGTTATGGGAAGGGGGAGAGCCTCGGTAATCCAGAAGAGAGCTCCGAACTCAAGGAGAATTAACCCCTTCTTCACCTGCGGCTCAAGGCCGTTTAAAAGGGTAATAAGGGCAAATAGGAGAAAGAGGAGAGGAGCGAGGAGCTTTTTCAACCTATCCCCCTCACTTTACGGTTAAGACCTTCAGGAGGTTGGTAGTTCCCGGAACTCCCGTGGGAGCTCCCGCCAGTACTATTATCCTATCACCTCTCTTCGCTATTCCCTTCTCCTTTGCAACCCTCATAGACTCCTCAATAACCCTGTCGGTTGTAGTGGCGGGGAGGGTAAGGAAGGGATAGACTCCCCACAGAAGGTTAAGGCGCCTGAAGGTTTTCCTGTCGTGGGTAACTGCGTAGATGGGAACCGAAGGCCTGAACCTTGAGACCGCCCGGGCGGTTGCCCCGCTTCTGGTAAAGGGGACTATCGCCTTTACCTTCACCTCCCTTGAAAGGTTGCAGGCCGACTTTGAGAGAGAGTCCTGAAGGGTTTTAGCCGATAGAGAAGAGTACCTCTCGTAGGGGTAAATCTTCTCCGCCTCGGCGGCAATTTTTGCCATAGTCCTGATAACCCTTACCGGGTACTTACCTACGGCGGTCTCCTCAGAGAGCATGAGGGCGTCGGTCCCGTCAAGGACGGCGTTTGCAACGTCCGTTGCCTCGGCCCTTGTGGGGACGGGCAAATCAACCATCGTCTTTAACATCTGGGTTGCGGTGATTACGGGCTTTCCCGCCTCGTTGGCCTTCCTGATTAACATCTTCTGAATTACCGGAACCTTCTCAATGGGGAGCTCCACTCCCAAATCTCCCCTTGCGACCATTATCCCGTCGGAAACCTCCAAAATCTCGTCAACGTTCTTAACGGCCTCGGGCTTCTCAATCTTTGCTATGACGGGAATCTCTGCCCCGAGGGAGGAGAGGAGCTCTTTAAGCTCCCTAACGTCGTCCGCTCTTCTAACAAAGGAGAGGGCTATGAAGTCGGCACCCATCTCAACGGCAAACCTCACGTCCTCTCTATCCTTCTCGGTAAGGGCGGGAACCGAGAGCTTTGTGTGGGGGAGGTTTACCCCCTTGTGGGAGGTTAAAGGCCCTCCGACGAGGACTTCACAGATGATATCCCTTCCCCTTACCTCCTTAACCTTCAGCCTGAAGGCCCCGTCTGCAAGGAGGATTGCCTCTCCCCTCTTTACCTCCCTGTGGAGCTCGGGATAGTTGACCGGTATCTTCCCCTTTTCGGCCTTTCCCGTCGTTAAAACCACCCTGTCTCCCCTGTGGAGGAAGAGGGGCTCCTTAGGGAGCTTCCCTATCCTGATTTTGGGGCCGCAAAGGTCAACCAGAACGGGAATCGGAGAGCCCGTCTTCCTCTCAACTTCTCTAACCAGCCTGAACCTCTCTGCGTGCTCTGAGTGGTCTCCGTGGCTCATGTTCAGCCTTACAACGCTTAAACCGGCCTCAACCATTTTGGTTAAAACCCTCTCGTTCGAGGAAGCAGGTCCGAGGGTAGCAACGATTTTTGTTCTCTTCTTCATCTCCACCTCTTTAAACTTTTTTCTTTTCAGAGTTTAATTTAATAGTTACAGGCTATTAGGGGGAAAAGGTGAAAAAACTTCTTGTAAGCCTATTAGCGGTGCTGATGCCCCTGACTCTGCTGGGAGCCTGCCCCGACTGGGTTAAAAGGGGACTAACGGTTAGCTACAGAGCCCAGCTCCTTGCCGGTACCAAATCGGGAGGGAGTGCAGGCTCGGGAGATGCTCTCTTTTTAGTTGAGGGAGTTGACGGAGGGAAACCCTACGGCCACTTCTTTCTATTCGCAAACACCTACGGAGGGGTCTTCAGCTACGGCATTTCGGGCTATCTCACCCTTCCCAACCCGAGCTTCTTTGTTGAGCCGAGAGAGGTTGATAGGTGGCTGAAGGAGAAGCCGCCGGAAAACTGCAGGGTAATGGGAAAGCCGGGAGACATCACTGTAGAGTGTAAGGTTAAGGGCGAAGAGCAGGTATTCAGGATAAAGTACGACAGGAGCGGCCTCGTAAGGGAGATGATAACCGGCGCATGGAAGAGGGGAGAAGGCTGGTACTCCCAGCAGGTAAGGCTCTCATTTACCGGCAAGGGAGAAGTTAAGCTCCCCCCTTCTAAAAAGCCTCCCCGAGTTGCCTCAACTTCCCGTACCTACAACCTCTACCTCGTAAGCCCGATGGGAACGGTTCCCTCGGGAACACTTCAGGTAAGGTACTTGGGGAAGGAGGGAAGTCTCCTTAAGTACAGCCTTTCAGGTACGGGCTACTCAAGGGAGGTTTACGGAACGCCCTTAATGGGACCCCACTACATGAGCCCTGAGCTCCTTAAGAGAGCCACTATAATTTCGGTACCGGAAGCAGGCTTTCAGGTTAAGGCTACCGCCGGGGTGGGAAGGACTACCGTAAGGCTAATCTACAGGGGAAACCTCGTTGAGGAGAGGGTTTACGACAGTAGTGGCCTTCTCCTAAAGGCCACGGTACCCTCAGTTGGAGGCTACACAGTAATAGAGCTTGCGAGGTAGAGGTGAAGAAGAGGCTCTTTGTGGGAACTTTCACCCCGATAGACTTTAAAGAGGTAAAGAGAGAGGTTGAGAGGTTAGGGGTTGAGGGGAAGTGGGTTGAGCCCGAAAACCTCCACATAACCTTCCGCTTTATCGGAGAGGTTGAAGAGGAAAAGGTTCCCCAAATAGCAAAGATGTTAAAGGGGAGTCTAAAGGGAGCTCCCCCCTTTAAAGTTGAGTACAGGGGTCTTGGAACCTTTAAGAGGAACGGGATAGAGAGGGTTCTCTGGGTCGGAATTCGCTCTGATGAGATTAGAGAGATTAAAAAGAGGGTTGACCGGGCCCTGATGCCCTTCGGTTTTGCCCCCGAAGAGAACTTTACGCCCCACCTTACCCTCTTGAGGATAAAGAGGTTAAAGAGGAGAATTAAGTTCAGGAACTACGTAGGCTCAATGAAAGAGTACCTATTTAAGGAGAGGGAGGAGAGGAAGGTTTACCTCATTGAGAGCAAGCTGACTCCCGAAGGGCCAATCTACAAAGTGGTGGAGGAGTTTGAGCTTGGTTGAGTATTTAATTCCGCCGACAGTTGGAGCTCTCATAGGCTACTTCACAAACTACATAGCAATAAAGATGCTCTTTAAACCGATTAAGCCCTACTACCTCTTCGGCAAAAAGCTCCCCTTTACCCCCGGCCTCATTCCGGCAAAGAGGGAGAAGTTAGCAGAGGCCATAGCGAAGGTGGTTAAAGAGAACCTCCTGACCGAGGAGAGCATAAGGAAGAGGCTAAACCACCGCAAAGTAAGGGAGAACCTCCTTCTCTTTACCGAGAACTTCCTTGAAGAGCTCAGTAAAAACGGCCACCTCTACATAGGAGAGTTTATCGGGAAAATTGAGGATAAAAGGCTTAAGGAGGTAGTGCCGACGGAGCTCTTAGCCGAAAGGGCGGGAGAGCTGGTGGACGGCCTCTTTGAGAGGCTAAACGGGAAGAGCTTGAGGGAGCTCCTGCCGGCAAACCTTGAGAGGGAGATAGAGAGGACGATAAACGAGAAAATTGACAGACTGACTGAGAGCCTCATTGAGCAGGTAAGGAGCGGTCAGCTGAGCGAGGTAATCTACGCAATGGTAAGGGAGAACCTCTCAAAGCTCCAAGCGGTTCTACCTTTTATAACGGAAGGGCTCGCCCAATCCCTTGCAAAGAGGGCAACCTCCCTGATTGAGGAGGTGGTTGAGAGGGCTGCAGATGAGCCCGCCTTCAGACTCAAACTATCAAAACTCCTGTGGGCTAAGTTTCAGGAGCTCCTCTCCCGGAGGATAGACTCTGAAAGCCCGACGGCACAGAAGCTCAGGGTAGTCTTAAAGGAGACCCTGACAGAGTACTTAAAGGGGCTTGAGGAGAAAAGGCTGGAGGAGCTCCGGAGTTTAGAGAACTTCCTCAAGGAGCAGGCTCCTCCCTTTGTAAGCCGATTTATAGAGAGGCACAGGAGAGAGATTGCCCGGCTTCTTGCAGATAAGCTCCTTGAGGTGATAGAGAGGGAGCTCCCGGTAATAATGGAGGCGATAAACGTTGAAGAGATGGTAAAGGAGAGGGTTAACTCCCTGCCCATTGAAGAGGTTGAGGAAATTGTTTTAAAGTTAATAGATGAAGAGCTCAAACACATCACCCTTTTGGGAGGGGTTCTCGGCTTCCTGATAGGTCTAACCCAATTAATCTTTATATAGGGAGGGAAAATGATAAAGTTCGGAACGGACGGCTGGAGAGGGATAATCTCAAAGGAGTTTACGTTTGAGAACCTGAAGAGGGTTGCGGTGGCCCACGGCCTTGCTCTAAGAGAAGAGGGGGCAAAGAGGGTAGTAATAGGCTACGACCTGAGGTTCCTATCTGAGGAGTACGGAAAGTTCACTGCAGAAATACTTGCCGGAATGGGGTTTGAGGTTGTTCTCTCCGACGGTTTTTGCCCGACTCCGGCAGTCTCCCACGCAACCAAGTACGGTAAGTTCAATGCAGGAATCGTCATAACGGCCTCCCACAACGTAGGAAAGTACAACGGGTACAAAGTAAAGGAGAGCTTCGGAGGAGCGGCAAGGACAGAGATAACGAAGAAAATTGAGGAGAAAATCCCGCAGGCTGAAAACTACCCCGTTAAGAAAGGGGAGTTTAAGACCCAAGACCTGAACACCCCATACGTTGAGGGAGTGAGGAGACAGCTGGAGCTCTCCCTCTTTAACGAGAAAGAGGTGAAAATAGTCCACGACCCTATGTACGGAGCTCAGCAAGGTCTTATGTACAGGGCACTTTTAGGGACGAAAGCCCAGATTACCGAAATCCACGCCTACAGAGACCCCCTCTTCGGAGGGAAACACCCCGAGCCAATAGTAGAGAAGAACATAACGGTCTTAATGGAGAAGGTAAGGGCGGTAGGGGCAGACGTAGGAATAGCCAACGACGGAGACGGAGACAGGGTGGGAATAGTTGACGAGAGGGGAAACTTCGTCAACTCACAGGTGGTCTTTGCACTGCTTCTGCTCCACATTTTAAGGAACAGAGGAAAGAGAGACGGGATAGTGGTTAAAACGGTCAGCTCCGGCTACCTGGTTGACAGGGTCTGCAGGAAGTTCGGAGTGGAGCTCCTTGAGGTGCCGGTAGGCTTTAAGAACATAAGCGAAGTCCTCTTTAAGGAAAAGGTTCTCTTCGGAGGGGAGGAGAGCGGAGGCTACGCCCTCATAGACTACCTGCCCGAAAGGGACGGTTTACTAATGGGGCTTTTAATAGTTGAGAAGATGCTTGCGGAGGGCAAAACGGTCTCCCAGATGGTTGAGGAGCTCTTTAGGGAGTTCGGAACCGCCTACTACAAGAGGATAGATCTTCCCGTAAGCCAGGAGGAGCGGGAGGCCCTTGAGAGGTTAAAGGAGAACCCTCCGAAGGAGTGGAAAGGGCTTAAAGTTAAAAGAGTTTTAACTATAGACGGGGTTAAAATAACATTTGAAAACGACTCCTGGATTCTCTTTAGACCCTCGGGAACCGAGCCGGTTTTCAGGGTCTACGCAGAGAGCCCGGACGAAGAGACTACGAGGGAGCTCCTAAACTGGGGAGTCTCCTTAGTGAAAACAAGTTAGAGGAGGGTAGAGATGGTAGAGGGACAGTTCTCAGAGAGGAAACCCCAAGTAATGAAGGAGTACGTCTACGTCTTAGGGGAGGCCGTAAAGAAAGCCCCGGAGCTAAAAGGAGTACCGACGGGAGTAAAGGGCCTTGACGAGCTCTTCTTTAAAGTTGAAATAGAAGAAGGAAAGCCAGTAAGGAAGCCCTTAGGGGGAATTCCTGAGTACGCAGTTGTAAACCTTACGGGAATGCCCGATACGGGAAAGAGCTTAATGGTTGAGCAGTTTACGATAAAGCAGGCCTCAATGGGACAGAAGGTCTGCTTTGTTACAGTAGAGAGCCCGGCAAACTTCGTTGCGGCAGGCCTCAAACAGAGGGCGCTGGCAATGGGCGTAGACTTTGAGGAGATTGAGGACAACATAATACTTATAGACGCCGCCAGCAACGCAAGGTTAAGGGACGACGTCCCCACAATGCTTGATACCTTGGCCTACGTCTACAGAACCTACCACTGCCACAGGACGGTGATAGACTCAATAACCGGCCTTTACGAATCAAAGGAGATGCTCGCCCGCTCAATAGTAAGGGCATTCTTCAACTTCATGAAGAAGTGGTACCAGACGGCAATCTTCGTCTCACAGAAGAGGAGCGGCCACGATGAGCTCTCGGCAGAAGCCGCCGGAGGGTACGCAGTAGGCCACATCGTTGACTGTACGATGGTCCTCTCAAAGGAAATTCTTCTCTCAGCAAGCAGGGCGAGGCTATTTAAGAAAGAGGTGGGAGACATACTCAGGCTTTTCAGAATTGACGGCTGTAGGCTCTGCGGCCACGACACGAGGCTCCACCTTATGGAGATAAACGAAATGGGCCTTGTTGAGATTAAGGAGCCGCTGGTTGAGTACTTGAGGAGCAGGAAATAGAGCTATCTTTAGTTTAAAACCTGAAGGAGTTTTCCCCGAAGGTGCTAATGTATAATCTTTTTCTGTGCAAATTTCCGAAAAGCCCTTTCGGAGGTGTCCTTGAGGAACGTCTCGGTAATCGGGGATGGGAACGTAGCCGTCGGCTCGGAACTCTACGAGGCTGCTTTAAAGGCGGGCAGGCTCATCGGTAGGAAGGGGCTGGTCTTAGTATGCGGAGGGCTCTTCGGGGTAATGGAGGCGGCCTGTAAGGGAGCCAAGGAGGCCGGGGGAATTACCGTAGGAATCCTCCCCCACTACGAGGAGACGGCCAACCCCTTTGTTGACGTAAAGATACCGACGGGAATGGGACACGGGAGGAACGTAATAGTAGCCGCCTCAGGCTCGGTCGTCGTCGCAGTAGGAGGAAACTACGGAACACTCAGCGAAATTGCCTTTGCTCTGAAGCTGGGGAAGAGGGTAATCGGGTTCAAAACGTGGAGAGTGGAAGGGATTGAGAACTATGAGGAGATGGGGGATTTTCTTAGCGCTGTTGATAGGGCTCTTTAACTTTTCAACCGCAGGAGCTGCCTCTTTAAAGGAGCTCCTAAACAAGCTTGAGAATGACATCGGAAACGGAGCCCCTGCTCAAATCCTTCATAAAGAAATAGACGAGATAAAAAAAGCCAAAGGGAAGTACCCCATCTACCACATCCCCGAGCTCAACTACCTTACAAAGAGAGAGATTGAGCCGATTCCCCAAACCAGCATTTCCCTAATAAAGAAGTTTATCTTCTTCGTTGAGCCCTTGAAGAGGGCCACAGAAGTTCTCATCTTCTTCCTGCTCTTTTATACCTTTATCTTCTATAGCCAGCACATAGACCTTGAACCCGACCGAAAGAAGTACTTAACTCTATTTCTAATCCTGGTTTTAGCCCTTGTAGTTCTGGTCAACTTCTGGCCGGGATTTTACTTCCTGACCGGAATGGGAGCGGTTCTTGCCCTCTCAATAAAGAAGAAGAAGACGGCAACTTTCCTCTTCTTTGCGGGGATATTCTCCATATTCACCTACGGCCTGACAGAGAACTTTCTCAACTACCTCCAGTCCCCCAAATTTCTCTACACGGTAAAGACAACCAGGGACGGCTACGCTCCTCCTTACCTCATAAGCTCCGCAATTGAGAACCCCCTCTACAGAAAGGTAGAGCTGATAACAAACGAGCTGGCGCTGGGGGAGCTCCAAAGGGTCAAAGAGCTAAACTCAGTAAAAACCAACGACCCCTACCTTATCGGAATAATCTACAACGACGTAGGCTACGTTAACTTCCTTCAGGGAGACTACCAGAAAGCCCTCAAGGCCTTTCAAACGGCCAACAAGTACTTAAAGTCCCCCGTAGTTCTCTTTAACCTTTACATTACCTACTCCTCCCTACTGATGCTTGAGCAGGCCAACCAGATTAGGCGGGAGCTCCTGAAAGAAGAGATAGACATATCAAAAGCTTCATCGATTCCACTTTTAATTCACGTAAGGAGCGAAGGGTTTGAGACTCTCATACCCTACATTCTGATAGCATCTTTCGGAGCCGGATTGGTATTTGCCTTGATATTTGATAGATTTTTCGGGTTCTATACGGAGCAACTCAGCTCCGGAGTACTACAGATACCGGGAATGATGAGCTTCATTAACTCAAAGATGATGTTTTTTGTTATTATTTTCATCACAGCGCTGATACTTAATTACATCTTAGGTAAGGCAATATGCAATATATAAGGGGGAAATTAACAAAACCGGACGACTTCCTCATACTTATAGACATCCTCAAGGAGAAGTTAGGGGAAGTAAGGCTCCAGATGCCCTATCAGGATGGGGAGATTTCAATCTGCTTTGACGGAATTCTCTTTTACCTATCGGGGAAGGACGAGGGAAGAGGAGAAAAGTTCTCACTGATAAAGTTTCTTGAGGAGTGGCTCACTACCAACATACAGCCGGTTTTTGAGTTCTTTGAGGGTGAAAAGTGCAGCGGAGGGCTGGCCTTAACCGAAGAGGAGCTCATGGAGATAGTGAACAGCCCGACTCTCTGGAAGGTAAGGGAGATTCCAGAGCACTTTGAGATAACCAAAATTGAGGTTGAAAGCGTTCCCTCCTTCCTCGTAGCCCACTGGAAGACGAGGAAGCCCCTAAGTAGAAAGGAACTCTACAAGCACGGATACACCCTCTCTGATGTTGTAAAATTCCTTGAGGCAGGCCTTATACAGATTAGACCCTTTAAGATGGCAGACAGCATGCCCGTTAAGCTTAGAGTTTTCCTCACTTCTATTGCTGCAATATGCTTACTCTACATGATTCTCCCCTTGAACTTCATTCAACTTAATATCTTAAAGTTTGGAGAGGCACTTAACTGGGGGCTTAGGGAGAAAGTCTTGGGGGCAGAGGGGAAGAGGGAGCTCCCTGTAAAAGGGTGCTTCAGGACAAAGTTCTACCTCCTTGACGACACAATCGTCAATCCTGGAATAGACGGGGTAATAGGAACGAAGGACGACCAGACCGTTAAGCTGCCGAAAAAGGGCTACAAACCAGTCTTTGCGATACCGGTAAAATGAAGATCACCCTCATAGGTTTTATGGGTTCGGGGAAGAGTACGGTCGGAAGGGAGCTCTCGGAGCTCTTAGGCTTTCCACTCCTTGACCTTGACCGGCTCATAGTTGAAAAGACGGGAAAGAGCATACCGGAAATCTTTGAAAGCCTCGGGGAGGAAGGCTTCAGGAAGATAGAGGCCTCGGTCTTAAAGGAGAACCTCTTAAAAGGGGGCAGCGGGATAATCGCAACGGGGGGCGGAGCTCCCGCTTACGGCGAAAACATTGAGGTAATTAACAGGCACTCCTTCTCTGTCTTTTTAAAGACCCCTTTTGAGGTAATCTGGGAGAGGATTTCACGGGACGAGAACAGGCCTCTCGTTAAGCTGGGAAGAGAAGGGGTGATGGAGCTCTACAGGGAGAGGCTCCCTTACTACGAAAAGGCAAAGCTAATAGTTGAGTGTGAGGGTAAGAGCCCCCGGGAGATTGCACGGGAGATAGTTTCTAAGCTTTCCTTAAACGAAGGTGAAGGTAGAGCCAGCCCAGAAGGGCAAGGATGGCAGACATAAAGAGCAGAATCAGGTGGAAGTAGAAAGCCACAGTAAGAGCGTAGCTCGTCTTAATTCCCATGAGCTTGAAACCTCCTACCAGCCCCGCCTCGTAAGTTCCGAAACCGCCGATGCTGTGAATGGGAAGGACGGTCGTAATCTCCCCGAAGGTTGAGACGAAAACCGTTTGGAAGAAGTCAAGACCTACCCCTCCGGCCTTTAAGATAAAGTAGAAGGAGACAAACTTAAAAAGCCAGGTCAAAAGGGAGTAGAGGGCAATCAGAGAGAGCTTCTTAAAGGAGATAAACTGGTTAAAGAAGTAAAAAAGAGCTCCGATTACCGTAAACCTGTTCCTCAAAGCTTTAAGGAGCTTCAGGGCTACGAAGATAAGGAGTGAAATAACTATAAGGGCCAAAAGGGGAATCAAAAGGAGTTCCCTCCTGCCGGCAGCAACAACGAGAGTTGATAGGAGGAAGAGGATGGAGAGGGAGGCAAGGTCAAGGAGCCTTGCAAAGAGAAGGGCCCCGGAGGAGATTGAGAGCTCCACCCCGAAGAGCTTCTTTAAGATTAGGGGAAATGAGGCCTCCCCCGAGCGAAAGGGAAAGACGTTGTTAAAGAAAGTGTGAACGCACATAACGGCAGTTAAGTCGGCAGTTGAGATACGGGGGAACATCACAGTAAAGCGCTTCGCCCTAAAAAGGTAAGTTGATAGGTAGAAGAGAAGTGAGAAGAGAAGGTAAAAGGGGTTAAGAGAGCTTAAAACCTCCCCTAACCTGGAGAAAACTTTGTACTCGTAGAGGAAGTAGAAGAAAATAAGGAGAATTACAAGGGAAACGGCTAAAGAGCTACTCCTCTTCAACGTTCAGAGCTCTCCTTACCACGTAGGGCTTCTTATCCTGAGACTCGTAGTAAATCCTCATCAAAACCTCGCTGATTATACCGGTGGTAAACATCTGGATTCCGGCAAGTATAAAGAGAACGGAGATAATCAGAAGGGGTCTATTTCCGATTGAGTGGCCCGTAAGCTTAAGGAAGACGAGGTAGGTGAAGGGGAAGAACCCCAAGAGAAAGAGGATTAGACCGAGAATCCCGAAGAAGTGAATGGGCTTCTGCATAAACTTTTTTAAAAACCAGATAAAGAAAAGGTCGGATATAACCTTAAAAGTTCTTGAGATGCCGTACTTTGACTTCCCGTAGATTCTCGGGTGGTGCTTTACCGGAATCTCAACGATTTTGTTTGTTGAGGTAACCGTTGAGGCCAGGGCGGGGATAAAGCGGTGGAGCTCCCCGTAGAGGCGAACCCTCTTTATAACGTCGCTTCTGTAGGCCTTAAGCGTGCAGCCGTAGTCGTGGATTTCTACTCCAGTTAGCTTTCCAATGAGCCAGTTTGCAATCTTTGAGGGGAGCTTCCTGCTTATTGCGGCGTCCTTCCTGTTCTTCCTCCAGCCGCTTACAACGTCGTAGCCCTCCTTAATCTTCTCAAGGAGGCGGGGTATGTCCTCAGGGTCGTTCTGGAGGTCTCCGTCCATCGTTATTATTACGTCGCCGGTTGCGTAGTCCATTCCGGCGGCCATTGCGGCAGTCTGGCCGAAGTTCCTTGCAAACTCAATTACCTTAACCTTTTTATCCTTACGGGCAATCTCCTCAAGCCTCTCCCTCGTTCTGTCGGTGCTCCCGTCGTCAACGAAGATGATTTCGTAGTCGTAGGGGAGCTCCTCAAGAACCCTTTTTAACTTCTTGTAGAGAATCGGAACGTTCTCCTCCTCGTTAAAGACGGGAATAACTACCGAGACTTTCCTAAGCTCTTCCATTCCTCAAACTCCCTGTTTGAGATTACTACGATTGAGTGCTTTGTAATGAGCTCCTTCTTCCTGTCAAGGATGTAGTACTTGACTCCCTTCAACCTCTTAAGCCTGTTCTCCCGGGTCACTATAACCACCGGGCGCCTGGAGTTGAGGAGCTCTTTAGCTTTCTGAGAGTTTAAGTCCTCAAGTTTTCCGAGCCTGTAGTAGTAAACAATCTCGGGGCTGGTGTAGTCAAGGAAGGCAATTTTACACTCGGGGCACCTCTCCTTTAAACTCCTGAGCTCCTTACCCACTTGAGGTTTAGCCCTGTAGGGCTCCAAAGAGGGAAGGGTAACCCACTTAAAGAGGAGCATTCCCGTCAAGAAGCCGTAGGCAAGGGGACGGTAGTCGGTCTTTCTGAGGGAGAGGAGAGCTCCAAAGAGCGGGAAGAGGAAAAAGAGAGCTCCCCACACAGGCCACCCCTTGTAGAGCCAGAAACCCAGGCCTGCGAAGGCTAAAACCGTTAAGGTAATGGCGGTAATAAGGTAAGGAAGCCTCTCCCTGAACCTGAGGAGGTACCAGCCCACTATAACGGCAAAGGCGGGGAAGGAGGGTAAAAGGTAGTGGGCGAGTTTTGTGTGGGCAACCTGAAAGAAGATAACGACGGTAAAGAACCAGACCAGCGAGAAGTTCAAAACCGGCTCGGTTATAGACTCCCTGCTCTTAAAGAGCCTGTAGAGGGCAAAGGGAAAGATAAAAGACCAGGGGAGGTAGAGCCAGAAGTAATTGGCAAGGTAGTACCACCACTGGGTCGGGTGGCCGGGAATCTTGCCGGTAAACCTGTGAATGTTGTGGAAGACTATAAAGTCCATAAAGAACTGCCTTCCGTGTTTGAGGAAGACCGCACCGTACCAGGGAAGGACTACGGCAAAGTAGATTAAAAAGCCGCTGAACCACGGAATTTCCTTTAAAGTCTTAATTAAATCTCTCCTCAAGATTAGGAAAACAACTGCAATTAAGCCCGGCAAGGCTAAACCGACAGGCCCTTTGGTTAGAGTGGCGAAACCGGAAAAGAGGAAGGCCAGCCTGTACCAGTTTTTACTTTTACTTAAATAACCCTCAAAGAAGGAAACCAAAGAAGCGGCAATAAGGAAGGTTAAGACGATGTCGGGCATTGCAACAGACGACATTACTATGAAGTCAAGGCTCGTAAGGAGAACCAGGGAAGAGACATAGGCGAGCTCCTCTCCCTCCCTCCTCTTGAGCCACCAGAAGAGGAGGAGAACCGTTAAGACTCCGAAGAGGGAGACGAAGAGCCTCCCTCCGAACTCGTTAACCCCGAAGAGCTTATAGCCGGCACTGATTAACCAGTAGACGAGAACGGGCTTATCAAACCTGTACTCGTAGTTATAGTAGGGAGTAATGTAGTCTCCGCTCTTCACCATCTCCCAAGCGGCCTCAAGGTACTTGGGCTCGTCCTTATCAAAGGCACTGTAGAGGCCGTTTGGAAGCAAAAGGAGTAAAAGGGAGGCCACAAGGATAAAGAGGAACTTCCTGCTCCTAACCATTTTTAGTAAACTCCTCAAAGCCGCCGATTTCGGCCTCTATTCTATATTTGCAGACTAAGAGGGTCAACTTGTGCTTGTGGAGGAGAAGTTGAAGGAGTACAGAAGGCTCTTAAAGTGCTCAACCTGCGGAAACGTGGGGGAGTGTATTTACGTAGGCTCAAGGAACGTTAACGAAAGGGGAGAAGTTTCCGACATAGTGGGAAGTAAGGAGATGTGGATAAGCTACTTTAGGTGTCCCAACTGTGGGGCTATTGAGGTTGAATTTCACCCGGTAGGGAGTAAGCCTGACATTCCTCCAAAGCACTTCAGAGAGGTTAAGGGAAGTGAAGAAGAGAGAGGCTAACCTTCTTAATTGGTTTTTAACCTTCCTCTTTATCGCATTTATAGTAAACATAGGAGTTCTCGTCCTAATCCACGAGGAGCCAAGAAGGGGAATAATTACCTTTGAGATGTTAAAGAGCCACAACTTCCTCCAGCCTACTGTTCTCGGTGAGCCCTACTACAAGAAACCTCCCTTCCACAACTGGGTACTTACCATCTTCTCCCTGATTTTCGGAGGGGTAAAAGAAGCCGCCCTGAGGCTTCCCTCGGCTTTATCTGTAATTGCAACAAGCCTTCTGATTTACCTTACCGGAAGAAAGTTGACAGGAGAGAGAGAGGCCCTTTTCGGAGCTCTAATCTACCCGACTTTCTTCGTAGTCCTAATCGGGTACGGAACAAAGTGTGAGCCAGATACCCTCTTTACCCTTCTTGTCGGCTCGGCCTCCCTGCTTTGGCTCTATCTGATAAAAGAGGGAAGAGAGCTCCCCGCGTGGCTCATCGGATACTTCTTCATCGGTTTAGCCCTTTTAACCAAGGGGCTTCCCGCAGTTCAGTTCTTCGCAGTGCTCCTTTTGGCCTACGGGCTGATAACTGGAAGGTGGAGGGAACTCCTCACCCTAAAGCACTTGGCGGGAGCTCTAATCGGCCTCTCTCCCTTTTTTCTCTGGCTCTTTGCAGTCAAAAGCGACACTGCAATTAAAACTCTTCTTTCTGAAGTCCTCTCAAGGGCTCCCGGCAAAACTTCTATAACGAAAACTCTAAAACACTACGCTACATACCCCTTGAGGCTGATTTCAGCAACTATCCCCTGGTCACTGATTACTTTATACTCCTACATAAGGAGGAAGGTTAACTTACCCGGCAGTGAGGTTGAGAGGATTTTAATAACTGCTTTTGCCATAGATGCCCTAATTTACTGGCTCTTCCCCGGAAGCCGCTTAAGGTACCTGATGCCGGCACTTCCCCTGCTTGCACTATACCTCGGGGCTCTCTTAAGAGATGTCCAAATCCTCCACAAACGGGCAAAAGAGATTATCAAGTTCACCTCTCAGTTAATAGTTCCGATGGGGATAGTCGGAGGGGTCGTACTCTCGGGAAACCCCTCTTTGGTACTCAAAGAGACCGTAATCTTTATTGCACTCCTCTACGGAGTTTACTTCCTCCTGGCCCCGAGGTTTGAGATTACGAGGGTTGTCTTTCTTTGGGCACTCCTAATGCTAATCTTCAGGAGTTTTTACAGCTCCTACTTCTACCCGATTGCCCAGTACAGGTACCCTCCGGTTAGAGAAGTTACCCGGGAAATAGTTGAGGACTCACGGGGCTTTAAACTCTACACAAAGACAAAGTACCTGCAGCTGTGCTTCTACGTTGAAAGGGGAAGGAATGAAATTCTCAGGTTCACCCGTAAACCTCCGGAAGAGGCCCTCTTCCTCAGCCGGAGGAGGGAGGGAAACGTTTTAAAGGAGTACAGGTTGGGAAAACGTACCTTCTTCCTGTGCTCCTACGGAGTTAAGAACCTTCCAGAGAGGAGACAATCTGAGGAAGAACTTGAGAAGCGGAGCCACGAAAGACGAAATCGCAGTAGGGAGAAAGAGGAGTCTCCTCAGGGTTAACCTCAACGATAACGGCTCCGGAGCGCTTTGCGTAAAGGGGAATTGAGGCCGCCGGCTGAACAACCGCCGAAGTTCCCACGGAGAAGAGGATGTCGCAGGAGGAGGCAAAGGAGAAAGCCCTTGAGAGTGCATCTTCCGGCAGGCTCTCGCCGAACCAGACAACTCCGGGGCCGACAATCTCCCCGCAGTTCAGACAGCGGGGTAAGTTCCCCCTGTCAATCTCGTCAAAAACCTGCCCCTTTAGCTCCTCTTCACTTATTGAGGAGAGGAAATCCCTGCCGGCCAAAGGCCAGAGCTGGGAGAACTCCTCTTCGGAGTACTCCTTACCGCAGAAGCGACACTTTCCCCTGAAGATGTTGCCGTGGAGTTCCACCAATCTCCTTGAGCCGGCCTCCCGGTGAAGGCCGTCAACGTTCTGAGTTATAAGGAGGAAGTCCGGGAAGAGCTCCTCCATCTTCGCAACCGCGTAGTGGCCCGGGTTGGGGCGGGCGTTGGCAATAAGGTGCATCCTCCAGAGGTACCACTTCCAGACAAGTTTAGGGTCTTTCAGAAAGGCCTCGTAAGTTGCAAGCTGGGCGGGGTCAAATCTGTTCCAAAGGCCGTCCTTACCTCGGAAGGTGGGGATACCGCTCTCGGCACTTATCCCCGCACCGGTTAAAACTGCAACCTTCCGGCCTCTTTTCAAGACGTCTAAAAGGTCTGCCACGGACATTTCCATTCATCCTTTGATATCTGTTAACGAATACCGTTATTGCTTAGGCGTATATTTTACACGAGCCAATTAAGGAAAAGACACCAAGGAGAGGGGAAAGATGATAGTTGAAACTTCTCAATGGCAAGAGCTGGTAATACTTTCACTCAACGATAACCCTCTACCCGACCACGAAGGCTTCTTAAAACTCCTTCTTCCGGAGAATTACTTCTTCTCACTGGTCAGATTTAACCAAGAAAAGACCTTTTGGAAGGGAATTTTTAAGAGTAAAGAAGCTTTTAGAAAGTTCAGCGGAAAAGAAACTGTTGCCATTAAAAAAGGAGAGGGTAGTCCGATTCAGGTGATAGCATTAACCAGGTGTCTAACTTTCGTTAACACTCCGAGCCTCAAGTTTACCCTGAACGAGCTGAGTGTTAATCCCTGCATAAAAACTGCTTTAAATACGGGAGAGGGCATAGTCGTTAAATTCACCACGAGCTATTCAGAGAGCCTCTTTATAAAAGAGTTCTGGTCTTTCACCGCAAAAACGGAAGGCTTCTGCCCCCCTGCAGCCTGCGGCTCAGTGGATTGCCACAGATTGGGAGGAGTCTCGGCTCCGGTGATAATAAATAAGAACCAAATCTGTTAGCGCAGGAGCTCCGTATACCTTGAGGGGAGCTCCCCCGTTGAGTAGTAAATCTCGGCAACGGCCTGATTGTAAGCAGATAGGGCTGCAACGTAGGAGCTCCTTGCCTGATTGAGTGCCGTTTGAGTGTCAAGGAGCTCAGTAATCGTTGCAACGCCGCTCTTGTACCTCTTTTCAACTATCCTTAAGCTCTCCTGAGCCGACTCAAGGGCAGCCCTGGCAAGCTCAACCCTCTTTTTGGCAGAGATAAACCTGTAGTAAGCCTGAGAAACCTCAAAGGCTATTCCCTTTTTAGCCCTCTCCTGATATTCCTTAACCTTAAGCTGAGTAATTCTGCTCTTCCTCAGTTTGTAGAACTTCTGACCGCCGCTGAAGAGGTTTATTGAAGCGGAAATTCCCACAGCCCAGCTTGAGTTTTCCTTGTTCCACGGAGCCGTATCGTCGGCCATAAAGATTTTTCCGAAAGCCCCTACCTGAGGTAAAAAGTCGGCCTTGGCCATCTTCTCCATATCCTTACTCTGCTCAAGGCGAACCTGGAGCTCCTTAAGCTCGGCTCTGTTCTTGAGAGCCCTCTCTATCAGGTCATCAAGGTTAAAGCTCAAATCCCTGTAAACTAAATCGCCGTCAACAGAAACTCCCCCGTCGGGGAACTCTCCCATTGCAACCTTAAGAGCCCTTAAGGCTATCTCGTAGTTGCTCTTGGCCTTAACTAAGTTCTCTTCCATTTGCTCAAGGTAAACCTTCGCCCTTAAAACGTCGGATTTTAAGCCCAGCCCGGCCTTATAAACGGTCTGAGCGTCTTTAAGGTGCTTTTGGGCATCCCTAACTGCAAGCCGAGCGGTCTCAACGAAGGCCTTCGCCGTTAAAACCCCGTAATAGGCCTTTACAACGTCGTAAACAACTTGGTTTTCGCTCTTTCTAACCTGCTCCTTAGCGGCCTTGACCTCCTTCCGGGCAAGGTCAACGGCCAGCCTCAGTTTTCCCCCGAACCAAATTGGTACCTGAGTCTTTAAACCGGTCTTAAAGAGCTGATATTTCCCCGGGTCGTTAAAGTTGGTTCTCATCATGTCAAGCTTCTTAACTTCCATCCTGTTCATAATCGCGTAGGGAGGGTCAGTCGTTTTGTTGTACTGGGTGTAGAGCTCAACAGCGGGAAGAAGCCTTGCCTTTGCGCTCTTTACGTCGTAGTACTTCTCTTTAAGCTCAACCTTCTTTGCCCTTAAGAGGTTGTTTTTCTCAAGGGCGGTTTTTATCGCCTCCTCAAGGGTAAGACCGTAAGAAGTTCCGAAGCCCAGAAGTGTAAAAACAACAGCAAAGAGCCTTATCTTCATTTTTCTCCCCATTAATTCAAATATTGCAATTAATTTATACTGGCAAGAGGGTTTCCAGTCAAGCAGACTTCAATAAAACGGGCTTTAAGTTCCCCTTTATTACAAATTTACCGTCAATTAAGACCAGAGCTCCCTCCACCTCAAGCTCTTTAACCCTCCTTAAAGCATTCTCGGGGCTGGTGGAGTTACCAAGGTAAGTTGCACAGCAGTCGCTATAGACCGGATTGCAGGAGAGGACGGTGGCAATCTGAACCCTTCCCAAACTTAAGGAGTGGCCGATTTTACTTGAGGAGGATGAAAGCCCCCACCTTCCTGGAGGGAGACAAACTGCTAATTTCCCGTCAAGTCGGGGCTCACCGGTAAGAATTAGGGAAACCGTCTCAGCTTCCCTGCTGATGTAGGTATCCCCGCCGTTCTCAATTATGAACTCATCTATTCCCAGCTTCTCAAGTTTCTTGCCGATAAAGAGGTTAATTGCACCGGCAACCCCCGCCATTGGCCCTACGCCGCACCTTCCGCACTCAAGAGCCATCTTCTTTACAATCCTTGGGGCAAGGGGCTCAACCTCAATGGGAGTCAGGGATGTAAAGAACTCTCTTCTCCTCTTTCCGTAAGCCTCTATCTGGGAGCGGAGAGAGATTAAGGTCTCTTCAACCGCCCTTTCAAGGGCCGGAGAGTACTCTCCCTGCGGAACGGCAATCCAGAGGTCGCTCTCGCCGACAATAACCTCAAAAGAGGCAAATCCCTTCGGCTTCTGAAACCGCCTGTAAAACCTCTTTTCAGGCCTAACCATTACAGCCCTTCAATCAGCCGGGAAATCTCCTTAGAGCGCTCGGTAGCCCTCTTTACCGCCTCAATAAAGGCGTAGCGAACTCTGTTCTCCTCAAGGGCGGCAAGCCCCTCAATAGTCGTACCCGCCGGAGAGGTAACCTTGTCCTTTAAAACTTCGGGGTGCTCACTCTGGGCCATAAGGGAGCAACCTTCAATAACTTGAAGGGCAATCTCTTTTGCAACCTCTCTACTGAGGCCTACCCTTACTCCGGCGTCGCTCAGGGCTTCAATCAGAAGGAAGACGAAAGCAGGAGAGCTCCCAGCTGCACCGGTAAAGGCGTCAAAGAGGTTCTCGGGAAGGGGATAAACCTTCCCCGTTGTTTTAAGGAGCCCCCTTACCCTCTCTACCTCCTCATCCAAAAGCCTCTTATTTTCACAGCAGGCAATTGCCCCCTTTCCTACCTTAACCAGTATGTTTGGCATTATCCTGATAACCTTTTTATCATCCCCCACAACCTCCTCAATCTTCCTTATGGGGTAGCCGGCGGCCATTGAGACCAAAATTTGAGCGGGAGTTATTGCCTCCTTTACCTCCTCCAAAACCGCAGTTAAAACCTGAGGCTTAACGGCAAAAAAGATAACGTCGCTGTTTAAAACAACGTCAACGTTCCTCTTAAAGACCTTAACTCCGTACCTTTCGTGGAGCTCCTCTAACCGCTCCTCCCTAACGTCGGAGACGGCAATCTGGGAGGGTAGAAGGAGCTCCCCCTCAACAAAAGCCCCTATAAAGGCCTCCGCCATATTCCCGCCGCCGATAAAACCGACTCTCAAGTTCATTATTTCCTCCATAGGCTAAAATTTCCTATATTATAGTTTGCAAAGTGCCCGGGTGGCGGAATCGGCAGACGCGGGGGACTCAAAATCCCCTGCCCTTACGGGCGTGCGGGTTCAAGTCCCGCCCCGGGCACCAAGTTAAAAAGCAGGGTAAAACTGAAGAGCTCCGCAAAATCCAAAACTCTCTTCCCTATAAGCCTCCAAAAAGAGAGAAGACTCCTTAAAAGCTTCCGCCACCTCCGATTTTTTAACAATTAAGGAAAGTAGAGCAGAGGAAAAGGCACAGCCGGTTCCCCTTACTACCCTGTTATCTTTTTTGTGGGAAATCCTCTCAATAACTTTGCCTTTAACGATTAAAAGGTCTTCAACCTCGCTTTCGCCTTTGGGAGCTCCCTTCACAACGACAACCTTCTCCTTAAAAAGCCCCCCAAAAACGGGCTTTAACCTCTCAAACTCGGAGTAGTTGGGAGTTATTACCGTAGAAACCTCAATCAACGGGGCTATGGCCTTTAAGTCCTCAACAAATTCCCGTCCGAAAGTGGGGGCAAGAACCGGGTCAAAGACAACGGGAACGCCGAGCTTCTCTACCCTACGGGCTATCTCCCTGTTTACATCCTCTTCCCTGTGGGGCAACCCAAACTTTACCCCCTTAACGGGAATCTCTTCAAGGACAGCGTCAAGCTGCTCAATTAAAAAGTTGCCGCTGACAAACTCAACCCTCTTTACACCTTTTGTATTCTGAACGGTGTTTGCCGTAATAACGGCACACCCCAAAAAGCCAAAGTGACGAAAAGTGGCGTAATCCCTTAAAATTCCTGCGCCGCCGGTCGGGTCAAAGCCTGCAACGGTAAGGAGAAATTCCTTCATAAGCCCTCCGATAGAAGTATAATTAGGCCACCAAACGGGAGGTCAGAGATGAAAGTAGCCCTTGCCTGCGACCACGGAGGTTTTAAGCTCAAAGAGGTCATTAAATCATACCTTGAAGAGTTGGGAATTGAGTACGTTGACTACGGAACTTTTTCGGAAGAGTCGGTTGACTACCCCGATTACGCCTACAAGGCCGCCAAAGGAATAGTCAGCGGAGAGGCCGACAGAGGAATCTTTATCTGCGGAACCGGAATAGGAATCTCAATTGCGGCGAACAAGGTTAAGGGAATAAGGGCGGCATTGTGCTACAACGTCTACGCAGCGGAGATGAGCAGGCGCCACAACGACGCAAACGTTCTGTGTTTAGGAGGAAGGGTTTTAGGGGAAGAGCTTGCAAAGAGAATCGTTAAGGCGTGGCTTGAAACCCCCTTTGAGGGCGGAAGGCACGAAAGGAGGGTAAAGAAGATAGCCGAAATTGAGAAAAACGAATGCGGAGGATAGTTAAATGAAGCACCTTAAGAAGGTTGACCCAGAAATCTTTGAAGCCTTAAAGTGCGAGTACACGAGGCAGAACGAACACCTTGAGCTGATTGCTTCAGAGAACTTTACCTCTCCGGCCGTTATGGAGGCTCAGGGAAGCGTCTTAACAAACAAGTACGCAGAGGGCTACCCCGGTAAGCGCTACTACGGAGGGTGTGAGTGCGTTGACATTGCAGAGAGGCTGGCAATTGAAAGGTGTAAGGAGCTCTTTAACGCCGAGCACGTTAACGTCCAGCCCCATTCTGGCTCTCAGGCCAATCAGGCAGTTTACTTAGCGGTCTTAAAGCCTGGAGATACAATCCTCTCAATGAACCTCTCCCACGGAGGCCACCTTTCCCACGGCTCCCCGGTAAACATGACGGGCAAGTACTTTAACGTAGTCCAGTACGGCGTAAGGAAAGATACCGAAACCATAGACTTTGACCAGGTTTACAGGCTTGCAAAAGAGCACAAACCAAAGCTGATAATCTGCGGTGCTTCGGCCTACCCGAGGGTAATTGACTTTGACAAGTTCAGGGAGATTGCCGACGAGGTCGGAGCTCTGCTTTTAGCAGACATTGCCCACATTGCAGGATTAGTAGTTGCCGGCCTTCACCCTTCACCCATTGAGGCCTGCCACTTCGTCACAACAACAACCCACAAGACCTTAAGGGGCCCAAGGGGTGGCGTCGTAATGTGCAAAGAGGAGTTTGCAAAGGAGATAGACAAGGCGGTCTTCCCCGGCCTTCAGGGAGGTCCCTTAATGCACGTTATCGCCGCCAAGGCCGTTGCCTTTAAAGAGGCTCAAACCGAGGAGTTTAAAAAATATCAGGAGCAGGTTGTTAAAAACGCAAAAGCTATGGCCGAGGAGCTCAGCAGGCAGGGCTTCAGGCTCGTTTCAGGGGGAACAGACAACCATCTTATGCTGGTTGACCTTACTGATAAGGGAATTACCGGAAAAGAGGCCGAAGCCGCCCTCGGAAGGGCAAACATTACGGTTAACAAGAACACAATCCCCTTTGACACCAGAAGTCCGTTCGTTACAAGCGGTATAAGAATAGGAACTCCCGCAATTACGACCAGAGGAATTAAGGAGGACGAGGCAAGGAGAATTGCCCAGCTTATAGCCGAAGTTCTAAAGAACATTAACGACGAGAAGGTTATTGAGAGGGTTAAGGCCGAAGTCCTTGAAATCTGCGGCAAGCACCCTCTATATCCGGAGCTAAAGGAGCTCTACTCTTAAAGGCAAAACCGGGGGAGGGGGAATTCCCCCTCCTTTTAACTTCGTTAAAGTTTTTCCTCCCTTCATCTCTGTTTTCAAATTTAACACTTGATACATACTCTCCAAACCACCTTTTAAAGCTTGGGAAAAAGCCTTCTACCGGCCATCGTCTACCACAACCTACAGATTCTTTCCATCTCTTCTCCTTATTATCATTAGGAATCCTTTCGTCCCTATTCTCTGCAAGTCAAAAGCTGTATGAATTTTCACCCATCTTCTCCTTACGCAAATTTCAGGAACAGGAGCAATATTATCAGTCGGTCAGGGTATAGGGCTGTTTGAAAAAAACACACAGATTGAAGTTAAGTCTCTTTGCTTTCATACCGGAGAGGATAGGCTTTTTTATGGAGTTGGCAATTTTCAAACTCCCACATGATTATGTCAAAAAGAAGAGGGATTTTGGCAAGAGAGGAACTTCTACTCCTCCCTTGCAAGGGCTTCTATTTTCTTCTCCTGCTCGGCTGCGGCCAAGGCGTCTATCATTTCGTCAAGCTCTCCGTCAAGGAACTCCTGAAGGTTGTAAAGGGTAAGCTTTATCCTGTGGTCGGTTACCCTTCCTTCGGGGAAGTTGTAGGTTCTTATTTTCTCACTCCTGTCTCCCGTTCCCACCTGGCTTCTTCTGGCCGAGTCCATCTTCTCCTTCTGCTGTCTCTCGTAGAGCTCCTTGAGTCTTGCCCTTAAAATTTTCATTGCTTTAATTCTGTTCTGTATCTGGGAGCGCTCGTTTGAGCAGGTTACTACTATTCCCGTCGGAATGTGGGTTATCCTTACTGCAGAGTCGGTCGTGTTTACGTGCTGACCTCCGGCACCCGAAGAGCGGTAGGTGTCAATCTTCAGGTCGTTTTCGTTTATTTCAATGTCAACCTCTTCTGCCTCAGGAAGGATTGCCACGGTTGCCGTTGAGGTGTGAATTCTTCCTCCCGACTCGGTAACGGGGATTCTCTGAACCCTGTGAACTCCCGACTCGTACTTTAACCTTGAGTAGGCGCCTTTACCGGAAATCATTGCTATTACCTCTTTAAACCCTCCGAGCCCCGTTTCGTTGAGGGAGAGGATTTCAACCTTCCACCCTTTTTTCTCTGCGTAGCGGGAGTACATCCTAAAGAGCTCCTGAGCAAAGAGTGCTGCCTCCTCCCCTCCTGCTCCGGCCCTGATTTCAAGGATTACGTTCTTTTCGTCGTTGGGGTCTTTGGGGATTAAGAGTTTCTTCAGCTGGCTTTCAAGCTCTTCAACTCTCCTTTCAAGCTCCTTTTTCTCCTCCTTTGCAAGCTCAACGAACTCCTCGTCTTCGGCGGTTTCAATTATCTCCACCGCCTCTTCTATTCCCTTCTTAGCCTTCTTGTACTCCATGTAGGCTTCGTAGATGGGCTGGAGCTCCTTGTGCTCCCTCGCAAGTGCCTGAAATTTCTTCTGGTCGGCAATCACCTCCGGCTTACCGAGGCTCTCCTCTATCTCCTTAAACTTCTCGGCAATCTTCTCAAGCCTGCTTTCTATTGCCCTCTCCATGTGGCATACCCCGATAGATTTTGTTTTAATAAGTTTAGCCCCATAAGGGGCCATTTCAAGGAGGAGAGAACTTATGTTTAAAAGGGCTCTTTTGGCTCTTTTCCCGCTCATTTTCGGGTGCGGAGGGCCTCAGTTTGCCGTCTCGTACAGGTACGAGCCTCCCGCCGATAACTCATCTTGTTTAAGCAGGTGTAAGGCCGACTATACCTCCTGCAGGCTCTCCTGTTTAAAGAAAAGGCAGGAGTGTATGGAGAGGGTGAGGGATGAGGCGGGAAAGATTTACAGGCAGGAGCTTAGGGCTTATGAAAAGGAGCTCTCGGCCTATCAGAAGGCCTACTCGGCCTACCAGAGGGAGCTCTTAAACTGGAACAGCAATTACAGGGAGCTCTACCGCGACTACCTCTACTTTAAGAAGAGGTGCAAGAAGGATAAAGACTACTACGCTTGCCGCAGGAGGGACGACCTTGAGGAGGCGCTTCAGACCCTCAGCCGGACGAAACCTGAGCCTCCTTCAAAACCGGTTAAACCCTCACTGAGCCAGATAGTTAGGGAGCTCTCTTCCTCCTGCCCTTCCGACTGCGGCTGTAAGGAGGAGTACGACGCCTGCTTTACTTCCTGCGGAGGGAGGATAGTTCCCTACAGGTACTGCGTGAAAAACTGTAAGTAGGAGGAGAGATGGAGGTTAAGACCCACCTTAAGATTGACAGGAGCTTGAGCGGTGAGCCCGTCTCCCTCTCAGAAGGAAGGGCTGTTGTAAGGTTGAAGACTACGCCGGTAATGGCCGCCGATGAAAAGGGGCTCGTCCACGGGGGATTTCTCTTCAGCGCCGCCGACTACTGTGCCATGCTTACCGTAAACCACCCCAACGTTGTTCTGGGCTCAGCAGCGGTTAAGTTTTTAAAGCCGGTAAAGGTGGGGGAGGTTGTTGAGTTTGAGGGGAAGTTAACCTCTTCCGAGGGGAAAAAGAGGATTGTTGAGGTTGTAGGAAAGAGAGATGGAGAAGAGGTCTTCAGGGGAGAGTTTACCTGCTTCGTCCTCCCTACTCACGTTTTTGAAAGGGCTTAAGGTGAGCCCCGAGGTTTTAAAAGAGGCGGAGAAGGAGGGGAGCTCCCGGGAGTTCTTCTTCCGCCTCCTTGAGCTCCTATCGGAAGGGAGGCTGAGCCGTAGGGAGATAAAGGCCCTCAACCACAGGGAGGTTATTAAGGAGATTGTAAAGGCCAACTCCCTTGAGGAGTACTTCTTCCCCGGTAGGGCTAAGAACATCTACAACGCCCTGAGGAATGCCTTCAGGTTGAGGGAGAGGGCACAGGTTGAGAGGGAGTGGGAGGGGAAGTTAAAGAGCTGGCGGGAGGAGTTTGAGGAGCTCCTATTAAAGGCCGCATCCTCCTACCTGCTGAAGGTTAAGGACGAGGAGCTCTTAAGGGAGCTCTACGAAAGGGACTGGCTTTTGCCCTCCGACATTCTCAACTCCTTTCCCGGCGGGAACTTTGAGGAGTGGATAGTTCGGGTTTCAACCGCAGAGTTCCTTGAAGGCAGGCTTGAGGGGTGGCTGGAGCTTCCTCCCTTTAAGCGGAGGGAGAAGGTTTTGAGGGACATATTGAAGGCCTACCGTTTGAACTGTCTTGAGCTTGCAATTTACGGCCTTTTCCCCCAGTGTGAAGGGGTTATCTGGGATACCTTTGTAAAGGAGAATACCCTTGAGGCCGACATTGAGGAGCTAATCAGGAAGAGGAGCAGGAAGTTTGTAACGATTCAGTACGCTACCAAGCTCCTCCTTCAGGAGGTTTTCGGGAAAGGGGAGCTCCCTCCCTTCTTAAACCACCTCTCTTTTGTTGACTATAAGGAGGGGACTTTAAACCGCCACGCCATAGGCCACGGAGTTGCGGTCAATTTCGGAACGGGGGAGAATTTCCTGAAGCTCTTTTTCTTCCTTGACTTTCTGGCCGAAATTATCTCTTACATTTTTAAAAGTAAACGGTAAAGGTCGTTCCCTCACCCTTATTACTTTCAGCCTCAACTCTCCATCCGTGGAAACGGGCTATCTCCTTAACTACCGAAAGGCCTATTCCCTCTCCGTTACTTCTCCTCCCCTTTACGAACTTCTCAAAGAGCCTCTCCCTTATTTCCTCGTCAATTCCGCCTCCCGTATCGGAGACTTTTAAGTAGCCCTCGGTAAGCTCAACTTCAACCCTTCCCCTCTCTGTGAACTTAACGGCGTTATCAAGAAGGTTTATGAGAAGCTGCTTAAAGAGGGTGGGCTCTGCCGGGAGGTTTGCGTCTTTAAGAGAGCATTTGAACTCTAACCCCTTTTGCCGGGCTCTCTTCTTAAACTCTTCTATACACTCAAGGGCGATGGGTCTCAGGTTTATCAGGGGAAACCTGCCGCTCCTTTCAAAAAGTTTTTGAAGTCCCTTGAGAATTTCCTCAATTTCAGCACACTTTTTAACAATCTCTTCAATTTCCTCCTTTTCTATCCCAAACTCAAGGGCCATTTCGGCATTTCCCCTTATAACCGTTAAGGGCGTTTTTATCTGGTGGGAAAGGGTTGAGAAGACCTCCCTCTTTAGCTCCTCTACCTCCTTCTTGAGGGTTATCTCCTCCCTTATGAAGACTCCGAGCTTCCCTACCCTTTTTCCCTTAAAGAGGTAGTGCCTCCCCCTCTCTTCAAACTCAAAGGAGCTCTCCCCCCTCTCAAAGAGCTCCCCGTGGGCCCTTACCGCCTCGGGGCAGGGGTACCTCTCCCACAGCTTCTCTCCCCTGCCGACGATTTCTCCCTTATCGTCAACAATTAAGAGCTCCTCAAAAGTCCTTCCCAGCTCCCTAATCCAGTTTATACCCGACTCCCCAGACCGTTTTAATCCTCTCACCGAGCTTATCCCTCAGGTACTTTACGTAAACGTCAACAATTCTCTTTGAGCCCTCCCTCTTCCATACCTTGAGGAAAATCTCCTCCTTTGAGACTGTCTGCCCCCTCTTAGAGAGGAGGAGAGCCAATACTTCCCTCTCCTTGGTCGTGAGCTTTATCTCTCTGCCTTCAACGATTACTCCCCTTTCGGTTAGGGAGAGCTCTTCCCTCTTACACCTCTTTGAGCGCCTCGTTAAAGCCCTCACCCTTGCAAGGAACTCCTTCAGGCCGAAGGGTTTGGTCAGGTAGTCGTCGGCTCCCCCGTCAAGCCCCCTTACCTTGTCCTCCTCCTTTGAGAGGGCCGTTAAAATCATAATGGGAGCCTCAATGCCCCTCTCCCTTAGGAAGGAGCAGGTCTCAATGCCGTCTGCTCCCGGGAGCATAACGTCAAGGATTATCAGCTCAAACTCCTCCCCGTAGTTAAAGATTGCGTCCCTCAAGGCCTCTGCCGTTGAGAAGAGCTTAACCGAGTACCCCTCCTTTGAGAGGGCCCTTTTAAGGAGGTTGCCCACCGAAAGGTCGTCTTCAACAACCGCTATTTTCATCCTCTCCCTTTTAAACCTTTATGGATAGCAGTATATTAAAATAACCTGCACCTTGAGGGAAGAAAAATGCTCTCAGAAGAGTTTATGGCCGCCGTTGAGAAAGCCTTTACGGTAAAGGGGTTTGACTTAAACGTTGAGTTTAGAGACGTAGAGTCGTGGGACGAGGCAATCTTCTTTACCAGAGGAATGATTTCCGAGAAGGATGTCGGCTACGTCTCTTACCACCATACCTTTAAGGTTGAGTTCCTCCTTGAGAACGGAAATCTGATTTCTCTGAGCTACAGACCCGGAGGTTTTGATGGAGACTCCTATTGATGTTGCCCTGAAGGCTGCAGAAAGGGCTTCTGAAATCCTTCTTGACTACTTCGGTAAGGTTAGGGAAGTTGAGCTGAAGGCCAGGAACGATTACGTGACGGAGGCTGACAAACTATCAGAAATGATTATTATTAAGACTATACGAGAAGCCTTCCCTCAACACAGTATAGTTGCAGAGGAGAGCGGAGGTTTCTCCTCCGGGAGCAGGTGGAAGTGGTACGTTGACCCCCTTGACGGGACGAAGAACTTTATCCACGGGCTCCCGATGTTCTGCGTCTCTATAGGGATTGAGCTTGACGGTGAGCTTGTCGGAGCGGTTATAAACGCCCCGCTCCTTGAGGAGCTCTTCGTGGCCGAAAAGGGCGAGGGAGCCTACTGCAACGGCGAGAGGTTGAAGGTAAGCACGAGGGAATTCTCTCAGGCTCTCGTTGCAACGGGCTTCCCTTTTAGGGGAAAGAAGTACCTTGACAAATACCTCTCCTGCTTTAAGGAGGTATTTCTTAAGGTATCCGGGCTCAGGAGGTGCGGCTCTGCAGCCCTTGACCTTGCCTACACTGCCAAGGGAGTCTTTGACGGCTTCTGGGAGATGTCCCTCCACCCGTGGGACATAGCCGCCGGAGCTCTCTTGATTGAGGAGGCCGGAGGAGCGGTCTCCGACTTTAGCGGCGGTAAGGATTACTTAAAGAGCGGGAACGTAGTAGGGGCTTCGCCCGGAACTTACGGAGAGCTCTTAAAGATAGTTAACAAACACCTTACTTAAGAGAGAAGGAGGAAAGAGATGGCATACGACGAGAAGAAGTGTGAAGGTTGCCCCCACGCAGATGCCTGCAAAACCGCCCAAGACCCTCTTGACGTAAAGCTCACCTGCAACCTCTCAAAAATCAGGCACAGAATAGGAGTTCTCAGCGGTAAGGGAGGAGTAGGAAAGACCACCGTTGCAACGAACCTTGCCGCAGAGCTTGCAAAGAGGGGCTATAAAGTAGGCCTTCTTGATGCCGACATTCACGGCCCAAACGTTGCAAAGATGTTCGGAGCCGAAGGACAGAGGCTCTTTGCAGACCCCAACAGCCAGACCATAAAGCCCTTTATCCCCCTTGGAATGCCCAACCTTAAAATCGTCTCAATGGCCTTTCTCCTTGAGAACCCCGACCAGCCCGTAGTCTGGAGGGGACCTTTAAAGCACCAGGCCATAAAGCAGTTCTTGGCCGAGATTGACTGGGGGGAGCTTGACTTTCTAATCGTTGACCTTCCTCCGGGAACGGGAGACGAGGCCTTGAGCGTTGCCCAGCTTATAAAACCCATGGACGGTTTCGTTATCGTAACGACTCCTCAGGAGGTCTCTCTCCTTGATACCCGCAAGTCAATCAGCTTTGCAAAGCTGATGAACGTTCCCGTTTTGGGGATAATAGAGAACATGAGCGGTCTAATCTGTCCCTACTGCGGTAAAGAGATAGACATCTTTAAGAGGGGAGGCGGTGAGAAGGCCGCTCAGGAGCTCGGGATTCCCTTCCTCGGCAGGGTTCCGATTGAGCCTGCCGTTGTTGAGGCCGGAGATGAGGGGGTTCCGATTGTTATAGCTTACCCCGAAAGCGCCTCGGCAAAGGCCTTTTCACAAATTACCGATAAACTATTAGAGGAAATCGGTGAAACGGTTAAAGCCCAGTAAAAAGGTTTTGGCGGCGGGAGCTCTCGTGCTCTCGCTCCTTTTAATTGCCCTGGGTCTTTTCAGGAACGAGCTCTGGATTATCTACAATAACGGCAAAATTCTCTGCCTTACCTGTATAGGGATTAAGTGATGCTCAAAGTACCCCTTCTTAAAAACAGAAAGCTCTACCAGTTCCTTACCGGCTTTCTTGCAAACCTTCCCCTCTACAACTTCATAACCTCAAGGCTCTATACGGGGAAGTTAAAAGCCTTTCCCTTTCCGATAATGAACTGTTATGCCTGTCCTGCAGCACTCTATTCCTGCCCAATCGGTACAATTTCCCACTTTCTCGTAATAAACAAGCTTCCCCTCTTTACTTTGGGAGTTATTTCGGCGGTTTCTGCCTCTTTCGGAAGGTGGATTTGCGGCTGGGTCTGCCCTTTTGGTCTCATTCAAGACCTTCTGAATAAAGTCCCCTCGGTTAAGTTTGACCTTCCCAAGCCCTTTGTTTACCTAAAGTACCTTATGCTCGCCCTCGGAGTTGTTTTACTCCCTTTCCTCTTTAAGGAGCACTATTTCTGTATGGTCTGCCCCACCGGAACCCTTGAGGCGGGAATCTACTGGGTTGCCGTGAGTTCTGCGATTTTAAACATGGCCGGCCCCTTCTTCCTCTTTAAGCTGGCCTTCGGAAGTATGTTCCTCTACGGCTCAATCTTTATTAAGAGGCCTTTCTGCAGGTACGTCTGCCCGCTGGGAGCTCTCTTTTCCCTCTTTAACAAACTCAGCATCGTAGATTTTTCTGTTGAAAAGGAAAAGTGTATAGAGTGCAACCTCTGTAAAAAGTCCTGCCCGGTTAACTACCCGATTTACCAAGACCCAAACTCCCCGGCCTGCTTAAGGTGTTTAAACTGCGTAAGAGTCTGCCCGATTGTTAAGGTAAACACTCCGCTTTCGGATTTAAAAGAAATAGTGAGAGAAAATCACTAAAGTCCTTCTAAGATTTCTTCTTTTATCCCGCCTTGCTCATTTTCGGAGACGGAACCGACCAAATCCTGCTCGTTTTTTCGGGTCTTTCAACTGCTGACGGGCGATAATGTCCGTTGGCACTTTGGCGAAGTCGCAATCCCGCTCATTTTTTCGGGCCTTTCAACTCAATGGAGGTGTAGTATGATTGCAGAGGTAGTATCGTCGCAATCCCGCTCATTTTTTCGGGCCTTTCAACCCGAAGTCATCCAATTTAAAAATGGAGTGATGGCCAGTCGCAATCCCGCTCATTTTTTCGGGCCTTTCAACTTGAATGTACAATTGGATGCTGATATTTGCAAATCATGTCGCAATCCCGCTCATTTTTTCGGGCCTTTCAACCGCACCTTTTCTGAAACCCTTGTAAATCAAGGGTATTACTTTTGACTTAAATCGTAATAAATAGCTCAAGCCCTTACAGGGCAATAGTCCCGAAGTAGACAATTGTTAGTGCGCCCTAATTTCCTATTCTGCTGTTAAAGACCTCTTCTTAATTTTAGAGAGTTTTTGCTTTAAAGTCAAGTTGGGAGCTCCCCTTAACCTTCAATCTCTCCTACCGATAATTAAACCGGAATTCCCCGACGCCCCACAACAAGCCGTCCCCGGCCGCCTCGTGCGGCCAGAAAGCCCCCTTTTCGGGGGCCCCTTTCCTGTTATAATCAATCCTATGAAATATCTCTTCCTTTTGCTCTTAATTCTCTTTAACCTTAGCGCACAAGCTCTGACTTTAAGCCGGGCTTTAGAGTTTGAGAGGGCTTTGAGGGAGGGGGCCTGTAGCTTGGAGCTCTACAGGGAGCTCTCGGCTACGGAGCTTAAAGAGCCCTTTCTCCTCCTTTTTATTGAGGACTGTTTTAGCAGAAGAGATTACTCCCTGCTTACAAAGGCTACGGAAGTTAAGAACCTTTACGGTAAGCTAAAGGTTGCCGTTGCTCTAAGGGAGAGCGGGAGGGAGAAGGAGGCACGGGAGCTCTTTAAGGAGGTTTTTTCCTACCCCGACCTCTCCGAAGAGGTTCTGGAGCTTAACCTTAGTGATTCCTCTTTTCTCTTTCAGCCGAAGGTTTTAAGGAAAAAGGTTTGGCTTCTTGCCTCTCGGAGGAATACCGACGAAGCCCTCTTCTACCTCTCCTACTTAAGGGGAGACCCTTACTACACTTACTTATTAGCCTACATTTACTTAAAGGCCGGAAAAAGGGAGCTTGCAAAGAGGTTCTTTAAAGTCTCCTCCGTCCCCAAGAGCTCCCTCTACCTCCTCTACCTCTCAAAGGAGCCGGTAGAGAAGCTCGGCTACTTTAGGCAGCTTCTTGACTCTCCCCTTCCCATCTCCCTAAAGAGAAGGGCCTCTGTTTACCTCCTTGACTACCTCTTCAGGAGCGACCTCGGGCTCTTTAGGAGAGCTCTAAACCTCATTTCAGATAGAAAAGGGCTGAGACAGACCTACCTCTACTTTAGAGACAGGTACTCAATTTTCGTAAAGGGGTGCTCGGCAAAAGTCTCTGAGCGGGAGCCTCAGAAGTGGTGGAAAGTTGCCTGCGGTAAAGGGGGGGAGCTCCCCTCCGGCATCAACTTCTACTCCCTTCTCCTCAGCCCTCCCGACAAGTTCCCCTACGATAGAAGTAAGATTTTTGGGGGCTTAAACCTGAAGGACGAGGGGCTTAAGTACCTCTACTCAAAGGGCTACTGCAATATCCTGACCCTTATAGATAGGAGAACTCCCCAAACGGCTCTCCTTATGTACCTGTGCGGCGACTACAAAAGAGGAATTAGGTTTGCCCTGCCCTTTAAAGGGGAGCTCTCCCGCCACCCCTACCTTCTGGCGGTACTCTACCCGAAACCTTCGGTTTTTAAGGACGACCTCATCTCCCTTGCGATTGCCCGTCAGGAGAGCCTCTTTGAGGTCAGAGCCCTCTCCCGTAGCGGTGCAAGGGGGCTGATGCAGATAATGCCTGCAACGGGGCGGTACATTGCAAAGAAGTTAAAAGAGGAGGATTACCACAGGGCAAGGCTCTTTGAACCGGAGCTCAACTACCGCTTTGGCTCTTATTACATTCACTCACTCTTAAAAAAGTTTAAGCTCTTCCCTCTTGCCGCAGCCGGCTACAACGCAGGCCCCTCAAGGGTTTCCAAGGCGCTAAAGCTCTTCGGGGAGATAAAGTCGCCGGGAGATTTGGTTCTCTTTACCGATGTCTACCTTCCCTTTGCCGAGACGAGGGATTACGTTAAAAGAACGGCGGTAAACCTATACTACTACTCAAACCTCTACGGAACGGGGAAGGAATGGAGGACTTTCTTAAGGCCTTGATAGAGGAGGGGTATAAGCCCAACACCATAGATACCTACAGGAGGGTTTTAAGGTACTTTGACGCCTTTCTAACCCTCTACAGCTACGATTTGGTTAACTTTGACCAGGAGAAGCTCTACGGCTACTTTGCCGTCCGTTACAGAACCGAGAAGAGTTTCAGGACGGCAATGTCCGCAATTCAACACTACCTCAAGTTTAAGGGGATTAAGAGGCGTTTAAAGTTCACCCCTCCCGAGACCGCAGAGTTTAAGGAGTTTAGGCCTATTAAGGGGGATGAAATTTCCCGTTTTGAGGAGGAGATTGAGAGGTTGAGAAATCCCGAGCTCCAAACTGCCCTCTTGATGGTCCTCCACTTGGGGCTTTCTCCGGCAGAAATCGGCAGGTTAAAGGTAAGCTCTTACGACAGTTTTATGGGAATTCCCGTCCTTAGGGAGGGGAAGATAAAGAGGTTCGTTATAAACGGCAGGGTAAAGGAGAGGCTTGACGGAATAAAGGAGGAGAAGCTACCGATAGCTCCCCTCGTCGGCGTCCGTCCTGAAACGGTGAAGGTAACCTTCCACAGGCTCTTAAAGAAGCTCGGTTTTGACTTTAAAGTTACCGACCTGAAGGATAACTACGTTGCAAAGCTCCTTAAAATGGGGCTTCCCCTTGACATCGTCGTTGAGTTTTCCGGCAGGAGTCTTGAGAGAGTCTCATACATTAACCGCCTTCTGAACCTTCAGAGTAAGGCCGAGGTAATTGAGAAGACCCTTAAGAAGAGACAGTAAGAACTCTTCTGTCTTCCTTTTTGAGGGGAATTACCCTGCTGATAAAAATCTCCTCTCCGTCTGTGAAGGTTGAGGCTTCCCCCAGTTTACACAGCTCAAGGACTGCAAGGAAGTAGGTTATGGCCTCTAACTTACAGGAGCTCCTTTCAATAAAGGAGCTAAACTTTAAGAGGTAGTTTTTCTTTAATAGCCCCCTAATTTCCTCAACCTTCTCAGAGACCTTAAATGATTCGCTTGAGAGCTGTAGACCAATCTTTATTTTGGGCTGAAATTTCCTCTCAAGGACTTCCCTGAAGGCCCTTTGGAGCTCCTGTACCGTGTTTGCAATTTTTACCTTCTCCTGAAACTGGAAAATCAGGTCTGAGGGGTCGTGGGGAAGGTACCTTAAAGCCCTCTCCTCAAGTCTTTCAAGCTCCTTTGCAGCCCTCTTTGACTTGAGATACTCCTCAATTATCTGGACGAGCTCCTTTCTCGGGTCTTCCTCTTCTTCACGGGGAATAAGGTACTCGGACTTTATCCTTGCTAAGGTAGCCGCCATGAGGAGAAACTCCGAGGCCAGAGGAATATTTAACTCCTGCATTGTATAGATGTAGTTGAGGAACTCTTCGGTAATCTCGGCAATGGGAATGTCGTAAATACTTACTTCCCTCTTCCTTATCAGGTAGATAAGGAGCTCCAGCGGCCCCTCAAAAACCGGAGTCTCTACCTTTACTTCCATTTAACCCCTTATTGCGGCTATGAGATTGGCAAACTCGGTGGTTAGGAGCTCCATAACGTCGTCAACCGAAATCAGCCCTACAAGTTTACCCTCTTTGTCAACCACGATTAAGCGCCTTACGGCCGCATCTCTGAAGGTTTTTGTTAGCTCAAAGAAGGTCGCGTCGTCCCTTATTGTTATGGGGTCTTTCGTCATTACTTCCCTTACGGGAGTTTCAGGAGATTTCCCCTCTCCCACTACCCTTATTGCTATGTCCCTGTCGGTTATTATCCCGATGGGTTTGTCTCCTTCAATTACTACCAGAGCTCCCACCAGTTTGTCCTGCATTCTCTTTGCAGCCAGCTTTACCGTGTCGTCAGGCTCAATTACTACGACTTTTCTCTTTATTAGGTCTTTTACCGGCATCTCTCCCTCCTTCTCGGGCTGTTCTAACCTTTAATTTAAAGCCCCCGGAGGGAGATTGTAAAGAAAGGGGGCTCATCGGGAGCCCCTCGTTTAGCCCTTTGAAATTCCTTTAAGGATAATTTCGTACCTGGGGTGGTTGATGTTGTACATGTGGGGGAACTTCTGGTAGATAGGGCCTGCGTAGATTACCTTTCCGTTCTCCTTAACCTCAACTAAGATTGCCGGGTTCTGAGGCTCGTTTGATGCGGAGGTGTAGCCGTTATCAAGGACGAGGTGGGGAACGACGTAGAGAACTTTAATCTCAAGACCGCCGTAGTTAACGGTTTGACCGTTTTGAACCTTAAACTCCTTTGCCACTTTACCGCTGGTCTTATCAACTATGTCAATTGTTGCGCTCTTCCAGGTCTTTTGGACTTCCTCGGGGATTCTTATGGGCCTGTCAAACTTCGTCAGGTTCTTACCGCTGTGCATTGACATGAGCTCTTTCTGAGCTCCTACCGGCGGGTGTCCTGCGGGCATGTTGTTGATGGGAGGGTGGCCTTCGGGAAGTGAGGTTTTACCCTCTTTTGCAAGCTCCGTAAGAGGTTTGGGCTCTACGGCCTTGGAGCTCTCCTCCTTTTTGGGAGTATTCTCGCCCTTACCGCAGGCGGTTAGAGCTGTCCCCGAAAGTGCTACGACCAGTGCAAGTGCAAGACTCTCTTTCCTCATCGCACTCTCCTTTAGAGTTTATTTAGCCTTCAATTGTAGCAAACAGCTCTTTTTGGGGCTCTCTATATTCAGACCCTTACTTTATAGTTATTTTGAATCGGAAAGATAGCTCAATATAATACCTGCAAACTCTCAGGGAGGTAAGCACTTTATGGAGAGAAGAGAGTTCTTGAAGGTTGCGGGATTGACCGTTTTAATAGGAGCCGGAATAGAGGTTAAGAGGGGTGAGGGGAGGGAGCTCTTTAAACCTGTTTTGATTTTTGACCAGGGAAAGTGTATGAGCTGTAAGGCCTGTATGGCCGCCTGCCAGCTTGAGCACGGCCTAAACGAAACCCCCGAAGTTAACCTCTTCTGGATTAAAGAACAGGAAATCGGGAAATACCCTAAGGCCAAGCTGGTTTTTAGTCAGGAGAACATCTGTAAGCAGTGTTTTGAGCACCCCTGTGTCTCTGCCTGTGCCTTTGGGGCAATTGAGGTTAAAAAGGGAGGGGTAGTAGTAATTGATGGAGATAAGTGTACCGGATGTGAAAAGTGCGTTCCGGTCTGCCCCTTTGACGCAATAGTTATGAATAAGGGTAATAAAGCAAGAAAGTGTGATATGTGTTTTAGCAGAAGTGTTGAGAGAGGAGACGTTCCCAGGTGCGTTGCCGTCTGCCCCAGCGGAGCTCTAATCTTCGGGAACCTCTACAGGCCCAGCGGCCCGCTGGCAGAGCTCCTTAAGGCAAGGCCGGAAGTTAGGAGAGCTCTCCTAAAGAGCTCCCACGCAGAAATCGTTCCCGAAGTTAAAAAGGTGAACCCTTATTCTTACCCGGAAACCAAAAAGCCTGAAGGAGATAGAATCGTCAATACCGTCTGCCTTGCCTGCAACGCCCGCTGCGGCTTAAGGGTTACAGTTAAGGACGGTAAGCTGGTTCAGGTTGACGGAAACCCCTACCACCCCTACAACCGCTCCGGTAAAGAAATTCCCTACGAAACGCCCCTTCGCGAGAGCTTCAGGGCTGTTGCAACCACCTGCGCAAAGCCCCAGATGGACAACGACTACCTCTTTAACCCTTATAGGATTACCCAACCCTTAAAAAGAATCGGGAAGAGGGGTGAGGGCAAATTCAAACCCATAAGCTGGGAGCAGTTAATAAGGGAGGTTTCAGAGGGGGGCTACCTCTTTAAAGAGATTAGAGATAACCGCTACTACCCGGGAATTAAAGACGTCCTTTCAGATGAGCCGGTTGAGCCGGGAGCTCCGGAGCTCGGCCCTAAGAGGAACCAGCTAATCTGGTTTACCGGCCGCTCTCAGGCAGGCAGAAGCCACTTCATAAAGAGGTGGGTCTTTAATGCAATCGGCTCAAAGAACTACATAGCCCACACCGACATCTGCGGAATCGGCTTCAGGATGGGCAACTACGCCCTTTCAGATGGCAAGCAGGTTGAGTTTAAGGCCGACTACTGGAACAGTAAGTACATGCTTGTCTTTGGCTCAAACATCTACTCGGCCCAGCAGCCGGGGGTTAACACCTCGGGAGCGATAATTGCAAGGAGAATTGCCGCCGGGGAGCTTAAGCTGGTTTTAATAGACCCGAGAGCTCCCAAGGCCGTAGCCCACGCTCACAGGTGGCTCCCCGTTAAACCTACTAAAGACGGCCCCCTTGCAATGGGCTTCATCAGGGTAATGCTTGAAAACGGCTGGTTTGACAGAGACTACCTCTCAATCCCCAACATGAAGGCCGCCGAAAAGGCCGGGAGGAACGTCTACACAAACTCAACCCACCTTGTAATAGTTGACGAAAAACACCCCGAAGCCGGCCGCTTCTTAAGGGTTAAAGACGTTGAAGGTATGGAAGGAAACCCCGAAGAGGAGGTTGTAATAGACCCTAAGACCGGTAAGCCCGTTCCCGCCTCTGAGGTTGAAAGGGCTACTTTGGAGTGGGAGGGTAAAGTCGGCAGAATAAGGGTTAAAACCGCCTTTACCCTCATGAAGGAGAGCGTCTTTAAACACCCCCTCTCCTTTTACGCTAAGGAGAGCGGAATAGACGAAGAGACGATTAAAGAGGTTGCCAAAGAATTCTGGGAGCACTCCCCCTACGCCGTTGCTTACGCCTACCACGGCGGTGGAAATTTTGTTGGCGGAACCTACGCAAGCTTCGCCCTTGCAATGCTTAACGCCCTTGTAGGCAACATTAACAGAGAAGGCGGATACCTCTGCAGGGGTAAGGGTGCTGCAAGCTGGACTAAAGGCCTCTACGACCTCAAAAACTTCCCCGGCGCCAAAAAGCCAAAGGGAGTAAAAATTTCAAGGGAGAAGGCCCGCTACGAAGACACGACCGAGTTCAGGAAGAAGGGCTATCCCTCAAAGCTCCCTTGGTTCCCCTTCACTAAAGGGGGCCTTTCGGTCTCTGCAATGTCTGGAATTGACCAGAAGTACCCCTACCCGGCCAAGGTGGTTATTACCTACTTCTCAGACCTAATCTACAGCATGCCCGGCGGAAGGCGCTTCATTGAAACCCTTAAAGATCCCGATAAGGTTCCCCTTTACATCTCAATAGACATTACCATTAACGAAACAAACATCTACGCCGACTACATCGTTCCCGACGTTACCTACCTTGAAGGCCACTACGGCTTTTTGACTCCCCACGCCCCTGCTTGCTGGTTTACCGCCGTAAGGACTCCTGTGGTTGAGCCGCTGGTGGGCAAGACGGACGACGGAAGGCCCTTCTGCATGGAGACCTTCCTCATTGACGTTGCCCGCCACCTGAAGCTCCCCGGCTACGGAGAAAGGGCAATTCCGGGCAAAGATGGAAAGCTCTACCCCTTGATTAAACCCGAAGACTACTACCTGAGGGGCATTTCAAACCTTGCCTACAACGCTAAGGTTAAAAGGGCTTCTAAAGAGGAGATTGAGTTTGTGGAGAAAAACTACCCTGTTGCAAAGCACAAAGACATTCTCCCTAAAGAAGAGTGGGAGAGGGTCTGCACTGTTTTAGTAAGGGGAGGCGTCTTTAAGCCCTTGAAAAGCGTTTTTGACGAGAAGGGCAACTTTAAGTTCGGAATTCCGAAGGTCTGCATCTGGAACGAAAAGCTCGGAACCAGCAGGAACTCACTAACCGGAGAGAGAAACTGGGGAACGATTAAGTATTACCCCTCAAGTACTTACTTTGGTAAACCTGTAGAAGAGCTTGATAGAGATTATCCCTTTACGGTTATTACCCATAAATCAGCCCTTCACACTCAATCAAGGACAATCGTCTACAATCAGGCCTTGGTTTACGAGCCCGACTTCCAGCTTAAGGTTAACCCCGAAGATGCAGAGAAGTTGGGGCTCGAAGACGGGGATAGGGTAAGGGTTTACTCGGCCTCTAACCCCGAGGGGGTTATTACAAGGGTTAAGATTACAAACCTCGTAAGGCCGGGAATCGTGGCCTACTCACACCACTTCGGCCACTGGCAGCACGGCGCTTCCCCGGTCTACATAGAGAACGCCGGGAAGGTTCTTCTCGGAGGAGAGAAGGTTGCTATCGGCAACTGGACGAAAGTTAATCCCAGACGAAGCGTAGGGATTACGATGAACAAGGTCACAAGGCTTGACCCGGAACTGGCCAACCTGCCTTTAGTTGAGCCGATTGGCGGAATACCTGACTTTTCCAGCACCAGAGTAAGAATAGAGAAGCTTTAGGAGGTAGTAATGAGAAAGGCACTTCTTGCCCTTACGGTTTTTGCCTTCTCCGTTCCTGTCGGTGCCCAGGAGCTCTCTAACGCCGAAATCCTGAAGAAGCTGGAGGAGCTTGAGGCAAAGGTTGAGAAGTTGGAGAAAGAGAACAGAGAGCTCCGCTCTCTCCTTTCCCGGAAGGGCGGCTTGATTGCTCCTGCAAGGAAGAAGGACACCCATATGAAGGTGGGCGGTAGGGTTCTCTTCAGGTTCTCTCAGACTCAGGACTTAGAGGAGGCCGGCGGAAAGTCGGTTTACGGAGACCCCAGCAACGGTTTTACGGTCAGGAAGGCAAGGCTCTTCGTTAGCGGTAAAGTTGCGGAGGATTTTAAGTATAAGGTTCAGATAAGGGCAGACAGGGGAGCTCCGGTAGAGCTCTGGGACGCTTACGTAATTTACTCTCCTTCTTCCCTTCCTGTTTCAATAAAGGCAGGCCAGTTTAAGGTTCCCCTCTCAATGATTTATCTGAGAAGCGGAACGAAGCTGGCCTTACCCGAAAGGCCCGTTGCGGTTAACAAGATTGCCCCCGTCTGGAGAGACGTTGGAGTAGAGGTCAGCTACAAACCCTTTAAGGGTTACAAACTGGTAGGTGCAGTTTTAAACGGTGAGGGCTGGACAAATAAAGAAAAAATTTACAATAAGGACAAAAAGTACGCCTACGTCTTAGCCCTTGAGGGAACTCCCGTTAATACACCTTCCTGCCGCTTAAAGTTCAGGCTCGGCTACGAAACGGGAACCGACTCTTCCTCAAAGCTCGTTTATAAAAGCTACGGAGCGACTTCAGCTAAAAGGCACCTGATAGACGCCGAGACATCTTTAACTCTTAAAGACTACGGCCTAACCTTTAAAGGGGGCTACCTCTTTGACAACCCGACTAACGGTAAGGATGCAAACGGCAACTCTGTTAACCTCGGGAATGCCAAGGGCTACTACCTTCAAGCCGACTATGCCCTTCCCTTTGAGCCGAAACTCCACCTTGTCGGCCGCTACTCTTGGCTTGACCCCAACGACGACGCAGACGACAAACTTGACGTTGACTATACCACCTTCGGCGCCTACTACCTGATTCACGGCTGGCAGGCTGCAATCAGAACCTCCTACACGATTGCCAACCAGAGGAAGACTGAGGAGCTTGACGACAACCTCTTTACGGCGGAGCTCCAGCTCCTCTTCTAACCCTTGCGGAGGAAAAAATGGTTAAAACTTTAGCTAAAGTTTTCGTTATAGCGGCGGCCCTTCCGGTCGCCTCCCTTGCCGCAACCTATCAGATTAAAGAGGTTGTGGAAGTTAAGCCTCAGCCGGAGGCTAAGCTAATTGAAGTCTGGATACCTTTACCTTATCAGAACAGGTGGCAGAAGGTTTCAAACCTGAGGGTTTCTTCTCCCTTTACCTTCACCTTAGCGAAAGAGGATGAGTACGGAAACAAGTTTCTTTACGTAAGGCACGAGGGAGCTCTGAAAGAGCCGATAAAAATTACCCTTGAATACAGGGTTGAAAGGGAAGAAGTTTCCCCGAGCAAGGCCGACTGCAAACTACCTCTCCGCTACCTCCTTTCGGACAAACTCGTTCCCGTTGAAAAGTTCAAAAAACTTGCTCAGCAGATAACCAAGGGCAAGAAGACTGACGAGGAGAAGTTAAGGGCTATTTACGACTACGTTGTCTCCCACATGAAGTACGATAAGAGCGGTAAGGGTTGGGGAAGGGGTGATGCAATCTGGGCCTGCGACGCAAAAAGGGGCAACTGCACCGACTTCCACTCCCTCTTTATTGCCCTTGCCCGTGCCGTTGGAATACCGGCAGTCTTTGAAATCGGCCTTCCGATAAACAAAAACGGCCTTGTTAAAGGATACCACTGCTGGGTTATTGCCTACCCTGACGGCAAAATTTACGGAATAGACGCCTCAGAGGCGGCAAAACACCCTAAAAAGAGGAACTACTTCTTCGGCCACCTCTGTGATAGGCGAATCGGCATAACGAGAGGAAGAGACCTTCTCCTCGCCCCACCCCAGCACGGCGAAAGGCTTAACTACCTCTACAAAGCCTACGAAGAGGTTGACCTAAGACCGGCCGACGGCATACAAACCTACTACTCAGTTAAAAAAGTTGAATAACTGCCGGGAGGATTTTTCCTCCCGTTTTTTTACTGAAGTTGCATCAGAGCGGTTTCTTAGTTTATTCTGCTTAACTCCTTTACTATCAAGGCCTTCCTACTGATTTATTCATTTATTAGCATAACCTTAATAAAGGTTCGCTGCACAAGACTTCTCCTTGACGCATTTGACGATGTTGAGTAAACTATTGCTGTTCTTTGACTTTTTGAATACGGAAATTGCAGGGGTTTTATTTGAACAAGTGAGATTTAAAGGCTCCAAGCGTTGCCGGGTTAGCAACAATCACTTGAAGTTTTATTTGAACAAGTGAGATTTAAAGCCTCAAAGAGGAGATAAACGGGCTGTATTTTGCGAGGTTTTATTTGAACAAGTGAGATTTAAAGGAATTCGTGAGCTTGTTGCGGAGCTCCTCCGGAACTGTGTTTTATTTGAACAAGTGAGATTTAAAGTTTAGAAGGGGATAACTCTCTTGTCGGTTCTTATGTAGGTTTTATTTGAACAAGTGAGATTTAAAGTGTGCTTACGGCTCTCAAAGACGAGTTTCTCCGCCTGTTTTATTTGAACAAGTGAGATTTAAAGGTTGTTAGACGAAGCCCTTAACGCCCATTTTTCACGGGTTTTATTTGAACAAGTGAGATTTAAAGCATACTCCGAAAGAGCCTGCCCAAGAGGCTTTTCAAGTTTTATTTGAACAAGTGAGATTTAAACATTCGCAAGTCCATTAAGCTCGGAAACAGGAGTTAAGTTTTATTTGAACAAGTGAGATTTAAACGACGCTAACAGGCGGGAGGAAATAAAGGCCAACCAGTTTTATTTGAACAAGTGAGATTTAAAGTTTATACTGACCCTCAAACAAAAGCCGTTGTAAAAGGTTTTATTTGAACAAGTGAGATTTAAAGTTTATACTGACCCTCAAACAAAAGCCGTTGTAAAAGGTTTTATTTGAACAAGTGAGATTTAAAGCTTTTTGTAGGAAATTCTGAAGGTTTTAAGTGTGAAGTTTTGGTATCCACGATAGTTGGGCTTATCATTTCAATAGGTACATTAACTTTTGCTTTCTTAATGGCCATTGTATAAGGTCGCTGATGTCTGGCTTTTAGGAGGTGCCGTGATTGTTCTTGAGTTTTTGATGGCGTTGCTTTTATTAATGCTTGCCTTCTTCCCTTTTCCTTTATTTACTTTGCGATGCCTCGAAAAGAATCATAGTTTAAGGGAACTTTATTAAACCGGAATGACCCTTACTTTCACGGCTTTAAAGCGGGCGGTTTTGACAAATTCATCTGCCTCGTCGCCAAAGAGCCGGTTTACTTCGCTCCTGCTGTGGTGGAAGGTAGTAAAAAGAGTTCCTCTTTTTATGTGGGGGTTCTCTTCAACGGGAAGGGGGGAGCTCCTACCGTACTTACTCTCTAAAACGGCCCTCTTCGGGTGGCCAAGCTTTTTTGCGTCTTCGGGGTTCATGTAGAGGGTGTCTTCCTGGAAGGTTTTAAACTTCCTCAGGGTTTCGCACCTGTTTGTCTGGTTGGCGTTGTTGTAGTGGACTAAGTTCCTTCCGGTTATCAGGTAAAAGTCTTCAACTTTCCCCTTTTCTAAGAGCTCCCTCACCATTCCCCTAACTTGGTAGGGGTTAAACCTGAGTTTTGCTTTTCCGTCCTCGGTAGGGAAGGAGTCTTTATAGAGGATTTCCGTTCCTCTTCCGTCCTTTACAGGCCACTGTGGGGCGTTCAAAATGTTTTTTTCAAGGAGCTCGTAGGTGGCCTCTCCGAACCTTTCGGGGGCGTCTTTCCTCAGGCTGTCCCACACATCTTTACTGCTTTTAAAGCCGAAGTCGTGGTCCAGCTCCTTTGATACTTCGGCTATTACCTCCCAGTCGTCGGGAAGGGAGCTCTCAAAAATCGGCGTAGAGAGGTGCATTCTCCTTTCGGCGTTTACGTAAACGCCCCTCTTCTCGTAGGCACTCTTAACCCCGAAAATGACGTCTGCAAACTCGGTAATCCTACAGGGGAAGAGCTCGTTAACCGCAATAAACTCAAGCTTCTTTAGGGCTCTCTCAATTTTGTTCAGGTTGGCGTGAACGTGGGCTATGTCCTCACCCATTACCCAGAGGGCTTTAATCTCTCCCCTCAGAGCTCCTTCAATTACCTCCGGTGTCATGTAGCCTATCTCTTTGGGCCTTTTGTAATCCGGAAGGTAATAGGGAAGCATTCCGGCGTCGCAGGCTCCCTGAACGTTGTTCTGTCCTCGCAGGGGCATCAGCCCTGCCCCTTTAACTCCGAGGTTTCCCGTTAAAATTGCAAGGTTTGCAACGGCCATTACTGCCTTGCTGCCGTCAGTGTGCTCGGTTATTCCGAGCCCCCACAGGAAGACCGTTCTCTTTGTGGCGATTTCTTCGGCCAGTGAGTAAATCTGCTCGCAGACTTCTTCGTAGCCGGGGAGCTCCTTAAAAACTTCAGGCCTGCTCATCTCGTCTTTAAGAATGGCCTGTTTGAACTCCTCAAAGTTTGAAACCCTCTTTTCAATGAATTCCCTATCGTAGAGCTCCCTCTCAACAATCACCCTTGCAAGGGCGTTTAGAAAGAGCAGGTTGGCTTCAGTCGGAATTGTTATCGGGTACTTTGCAAACCTGAAGAGGCCGATTTCCCTTACGTCAACTACTGCTAAAGGCGTTCCCTCCCTTGCCTTTTCAATAATCCTGTGGCTTACTATCGGATGGGCTTCTGTAGTGTTTGAGCCCATTACAAAGATGAGCTCGGCGTTGTAAATCTCGTCAAAGGGAATTGAGGCTGCACCTTCCCCTACGGTCTCCCTCAGACCCTTCAGGCTGGGGGCGTGGCATATTCGGGCGCAGTTGTCAACGTGGGGAGTGCCGAAAACCTCCCTTGCAAACTTCTGGAAGAGGTAGGCACTCTCACAGCTCGTCCTTGCACCGCCGATTGCCGCAAAAGCCTTCCTTCCGTACTTCTCCCTTATTTCCTTTAATTTCCCTGCCGTTATCCTGTAGGCGATTTCGTAGGGAACTCTTCTGAACTCTCCCTTCCACTTCTCAAACTTTTCCGGCTCGTAGCCGAATTCCTTTAAGAGCTCCTTTTTAACCAGAGCTCCCCTTATTCTCTCCGGGTGGTTTACGAACTGGTGGCCGAACTTTCCCTTTATGCAGAGCTTTCCCTTACTTACGACTCCCTCTTTAACCGGAATAACCTCTTTACCGTTAAAGCCTATCTCACACCCGACGCCGCAGTAGGTGCAGACGCTCTTTGCCAAAACGACCTCCGGGAGCTTAACTGTCTGGTAATTTTACAGATTTTGATTCTCTTGGATTGACTTTAACATATGCTAATACATATAACATAACAACGCTTGACACCTTCTAATGTGAGTATATATTTATGGCTACCCTCCCTCCGATTCCCATGGTACCCTCCTCCGGTCGGCCAGAAGGCCGGCTTTTTTTTATTTGCACGGAGTGATTTTGAAGAGTGAGTCCTTGAGGGGCAGGTTTCTGATGACTTTCTTTATTCGGTATTTCGCTTTTGTTCCGTCTTCCTGAAGAGTCTCAACCTCTTTAAGCCTTCCCTTTTTCAGTACAAACTTCAGCTCTCTAAAGAAGGCCTCTTCGTACTTGGGTTTAACTGTTATTATCTCTATACTTCCTTCCTTCTCAACCTCTTTAACTTTAAAGTCTCTTTTAAACTTTTGCGGGTTTTCAATGAGCTCAATCAGCGGAAAGAGGGGCTGGTTTGAGAGCTCCCCAACCTGGCACTCCCCCTCAATTTCACTCTTAAAGAACTTCCCATCTGAGATTATTAAAACATTTGCTCCCTTAGTGTACTCCCATCTGAACTTTAAAGGCCTCTTGTAGTAAATTACCCCCTCGTAGAGGGAGACCTCGTCGCCGGCAACCGGGAGTTTTGTTCTCTGGGAATAGACTATCTTCAAGGTTTTTACTCCGTTAAAGAGGTTGTAGAGCTCCTCCCGCCCCAGTGCGGGCACCGTCAGGAAAAGGATAATGAGGAGGGCCTTTAGCAGTTTCACACTAACCTCCGGCAGATTAAATTAAGACATAAACTCTACTGGAGCGTAGAAGATGAGGGTCGTAGGTGGAAAGTATAGGGGAAGGCGGATTAAGTCAATGCCCAAGAGGGAAGATACGAAGCTCCTTCGCCCCACTACCGAGAGGGTTAAGGAGTCTGTCTTCTCAATTCTCAACAACTACCTTGAGGGGACCAAGTTCCTTGACCTCTTTGCGGGAACGGGAGCCGTCGGAATAGAGGCCTTAAGCAGGGGTGCGGAGAAGGTCGTCTTCGTTGAGAGTGACAGGCGTTTCTGCAACCTCATAAAGGAGAACCTGAAGGCCTTAAGAATTCCGCCGGAGAAATACGAGATAATCTGCGACGACTTTACAAAAGCTCTAAAGAAACTCGGAAAGAGGGGGGAGAAGTTTGACTTCATCTACGCCGACCCCCCTTACGAGAAAGGCTACTACACGAGGGTCGTTAACATGGTTAAAAATCTCGGTCTCCTTGACGAGGACGGCCTTTTAATCTTAGAGGAGCCCAAGAAGAACCCCTTTATTCCGGAAGACGAGGAGTGGCTGGTTGAAAAGCGCCATTACGGAACTACAACAGTTAGCTTTTTAAACTTTAACCCCGAAGGAGAGGAGTAATGTTCGTTATTTCAAAGAGCTTTGGGTTTGCCGCAGCCCACTCGGTCCACTCCCAGAGACTAAATAGGGAGTGGGCCGGTAGCGATTACCCTAAGTGCCGCCGTCTTCCCGGCCACGGCCACAACTATAAATTAACGGTTTATTTAGCAGGAAGCCTTGACGAGAGTCAGATGGTTACAGACTTCGGCCACCTTAAGTGGCTTAAGGAGTTTATTGACAACTGCTTTGACCACAAGCTGATTTTGGGAACCGACGATCCTGCCTTCAGGCTCTTCTTTGAGAGGTTGGGGCTGATTGAAGGGGAGGAGTTCAAGCTCCCCTTTGAGACAAAAATAACAGCAGTTGACGGGAGCTACAGGGTTAAAAGCTTTACCGGGAGCTCTATTTCCTTGGAGGAGCTCTTTTCCTATAACTTCATCACCTTCGGGAGCTCCCCCCTACAGAGTGAGCCCCTCCTTGACTTCTACCAGAGATTGGTTGACGGAATAGCCCTCTTTAAGGGCTCTCCGACCTCAGAAAACCTTGCGAGGTTTTTCTATTACTTCGTCAAGGAAAACGTTAAGCCCCTCGGTGTTGATTGCTACAAGGTTTCAATAAACGAGACTCCAAACTCCTGCGCCTCTTACGGAGAGAGATGAGGGAGAAGTTAGAGAGAGTGCCGGAGCTCCCCGGCGTTTACCTCTTTAAAGATAAAGAAGGCAAAGTTTTATACGTGGGCAAGGCAAAGAACCTGAAAAAACGCCTCTCTACCCACCTCTCTGCAACCAACCCGAACGATAAAAGCTACCGAATAGTTAAGGCTTCGGCCGACTTTGACTTTATAGTAGTTAAAAACGAAAGGGAAGCCCTTGCCCTTGAGGCTGAGCTTATAAAGGAGCACCTTCCCCCCTTTAACGTTCTGTTGAAGGACGACAAGAGCTACCCCTTTTTGGTCATAACCGATGAGGACTTCCCCACCGTTAAGTTCGTCAGGAAGAGGGATGGAGAGGTTAAGGGGGAGAAGTTCGGCCCCTTCATTCCTCCGAAGAACGCAAGGCGCTTAAAAGAGCTGATTCACAGGGTTTTTAAGCTGAGGAAGTGTAAGGAGCTGAAAAAAAGGGAAAAGCCCTGCCTTGAATACTACATAGAGAGATGCACAGCCCCTTGCGCAGGGAAAGTCAGTAAGGAAGACTACAGGAGGCAGGTTAAAGGAGCTCTTGCCTTTTTAAGGGGGAGCGTTAAAGAGCTCATAAGGGAGCTCCACTCAGAGATTGAAAAGGCCGCAGAGGACCTCCAGTTTGAGAGGGCGGCCCTCTTGAGAGACCAGCTGATTGCAATAAGGAACGTTTACGAGAGGGGAGCTCTCCTCTTTGATAAGTACCCCAACGCTGACTTCTTCTACCTTGAGGAGAAAGGCGGCCTCTTTACCGGTATTAAGCTGACCGTCAGGAACGGAATTCTCTACGGTAAAGAGACCTTCACGTTTGACCCGATAGACCCGTGGGAGGATGAGTTCCTTGAGGCCCTCTTCTCCTACGGTGAGGCAGGGGTTAATAAAGACGTTGTCGGAACCATATGGCTTAAGAACACCTACGCCCGGACTTCTCCCCCTGAAAAGGTGATTGCAAACTTTAACTCCCTTGAGCCCTCAATTGTTGTGGAGCCTTTCCCTGAAGAGATTTTGCCTCTGGTTAAGAGGAACAGGGAGCCCGTCCGCTACAACCTTTCCTTGGAGGCCGTCTCTGAGGAATTTGAGAGGGTTTTCCTTGACTCTTTCCCAAACAGGATAGAGTGCTTTGACATCTCAACCCTTCAGGGACAGGGAACTGTAGGCTCCTGCGTAGTCTGGGAGAACGGAAGTTTTGTAAAGAACGACTACCGCCGCTATAGGGTTAAAACCGTTAAAGGAGTTAACGACTACGCCGCAATGGGAGAGGTTTTAAGGCGGCGGTTTAAGAAGATTAAAGAGGGAGAGGTAAAAGCCCCCAGCCTTGCGCTTATTGACGGAGGGGTTGGCCAGCTTAACGTTGCCCTGAAGGTAAGGGACGAGCTCGGCCTGTCTTTTAGAGTTTTTGCCCTTGCAAAGAGGGAGGAAACGATTTTCACCGACGACGGGGAGGTTGTTGAGCTTAAGAATTACCCCCACCTCTTCAGGCTCTTTACCTCAATAAGGGACGAAGCCCACCGTTTCGCCCTTGCCTACAACAGAAAGGTTAGAAGTAAGGAGATGTTAAAGAGCCCCTTTGACGGAATTAAGGGGCTCGGAATGAAGAGGAGGGAGCTCCTAAACCGTTTTTACCCCGACCCCAAAGAGCTTGCCCTCATTACTCCGGAGGAGCTCTCAAAAATAGGAATACCCTTAAAAATTGCCCAAGAAGTGGTAAAGAGAGCGAGGGAGTTCTTCGGTTAGCGTTGGACAAAAAGCTAACTTCGTTGGACAAACTTTCCCGTCTGGACTATTCTTTAGGTAATAAAGCTACTTTAGGAGGGAACTTTGAAGACGGCAGAGAAGGCTTCCCTTAAGGGAATTTTGGCTGAGAGGCTTTCCTTTCAAAACCTTGAGGCCCTTGAGAGGTGGTTGAGAGAAAGGGTTGTTGAAAGGGGGAAAAGAGAGATAGTAAAGAACCCTTCAAGGGCTTTTGAGGACAGCGTCGTCGTCGTAACGGAGAGGAAAGAGCCCAAGGGAGTTTTTATTAACCTGAAGGACGCCTCTAAACTTCCTCCGGAGGTTCAGGCCTTTCTCTTTATGGCCCTCAACGCCCTTGGGTGTAAGTACATAGTGGAGAAAGGGAGTAAGTGAGAGAGGTAGTCGTAGTAGTTGATTCTACCAAGCTTAACCAGCTTGCCCGCTTCTGTTTAACCTGTAGGGGCGTTATAAAGGACGTTTTCCTCTCTGGAAAGGCCAAGGGCTACAGGTTCGTTTCCACCACGACGAACTTTAGAAGGGCCCTTCAGGCTTTTATCAGAGAGCTCCCTGAAAGTGTAGATTTAAGCGCCGTAAGTAAGTTATACGTGAAAGAGGCCTTTCTCCTCCTTGACGCAGTCATTCCTAAGAGGTTTTACGCCTCTTCCTTTTCGCTTGCAAAAGAGCTTTTAGAGGACGAGGATTACGAGTTTGAGGACGCTCAAGCCCTTGCCCTTGCGGTAGAGCTGAAGGGAAGGCTTTGAGGTTTTCCTCTGGACTAACGATAAGGACTTCCTTTCAAAGAGCTCTAAAATAGAGGAGACAACAGGAGTTAAAGTCATAAAACTCCTTTAGGAGGTGGAAGGTGGGGATTTGGGACTGGAAGGACGAGAAGGTTAAGAGAGGAGTCAGGAAGGTTTTAAAGCAGAACCTCTGCTGCGGTAAAGAGGATAGGCTTGCCGTTTTAACTGATACCTACAAGGAAAGAGTTGGGGAGCTCTTCTTCTGGGAGGCAACCAACCTTAATATTCCCGTTTTCCACCACACCTACCGGCCTACCGGGAGACACGGCCTTGAGCCCCCTGAGAGCGTCTGGAGGGCCGTTTTCGGGGATGAGTTTGTAAGCGAGCTGAAGGAGAAGGGGCTCTTTGAGAAGATTTTAAGGAAGGAAATTACCCACTCGGACGAGCTTGAGGTTAAGGAAATACTCCTTGAGAGCACCTCTCCAACCGAGCTCCCCACCGCCGTAATAGCGGTAAACCAGCACTCAATCTCCCACACCCTCTTCAGGAAGCTCTGCTCAGACTTTCTCTCAATGCGCTTTGCAAGTATGCCCCTCTTTGAGCCCTTTATGTTCTACACCTCCTTACAGGCAAACTGGAGCATGGTTGCAAGGCGCTCAAGAGAAGTTGCTTCACTTCTGACCGACGCCGTAAGGGCAAAAATCACCTGCCCCCTCGGAACAGACCTCTCTTTCTCTTTGGAGGGCAGAGAAGGACTTGCAGACACGGGGAAAATTTGCTCTCCCGGAGACTTTGGAAACCTCCCTGCAGGAGAGGCCTTTATAGCCCCGGTTGAGGGGACGGCGGAGGGAGTTTTTATAACCCGCTACGCTCCCGATAGGGAGCTCTCGGCTCCCGTAAGGCTGATAGTTGAAGGTGGTAAAGTTAAAGAGGCCGTCGGGGAGGACGAGTTTGCCAGTTTTATTAATTCGGTAATTCACAGGGAAAGGAACGCCGACAACGTTGCAGAGTTCGGCATCGGGACAAACGAGAAGGCTCAGGTCAGGACGAACATTTTAGAGGCAGAGAAGATTTTGGGAACCTGCCACATTGCCCTCGGAGACAACAGCGCCTTCGGAGGAAACATCAGAGCAAACCTTCACGTTGACTTGCTGATTGAAAAGCCGACAATTGTTTTAACTTTTGCTGACAGCAGGAAGTTTACCCTGATTGAGGAGGGGGAGTTAAAAGTTTAAAGGGGGCAGGGCGCCCCCGATTGGAGTTTAAGCTGAGAGTGCAGCTTTGGCCTTCTCAACAACTGACTTAAAGGCCTCAGGGTCTCTTACTGCAAGGTCTGCAAGGATTTTCCTGTCAAGCTCAATTCCGGCCTTCTTAAGGCCGTAGATGAACCTGCTGTAGTTGAGTCCGAGGGGTCTTACTGCGGCATTAATCCTCGTAATCCAGAGCCTTCTAAAGTCCCTCTTCTTTGTTCTCCTGTGCTGGTAGGCGTAAAAGAGGGACTTCATTACGGCAATTTTCATAGTCCTGTAGAGCCTTGAGCGTCCGCCGAAGTAGCCTTTGGTCAGCTTCTTTAACTTCTTTCTTCTCTTCCTTCTGGGGCTGTACTTTACCCTCATCTTCTACCTCCTTCCTTAGCTTTGCAGGCGCCCCTTTCGGGGTCTTTTTAGCCTGCCGAAGCTACATGTAGATAATCAGCTGTTTGTAGTTTGCGGCCTGTCCTCCTTCAAGGTACTTGGCCTTCTTGAGCCTCCTCTTCCTTTTCCTGTTCTTCTTTGTAAGAAGGTGGCTCTTGTTGGGAGACCAGTGCTTAATCTTTCCCTTGGCCGTAACCTTTACCCTCTTGGCAGCAGACCTGCGGGTCTTTATCTTGGGCATCTTGAGCCTCCTTAGGGTTTTAAACGGGTTGGAATTATAAGCTATTTTTTCTTGGGTGCAAGTATCATAATCATGTCCCTGCCCTCTTTCTTGGGCTTTCTCTCCATCTCGGCTATATCCTGGACGGCCTCATATATCTTCATGAGCTGGGCTTCGCCGATTTCAACGTGGGCCTGCTCCCTTCCCCTGAACATTACGACGGCTTTTACTTTGTTCCCCTTCTCAAGGAACTTACGAACCTGCTTGATTCTTACCTGCATGTCGTGTTCGTCGGTTCTGGGGCGGACTTTGACCGTTTTAACCTCAACGGTCTTCTGCTTCTTCTTGGCCTCGTGCATTTTCTTCTGCATCTGGTACTTGTACTTGCCGAAGTCCATAATCCGGCAAACCGGAGGTCTGGCGTTGGGAGAGACTTCTACCAAATCAAGACCTTTCTCCCTTGCAATCTCAAGGGCTTTGTAAGTGGGCATCACACCTAACTTCGTTCCGTCCTCGTCAATTACGAGAACTTCCCTCGCCCTAATCCTCTCGTTTATCCTCGTTTGGTCAAGTTTCTTACTGATGGCTAACCTCCTCCAATTAGCGTTTCTCTTTAATTTCTGTCAGGATTTTATCTAAAAACTCCTGTATTGTCATTGCTCCGAGCTCTCCTTCCCTCTTTGAGCGAACCGAGACAGTTCCGCTCTCTTTCTCTTTTGCTCCGACAATTAGCATGTAGGGGATTTTTTGGGTTTCTGCCTTCCTGATTTTGTAGCCTACCTTTGCACTTTCATCGTCCAGTTCAACTCTGATTCCGGCCTCCTTTAGTTTCCTGTAGACTTTGTCGGCGTAGTCAAGGAACTTATCGCTAACCGGAATTACAACCGCCTGAACCGGTGCGAGCCAGGTAGGGAAAAGGCCTGCGTAGTGCTCAATTAAGAGGCCTATGAACCTCTCTATGCTTCCCATTATGGCCCTGTGGACCATGACGGGGCGCTTTTTCTGGCCGTCTTTGTCTACATAGCTTAGGTCAAACCTCTCGGGGAGGTTAAAGTCAACCTGAATTGTGGGGCCGTCCCACTTCCTTCCGATTGCGTCTAAGACGGCTATGTCAATTTTGGGGCCGTAGAAGGCTCCGTCTCCCTCTACTATGTTGTACTCAAACCCCCTTTCCTCTAAAGCGTCTATCAGTGCCTTTGTTGCGTGCTCCCAGGCCTCGTCGCTTCCTATGTACTTTTCGGGTTTCGTTCCGACGTTTATGACGTAGTCAAGCTTGAAGACTTTCAGGAGCTCCAATATGTAGTCCATTACTCCCTGAATCTCCTCTTTAAGCTGGTCGGGGCGGCAGAAGATGTGGCCGTCGTCCTGAGTAAAGCCCCTGACCCTTAAGAGGCCGTGGAGTGAGCCGCTCTTTTCATAGCGGTAGACTGTCCCGAACTCAAAGTAACGGATTGGGAGCTCCCTGTAGCTCCTGGGCTGGGATTTGTATATGAGAATGTGCCCCGGGCAGTTCATCGGCTTTACGGCGTACCAGTGGGCTTTCTCAATCTCAGAGCAGGTCAAGGGAACCTCTTCGTTTCCGAGCCTCTCCTCCTCATCGTGCTCAACCACCGGAACAAAGAACATGTTCTCCCTGTAGAAGTTGTAGTGGCCGGAAGTCTTCCAGAGCTCCGCCTTCATTATGTGGGGGGTATAAATCCTCTCGTACCCCCTCTTCCTGTGCTCCTCCTCAACCCACTTCTCTATCTCCTGCCTTATTACCGCACCTTTGGGATGCCAGAAGACCAGCCCGGGTCCGGCCTCTTCGTAAATTCCGAAGAGGTCAAGCTGTTTCCCTATTACCCTATGGTCTCTCTTCTTTGCCTCCTCAAGCCTGTGGAGGTGCTCCTCAAGCTCCTTCTTCTTCCAGAAAGCCGTTCCGTAAATCCTCTGGAGCATCTTGTTCCTTGAGTCTCCCCTCCAGTAGGCTCCTGCAGTTGAGAGGAGTTTGAAGGCCTTTATCTGGCCTGCGTGCTCAACGTGGGGGCCTTTACACAGGTCAAAGAAGTCATCTCCGAGCCAGTAGATTGAGACCTCTTCGTCTTCAGGAATGGCCTCAAGGAGCTCCAGTTTGTATTTGTCATCCTTAAAGAGTTCCCTTGCTTTCTCCCTGCTTATTACCTCTCTTCTGAAGGGCTCTTTCTCCTTAACTATCCTCTCCATCTCCCTCTCAATCTTCTCTAAGTCCTCCTGGGAGATGGTCTCGGGAAGGTCAAAGTCGTAGTAGAAGCCTTCTTCAGTTGCCGGACCTATTCCCAGCTTTACCGCCTCTTTACCGTAGAGGTTTTTAACCGCCTTTGCCAAAAGGTGGGCGGCACTGTGCCTTAATATCTCAAGGGATTCGGGGTCTTTTGCCGTTAATATCCTGATTTCGCCGCTCTGTGTTATGGGGGTGTGGAGGTCTATTATCTCGCCGTTGAAGATTGCCCCGACTGCGTTTTTCTCAAGGCTCTTAGAGATTTTGGCAGCAATTTCCTTAACCTTTGTGGGCTTTTCAAACTTTAAGAGCTTTCCGTCGGGTAGCTTTATTTCAATCATCTCTCTTTACCCCTTCTCGGTTTTGGCTTTGTGAATTCTACTACTTTTTCTTCTGCTGTAGGCCGTTTGTAAGTACAAAATCTTTATTAATTTCGGTATAGGTAATTTCCCCTCCCGGTTCAACCCTGTACTCCCGTTTGTCGGGAGCCGTCCTTTCGTAGAGGAGGACCCTCTCTGAGAGCTCCCTAAATAGCGGAACGGCAATTTTACTCGCCCAGAGCATATTTTTTGGAACTTTAGGCTCGTCAACAGTTACTACCAAAACGTAGCGGGGGTCGGTAATTGGGAATGCTCCGGCGAAGGTTGCCGTGATTTTGCTCCTGTTGTAAGTGCCTAATTTCGGGTCGTACTTTACTGCCGTTCCGGTCTTGCCTCCTACGTAGAAGTTTACGAATTTCGTTCCGACCCCCGTCCCCCCCTCAACTACCATGGTTAAAATACGCCTCATTACTTGTGAAACTTTCTCCGATATTACCCTTCTCTCCTTAACCGTTGGAAACTCCTTGACCACCCTCCCCTTTTCGTCAATTACTGCCTTTAAAATCCTTGGCCTGTAGTAGATGCCGCCGTTAACGAGAGTACTGTAGGCGGCTGCAAGCTGGAGCGTTGTTGCAGAGATGTTGTGGCCGAAGGCTAATGTAGCAAAGTCAACGTCCCTCCACTTTTTCCAGTTCCTTAAAATTCCCGGGCTCTCTCCCGGGAGCTCTATCCCTGTTCTTGAGCCGAAGCCAAAAGCCCGATAGTACTCGTAGAGCTTCTTTTTCCCGAGTTTCTGGGCTACTTGAATTATCCCTACGTTGTCGGAATACTGGATTATCTCCCACGCCCTTAAGTGAACGTCTTTTCCGTGGAATTCGTTCTTAAACGTTTTGTCTCCCACCTTCATCGTGGGGGGACAGTGGAAGACAGTGTCTTTTGTTATGAGCCCCTCGTTGAGGGCTGCTGCCAGTACTAAAGGCTTCATAACAGAACCGGGCTCGTAAGGTGTTGTTATGTAGCGGGGGGTCAGGTGTCTGAGGTTTTTTTTCGTCCTCTTTTCGCCGTACTTAAAGTAAGGCCACGAGACTGCGGCCAAAACCTCTCCGGTGTTGGGGTCCATTAAGATGGCGTTTATAAAGTCCGGGTGCCACTTTTGACCGTACTTTTCAACGATTTTCTCAAATATGTACTGAAGATTTCCGTCTATCGTAAGCTGGACGTTGTTCCCCTTTTCCTTCCTCAGGAAAACGGCCACCTCTTTCCCCAGGTAAACCCTTCCCCTTGCGTCCTTTTCGCCGGAGAGCTCCAAGGTCTTGCCGGTTATCATGTTCTTCTTCTCAAGGAGGTACTCAAGGTTGTAAAGTCCCTCCCCAAACTTGTTGGTTATGCCTATTACCGTTGAGCCCACCTTGTAGGGGTAGACTCTCGTGTACTCGGTTAGGAAGCCGATGAGGTCGGGGTGCTCCTTCTTAAAGCGGTTCTCTCCCGATAGAGTATAGTAGATTCTTAGGGCTAACCTGACTGCTCTTCTTACCTCTTTGGGGTTTTCGGCAACCTCTTTCTTGAGCCAGACGAAGGGAACTTTAATCTCTTTACCGCTTTTGGTTTTAACTACCGTATATTTCTTCTCGTAGGCCTTTTGAAGCTCGGCTTCGGTGATTACTGACAGGGGTTTAAGGAGCTCTGAAACCCTTTCGGGCTTTACTCCCCTCTCCTTTGCATAGCGGTTTATTACCTCCGGCTCTCCCTTGATTACCTTCTTAAAGAGCTCCCAGTCTCCTATCTCCGTCGGCCTAACGTAGAAGGAAACCACTTTAAGGCTTGCGGCAAGGAGACTTCCGTTTCTGTCAAGGAGCTCCCCCCTCTCGCTTGACAGCTTTAAAACTCCCGTAAACTGGGAGGATGCCAGCTTCAGCCACTTCTCCCTGCTGAAGTAGGAGAGGTCAAAGACCCTCCAGATGAAGATTACAACCATCACGAAGCTTATGAAGATAAAGTAGTTGAGCCTGTCTTCTTTAAAGGGTTTAAAGAAGCCGTAGAGCTTAAGCAGGAGCTCCTTCAAAAAAATAAGAAGCCTCATTTGACGTACTCTACCTCGTCTTCACCGAAGGTCTTAAGGTCGCTGCTCCCCTTATCTGAGAGTTCAGGCCTTACCTTGGAATAGTACTCAACGGTTAACCTCGTGTTCTCATCCTTAAGGTCGTTAATCTCGGAGATTAAGGCGCTAATTCTCTTCTTCTCCTGAGTACACTTTGAGCGTACTTCAACAACCTTACTTACTATGAGAAGGGCGGCAACTGCGGAAACTGCGTAAAGGAGAATGCAGGTAGCGTTAAGGAGTTTACCCATCTTCACTTAAGTCCTATATTATCCTTTAGCCCTGCGCCCGTAGCTCAACCGGATAGAGCACAGGCCTCCGGAGCCTGGGGTTGGGGGTTCAAATCCCCCCGGGCGCGCCACTACTCCTTCTTGGCCTGAATAACAATACTTTCCGGAACTTCTATGGGGTAATCCCCGTCAAAGCAGGCGGTACAGTAGTTCTCCCTGCCCCCTCCTGCAGCCTCAATCATTCCCTCAAGGGAGAGGTACCCCAAGGAGTCTGCTTCAATGTAGCGGCATATCTCTTCAACCGAGTGGGAGGAGGCTATTAGCTGCTCCCTCGTGGGAGTGTCTATTCCGAAGTAGCAGGGCCACTTTGTGGGAGGAGAGCTGATTCTCACGTGAACCTCTTTTGCCCCGGCCTCCCTTAACATTCTAACAATTTTCCTACTGGTGGTTCCCCTGACAATTGAGTCGTCTATTACTATTACTCTCTTTTCTTTGAGGAGCTCCGGTACCGGGTTGAGCTTTACCTTAACCCCTATGTCCCTCATCTTCTGCTGGGGCTTTATAAAAGTCCTTCCGACGTAGTGGTTCCTTATTAAGGCCAGCTCAAAGGGAATTCCCGATTCCTGAGAGTACCCAAGGGCGGGAACGACTCCCGAGTCGGGAACCGGAACGACTACGTCAGCCTCAACCGGGTTTTCCCTTGCAAGCCTCCTTCCGAACTCCTTTCTTACCTCGTAAACGCTCTTTCCGAAAATTTTACTGTCGGGCCTTGCGAAGTAAACAAACTCAAAGATGCACTGAGACTTCCTTGCCCCTTCAGAGCCGGGAATCCTGTAGCTCTTCATCTGACCGTTCTCAATTAAAATCACCTCTCCCGGCTCAACGTCCCTTATGTACTTTGCCCCAATCAGGTCAAAGGCACAGGTTTCGGAGGCAAAGACAGGGCTACCGTCAAGCTCGCCCATACACAGGGGTCTAAATCCCCACGGGTCTCTTATAGCTATAAGCTTCTTGTTTGTCATAACGAGAAGGGAGTAGGCCCCTTTGAGTTGAGAGAGGGCGTCCATAAGTTTCTCAAGGAACCTCTTCTTCTTTGACTTTACAATCAGGTGAACTATGACTTCCGAATCGGAAGTTCCCCTGAATATTGAGCCCTCCTCCTCTAACTTCTCTCGGAGCTCCAAGGCGTTAACGAGGTTGCCGTTGTGGGCTATGGCCATCTGGCCGTACTTGTAAGAGACGACAATCGGCTGAATGTTGTCGGGAGAGTCTGAAGCCCCGGAGGTAGAGTATCTGTTGTGGCCTACCGCAACGTGGCCTGTTAACTTCCTTAAATTTTCGTCCTTGAAAACGGAAGAGACGAGGCCGAAGTCCCTGTAGTAGGTGATTCGTCTACCGTTGGTTGCGGCAATTCCCGCGCTCTCCTGTCCCCTGTGCTGTAGGGCGTAAAGCCCCAAGTAGGTATAGTATGCGGCGTTGGGGTTGTTGTATATGCCGAAAATCCCGCAGTACTCCTTCATCTCCAGAACCTCACCTAAAATCCCTTAGAGCCGTTAATTATACACCCGTTTTCCTTTATAATTTCGGTGTCCGAATAACTTTTATTAAGGAGAGAGAGATGGAAAAGAGGGAGAAGCTCTACGAGGGAAAGGCGAAGATTCTCTACAAGACTGACAGCGATAACTTACTTATTGCTTACTTTAAGGACGATACTACCGCCTTTGACGGCGCTAAGAAAGAGGTCCTTGAGGATAAGGGGGTTATCAACTGCGCAATCTCAACGGTAATCTTTGAGTACCTTGAGAAGCACGGCATTAAGACCCACTTCGTTGAAAGGCTCTCTCCCCGTGAGATGCTGGTAAAGAAGTGTGAGATTATTCCCGTTGAGGTGGTCGTAAGGAACGTTGCCGCCGGTAGCTTTTCAAGGAGGTACGGTGTTCCCGAGGGAACGCCTTTGAAAGAGCCCCTCGTTGAGTACTTCTATAAAAACGACGAGCTCCACGACCCCATGGTCTGCCCCAACCACGTTTACCTCTTCGGCTGGGCTACGAGGGAGGAGCTGGGGCAGATGACAAAGACAGCCCTTGAGGTTAACGAGCTCTTAAAGAAGTTCTTTGACGAGATTGACGTTCAACTTGTTGACTTTAAGCTTGAGTTTGGAAGGTGCGGTGGTGAGATTGTCCTTGCAGACGAGGTTACTCCCGACTCCTGCCGCCTCTGGGATAAGTCTTCGGGTGAAGTTTTAGATAAGGACAGGTTCAGGAAGGATATGGGCAAAGTTGTTGAGAGCTACAAGGAAGTTTATCGCCGCATAATGGACAGGTACGAGAGAGTTGAGGAGTAAAAGGGAGGTTTAGACGGCATGGAGAAGAAGCTGATAATCTCCGGCGTTGATAAGGAGATGAAGATAGCCCTTGAGAAGTACGAAGAGCCTAAAGATATAAAGAGGGTTCTCTCCGGAATGAGGCCCACCGGAAAGCTCCACCTCGGGAACTACTTTGGCGCTCTTAAACCGTGGCTGGAGCTCCAGGAGAGGGCAGAGAGCTTCTTCTTCATTGCCGACTGGCACGCAATAACAACCTCATACCACGACACTAAAGACTTGGCCGAAAATACTGTCCAGATGATGGCCGACTGGCTCGCCTGCGGTTTAGACCCGGAGAAGAGCACTCTTTTTGTCCAGAGCTGGGTGAAGGAGCACGCCGAGCTCCACCTTCTCCTCTCTATGATTACTCCCGTAAGGTGGCTTGAGAGGAACCCGACCTACAAGGAGATGATGGAGAACCTTAAGGATAGGGAGCTCGCAACGTACGGTTTCCTCGGCTACCCGGTCCTTCAGACTGCCGACATAGTCCTATACGACGCCGACACCGTTCCGGTCGGGATAGACCAGATTCCCCACCTTGAGCTCTCAAGGGAGATTGCAAGGAGGTTTAACAGGTTCTTCGGCCAGCTCCTTGTTGAGCCCCGTCCCTACCTCTCCGAAGCTCCTAAGCTCCCCGGCCTTGACGGCAGGAAGATGAGCAAGTCCTACGGCAACTGCATCTACCTTTCAGACACAAAAGAGGAGGTTGAGAAGAAGGTCAGAACTATGCTTACTGACCCTGCAAGGGTAAGGAAGACCGACCCAGGCCACCCGGAAGTCTGCACCGTTTACGCCTACCACAAAATCTTCACCCCCGAAGAGAAGGTTAAGGAGGTTGAGGAGGCCTGCCGCAAGGGAGAGATAGGGTGCGTTCAGTGTAAAAAACTCCTTGCCCAGAGCATTAACGCTTTCCTTGAGCCCATAAGGAGTAAGAGAGAGGAGCTCCTATCCGATAGAAACTCCCTCATTGAAATCTTCAGGGAGGGCTCAAGGAAGGCCTCAGAGATTGCCGGGGCCAAAATGGAAGAGATTAAGAGGGCGGTAAACTTCCTTGAGTAGCGGTCTTAGGAAGTCTATAGGTAAGCAAATAGGGATACTAATCTTTCTCATCGGCCTTTTAATTTTCTACGTCTACTACCACTTCAAGGGCTTTTAGCCGTAAGAAGATTGAAGGGATACCTGAGAGAGGCCGACCTGTACGCCGAGAGCTTGAGGGGGGTTTAGAAAGGCTCTCCTCTATTTCCGATGACCGAAGAGAAGTTTTCGGAGCTCTCGCTGATAGAAAAGGATATGCTTGACGTTCTGGCCTTCAGGTTTTCAAAACTTCAGGATTTGCTCGGGAGCAAAATTTTCAGAGAGTTTTTAGTGTGTCTATAAAAGCAACTTCTGTGTAAGGTTTCTCCGTTAAAAACTCGTAAAAGTGAGGGAATAGCTTTTCACCTATAGTACTTTGCACTTTTATAAAGCGAAAAATAAAGGCATCTAACAGTATTAGCTTGTCGTAGTCTCTTAAGGAGTTTTCGTTCAGAGGTTCGGATTTAAGTTTTTCTTCTTCGTAATTGAGAAGCTCAAGGTGTCTGTCTACTTCGTCTATAATTAGTTTCAGCCTTTGTGCTGTCATAGCATTCAAATTATATCAGTCCTTAAGGAGCTCCTTTTGTGGGTTGAGCTGAGTCAAGATGAGTGGTTTATGAAACTGGCGATTGCCGAGGCTTACAGGGGTAAAGGGAAAACCCTTCCCAACCCGGCCGTCGGGGCGGTTGTAGTAAAAGAGGGAAAAGTTATCGCCACCGGATACCACCGGAAGGCCGGTCTTCCTCACGCCGAGAGGGTAGCCCTTGAAAAGGCCGGCAGGGAGGCTGAAGGCTCAACACTCTACGTTACCTTAGAGCCCTGCAACCACTACGGGAGAACTCCTCCCTGCACCGAGGCGATAATTAGAGCGGGAGTAAAGAGAGTAGTTATTGGAGTAAGAGACCCCAACCCGGTTGCCTCCGGGGGAGTTGAGAGGTTGAAGGAGGCCGGGATTGAGGTTGATGTGGGGGTTTTGGAGAGTGAGTGTAGGGAGCTTATAGAGGATTTCGTCTTTAACCTGAAGAGCGCCCGCCCTTTCGTCTCCCTTAAGCTTGCTTCAACCCTTGACGGAGCGATTGCCGACCGAAGCGGCAGCTCAAAGTGGATAACGGGAAAGGAGGCCAGAGCTTTTGTCCACAAACTCCGCTCCTGGCACAACGCCGTTATGGTTGGGATAGGAACGGTACTGAAAGATGACCCCCTTTTAACCGTCCGCGAGTACCCCGTTGAGAGTCAGCCTCTTGCCGTTATCGTTGACCCGAAGTTAAAAATTCCGACCAACTGCCGATTAGTTAAAGAGAGGGCGTCGGAGCTAATTGTTATAACCGACCAGAGCTCCCTCTTAACCTACAAAGCCGGAATTTTGAGGGATTTGGGAGTCAGACTCCTTCCGGTTTTCGGGGTTGAGGGAGTTATAGACCTGGCGGAGGCTTTAACCTCCTTAAAAGAGGAGTTAGGAGTATACTCGGTTCTGTGTGAGGGAGGCAGCAGCTTGGCGGGAAGGCTACTTGAGAATTCCCTCGTTGATAAGCTTTACCTTTTTTACGCCCCTAAGGTTTTAGGAGGTAGCGATTTTATTCCTCTCTTTGGAGGGAGCTCCCGCCGGCTCGGTGAGGCCTTCGGCTTTGAGCTTTTTGGCATTGAAGTTTACGGCTCTGACGTTCTCTTAAAACTCTACCCCCGATTGGGAGGATAAGGTGGATAAGGTTTCGGTTTTGGTTACTGGAAAACCCTCAGAAGAGCTCGTTGAATCCCTCTTTTTGAACGCTGAATCAGTATTAGAAGTTGTCACTCCCTCACCCTCCTCAGAGGAAAGCTCTTCACTTCCCGTAAAGAGCGTTGAAACCGGGGAATTGAAGGGCGGAGCTCTCCTTAACGCCCTCGTTAAAGAGGCATCTTCCGATTATCTCCTTATTGTTAAACCTACCGTCTCTTTTGAGGAGGAGTTTATACAGGAGCTCCTTGAGGAGTTTGAGGAAAACCCTGCCGATGCCGTTTTTCCCAATATAATCTTAAGGTCCAGAAGCGGGGAAGAGGTTAAAAACTACCAGCAGGTTTACGGCAGGGAGGTTTCCCTCGTTGCCAGCCTCTCCCTTGAGGACTGGATTCCCGGTGAGGTTATTCTCTTTAAAAAAGAGGCCCTTGAAAGGGGCGCCCTTTTTGACGAAGACCTTTGGGATTACGAGATTTACGACTTCCTCTACAGAAACTTAAGGTGGATAAAACTGAGGTTGGCAGAGCTCTCTTACGCAACCTACTCCCTTGCCGACTCCTTTATTGACACGGCTTGGAGAAGTTATGCTCTCAGGAAGAGGGTTTTAAAGGAGTACGACTGGAAGAGGGAGCTCTTTCCCTTCCTCTCCTGGGACGAAAGGCCGGAAGTCGCTGAAGCTACCGCTTTAACCCTTATAGGCAAAAGACTTGCATCCTACTTTGATTACTTAAACGCTTCCGACTACTTAAGAAGAGCCCTCCTCAGGTTCCACAATCAGGAGAGCTTGAGGGAGCTTATTGAGGTGTTGGTAAATATGGGACTTTTTAAAGAGGCAAAAGAGCTCCTTTCACCCGTTCAGGGTATGGAGGATGGCAAGATAGAGGCGAAAAAGGAAAGAATAGAGAAACTTGAGTCTTTAATTGAAGAACTTGAGAAGGCCGTGGGAGAAGGGAAATTGGAGGAAGTTCTTGCAGTTGCTTCAGAAGTTATTCAAGTTTATCAGGGAGCTCCCATCCACAACCTCCTCGGCTTTATCTACTGGGTAGGTGAGAGGAGAGAGGAAGCCTATCGCTTTTTCTACAAGGCCGTTACCATGAACCCTGTTGATAGGGATTACCTTTACAATCTTGCCTCTGCGGCAAAAGAGCTCGGAAGGGAGGAAGAGGTAGAGAAACTTGTAAGGATTTTGGTGGGAGAAGGTGATGGTTAGTCCGGAGTTCCTTCAGGTAGAGTCTTATGTTCAGCTCAACCGTCTCTTTAACTTTCGCTTCCCCCTCCCCTTTACCAGAGGTTGGGCTGCGTCGCCCGACTTCCTTATTGCGGCCGTTAGGGAGATTTTGGCTTCAAAAAAGAAGAAGCCTGTAATTGTTGAGGCCGGCTCGGGAGTTTCAACGGTTGTTCTGGGCTACCTCCTTGAAAAGTTTTTCCCCGAAGGACTTTTAATCTCACTTGAGCACGACTACAACTACTACGAGAAGACTAAGAGAGAGCTTGAGCTTCACGGGTTGAAGGGAGTTAAGCTCCTTTACGCTCCTCTGGTTAGCTACCTGATAGACGGTAAGGAGTGGCTCTGGTACGACCTGAGAGAGCTCCCCCCGGCTTTAGGGGGCAGGAAAATTGATGTTTTACTCGTTGACGGTCCTCCGGAAACCACTCAGGAGAAGGCCCGCTACCCGGCCGTTCCCCTTTTAAAGGACTATTTAAAAGAGGACTTCCTGCTTCTGCTTGACGACTCAAAGAGGGAAGGAGAGAAAAGAGCAGTAGAGAAGTGGAAAAGAGAGGTTGAGGTTTACCGGTGTGAGGAGCTCCCCACCGAGAAGGGTACCCTAATTTTCAGGGCTATCCCCCTTAAAAAGAGGCCCTTTTTCTCAGTCTGCATACCCACCTACAACAGGGCAAACTACCTTAAGGAGGCCATTGAAAGCGTTCTCTCCCAAACCTATCCCGACTTTGAAGTTGTCGTTTACGACGACGGCTCAACCGACTCAACTGAGGAGGTTGTAAGGAAATTTAAAGATGAAAGGGTTAGGTACTTTAAGGGAGAGGAAAACAAGGGAAGGCCTTACGCGAGGAACAGGTGTATAGAGCTTGCCCGGGGGGAGTGGATTGTCTGGCTTGACGACGATGATGTGTTTAAACCGGAGCTCCTTACCGCTTTTGCCGTTGAAATAGATAAATTTCCTGAAGTTTCGGTTTTTTACCCTTTGAAGGTTCTTCTTTTTGAAGAAAGTAAAGACTCCTTAAAACAAGTATTTATAACAGACTTCTATAGAAATAGGACGAGATTGATTAGATGTATTATAAGGAAATCCCCTATTTCTAACTGCGCTTCATGTCTAAAAAGAGAAATTTTTGGGAAGTTTGGTGGCTATGATTCTAATTTTCCCCGGGCTCAAGATTATGAATTTTGGTCAAGAACCCTTCCATTCCTTGAGATTAAGGGAGTAGATGTAGAGGGATTTGTTTATAGAGTGCATGATAACAATATTTCTGTTAATTTTCTTAAGATGGATTTATCTTACGAATCTGTTATCAAGAGAAAATTTTTGGAAAAGTTTTCATTATCGGAAATTTACTCCTACGGAAAAAGTAAGGAAGTTGAGTTTTTAGTTAAGGACCTTTTGCTTCATGAAGATTACTTTAATGCTTTGTATTATTCGTGGCTTTTTGAAGAAAAAGAACTTTACGATAGACTTCTATCTGAATCCGGTATTTCCTTAAAAGGGAAAAGAAAGCGTCTTGAGAAGAAATTCTTTAATTTTCTTGGCTCTTCTAATTACACTTCTGCCTTCAAGCTTGCCGAAAAGCTGGGTAAATTTCACTATTATCTTGCGTATTCCTTTATTAATAAGAAACTTTCTTTCTCTTTACTCAAGAGAGCTGCTCTTATTAATCCTTTGTTTGATTTTTCCCGGTTTATAGGCGAGGATTTTTTGAGGGAAATTAATGAGGTTAAGGAAAGAGTTCTGTCAAAATTGAATAAATATGAAGAAAAAAAGGATTGTTTTGTTAACACCTTAAGGGAGGGGGAGTGAAGCTCTCTGCCTGTATAATAGCCAAGAATGAGGAGAGAAACCTTCCGAGACTTTTAAAGTCTTTGAAGGGTAAGTTTGATGAGATAGTTCTGGTTGATACCGGTTCAACGGACAGAACCGTTGAGGTTGCTAAAGGCTTCGGCTGTAGGGTTTTTCGCCACAAGTGGAACGGCTTTGCAGACGCCAGAAATAGGGCCGTTAAGGAGGCTACCGGAGACTGGCTCTGGCACTTTGATGCCGACTTTGAGCTTGAAGAGGAAGAGTTTAAGAAGGCTCTGGTGGCGCTAAGGGGAGCTCCTGCCGAAATTGAAGCCTTCTCAATCGGGGTTAGAAACTTCGGCCTTGACGGTAAGGTAAAGGCCGTCTCCTCCCACATCTTTATCCACAGAAGGGGTATTGAATGGGAGGGAAAGGTCCACGAATCTCCGAAAACTCGTAAAGTAGTTGGAATTCCCGTTTTTGTTAACCACTACGGCTATGCCGACCCGGAACTCCTTTTAAAAAAAGCCGAAAGAAATCTGGAGCTTTTAAAAGAGGAGCTTTCGTATTTACCTAAGGGAAGTCAAAAGTACAACTTTAAGTTGTTTTTTCTTGTTCAAACTTATAGCCTTCTCTCTACTAAAGACAGGAGTTTTCTGACTTTGGCTCTTAAGTACGCTGAAGAGTTTCTGGAAGGGGCAAGGGATAAGCCCGAAGAGTATGGCTTCTTTTTAGTTTTCATGTACAACTATTACTGTAGGATTCTCTGGGAACTCGGTGATTATAAGAGAGTCAAGGAGGCCATTTCAGAGTTTAGGAAATTAGGTTTTGAACTGCCGGAGCTCTCTTTTTTGAATTATCGGGTCTTAAGAATAGAAGGAAGGGAGAGTGAAGCTCTTGATAGTCTGATTGAAACTGCCGTTCTCCTTGATAAGCTTAATGAAAACCCGTTTTCGTTAAAGTGGGGTGGAGCCTCGGAGTGCCTTCCTCTTTTTGAGGAAGATCTTCTCTTTGGGTCTCCTCCGCGGGTCTCTCCTCAGAAAATTAAGGAAGTAGAAAAGCTCTGGAAAAGGAGAGGCGGTAGGAATCTCGGACTTGTCTTGTTTTGGCTCACAAAAAGCGAGCGTATACTTAAAAAACTGGTTTTTAAGTATCCCGAGGACCTTATTCTTCACACTCTACTTTTTAGTTTTCTCGTTAAGTCAGGTAGAGAAAAGGATGTTAAAAGACTATCAAGAGTTAATTGGCCTTTTTCAAAACTTTACAGAGCACAGCTTCTTGAATGGGAGGGGAAGAGTGAAGAGGCTCTTCTTCTTCTTTTGAGCTTCCTTCAGGAAAACCCCAACCGCTACCTTCTTTCCTACCTCTACGATAGGTTTCCTTCACTTTCTAAAATCTTTAAGCTTTCTGACGATAATGGTAAGTGAAAACCAAAGGTAAGGAGGTAGGCCATGGCACTGAGGATTAATTACAACTACCAGGCCGACTTTACACACTTCAACCTGAAGCAAACCGAGTACAACATGAACAAAGCCCTTGAAAGGCTTGCTACGGGCTATAGGATTAATAGGGCGGCCGACGATGCAGCAGGCCTCTACATCGCCGACCAGCTGAAGACCTATGCAATCTCCCTTGAGCAGGGAACGAGGAACTCACAGGACGGTATCTCAATCGCCCAGATTGCACAGGCTTCACTCCAAAACGTCTACAACATTCTTAATGATATCAAATCAAAGGCGATTGAGGCTGCTAACGACTCACAAGACGATGCTACGAGGGAAATCATTCAGCAGGACATTAACAAACTCGTTGACGTTATCTCAAAAATCTTCAGCGATACTGAGTTTAACGGTAAGAAGATATTTAAGTCATCAAAAAACACTTTTACTATTCATTACGGAGGAAGAACCAATCAGAACCTTACTATGGATATTTGGACTGCAGTTGCAACGGCTGCGGCAACAGCTTCGTCTCCTTCAACTATAACTATTGCTGCTTCTGGATTTACGATTGATGTTACAAGTCAAGCGAAGGCTGAAAAAGCCATAAAGAATATTGACGACCTGATTAAGAAGGTAGACCAGCTTAACGCTCTAATCGGTTCTTACCAGATTGAGCTTGAGAAGATTGTTACAAACAACGAAAGCCAGAGGATTAACGTTCAAGAGGCCGAGTCAAGGATTAAGAACGTTGACTTTGCTAAGGAGATGTCCGAGTTCACAAGGAATCAGATTCTCATGCAGTCCGGTACTGCAATGCTTGCTCAGGCCAACCAGCTTCCTCAGCTCGTTCTCCAGCTTCTCAGGTAATCTTTTCGGGGGCGCTTGCCCCCTTCTAAATAGCTTTAGTTGGGGAAGGTTATGGGCGTAAAGCTCGTTGCAAATATTCAGAGCTCCCTTGAGACCGACCTCCAGAGTATAGATTTTAAAAAGAGCCACCAGGTTCAGGCTCAGGAGCAGAAAAGAACTCAGGAGCAGCAGAAAGAGAGTTCTCAGGTTTCCCCGGAGCTCCTTGAGGAGGTAATAAAGAACCTGAAAGAAAAACTGAGCATGCTCAATACTCAGCTCCAAATTCAAATAGATAAGGAAACAGATATCGTTGTTGTAAAAGTAATAGACAGACAGACCAAAAAGGTAATAAGGCAGATTCCCCCTGAGTACGTTTTAAAAATAGCAAAGTACCTCGACGAAATAGCGGGGCTGCTCTTTTCCGAAAAAGCTTAAAGGAGCCTTTAAATGGCCGGAGAGTTCTACATCAGCAACCTTGCAGGAACATTTGATTATCAAGAGATTCTCAACCTCTACTACCAGTCCCAAATAGCTCCCGTTAAACTTCTCCAGCGGCAGGAGTCAAAGATAAGCGATAAAGTTTCTGCCCTTAACGACTTTGAGTCAAAATTAAATTCCCTCTACGATGCCTTTAATCGGCTCACTTCAGCTACCCTCCTTGAGGAGAAAAAGGTATCTGTCTCGTCCCCCGACGTTTTAAGCGCTACGGTCGTTGACCCTTTAAAGGCCGTTGAAGGAACTTATCAGGTTAACGTTACCAGGCTTGCCAAAAATGACGTCTGGCTCTCTCAGTCGGGAGTTTCCGACCTCTCCTCTGCCGCCGCAACGTCCGGCGGCCAAATAACGATAACTTACGCAGGCCAGACCGTTGCGGTTATAGACTACGATACCGATAGTGCCGACTCCGCAAAGCCCAGCACTTTAACCGAGATAGCTAAGGCGATTAACGACGCTCAGGATAAACTAAAGGCTTCTGTCATCTACGACGGTAGCAACTACCGTCTTCTACTAACCGGGAGCGATACAGGTAAAGACTCCACAATCTCAATTTCAGAAACCGGAAGCGGAGACCTCCTTGACCAGCTCCAGCTGGGGGACGACTACTCCGACAGCCACGTTCAAACTGCTCAAGACGCCCAGATAGAGGTTTACGGAGCTACAATAACCTCCCCTACCAATACCTTCACTGGCGCAATTCCCGGTGTTGAGCTTACGATTAGTTCCACAGGTACCTCAACCGTTGAAATCTCCGCCGACTACCAGCCCTTTAAAGATGCTCTTAACGCTTTAATAAATGCCTACAACTCCGTAGTTGACTTTATAAACGAGAAAGCAGGAAAGGACGGAGTTCTCTCAGGTGATAACACCCTCTACATGATAAGGTCAGGAATCCTCTCAAGACTTCAACCTCTCTTTAACTTGGGGCTTCTTGACGTTGATAAGGATACGGGCCACGTCAATATAGACTCCGAAAAGCTTGACTCTCTCATTGAGAATGTCCCCCACACCCTTGAAGACGCACTCTCCCAGCTAAAAGACTCACTTCAAGACTACCTCCTCTTCCTCGTAAGTCCCGATAGCCCCGTTGAGAACGAGATAGAGAGTTTAAACGACCAGAAGGAGAGGATTGGGGAGAGAATTAACGAGCTAAACAAAATGCTCAGTGAGCAGATAGAGATTTTCAAGAAACAGCTGATTCAGGTTCAGCTCCTTCAACAGCAAATGGCGGAGCTCCGCGCCAAAATCGCCTCAACTTTTGGTCAAACAACCCTTTTAAAGCAGAGCTAAGGGAGAGTGAACGATGAACCCCTACCTTAAGATGCAGGTTGAAACCTCTACGCCGGTAGAGAGAGTAATCCTCCTTTACGATAAGGCAATTTTGCTCCTTAAAGAGGCCTTAACTTCGCTCCGTCAGGGAGACATCCCCGGTAAAGTCAACTCAATAGCCAAGGCCGAAAGAATAATTCAGGTCTTAAACTCCTCCCTTGACATGGAGGCCGGAGGGGAGGTTGCGAAGAGCCTGAGGGAGTTTTACGAAACGCTCCTTGCGGGCCTCTTTATTGCTAATAAAGACAACGACGAGCTGGCACTTGAGAACGCAATAATGATGCTTGAGAGGGTTAAAGAAGCTTGGGAAGAAGTGAAATTGAAAGGTTAATCTCCCGTCTTATCGTTTTAGTTCAGCAGGAGAATTACGAAAAAGCCCGGGAGGTTTTGGTAATACTCTCTGAAAACCTCTCTTCCTTGACTCCCGAAGAGGCCGCCAAGTTAGACCGTCTCCTTGCACAGTTTCAGGGTGAGCTAAAATTAAAGGAGCAGTCTATTCTAAAATCACTGTCAAACCGGGATAAAGTTAGGGGCTCTTACCTGAAATGCTCTTCATAACGGGAACAGATACGGGAGTCGGTAAAACTTTTTTCTCGGCCTCTTTGATAAGGGCTTTGAGGGACTTGGGCGTAGAGGCTGTAGGTTTTAAGCCTGTTGAGACCGGTTGTCAGCCCTACTGCCAAGATGCCCGCCTCCTTTCCGAGGCTTCCGGGATTTACCTTGAGCCCGTTTACTCCTTTGAAACGCCCGTTGCCCCTTCGGTTGCCTCAGATATTGAGGGGGTGAAGGTTAGCGCCAAGCAAATTAAAGAGAGAATTTCCGAGCTTTCGGAGCTTTACTCCTTTTTGGTTATTGAGGGGGCGGGTGGAATTATGGTTCCAATAACCTGGAACTACCTCTACCTTGACCTGGTTAAGGAGCTCTCCCTTCCCGTAATAGTTGTTGCCCTTAACAAGCTGGGGGTAATAAACCACACCCTTTTAACAGTAAAGGCCTGTAAGAGTGAAGGGATTAGCATAAAAGGCGTTGTACTGAACGTGTTTAAAGAAGAAGACGAAAGTTTTAAGAGTAATTACGACAGCCTTAAAAAACTCCTTGATGTTCCCGTCTACCCCTTTTCACAACCTCAAGATGCCCGCGCGGTTGCCCTCTCCCTCATTAGTTGAAAACTTCTTGCACAAGGATAAAATTCCTATTTAGGAAACCATAACTCTTTTAAAGGAGGGAGAGATGAAAAAGTTTTTATTTGCTTTAACGGGAGCTCTCCTTATAGGCTCTTCTGCCAATGCCGGGGTTTGGGAGACCAACTGTGCAGGTTGCCACAACGGGGTGCTGGCTCCTACAAAGGAGCAGCTTCTTAAGAAGTTTAAGAGCTCCTCAGCGTTTGTTGAGGCCGCCAGAAAGGCCGTAAGGGAAGGAAAGATGCCCAGAGGCCTCGGTATTAGAAGGGCAGCGATGGAGCTCTACGGTACCCCTGTAGCTCACGGAAAAGCAAAAAAAGCCCAAACCCATGCTACTACTTCTTCTGCTACTACCTCAAAAGACCCCTACGCCAAGTACAAAAAGTTCTTTACTCCGCTTCCGGCACTTCCGCCGATTCCGGCAGACAACCCCCTTACTCCGGAGAAGGTTAAGCTCGGTAAGATGCTCTACTACGACCCGAGGCTATCAAGAAGCAAGGTTATCTCCTGTAATACCTGCCATAACCTTTCTCTGGGCGGAGACGACAACGTTAAGACCTCCCTCGGCCACGGCTGGAAGACCGGTGGAAGGAACGCCCCGACAACCCTTAACTCCGGCTTCCTGAAGGTTCAGTTCTGGGACGGTAGAGCTCCCACCTTAGAGGAGCAGGCTAAGGGGCCCATTCAGGCCCACGTTGAAATGAACGCAACCCCCGAGCTCGTTGTAAGAAGGCTGAAGGCAATTCCCGAGTACGTGGAGCTCTTTAAAAAGGCCTTTCCCGGCGACCCCGACCCGGTTAACTTTACAAACGTCGTTAAGGCAGTTGCCGCCTTTGAGAGGACTCTAAATACTCCCAACTCTCCCTTCCAGAGATACCTCCTCGGAGACGATAGTGCTCTAACCAAAGAGCAGAAGGAGGGAATGGAGCTCTTCGTTAAGTACGGCTGTACTGCCTGCCACAACGGTCCCGTCCTCTCAGACGGCCAGTTCCACAAGTTTAAGTGGAACGACGACCTCGGCAGGTACAAGGTTACGAAAAACCCTGCAGATAAGTACAAGTTCAGGACTGCTCAGCTACTCAACGTAGGGGTTACCGCTCCCTACTTCCACGACGGCTCCGTAAACAGCCTTGAAGAGGCCGTTAAGGTGATGGCCGCCAAGGAGCTCGGTAAGAAGCTGACTGATTCCGAGGCCAAGAAGATTGCGGCCTTCCTCCGCTCAATGACCGGTGAAGTACCCCTTGAGGCAAGGGTTCTCCCTCAGCTTCCCGGTAATAATCCCGAGTAATCTTTAAAGGGGGCTCAGCCCCCTTTATAATTCCCCTATGAACTACTTTATTGCCGACTGCCACTTTTTCCACTCAAATATCGTTAGGCTCAACCCTTTAAAGAGAAAGCCCGGCTTTGAGATACGGATTTTAGAGAGCCTCAGGGCTGTTCTTAGTAAGGATGATAGACTCTTCGTTATCGGCGACTTTGCCTGGAGGCTTCCCGAAGGATTCCTTGAGGAGTGGACTTCCCTCCCCGGGGAGAAAATCCTCGTAATGGGAAATCACGACTGGTGGTTTAAAGAGGGGGAGCTCTCACCGTTCTTTGACTACATCTACGATTTCTCCTGCTGTGTTGAAATCGGGAATAAAAAGGTTCTCCTGTGCCACTTCCCTTCCAAGGACTTAAGAACCTACAGGTACCTTGAGCTTCAGGAGAGGATAACCAATGAGTTTAAAGACGGTGACTACTCCCTCCTGATTCACGGCCACGTCCACTGGAACTCTTACGGGGTCTTCTGCGGTTGCCACCTTAATTGTGTAAAATGCCTTAACGTTAATGTTGAGTTCACAGGTTTTAAACCAATCTCGGAAGAGGAGCTCCCCCTATGGTAAAACTCTTAATCCTTGACGTTGACGGAGTTTTAACCGACGGTACAATTTCCTACGACCCTTGGGGAAGGGAAGTAAAGTTCTTTAATATCAAAGACGGCTACGGAATTGTAAGGGCTTTAAGGGAAGGAATTATAGTTGTCGTCGTTAGCGGGAGGTATTCCTGGCAGGTTGAGAAAAGGTGCAGGGAGCTCGGAGTTGAGGAGCTCTATCAGGGAGTTTCCGACAAGATGGAGGTTTACCGGAAGTTGAAGGAGAAGTACTCCTTAAGTGATGAGCAGGTAGCGGCTATGGGAGACGACCTTCCCGACCTGCCCCTCCTCAAGGCAGTAGGAGTTTCGGGAGCTCCCGCCGATGCGGTTCCCCAAGTAAAGGTCGTTGTTGACTTTGTTTCCCGAAGGGAAGGTGGTAGGGGGGCCGTCAGGGAGTTTATTGACTACCTCTTAAGCAGAGAAAGGGAATGAGCAGGAGCTTCTTTTATAAGGCTGCCCTCATTTTGGCCCTCTCCTCCCTCATTCCTTTCATTATTTTCCTTTCAAGGAGGGAGAACCCGCCGGAGAAGATTTCCGTGAAGCTCCACCAGAAACAGACCGTTGAGAACTTCGTCCTTACGTCTTCGGGAAAAAGCAGGTGGATTCTTAAATCTCCCCTTGCGGTTTTTAGGGAGAAGGAGCTGATAGAGCTTGACTCTCCCGTCTTAACCGTTTCCGGCTCTCCCCCCATTGTTGTTAGGGCCCGTAAAGCCCTCTTTGACAGGAAGAGGGGGGAGCTGGAGTTGGAAGGGGTTGAGATGGAGACGGGGGAGCTCTCTGCCGCCTCTCCGCAGGGAGTTTATTTTGTGGAGAGAGAGCTCTTTAAGACAGATAAGGGCTGTTTGGTAAAGAGCGGGAGTGCCACTACAACCGGAAAGGAGTGTACTCTCAAGTTAGATAAGAGAAAGGTTATAATCACACAGCAGGTAAAAACTGTAATAACCGGAGAAGGAAAATGAAGAAGCTCTTGATTTTGTTCCTCCTCTTCCTTGCTCCCTATGTCGGAGTTTACGCTCAGCAGAGGGAGAAGGTTGAAGTTAAGAGGGGGCTCCCGGTAGTAATAGAAGCTCAAAAGTTAACCTATGATGATAATAAAAAGTTGGCCGTTTACGTGGGCAACGTAATAGCCCAGCACGGAAAAACCCTTTTAAAGGGCGATAAGCTCGTAATTTACTTCACTAAAACCGGTAAAGAGATAAAGAAAATAGTGGCTATTGGGAACGTTTACATAAAGGACGAAAGGGGTGAGGGATGGTGCCGACAGCTCATTTACTACCCTGCTCAGGAAAAGGTTGTTCTTATAGGAGATGCAAAGCTAAGGCAGGGTAAGAACGTCCTAACCGGAGATAAGATTATTGCTTATAGAAGCGGCAGGGTTGAAGTAATCGGGAATAGAACGAGGGTAAAAACCGTTATCTTCCCCGAGGAAGAGGGTGGAAAAAGTAAGAGACCTTAACCTCCTAAAGGCCGATGGAATAACAAAAGTATACGGCAAGAAGAAAGTAGTAGATAACGTCAGCATTGAAGTCTTTGAGGGGGAAGTTGTAGGCCTTTTAGGTCCTAACGGAGCGGGTAAGACTACAACCTTTTACTGTATAGTTGGTTTGGTTAAGGCCGACGGAGGTAAGGTCTTTATAGGAGAAGAGGAGATTACTAACGAGCCCACTTACGTCAGGGCGAGAAAGGGTATTTCCTACCTTCCTCAGGAGCCGTCGGTTTTCAGGAAGTTAACCGTTGAGGAGAACGTTAGGGCAATCCTTGAAATGCACGGCTACTCTGAGAGGGAGATTAGGGAGAGAACCGACTGGCTCCTTGAGAGGTTCGGCATCTCCTCCCTCAGAAATCAGAAAGCGGCCTCCCTCTCCGGCGGCGAGAGGCGCAGGCTTGAGATAGCCAGAGCTCTAACGATAAATCCTAAGTTCCTTCTTCTTGACGAACCCTTTGCCGGAATAGACCCGATTGCCGTCTCCGACATCCAGGGTCTTGTAAGGGAGCTCAAGGAGATGGACATCGGAGTCCTCATAACCGACCACAACGTTAGGGAAACTCTTAAAATAGTAGATAGGGTTTACATAATAGCCCACGGTAGGGTTGTGGCCTCAGGTGAGCCGGAGGAAGTTGCAAACCAGGAGATAGTCAGGAAAGTTTATTTGGGAGAAGACTTTTCCCTTTAACTATGAGAGTGCTTTTAATAGAGGATAACGAGCTTTTAGGAGAATCTGTAGAGGAATACCTCTCCTCCTACGGTATTGAGATAAAGTGGATTAAGGACGAAAGAGAAGTAGAGTACGAAGACCTATCCCTCTACGATGCTGTAATTCTTGATTTAATGCTCAAGTACCACCCCGGAGAGGATATTTTGTTGGATATAAAGAGGAAAAACCCGAAGCTTCCCGTTTTAATCCTTACAGCAAAGCACAGGATAGAGGATAAAGAACTCTGTTTTAACAGAGGGGCAGACGACTACCTCACGAAGCCCTTTGAGCCGAGGGAACTCCTCCTCAGGATAAAGGCCCTCGCCAGGAGGGGTATATCCTACCCTATTGAAAGAATAGGGGATGTGGAGGTTGACTTAAAGAGGGGAATCGTCCTTAAAGGAGGAGAGGAAGTAAGAATATCCCCTACAGCTTGGGAACTCTTAGTTTTTCTTCTTAAGAACAGGGGGGAAATCGTTCCTAAATCAAGGATAATGTCATACGTTTGGCGTGATAAACCTGTCAGCGAGGACGTCCTGAGGACATACATTAAAGAATTGAGAAGGCTTTTGCCAGAAGGCGCTATAATTACCTATAAGGGACGGGGTTATAAGCTTGTTGAAGAGTTTCCTCCAAAGGACTGAACATAAGTTTATAGTGGTCCTTCTTGTTATCCTATTTATTGGATTATCAACTGTAAATGTTATATCAATCTCCCTTTACTACTACCTTGGACTTAAAGGGTTTGAACACCAGGTACTTGCCGACTGCTTCAAAAGAGAAGCCCTGATAACGTACACTTCTGCACTTTTTCTCCTTGAAGTTCCCGTCATAGCAGTTATTAGTTTCCTTATATACAAGACTTTTCTCTCCTACTTGGGCAGGGAGAAGAAAGCAAAAGACCTAATTAGGCTTTTCTTCTTGCTCTACGCCCATAAACTCGGGAATTTTCTATCCCTGAATAAAGTTAACCTTGAGCTGCTAAACAGGAGGTGTGGCTCAGACAAAGCCCTTATGAGGCTTAAGAAGTCCTATACCTTTCTTGAAGAAGACTTTAGGAAGAGCCTTGAATACGTTCGCTCCCTTGAGACAAAGCAGGAAGAAATCTTTATGGACATCTCCTCCCTGATAAAACGGCTCGTATCAAAGTATCATAATCTCTTTCCCGATAGGGAGCTTGAGCTTAACCTGTGCCCCTTTAGTGTAAAGGTAAAGAGACAGGATGCTGAAAACCTCTTCCAAATCCTCATAGAGAACGCATTTAAGTACTCTAATAGATTTGTAAAGGTTGAGATGAAAAGAGTGAACAAATCCTGCCGTATTTTATTCGTTAATGATACCGGTATGCCCCCTTCGGCCTCAGGTTCAGGGGTTGGGCTGAAGCTGGCAACCCTTTTGAGTGCTATGCTCGGCTGGGAACTTGTGTACAGGGTGGACAGGCGCTACTTCAGGGTTTTTGTAACCATTAGATGAAGGATTGACTTTACTTTATACTGAAGTTAAATTACCTTTGGTAAGTCTCTTCGGAGGTTCAATGGGCCTGTTGGTTTCCTTACTGTTGCTCTTCCTTCCCCTGAGCTCAGGTGCCGTTCTGCTGGAGAGCGGCAAACAGGAGAGCAGGATATCCCCTGAAGATGGCTTCTCCAGTAAAAGCTACATAGGTCTTTACCTCGGAGATGAGTGTTTTGACACAGAAACAGGACTCAGGTGTCTTCCTATGAGAATAAGATCCCTAAAAGGGGTTAAAGAGGGAAAACGCTACCTTGTAAGGGAAATCTACCTTAAGGGGAAGCTCTATGACGCTCAAATTGAACCTGTTGACAGGGATTAAAGATGGAAGCTCTTCTGAGATTCATCCTCATTCCCCTGTTAGTGGCCCTTCTCAGCCAAGAGTCTCCCGGTTATGAGGGTAACGGAAAGTATGAGGCGATTCCTCCGTTCCTTTTGGGGGAGGTAAAACCCAACGTCCTAATAATACTTGATAACTCAAACTCTATGGATGAGGACTTTTACGGTGAGGCGGTAGGTTCGTACTCACCGGCAAGCAAGTCAGTTGTGGCAAGGAAAGTTTTGAGAACCCTCATAGATAAGTATAAAGATAGATTAAGAATAGGACTTATGACGTACCGTCTGCCTTCAAGAGTAAGGAGATACCACCTCCATAACTCACCTTACTTCGTCTCCTACGACCCGAGGTCTTACTGTCCTAAGCCCAAAAAGGTCTGCTATGAGAATCCCTCTGTTGAGTGTAACGGTGATGACGACTGCCCCTCAGGCCCGTGCGTTGACTCGTGTGTAGCCTACTGCCAGACGGAGAGAACGGACTTTAAAACGGCGTGCCTCAACAGTTGTAGGAGAGGAAATCCCCTCTTTGACCCGTACTACTTCGCCGATGAGATAATTAACGCCTACCCTTTAGGAAGTTCCACGAGGAATAAGTACTGCGAGCTCATTTACCCTAAAGTTAAACGCCTAAGAAATCCGACTGACCCGAGCAACTACGTCTACTATAAACACGCCTACCCTTTCTACTCAGGCAGTAGTCAGGGAACAGGTTTTGCCTACTCAACGAGCTATGACCCCAGAGAGGGGTCACCATACGATGTTTACCGATTTTACGACGAGAAAAGGGGAACGAGCGATGGATTTAGCGGATACTATGGCTACCAGGGAAGGTCAAGGCTTTATCCTACTGACACTGACATAGCTCTCGGCTACCTTGACTTTGGAAGGCGTCTGATGTGGTACCACGTCGGTAGGACGTGGTTTTCAAATAGCTCACCGGGAGACGGATACCTCCACGTTCCTGTTGATGACCTGGTTGATGAGTATGGTAATACTACATCAACTTATCAGGAGCTGTGGGAAAAACTTGACCCAAAGGAGAACGATGAAAGTGGCTATATGAGCTGTAATAAGAGTGATAAAAACAGGTGTTCTTACATTATTAACGCTGGTCTTACCCCAACAGCCGGAACCTTTAGAACTGCAATTGATTACTTTAAAGGGAGTAGCTCACCAATTGAGTACAGGTGTCAGAAGAACTTTATCGTATACGTTACGGACGGACTTCCGAGCGTTGATGAAAGTGGACACAAGAAGAGTGCTGACGAGCTTATGCCTCAAGTCCTTAACAGGATAGACCAGTTGAGAAACCTTACAGTTGAAATAGACGGCGATGAGTATACTTTTGACGTTAAAACCTACATTGTCGGAGTGGGACTTTCGGAAAAAGCCAAGGAAAAACTTGATGAAATGGCCCGTCACGGGGGAACCGACGTTGACGGCCACGCTTACTATGCCGATAACCCGGACGAGTTCTACAGGGCCCTTGCTGAAATTTTTGAGAGGATAGAAGCAGCATCGGGGACTTCCTCCTGTATGCTTTCAGCCAAGTCCAAAAAGGGAAGTCTCTCTCTTCAGGCCACGTTCTTCCCGAACCGTAAGCTCAGCGGCAACACGGTAAGCTGGATAGGCTACCTCTACGCCTGGTGGCTTTACGCAACGAGGAACGTTCAAAACCTAAGAGAGGATACCGATATAGACAAGTACCTTGAGGTGCTGGACGACCTGATTCTTCAGTGGCGAGTTGAAGAATCAACTGGGGAGCTCTTCATTGATACCTACTCCAGTAACTCTGACGGAACTCCAAAAGACCTTGTTGCGACATATACCTCCTTTGATGAGCTCCACCCTCTCTGGGAGGCAGGCCAGAAACTCCTTGAGACTGACGAGACTGAAAGGAGAGTTTTTACGGTAAGCAAGGAAAATCAACTTGTTGAGTTTACGAAGAGTAACCTTAACAGCTTTAGTGATTACCTTGGGAGCGAGTTTCCTCCTTGCATCTCCTCCCCGGATGACCTCGTAGACTATATCAGAGGAAGGGATATCCCCGGCTGCAGGAGCAGGACAGACGGCTCAGGAAAAGTGTGGAAGCTGGGGGATATAGTCTATTCAAGTCCAACGATTGTTGACTACGGTGACTACAGCGTTGCTTTTGTTGGTGCAAACGATGGAATGCTCCACGCTTTTAAGGTAGGTTATGTAAAATCCGTAGGCTCCTCTGGTAAAGTTGCCCGACTGCAGAACGAGAAAGACTCTCCCGGGACGTCTGAGTTGGGAGAGGAACTCTGGGCCTTCATACCAAAGAATGCTCTTCCCTACCTCAGGTACCTTGCCGACCCCGACTACCGCCACATGTACTTGGTAGACCTTCAGCCCTTCATCTTAAACCTTGATGATGGAAGGAAAATCCTTATTGGGGGAATGCGCCTCGGAGGGGGAACGGTATGTGAAAATGAAGTAAGTAGCAAGTACTGTAAGGAAAACTACGGTTATGTTTTCCCTCCGTCCGATACCTGTCCTAACCCTGAGGATGGGGATGAGGAGTGTATAGGACTCTCTTCCTACTTTGCAATTGACATCACAGATCCCGAAAACCCTCAGTTCATGTGGGAGTTCACAGACAGGAACCTTGGTCTGAGTTTTTCTGGTCCGGGAATTGTAAAGGCGAAAGTGTGGGACGATGAGAACGACAGATACGTTGACAAGTACTACGTAGTATTTGGGGAGGGCCCGGATACCCCCAAAGCCAGAGTTGCTAGAAAGGACGATAAACTCTATTACTTTGTCCTTGACCTTAACAGCGGCCAGCTCCTCCGGACCTTCTCCCTTGACAAGGGCAAATCTTTCAGTGGAAGGCTATTTAACTGGGGACTTGACTACGACCAAGACGGCTATAGTGATTATCTCTTTGTAGGTTATTCCCGGTTAAGGAATGGTAAGTGGCAGGGGGGAATTGTAGCATTTAATGTAAAGGGAGGTAAACCTGAAAACTGGAGCTATACTACTTATCTGGACGGGGAGATAAATCCTGTAGTTTCAAGGGTTATATACGGTGATTGTTTTGTTTCCTATTTCTCCTCCCATCAAAGGGATTTTGACAACAAAATTATCAGGTACATTTACTTTGGAACAGGCAAGTGGTTTTGGAAAGAAGACGATGCTACTACTTACTCGGTAAACTATATCTACGGGCTTCCTCTGAAGTGCGATTCTTCGGGTTGTGACCTCATAACGGAGCATGTTTATGAAGAGCCTGGAAGGGTATGTAGCTCTGTTGTTAACAACCACGAGATGGCTGGCTGGAGGATAGAGCTTGAACCCTCTTACGGAGAATATCTGAAGGAGAAGGCTCTTAGCGACCCTCTCTTCCTAAAAGACAACAACGCGGTCCTCTTTGGTACCGCTATGCCCTCTGGAGACGTGTGTAGCGTTGGAGGGAAATCAAGGTACTGGATGCTTAACTGCGCCCTTGGTTCAGGAGTTGATTTTTCTTGTCCGTCGGCTCCTCCCGGGGAAGAGCTTAAGAGCTCTCCCCTGAAGGGGACTGTATTCGTCCAGCTCTCAAACACCAGAATTCTCCAGCTGAAGGAGGGGAGCTTCTCGGAGAACGAGGGCAGGAGCACTAACTGGTATCAGGGGATAGTTCCGGAAGCCCCGCCGACCGTGGTTGCTCCAGGAGGAGGGGTCAGAGTAGGAGAACTACTCCTGTGGCTTGAAAGATGAAAGGTAGAAAAGGGTTTACCTTAATAGAAGCGATAGTAATTCTCATCATTGTCGCCGTTCTCTCTTCCCTTGCTCTCCACTCGTACTCCCGCTGGAAACTTAAGACCGAGGTAGAGAGGGACGTTCGTACACTGGAGACAACGATAAACAAGCTGAGAATGGAGGCCTTCTCAAGGAAAAGGAGCTATAAACTGGAAATCGTGGATAAGTCACTTACCGTTAAAGATGCGTCAACTGATGAAGTTCTGTATACCTATCAGCTCCTTACGCCCTTTGGTTCTTCTTCTGGAGGACGGGTAACCTTTACGATTGACAGGAAAGGCATTATATCGGTAAGGAGGAACATAATCTCAAAAGTTCGGGGAATTTCCTCCCTGAACCCTGACTTTGACTGTATATCTGTGGGAAAAACCTACGTAAGGGTCGGCAGGTGGAATGGAACGGCGTGCAAGTAGAGGCGGCTTTACAGTTCTTGAAGTCCTTGTTGCCAGTGCAATATTTGCCATCGTATCCCTCGGGCTCGTGGCAGGTCTTGTTCTCTCCTACAGGATAACCCTCTCAAACCAGCTCAGGGACGAGGCGGTAAGTATTCTGAGGGAGGAGGTTGAGCTAATAAGGGAGCGGAGCTACGACGAAATTACGCCAGCTCTTAACAACGGGGCCAACGATTGCGAGGACGCCCTCAACGGGAAAAATTTCGTTGAGAGACAGGTGGGTAACGTTAAAAGGCGCTTTGGAATCTTCTTAACAGTTAAGGAGGATTCTGCCCTTGAAATTAAGAAAGTTAGAATTGAGGTTTGCTGGCGGGAGAGGGGAAACTTTAAATCAGTGTCTGGGGAAACTTTAATAGCCAAGGATTGATGATGAGACGGGCAATTTCACTCGTTGAGTTAATGGTAGTCGTTGCAATAACGCTGGTCGTCCTTGCCGCAATCTACTTTGCTTACCTTAACTTATTTAAAGGGTTCAAAACTCAATCTGTATCAATCTCCTCTCAGATTGAGAGGAATATCAACCTTGAGATTGTAAGACAGGACGTTGAGCACGCCGGCTTCGGAATAGCGAGGGATAACCCTGACCGGACTGAGGACCTTCCCGTTGAGTACGACGCTGCCCATGGAAGGTTAATACTCCGGTCAACGTACAACGTAACTAACAGTAAAACCCAAGGCTGGGCTATGATATCCTGCGGGACAGATGGGAACATAGCCAGCGTTATCGTTGACGAGCTTCCGGATACGTACGACTGCGTGGTCTACCTTGACCTTCAAGGGAGTTTCGTGGCTCCGGGAGGAGCCTGTAACATTGAGGTCGGCAACCCGTGTCCTCCTGGAGCGGCCGGAAAGGTACTACTTGCATTTCCCTACGATAGCCACGTTTCCTCAGGATGCAAGAACCAGTACTGTACGGCAATCGGCTATAGACTGGCCGCCTCGTCAGTTCAACCTCACCACTGTGCGCCCGGCACAAAGGTTTTTGTAAGGGAGCTCCTTGACTCCGACGGTAACCCGCTGGGAGGAGGTGCCAGGAACTTTATCGTCTTCTGCGTGGCTGACTTTAAAGTAAGGTATAAGTGGAATGGTGCCCTGATTGACCCGAGTACAATCAACCCTACTCTTGAACAGTTAACGGAGAACCTTGAAGAGGTAAGGTTTTACCTCTTAGTCCAGAACTCGGGGAAAGATACCTCTTTTTCGTTTTCCGGGAACCTTGAAGTTGACGGTGTAGAACTCTCCTACTCATCCGTCCGGGATGGCGAACACTACAGGTGGAAAGTAGTTAAGCTGGTTACAAAACCGATGAACTTAAAGAGGTAACCGTGAGAAATGGTTTTGCCCTGCTCTCTTCAATAGTTCTTGCCCTTATCGCCCTTACCTTTGTGGGCGTACTCCTCTATATGGGGAGCCAGAGTACAAGGGTCTCCGGCCTTAAGAGGGAGTACTCTTCTGCCTATGAAGCCTGTAGGGGAATAGCAGATTACCTCATAACTTTAATGGAGAGGGGAAGCCTGTGTGACTCCCTTCAGGACCCGGCAGCTTGTGACCGGCCGGGGATTATTTCAAACATCCCAATAGGCCTGGGAGCCTACTCTGAGCTCGGTAATTTCCAGATGGAGGCCGAATTGAAACACTGCATCCCTGAAGAGAACGGAACTTGCAGGGATGCAGAGAGGACTGACGGAGCGAGGCTCTACCACGTTACCGTCAGGGCTCAAGGGCCACAGGACAGAGCAGAAGTTGAGTTTGTCTACCGGGTCTACTACCGTTAAAGTGGGGGAATTCTATCAATTTGGAGGTAGCGTCTAAGAGCCTCCGGAACAATAACGCTACCGTCTGCCTGCTGGTACTGTTCAAGGATTGCTATTACCGTTCTTCCTACCGCCAGTCCCGAGCCGTTTAGGGTATGGACAAGGCGGGTTTTACCGTTTTTATCCTTAAACCTGATTTTGGCCCTTCTTGCCTGAAAGTCCTCACAGTTTGAGCAGGATGAGATTTCCCTGTACCTGTTCTGTGAGGGTATCCAGACTTCTATGTCGTAGGTCTTTGCCGCCGAAAAGCCTAAGTCTCCGGTGCACAGCTCCACGACCCTATAGTGAAGGCCGAGTAGCTGAAGTACCCTTTCTGCCTCTCTTACCAGTTTCTCGAGCTCCTCGTAGGATTTCTCCGGGTGGACGATTTTTACCAGTTCAACCTTGTTAAACTGGTGGAGCCTCATTATTCCCCTTACGTCCCTTCCGTGAGCTCCCGCCTCTCTTCTGAAACAGGGGGTGTAGGCGGTGTAGTACTTGGGGAGCTCTTTCTCCGGCAAAATTTCATCGGCGTGGAGGTTTGTTAGGGGAACCTCGGCAGTCGGAATGAGCCACAAGTCTTCATTTTCAACCTTGTATAGGTCTTCTTCAAACTTCGGCAGCTGCCCCGTTCCCGTCATTGTTTTTGTGTTAACAAGGAACGGAGGAATTACCTCCTCGTAGCCGTGCTCGGTTGTGTGAAGGTCCAACATAAAGTTGATTAAAGCCCTCTCTAACTTTGCTCCCCACTTCTTATAGACGACGAACCTTGAGCCTGCCAGCTTTGTAGCCCTTTCGAAGTCAAGTATTCCGAGCTTTTCGGCTATCTCCCAGTGGGGAAGGGGCTCAAAGTCAAACTCCGGTTTCTCTCCCCACACCCTAACCACGACGTTATCTTCTTCGTCCTCCCCAATCGGAACTGAAGGGTGAGGAGGGTTAGGGATTGAGAGGATGAGGCGGTTAAATCTCGCCTCTACCTCCTTTAGCTCCTTTTCTAACCTTTTAACCTTCTCCGAAATCTCCTCAACTTCACCCTTTATTTTAAGGGCTTCCTCCCTTTTGCCCTCCTTAAAGAGCTTTCCTATCTCCTTTGAGAGTTTGTTCCTCTTTGATTGAAGGTTCTCAATTTCGGTTATTAGGGCCCGCCTTTCTCTATCAACTGCTAAGAGCTCATCAACCATTTCTGCGTAGACCTTATCTCTTCTGGATAGGAGCTCCTTAATTCTTTCGGGCTCTCTCCTAACCGCCTTTATGTCAATCACCTCTAAACCTCCTCTTCCTGAACTTTTGAGACTGAGACTACTGCATCGTCTTCAGATAGTCTCTGAATTCTTACGCCCCTTGTGTGCCTTCCGTAAACGGGAATGTCGGAGCTATTAACCCTTATGATTTTCCCCTTCCTGGAGACGAGAATTATCGGCTCGTCGTCCTTTAAAGTTAGGGCGTCGGCAACCTTGCCGGTCTTATCGGAAGTTTTAGTCGCAATTACCCCTTTTCCGCCCCTTCTCTGAAGGGGAAAATCACTTATCAGAACTCTCTTACCGTAGCCCTTCTCAAGGACAATTAGAAGGTACTTATCGTCGGGCTCAACTATTGTTGCAGCTACGACTGAATCGTTTTCGTCAAGGAGTATTCCCCTTACTCCCCTTGCGACCCTTCCCATCTGCCTTACGTCCTGAACGTGGAACCTTATGGCACGGCCGTTCTTTGAAATCAGCATTACGTTGTCCTTCTCGCTTGAGAGGCCTACGTAAACGAGCCTGTCTCCCGGTTCCAAGGAGATTGCGGTTATTCCCGTTGAGCGGGGGTTTGAGAACTCGTTGAGGGGCGTTCTCTTAACGTAGCCCCTCTGGGTAACGAAGAAGATGTCCTTGTTCTCGGAAAAGTCCTTTACGGGAATAATTCTTGAAACTATTTCATTTCCGGCCATTCCCGGAAGGAAGTTCCTTATGGACTGTCCCCTTGAGCTCCTTTCGGTCTTGGGTATCTCGTAGGCTTTGAGCCAGTAAACCTTCCCCTGATTTGTGAAAATCAGAAGGTAGTCTTTTGATGAGGCCGTTATTACGTCCTTAACGAAGTCTCCCTCTCTCGTCCTTATTCCTCTAACTCCTGCTCCGCTCCTTCCTTGGGTTCTGTAGGTACTTGCGGAGGTGCGGGCAACGAAGCCTTTGTGGGTAAGGAAGATTACTACTTCCTCCTCCTCAATCATTGCCTCAATGTCTATCTCGCTCTCCTTTGAGACTACCGCCGTTCTTCTCTCGTCTCCGAACTTCTCAATAATTTCTTCCATATCCTCTTTGATAAGTCTCTTCTGCTCCTCGTAGCTCTCAAGGAGGAATCTCAGGTACTGTGCCTCTTCGGTTAGCTTCCCGTGCTCCTCTTTGAGCTTATCCCTCTCAAGGCCGGTTAGCCTCTGAAGTTTCATGTCAAGAATTGCCTTGCCCTGCTTTTGGCTGAGGCCGAACTCTTCCGAAAGGCCTTCCATAGCCTCCTGAGGGCTTTCTGCCCCTTTTACTATTGCTACAACCCTGTCTATGTTCTCAAGCGCCTTTAAAAGACCTTCAAGAACGTGGAGGCGCTCCTCCGTCTTCCTCAGCTGGAAGGCGGCTCTCCTCAGGATTACCTGACGCCTGAACTCAATGAACTCTTCAAGGTAGCGTTTGAGGTTAAGGAGTTTCGGCTCGCCGTTAACTAACGCGATGAAGTTAACGCCGAAGTTGGTCTGGAGGGGGGTGAACTTGTAGAGCTTGTTTAAGACTACCTGAGGAGTTGCGTCCCTTTTAAGCTCAATTACTACTCTTATTCCTTCTCTGTCCGATTCATCCCTAATGTCGGCTATTCCGTCAAGTTTTTTCTCTTTAACGAGGTCGGCGATTTTCTTTATAAAGTCGGCCTTGTTTACCTGATAGGGGAGCTCCGTTATAACTATCGCCGTTCTCCTCTTGAGCTCCTCTATTTTGTGCTTTGCCCTTATTGTGATGCTTCCCCTACCGGTTTTGTAGATTTTGGGAAGGGCTTCGGGGTTGATGATTTCGGCTCCGGTGGGGAAGTCTGGACCTTTGATGAAGTTTAGGAGCTCCTCGATAGTTGCTTCGGGGTGGTCAACGAGGTACTTAACTGCCTGACAGACCTCCTTAATGTTGTGGGGAGGAATGTTTGTTGCCATACCAACGGCAATTCCCGCTGCTCCGTTTACGAGGAGGTTGGGGAACCTTGCAGGTAAAACTTCCGGCTCCTCTAAACTTCCGTCAAAGTTGGGTCTGAAGTCAACCGTGTCCTTTTCTATATCCCTTAAGAGCTCAAGAGCAACCTTAGAGAGCCTTGCCTCGGTGTTGTGGTTTATGAAGCCGTTGCCTACGAATGAGTGGCAGGGGCTGTCAACCTTAACCGAGTAAACGACCTTCTTGCCGGTAAACTCTTTCTTCTTTACTCTTGCGAAGTAGTACCTGTTCCTTAAGAGCTCCCTGTAGAGCTGCAAATCCCTTTCGTCAAGGAGTTTCTCAAGGAGCTCCCAGTTCTCCTCAATCCGGTCGTACCTGTCAATGTTTACCTTTCTTAACTTCCAGTGGCCGTACTTACTCCTTACGTAGTCGGCGATGAACGGGATGTAGTCGCTCTTTGAAAGGCTCCACCTCTTTCCTTTTAGGCACTTGCTGTAGAGCTCCTCAAGTTTTGCCTGTTTCTTTCCGGAAAAGCCGATAAGGTTCATAAAGAGAACTACGTTGTTTCCTCCCTCTATCAGGAGCCTGTAGTTGTTCCTATCCCTGTGGATTTTAGAGACTATTCCGAACCCGAGAAGTAGAATCTGAACCTGCTTAATCAGTTTTAGGCTCTTTGAGGAGTAGGATATTACGACGCTCCTGTTTGTCTCATAGACACTGCCGTCTCCCTCAAATAGCCCCTGAAGGAAGAGTCTCTTAACTCTCTTTGATGAGTAGAGAACGGCTGCCGGTACTTCTTTCTCTCCCGACTTGCCGTTAAATCCCAGCTCTTTGAGCCTGCTCAGGGCTTCCTTCTCGTGGATTTGGAGCTCCAAGAGCTCCTTTCCGCTCTTTAGTTCCCTTTTATAGATGCAGAGTTTTGCGGTTAAGGAGCTCTCTGCCGATAGTGCCACCTTCTCAAAGAACTCTCTATCTGTATTGTTGAAGCCCGCCCTGTTTTCGCTGATGTAGCCTTCAGAGGTGAGAGCTCCTAATAGGAATGCCTCCTCCGGAGTAATAAGGTCCTCCTTTGAATCTACTTGGTAGTTCCTGTTTATTACGACGAAGTCCCCCGGCTCAATTTTCTCAAGGAGCTTCCACTTAAATACCGGCCTTCCTCCTTCAAGGGTAAAGGTTAGAACCGGGTGGTTTAGGGAGCCTTCAAGCTCGTACCCCTCTTCCGTTTCAATTCTTACCGTTTCGTGTACTCCGCTGTTAAAGAGTTTTACCGCCTTATTAACCTTTCCGTTGAGAGACTGTACCTCAACCTCTATTTCGGTTTCCGAATCTTCGGGTATCTGGGCAAGCTCTTTTATGGGAATTAAGCCCTTGTCGGTGTTTATGAGGGTCTCCCCGACGACGCAGTACCTCATTGCGGCCGCTGAGTCGCCGTCTATTGAGCCGAAGTTACCCTGCCCCTCAATCAGAGGATACCTCATAGAGAAGTCCTGAGCCATCCTGACAAGGGCGTCGTAAACGGCCGTATCCCCGTGAGGGTGGAATTTACCGAGACAGTTGTGGGAGACGATTCCGTTTGCTATGAACTCGTGTTCCTCTTCCACCTGAATGTCGTAAGTAATTTCGGCCGGGAGCTCCCTTACCTCTTCAACCCTATCAAAGAACCAGTTAAACTTTAGGGTGTTCTTTAGGAGTTCCTCAAACTCTGAGCCTATCAGCTCTGCCTTCTGCAAAAACCCCAGCTCGGCTATGGCGCTCCTGTAAAGCCTAAACTCTTCCTTTAGCTTCCTGTGATAGCGGAGTTTTGTCCCGTCCTTGTACTTGAGGCCACACCTAACCTTTTGGCCGTCTTTGCCTGAGTACCAGCCTCCTCCAAGGTGTTTTCGGGAGAACTCCTCTAAGACGAGCTTTCCGATGAAGGGAACTTCTTCACTGGAGCACCTTTTGAACTTTTCAGGCCTAAAACCTGAGAGCTTTAAAGCTATAACGGGGGCTTTGAGGAGCTCCTTTACGAAGGAGCCGGTGATTTCAAGCCTGTAAAGTGGGTATCTCCCTGCTACTACTTTGTTGCCTACTTTGCCGTTTCGGGGCTGGCTTGTGTAGAGTTTTGAGGGTATTCCTATGGCAAAGAGGAGAGTTTGGAGCTCCTTGGCAAGTTTTTCGGAAATTGTGGTTATAACAACTACATTTCTCTTACTGTGAACGAAGCCGTCGCTGTCTACTAAACCCGAGAGGAAGGATAGGATAACCTCTATCCTTGAGGTAAAAAGCCAGCGGGGTATTGACTTTGTGGGGGCAGAGACCTCGGGAGTACATTCAAAGATTTTCATGAGCTTCTTTGTTCCCTTTGAGGAGACCCTGACTGTAGAGCCTGAACTTTTGGGTTCAACTCCTATTCTCCTTAGAATCTTCCGTGCCCTCTCTACTGCTTCGGGAAGAGTTCTTATTGAGAGGCCGAAGCGGTGATAACCCCTTTTATCTTTCTCAATCCAGCCGTCTCCGATAAACAGTCCCGTAAGGTAAGCAACTTCCTCATCAAGAATAATATCGTCCGACCTCCTGTAAGGAAGGTTTTCCGGGTATGCGGCCCTCAGTAACAGTACGTCCCCCCTTTGGAGCTCCCGAGCCTCTCTCCACTCTAACTTCCCGTCGGGAGTTAGAACCTTGAACATCTGTCCCGGGGTACACTTAACTGAAAGGCCGTTTTTAAGCCTTATTTCCTTTAGAGGTTGAGGGGGCATTACGTAGAGCTCTTTTACCCTTTTTATGCCTTTTGATGTGTAAACCTCATCGCCGACCCTTAGGTCTTCAATGTTTATCAGCCCCTTAGGTGTAGAGACCTTTGTTCCCTTGACAAAGCACTCGCCGACGATTCTTGCGCTTTTTTTAAAGGGTTTATCGGGGGTTAATCCCAATTGGTACATTGAGTAGAGGATTCTCCTGTGGACGGGCTTTAGGCCGTCCCTGACGTCGGGCAGAGCCCTACCTACGATTACGCTCATTGCGTAGTCAAGGTAGGATTGTTTCATTTCGTCTTCTATGGGAACGGGAATTACTCTTTCCACTTCAGTTTACCTCCTCTTGGGTTTCTCCCTTCTCCTCCCCGAGGGAGTTAATCAGCTGGTCGTAGTAAATCTCCTCCATCTCCTTCTCGGGGAAGTGGGTGGGCGGCGGATAGCTCTTCACAATTTCCTCGTAGGGAGGAATAAATTTTCCACAACCGTACTTTTTGCAGGTTTCCATTGCAATTTTACCCCAAGGGGGAGCGGCAACGCCCCCTCCGGTTGCTCCCCTCCACATCGTTTTGTAGCTGTCCCTTCCGAACCAGACGCTCATAATGAATGAAGTTGTAAACCCGGTAAAGTAGGTATCCCTGTAGTCGTTTGTCGTTCCCGTCTTTCCGGCCACGTCAAAGTAGTCTGTTAGGTAAGAGATGCTTCTGGCGGTTCCCTCTTTAACTATGTCCTGCAGGATTGAGCGTAGTATTTGAACGGGCTCTGGTTTGGCAACCTTTTTGAGGGTCGGGTATCCCCGGTAAATCGTTCTCCCCCTAAGGTTAATCACCCTCTCTATAACGAAGGGTTCCTTTAGAATTCCGTTATCCTGAAGGGCCGAGTAGGCCCTTACAATCCTGTAGAGGTTTGAGGGGAAGCTCCCTAAAACGTAGGAGAGGTCAAAAGGGGCGCTCTTCTTTATGAGCTCAAACTTTATGAGCGTTTGTCTGATTTCCTGAGGGAAGTTCATCGCAAGGTGAAGGGTTGCAACGTTAACCGAGTTCATTAGGGCTTCCCTCAGAGTCATAAAGGGTGAGAAGCGCTTTTCGTAGTTCTCCGGCTTCCACCAGAGCCTCTCTCCGGTTTTGGGGTCAAACTTGTCCATCGGCATCTCTATCGGCTGGTTTGAGATAAAGTCAAGGGGAGACCAGCCGTTTTGGAAGGCTGTGAGGTAGGTAAAGGGCTTGGCGGTTGAACCTATTGGCCTCAAGGCCTGAAATGCCCTGTTTAGCTTGGTCTTTGAGTAGCCAGAGCCCCCTACTATGAAGAGGACCTCTCCCCTCTTGTTTATCGCCATCCCGGCACACTGAAGGTCTTCAAGATTATGTTCCTTTGAGTACCTCTTTTGGTATTCTGATAGGACATCTTGGGCGAAGTTCTGTATTTCCTCGTCTATGGTCGTCCTTACCTTATAGCCCCTCGTGTAGAGCTCCTTCTGGGTCAGAATTCCCTTCCTCAGGAGCTCAAACTTTATAAAGTCAAGCTCGTAGCCTGCAGTTCTTGGAAAGTTCGGAGACTCAAGGGGTGTCAAGGGCTCTGATAGGGCACTCCTTAGTTCCTCCCTCGTTATGTACCCGTCCTCAAACATCCTCCTCAGGATGAAGTTCCTCCTCTTCAGCGCCCTATAAGGACGTTTAAAGGGGTTGTAGTACTCAGGCCCCCTTATTATTCCGGCCAGAAGGGCACACTGGGCGGTTGTTAGTTGTGAAAGGTCGTCCTTGCCAAAAAGAACCCAAGCAGCAGCCTTTACTCCGTAGGCTCCGTTTGAGAGGTAAACGTAGTTGAGGTAGAGCTCCAAAATCTCCTCTTTCGTCAGCTTCTCCTCAAGCTCCCTTGCTAAGGCCATCTCCTTTAGCTTTCTCTCAACGGTTCTTTCTGGAGAGAGGTAGACCATCTTCGCAAGCTGCTGGGTGATGGTGCTTCCCCCTTGAACAACCTTTCCCTTTGCTATGTCTGTAATTGCCGCCCTTACGATTCCTAAGGGGTCTATTCCCTTGTGTTTAAAGAACCTCTCGTCTTCGGCGGTGATTACGGCGTAGATGAGCTTTTTCGGGATTTCCCGATATGGGGCGTAGAGCCTGAACTTATCTCTATAGAAAAAGCCTATTACTTTGCCGGTTCTGTCGTAGACCGTTGTTGCGAAGGATGGTAGGAGCTCCTCTTTATACTTTTGGGAGCTCTGGGCTACCTGGGGAATGAGTGAAATTATTAGAAGGAGGGCGGTTAGAAGCCTTTTCATACTCTTCTCCCTTATACCACTTTTACGCTGGAAAATTTATGCCTAATGATACCTTCTGTCTTTACGGTTAATCTGCCTTAAGGTAAAAAGGATTTAAACTTTTTGGACGGGGAACAATCGGATAAAATTACGGGGAAAATACTGCAAAGGAAGGAGTGGAGATGGAGTTTGAAGCCGTAATCGGCCTTGAGGTTCACGCACAGCTGCTTACAAAGACGAAAATCTTCTGCGGGTGTAAGAACGAGTTTGGAGCTCCCCCCAACACAAATGTCTGCCCGGTGTGTCTCGGAATGCCCGGCTCACTTCCGGTTCTCAACAAAAAGGCCGTAGAGTACGCCGTTAGAGCGGCCCTTGCTCTTAACTGTAAAATCAACCGCTACTCTGTATTTGCAAGGAAACACTACTTCTACCCCGACCTTCCGAAGGCCTACCAGATAACCCAGTACGAACTCCCCTTTGCCGAGAACGGCTGGGTTGAGATAGAGAAGAGTGACGGAACTAAAAAGAGAATCAGAATTAGGCGAATCCACATGGAGGAGGACGCCGGTAAGACGATTCACGGCGAGGGCTTTGACGAGAACTCCTACGTTGACCTTAACAGGGCCGGAACTCCCCTGATTGAAATCGTCTCAGAGCCCGACATCTCAACCCCCGAAGAGGCTCGCCTCTACATGCAGAAGTTAAGAGATATCCTCGTCTGGATAGGGGTTAACGACGGAAACCTTGAAGAGGGCTCTTTAAGGTGCGATGCAAACGTCTCAATAAGGCCTAAAGGGAGCTCCGAGCTGGGTACGAGAACAGAGATAAAGAACGTTAACTCTTTCCGTTTTATCCAGAAAGCCCTTGAGTACGAGATAAAGAGGCAGATTGAGGTTGTTAAGAGTGGCGGAGAGGTCGTTCAGGAGACCCGCCTCTTTGACTCTGCAAAGGGAATAACCAAAACCATGAGAACCAAAGAGGAGGCCGAGGACTACCGCTACTTCCCCGAGCCCGACCTTCCTCCCCTTATTATTGACGAGGAGTGGCTTGAGAGTATTAAGGAGAGCCTTCCCGAGCTCCCCGACCAGGTTAAGGAGCTCTTTGTCTCCGACTACGGCTTAACCCCTTACGATGCGAGCGTTCTCGTTAGAAGCCGTGAGCTTGCCTCCTTCTTTGAGGAAGCTGCAAGGGCCTACGACGGAGAGCCCAAAAGGGTTGCAAACTTAATAATCTCCGACATGCTGGGGATATTGAACGAGGAGAAGATGGAGCTCTCCGATTTCCCCGTTAAGCCGGCTCAAATTGCTCGGCTCCTTAAACTGGTTGACGACGGGGTAATCTCAATAAGGGTCGCCAAAGAGGAGGTTCTCCCCGAAGTAGTTAAGGAGGGTAAGGAGCCCAAGGCCGTAGTTGAGGAGAAGGGGCTCGTTCAGATTTCGGACGAGAGCGCCCTTGTAGAGGTGATAAAGAAGGTTATGGCCGCCAACGAAAAGGCGGTTAAGCAGTACAGGGAAGGGGACGAGAAGAAGAAGACCAAGGCCGTTAAGTTCCTAATCGGTCAGGTAATGAAGGAGACAAGGGGTAAGGCAAACCCCAAACTCCTCAACGAGCTTATCCCGAAAGTCCTTGAGGGGGAGGCCTAAGCCTCCTCCTTTAACTTTAGAGTTTCAAGTACCGCCCTCTTCAGCTCCTCTTTTGCCCTCTTTGAAAGGCCGTTTACAACGTAGTAGTAGAGAAGGGCCACTATAGAGACGGCAATACCTAAGGCCGTTGCCTCAAGGGCGAAGGCTATCCCCTTGCTAACCTCGGCAATGTCTGAAACTCCCCTCTCGGCCATGGTTGAAAAGGAGTTCATTATTCCCAAGACCGTTCCGAGCAGTCCCATTAGGGGTGAGGCAGTAATTACGAACATTAAGACTCCCTTTCCCCTTTCGGTTTTTGCTCCGTATGAGTGGTAGAGGGCTTCTGCCGTAAGCTCGTCCTGTCCTTCAACCTCTTTCCTCAGGAGTTTCTTCTCTGCCGGGAAGGTGAAGAAGAAGTAGAGTAGCCTCTCTATGAAGACTGCCGTAGAGATAAAGAGGAAGAAGAAAAGGGAGTAGAAGACCAATTTGTGAGCGACCTCTATGTTTAAAAGCACCTCTCCTCCGCTGTTTTGAGATTATAATAATTGTATACCAAAGTTAAAGGAGTTTTTCGGTGTTCAGGTTTAAAGAGAGCTCCTGCGACGAAAAGCCCGAGCTGATTATAGTTCCGATGGTTGACGTTATGCTCTTTCTCCTCGCTTTCTTCGTTCTTATTGCCGGGAGCATAATTCCCGGCCTTGCAATGAAGACCAATCCCCCTAAAACCCTTCAGAAGAGCTCCTTCCACCCCAAAAAGAGGGTTATAACGATAACCGTTAAAAGGGACGGCTCAATCTACTACGGAAATCAGAGGCTCACCTTTGAGGAGCTCGTCAGACTCTTAAAGGGCTTTAAGAGGCAGAGCCCGGCGGTTTCGGTTGCGATTGATGCCGATAGGGATGCCTCGGTTCAATCCCTCGTAACTGTTCTTGATGCCGTAAGTAAGGCAGGAATAAACTCGGTAGGCCTCCTTGCAAAGGAGGAGAGGAAGAGGAATGGGAGCTCCCGTTAGGTACTTTATAGCCTTTATCTTCTCTGCCCTTTTGGAGCTCCTCTTTATAAAGGCGATTCCCTCCCTTTTAAAGCCCCCCCCGAAAGAGGTTAACAGGGTTATTGAGATTTCCCTCTTTAAACCCCAAGTAAAGAGAACAGAGGTAAGGGTAGAGAGGGAGAAAGGGAAGAAAACCGTTAAAGAGGAGAAGAGAAAGGTTGAAAAGACTCCGAAACCTCAGGTTGTCTCCCGTAAGCCGGAAAAGGAGCTCCCAAAAAAGGCAGTTAAGAGGGAAGAGGTTAAGGAGAAGAAAACCGGAGGCCTTAAACCCCTCAAGGGAAATCTCCCTGCTGATTACGTTGATGCAGTTAGGCGTGCAATTGAGGAGAACATCTTTTACCCCCTTGAGGCTGTTCAACAGGGGATAGAGGGGCCGGTTATGGTAAGGTTTACCCTTGACAGGAGCGGTAGGGTCGTTGAGTGTAAACCCCTCTTCGGCCAAAGGATTTTAGAGGACGCAACCTGCCTTGCCATAAAACGCTCAACCTTTCCGCCGATTCCCCCCTCGGTTAAAAATGAGCGTTTAACCTTCCAGCTTCAGCTTGAGTACGACCTAAAAAAGGCTTTGAGGTAGGCGGGTCCGCCTTTTGCTTTTCCTTAGTGCTATCTTAATTATTACCCTCGGGCTATTCCCTCCTAACCGAGAGGGCTACTTTATCCCCCTCTCTTAACCCCGAGACGATTTCGGTGTAGGTATCGTCGCTCCAGCCCACTTTAACCGGAACTTCAACTACTTTACTTCCCTCTACTTTGTAAATTATGAACTTACCGTTCTTCCACTTAACCGCCTGGTTTGGAACTACTAAAACCCCCTTCTTTATCCCTGCAATTATCTGGTTGTGGGTCGTCATTTCGGGCCTCAGGAGCTCCACGTCTTTAAATCCCCTTGCCACAACTACGTAGTAGACCACGTTGTTGAGGATTTTGGGCTTGGGGTAGATTTCAACTACTTTTCCCTTAAAAACCTTATCCCTGTAGGCGTCAACCCTGAAGACCACCTCCATTCCTTTCTTAACTTTGCCGATTTCGGTCTCGTCAACGTAAATCCAGTTTTCAAGTTTTTCGGGGTCTAAAATCGTTACGAACTGGGGAGCGTTGAGGCCTGCAACTACGGTCTCCCCTTCCTGGGTTGAGACGAAAGAGATTATTCCGCTTTTGGGGGCGTAGATGTAGGAGTAGGAGTAGCGGATTTGGGCGGTCTTGAGGTCGGCCTCGGCCTTTTTTAAGCCCTCTTCAAACTCGGCTTTTAATCTCTTTAGCTCCTCCTTTGCCGCCTTCAGGTTGAGGAGGGCCCTCTTAAGGTTCTCCCGTGCGCTCTTCAGGGAGCTCTCTGCTAATTTCAGCTCCCTCTTTGCGCTTCTGTACTTCTCTTCAGTCGTGTAGCCGATTTTGAGGAGCTCTGCCTGCCTCTCAAACTGCCACTTCTTGAGGGCGTAGTTCTCCTCTTCTGCCTTTAACTTTGCCCTTGCCGCCTTAACGTCTGCCTGAGCCGACTCAACCTTTAACTCCTGTTCCTTTATTCTCTTGGGGTAAGTCCTCTTAATCTCCTCAAGGTTTGCCTCTGCCCTTTTCAGGCTCTCGGCAAGCTCTCTGTTGTCAATAACTGCAATTAGCTGGCCTTTCTTAACGAAGTCTCCAACTTTAACGGTCTCTTTTATCACTGTTCCCGAGATTCTCGCCCCTACCTTTATTTCCGCTCCCACCTGAGGCTTAACTATTCCGGTTGCGTCAATAACTTTCTTTACCTCCCCCCTCTTTACCTCAACTACCTTTACCGGAACAATCCTCTCCTTTTTTCCTTTAAAGAGGAGAAGACCTCCTGCGACCGCCATTAGAGTTAGGATTAAGGCTAAGAGCTTCTTCACTTTTCAACCTCCGTTAGGAGCTCTCCTGTGGCTTTTTTTAGGGAGAGAAGGGAGAGGTTATAGGAAAGGAGAGAGGAGACGTACCTATCCTGAGCTCCCTTTAGGTTGTCGTAGGCCTGAAGGAGTGCGACAATGTCGGAGACCCCCAGCTTGTACTCGTTGAGGGCCCTGTCGTAAGCCTTCTGAGAAAACTGAAGGAAGGCCTTATCCGACTTTAGGTTATCGTAGCTTGACTCAACATCGGCCACGGCGTCAAGGACCTCCCTCCTTACCCTGTTTTTGACCTTTCTCAGGTTGAGGATGGCAATTTTCCTGCCCTTTTCCTCCTGAAGCGCTCTCAGGCGAGTAAGGCCGCTGTCAAAGAGGGGGAAGTTGAAGGTAACTCCGGCAGAGTAGCTTCTTTCTTCGGGCCAGAAAGTTGTTCCGCTTCTGCTCCACGAGAGGTTAAGGCTCAGTGTGGGGGAGAGGTTTCTCCGGGCATACTCAATCTGTAGGAAGCTCTCCTTTACCTCTTTTTCGGCCTTCTTTACTTCGGGCCTCAGCCTGTAGGCTCTCTTAACTAAACTCTCGGTTTTTAGGGAAGGGAGCTCCTCAATCAGTTCAACCTCCGGCTCTTCGTCTCCTTTCAGGGAAAAGTTTAAAAGCTCGTTAAGCCTGTTAAAGCTCTGCTCGTACTTGGCCTTTAAAGTACTGAGCTCACCCTTAACCTTTTCTACTTCCGACTTTGCCTTTAGGACGTCGGTTATCATTACTAAGCCCTTTTTATACTTCTCCTGAGCGACCTTTAAAATCTTTTCTGCAGACTTTAGGGCCTCCCTCTTAAACTCAATTCTCTTTTTGTAGGCGCTGAGGGTGTAGAACTCCTTTAACGCTAAGTAGAGCTGCTCAAGGAGGGTCTCTTTCAGCTTTTCTTCCTCTATGAGGGTATTTAGGGAGTCAATCTTCAGTTTTACAAACCGCCGGAAGTTAATCGGCTCTGCCGAGAGTGTGGCGCCGAGGGAGTAGTTCTGATTCCAGCCGTTTTTAAAGTCCGGGTAGAACTCTGAAAAGGAAGCCGAGAGGTTCAGTCGGGGAAAGAACTCTCTCTTTGTGGCCTTTTCACCTATCTTTGCCCTCTCAACCGACTCCTTTGCAATTTTAACGTCAAGGGAGCTTTTGATTAGGAGCCGGCCTACTTCTTTAGGAGTGATAGAGTAAGCCGAAACCGGAATAAGGGTAAGGAGCGCGGCGGTTAGAAGCTTCACTACTTGTACTCCGCTTTTTGGTGTGCGGAGTTAATGATACAAAATCCTGTACTTCCTGTCGGCCTCCAAGTACTCTACGCAGCCCAGCTTCTTTATTCTCCCTGCCTCCTCCTTCGGGGCCTCTATCAAGAAGAGGCACTTAACTGAAGAGTACTCCTTCAGAATTTTTACCGAAGAGAGCTCTTCTACCCTTTTTAAGCACTCTTTACACTCTTTCTCTTTCAGTTTCATTAGATACCTTATTCCCTTTACCTCCGGGCTACAGGCCGTTAAGAGAAGCCCTCCGGTCAGGAGGGCACAGAGGCTACTCAACGGTAATTTCAACTATTCTTTCCTCGCTTCCGTTCCTGAAGATGAGGGTTTTCTTGCCGGAGCTCTTAAACTTGTAAGAGCCGGTAAAGATGCCGTCTTCGGGAACTTGGTCGGGGAAGCTGCCGTCGTCTTTAAGTATCACAACGTCTCCCTGGGGAACGATTTCAACCGAAACTTCTCCTTCGGGGTTTTTTCCCTTAACGCTTATTGTCTTGAGCTCTACCGGCTGGTCTTTTGAATAAGTTTTGCCGTTAAGGGGATAGAGGACTTCAAAGAGCTTACTTTCGCTGTTGAGAGCTCCGTAGGCGCTTAACCTTTTACCGGTTAAAGTTTTACCCCTTAACCCTGTGGCCTCGTCGCCGCCCGTTAGGATAAGGTTCCTTACCTCATACCAGTTGAGCCTGGGCTCTTTGGCCTTCAAGAGGGCGACCGTTCCCGTAACGAATGGAGTTGCCATTGATGTCCCGCTCATGTACTTGTAGTTTCCGTCGTTAGAGAGATAGGTGCTGAGGATTCCAACGCCGGGAGCTCCTAAGTCTACAGTCTGCCTTCCGTAGTTTGAGAAGTCGGCCAAACTGTCGCTCCTGTCGGTTGCTGCAACGCTTATGATGTTGTCAACGTCGTAGGAGGCGGGGTACTGGGGAGTTGAATCGTTGTCCTCCCCGTCATTTCCGGCTGCTGCCACGAAGAGGATTCCGCTCTCTTCTTGAGCTTTTATTGCGTCTTCAAGGGCACTTGAGTAGTCACTTCCTCCCCAGCTGTTGTTTGAGACTATTACCTCTATGCCCTCCTCGTCGCGGAGCTTCTTTATGTAGTCAAGGCACTCAATTGCCGCCGAGACCGAACCCCTCCCTTCGGAGTCCATAAACTTACAGGCAAGGAGCTTTACGCTCCAGTTTACTCCTGCAACTCCGGTTGAGTTGTTGCTCACTGCTCCTATTATCCCTGCAACGTGAGTTCCGTGGCCGTTGTCGTCCATCGGGTTTCCTGCGTCTTTACCGGAGGAGCCGCACCCGGAGTTTGAGTTTAAAGATTCGGTATTTACCGTATTTATCCCGTGAATGTCGTCTATGTAGCCGTTCCCGTCGTCGTCCTTGCCGTTATCGGGTATTTCGTTGGGGTTGCTCCAGACGTTCTCTTTCAGGTCTTCGTGAGTGTAGTCAATTCCGGTATCAATTACGGCTACTACCAGCTCTTCGTTCCCCGTTGTTTCGTTCCAGGCAAGGGGAGCTCCCACCTTCTCAAGCCCCCACTGTTTCTGGTAGTAGGGGTCGTTGGGAGTTTTCGTGGCCTTAACTACGTAGTCCGGCTCGGCATAGACCACCTGTGAGATTTCGGATATTACCCTTAGGGCTTCCCTTACCGATGTTCCGTCAGGGAGCTTTACCAGGTAAAGGCCGGGAACACTGTAAAACTCCTTTAGGATTTCCGCTCCCGGTAGAACTCCATTTAGAAGGTTAAAGGCTTCAACCGGCGAGACTCTGCTAAACTTGACCAGCAACCTTCCCGGTATGAAGTTCTCAACCTCCTGATTGGAGTTAATCAGGGTTTTTTCTGAGTTTGCGTTGATTCCCACTGCCAGGGGAGTTAAAAGGGAGATTGCTGCAAAAATCGGCAGATAGCGTCTTCCTATACCCACCTTTTCCTCCTTTTCTTCTTTACGATTTGATTCTATATTAAGGTGGGCATGAAAAGTTTTAAATAAACTTAATTTTGAAGGGGGCGGGAGCCCCCGGTGGTTTTAAACCTTTTGGAGAGCCTTTCTCTTCTCCTTCAGCTTTTCTTTGAGGAAGTTAATCCACTCCTCAAGCCCCTCTCCGCTCTTTGCGGAAACGGTAAATATTTTGAGCTGGGGGTTGAGTGAGAGGGCTTCATTTTTGACCTTCTCAACGTTAAAGTCAAAGTAAGGAAGGAGGTCTGTTTTTGTAATTACGAAGGCCTGAGAGGTTTTGAAGGCCTTGGGGTACTTTGCCGGCTTGTCCTCTCCTTCGGGAACGGAGATTAGTACTACCCTGACGTCTTCTCCTAAGTAGAAGGAAGATGGGCAGACGAGGTTTCCCACGTTCTCAATAAAGAGGATGTCGGGAGCTCCTCCCATCTGCTTCGTTAAAGCGTGGTAACCTTTGTGAACCAAAGGTGCCTCAAGGTGGCAGGCTCCTCCGGTAGTAAGCTGAACGGCTGCAGCTCCTTTCCTCCTTACCCTCTCTGCATCCCTCTCGGTCTCTATGTCTCCCTCAAGGACTCCGATTTTGAGCTCCTTCTTAAGGAGCTCTATCGTCCTTTCAAGGAGGGTTGTCTTACCCGAGCCGGGAGAGCTGATGAGGTTGATTACCAGAACCCCGTCCCTGTCCCAGTGCTCCTTGTTGTGGCGGGCTACTTGCTCGTTCTTACTTAAAAGACTTTTCTTAATTTCAACGTTCTTCTTAGCCGTGTCGTCGGAGACTTTAAAAAGGTTCTCCGGTTGACCGCAACCGCATACATCACACATCTTAAACCTCCCTCTTTATGGCTATTACCGTTGACGCTATTCCGCCCATAAAGTTTTTAACCTCTGCAACCTCAAAACCCTCTTTTTCAAGGAGCTCCTTAAACTCGGCTACCGTCATAAATCTCTCAATTGACTCAAAAAGGTACTCAATTGCCCTTTTGTTTTCCTTTGAAACCAGTTTATTCAGTCCCATGAAGGATTTAAAAAGGGTTTCGTTTGTTAGGGTGCAGAGGCTCTTCTCCTTTACTTTAAAGAAGTCAAGGATTGCCCAGACGCCTTTCCCTCTTAAGCACCTTTTGGCTTCCCTCACCGTAAGCTCAATCTGTGGGGAGTTTCTGACGCAGAAGGAGGAAAAGAGAAGGTCTAAGCTTTTCCCCTTTAGGGGGAAAAAACGGTTGTCAGAACGGATGTAGTATGCCCTTTTACCGAAGCTCTCCTTTGCCATTTGAAGGAGCCTTTTACTTATGTCGCAGTTTATCAGTTTACAGTCGGGTCTTTCCTTTAAGAAGAGAGCTCCCACGTTTCCCGCCCCCGAGCAGCAGTCAACGGCCACTTTCGGGTCTTTGCAGAAGGTTAAAGCTCCCCTTACGAGAGCTCTCCTCCACCTGTTAACGTAGAGGGGGCTTGAGAGCCTGTTGATTACCTTTTCATAGTAGGTTGCGAAACTGCTGTTAAATATCTCCTTTACCACCATCTCACACCTCTAACTCTGCGTTGACTACTTCAAGCTCTTCTCCCCTTATCAGTTCAAGGTTTGCCGAGCCGCACTTGGGGCACTCGGGGAAGAAGACGCTCTCGGTCTGAAACCGGTGGCCGCACTCCTTACACCTGTAGGTTATCGGTACCTCCTCTACTATCAGTTCTGCATCTTTAAGGCGGGGGCTCTGTTCCTTTAGGGCGTTAAAGGCGAAAACGAAAGAATCTATAACAATCCCCGAGAGCTTCCCGATTTTTACTTTTACCTTTAAAACCCTCTTTGCCCCTTCCTTTCGGGCGAGCTCTTCAAGGGAGTTTAAAAGCCCCATTGCAATTGAGGTTTCGTGCATTTACCCATCCCCCTCTTCCAGGGCTTGAAGGACCTCGTCAAGGGCTTTCCATATCTCCTGAGCCTCTTTCTCGTCTATCTTCTCAATTGCGTTTCCCACGTGGACCATAACGTAGTCTCCCTCCTTTACCTCTCCTTCGGGAAGGAGCATTAGGCTTATAGTTCTTTTCACTCCTTTAGCCTCTGCAACGGCCATCGGATAGTTGATTTCAACGACCTTCATAGGAACTCCTACGCACATTTAGACCTCCTTTACTCTTTCTTCCCACCAGATTTCGGGATTTTCGGGTTTCTCTTTCGGTTTGGGGGGAGCTCCCCAACTTTTCAGCACTTCAACTACTATCTTTTCAACCTCGGGAATCTTCACTTCAAGCTCGGGAGTTAAGCCCGTTCCCGTTTCAACCGACTTTGGAATTATCCCGATTAGTTTAACCTCTTTGGGGCAGGTGCCCTTCAGCTCGTTTAGGAGCAAAACCTCCTGAAGCCCCAGCTGGTGGGGGGAGAGCTTCAGAGGGAGTCTGTCTATGAAGAAGTCCTCCTTTTCGTAGATTTTCACCTCTCCCGGCTCTCCGTTTGCTTTAACTACGTCAACTATGAGGAGTTTGTCAAGGTAATCTATTTCGGGGGAGAGGAAAATTCCTGCCGTTCCTCCGTCAATTAGGACAACGTTTTCCGGAAAGTCGTACTTAGCTTTCATCACGTAAAGGAGTTTTACTCCGAAGCCTTCGTCTTTTAAGAGTATATTTCCTACTCCCATAAAACCGATTTTTTCCATTTTTCCTCCTGAAATTAATAAAGGGGGAGACGAGCTCCCCCTCCGATTTTACTTGCCGAGAGTTTGGGCTTAGCTCTCTTTCTTGTGGAATTTATACCCGTCAAATATTGAGGAGATAAGGCCTTCCGGATTCTTAATGTCGTTCCAGACCACGATGTAGATGTGGACGAGGGCAAACCACGCGAAGTACCAGTTGAGGATGTAGTGGATAAACCTCGCCTCCTGCTGAGTTCCGAAGAGGGCACTTCCGAGGGAGACGAAAAAGCCGTTCTCGGGGTAGAGGAGGTAGAGGCCGGAGATAAATTGGAGAACTGCAAGGAAAATTGTGAAGAAGTAGGCCGTTCCTGCTAAGGCGTTGTGGCCGAGCCTTTCCTCGTGGTGGTCCGTAAGGTAGGCGTAGTAAAGGAGGGTTGATATAAGATTCTTAACGTTCCTCCCGGTAATGGGGAGGAAGTCCCAGACCTTCTCGTACTTATTCCCAAAGAACCACAGGTAGAGCCTTGCCAAAACTGCACAGGTGAAGAGCATTCCGGCTATAAAGTGTATCCAGCGCATTACCGCCATCGTAAACTGGTGGCTTCCCTCAAGCCAAGTATTTGTCCAGGGCCAGTGGATGTAGAGCCCTGTAACTATGAGAATGAATATTGAAGGAGCGAACGTCCAGTGGAAGAGCCTCAGGAGAACGCTCCAGACGTACTTCTTCTCGTAAGCTGCCATTTCTTCCCTCCTCATTGTCTTTGGGAGGGAGGGGAGCTCCCCTCCCCTAATTTAAAGAACTTTAACCCTTGTAATCTCGTTTCCTTCAGGGTCGACCATGTGAACGGCACATGCGATGCACGGGTCAAAGGAGTGAACAGTCCTGAGAACCTCAAGAGGTTTCTCCGGGTCTGCAAGTGGATTGCCGATTAGTGAAGCCTCGTATGGGCCGTGCTGTCCTTTATCGTCCATCGGTGAAGAGTTCCAAGTTGAAGGAACAACAGCCTGGTAGTTCTTAATCTTTCCGTTCTCAATAACAATCCAGTGAGAGAGCGTTCCCCTTGGAGCCTCGTGGAATCCGCAGCCCTTAACTTCTCCCTTGGGATAGCTGGGCGGGTTGTAGATTTCAAGGTCTCCGCGACCGACGTTATCAACGAGCTGCTCCCACTGCTTGAGGGCAAGGTCAGAGAGGACTTGAGCCCTGAGTGCTCTTGCAAGGTGCCTTCCGGGAGTTGACTGAAGGGCGTTGATGTCAACTCCGTCTGTGCTCTCTCCCAGCAGTGATAGGATGCTCTTAAGCTGCTCAAGAGCATTGTCAACGTACTTCTTGGTGAGCTCGTGGCCGAGGGCGTAGCTGACGAGAACTTGAGCAAGGGGACCAACCTGCATCGGAATGTAGCCGTCTCCCTGCTTAAACCTTGGAGCCTTTGTCCATGAGTACTTGCCACTGGGGTCAACGTATCCGCCGGGCATTCCGGTGTAGTTGGGAACCGTCTCTTCGTCCCAGGGATGCCTTGTCCAATCACCCTTGTACCACGAGTGGGTAATGTTCTCAACGACGTTGTCAATGAAGTACCTGTCGTTAAAGCTCTTAATCGGCTTAACCGTTGAAAGGTCCCCGCCGATAATTGTTCCGCCGTAGATGTCAAAGGTTTCACCCTTGGTATCCTGAGGTAGGTCGGGAACTGCAAGGTAGTTATCAACGCCTCTTCCGTAGTTGAGCCACTCCTTGTAGAAGGCAGCAATTGCGATAACGTCGGGAACGTAGCAGTTGTGGACGAAGTCCCTTACCTCTTCAAGGAGCTGCTTAATGTAGTAGAGCCTCTCCATGTTAAGGGTGGCTTCGTTGTCGGGGTTGATTGCAGTTGAAACGCCGCCTACTGCAAGGTTCTGGATGTGGGGGTTTTTACCTCCGAGGATTGCAATTGCCTGGTCAGCCTTCCTCTGGTAGTCAAGGGCTTGGAGGTAGTGGGTTACTGCAATGAGGTTAACCTCGGGAGGCAGTTTCATTGCAGGGTGGCCCCAGTATCCGTTTGCGAAGGGACCGAGCTGCCCGCTCTCAACGAACTTCTTGAGTTTATCCTGAACTGCCTTAAAGATGGGAGCTCCGTTTAGCTTCCAGTTCTGGTAGCTCTCAGCAATCCTTGCAGCCTTATGGGGGTCTGCCCTTAAGGCTGAAACTACGTCAACCCAGTCAAGGGCTGAAAGGTGGTAGAAGTGGACAATGTGGTCGTGGAGTGCGTGGGCTGCAATGATTATGTTCCTTACCATCTGAGCATTGTAGGGAATTTCAAGCTGGAGAGCATTCTCAACAGACCTTACAGAAGCTATTGCGTGAACAGTTGTACAAACCCCGCAAATCCTCTGGGCAAACATCCAGGCGTCGTCGGGGTCCCTACCCTGAAGGATTACCTCAATTCCCCTCCACATCTGGCTGGAGGAGTAAGCCTCTTTAATAAAGCCGTTCTCGGGAACTACCTCTATCCTTAAGTGACCCTCAATCCTCGTAATCGGGTCAACTACTACTCTGTTTGCCATCTTTTACCTCCCCATTTTCGGGTTTTTATTCAATTACTCCTCAGACTTTGAGCCAGTTGCAAGCCTCTTTGCGATTCCTACGCCGGCATGGATAGCAACTGCTGCCGCAGTAACTCCGAGGGCGGCCTTACCGATTTCGGTCGCGCTTGCCTGAATACCCTTACCGCCGGGTATCTTAACGTTAGGCAGCCTCTTGTGGAAAGGAGTCATCGTATCCCAGAAGTTTGGCTCGGTACAGCCGTAGCATCCGTTTCCGACGGAGACGGGCCATACTTCAACGTCGTTGAACCTGATTACAGGACAGTTGGAGTAGGTCTCAGGCCCCTTACAGCCGACTTTGTAAAGACAGAAGCCGAGCCTGTGGCCGACGTCTCCGAACCTCTCTGCAAACCTTCCCTCGTCGAAGTGGGGTCTCCTTTCGCAGTGGTCGTGAACTTTCCTTCCGTACGCAAAGAGGGGCCTACCGAACTTGTCTGTCGGCGGAAGCTTCTTAAAGGTAAGGTAGTAGAGTACAGTTGAGAGGAAGTTGTGGGGGTTGGGGGGACAGCCGGGTACGTTAATAATCGGTTTATCCTTGATAACTTCCGAAACTCCTACTGCTCCTGTGGGATTGGGCTTTGCAGCCTGAACTCCGCCGTAAGCGGCACAAGTTCCGATTGCGATGATTGCGGCGGCCTTTTCTGCAGCCCTTTTGAGGATTTCAACGGCAGTTTTCCCACCAATCTTGCAGTAAACTCCACCGTCTTTGAGGGGAATTCCGCCTTCAACTACTAAAACGTAGTTGCCCCTTTCAATAGCCTTTTCAAGGTTCTCCTCTGCCTGCTTTCCGGCTGCTGCAGAAAGAGTTTCGTGATAATCAAGAGAAATCAAGTTAAGAATAAGGCTTGCTAAGTCCGGGTGGGAAGCTCTTAAGAGGGACTCTGAGCAGCCTGTACACTCCTGAAAATGAAGCCATACGACGCTGGGCCTTTTAGGATCTGAGGCGGCCTGGGCCACCTTCGGAACCATCTCCATGGGCAAACCCATTGCGGCAGTAGCTATTGCACAGGCTCTCAGGAACCCTCTACGGGAGACTGTTTTGGGAATTCCCCCCAGGAAAAGACTTCTATTCATGGTGCCCTCCTCGTGAAGTGGGTTCTCTATTTCTAATAAGCCATTTTAGAGCAGTTTAGATTGGGAGTCAAGAGTATGCTAATTTTCTATTTTTAGAAATTTAGACAAAGCTTAACGAATTGGATAATATAAGGAATTTTTTATATTAGAGCGACTACGGATGTCGGATTTGGGTAATTGTCCCCTCCTTCCCCGTTAGGGTTGTTTTTTGGTAGTTGTGTACTCTTCTCGGGGTGGTCGGTTTAGCGAAAAAGGAGTTCCACAATCTCCTTTATAACCTCGTTATTTACCCTGTAGAGGACTCTTGTCCCTTCCTTCCTGAAAGTTAAGAGACCTACCTCTTTCATAAGTCCTACGTGCTGGGAGACCTTTGGCTGTGAAATCCCCAGTGCTTCAACTAAATCTTTAACGCACATTTCCCTGTAGAGGGTAAGGAGAACTATTGCCAATCTCTCGGGGTGGCCGAGGACTTTTAGGAGCTCTGCTTTTTCAAGAAGCTCCCTTTCTGAAACTCCCTCGTAAGTAACCATTAGAACACCTCCTCTTCAAGATTTGTATCTTCAACGCTGTTCCAAGCTCTGTAGAACTTCCTCAGCTTGTTGTCGCTCCACTTGGGGACGGGAAGCCCCAGCTCTATCCTCTCAAGTATGTCGTTTATGTTAAGAAGGGTTTTTTCCCTTAAACAGGAAATTATACTCTCAACCTCCTCTTTCGGAGCTGCTTTCAGTTTAAGCTCTCCTGGAGCGAGCTTTTGAACCTGAGCAAGGGTGTACCACCCCCTCTCACTTCTGACTATAAAGAGCCCCTCTTCAGGGTTCTCTTTGGGAACGAATGTGATGTCCGTTCCCTTTGCACTCATGTTGAGACAGTAGCGGCAGGCGGTAAGGGTGTAGCTGTGGTGGACGCGAGGCGGAACTTCTACGCTTTCCCCGTCGTCGGTTTCGTAGTAGAGAGCTCCACTGCCGAAGAAGACCCTCTTTACCCTCTTCCTCTTTCCCGTTATGTGGGTTATCTCGGCAATTTGTGCAGTTTCAGTTAGCGCTCCCATACACAGGAGCCCTACTTTCAAGGCTACTGCCGTTTTCGTCCAGTTGCACCCTATTCCGAAGTACTGGGTTTTGTTTAGGCCGTCAAACATACAGGACGGAGCAAGTACGGCAAGCTTGCTGAGCCTGTACTTTTGGACGGCCCTTTTTAAAAGAGTGTTAACGCCAAAGCACCTGTTTAAAAGGGAAATTTTTACTTCTTCGGCCTTGAGAAAGAGGGATGGGACGGGTCGGCCCTCTTCCTCTCCACAGGTTAGGATGCCGTCAATTAATCCCTTTTTTAGCATAAGTTTAAAGAAAACCTTTATCGGGTTTTTACCGGAGCTCTTTGCTAAAAAAACTTTCTTATAACTTCCTAAGAGAAACCTCTCGTTTAAGCTGAGCAACTTTTACTCCTTTAACTGTAAACCGGTTGCGGGTATGGTTTAAAGCTCTGCGGGCATGCCGCAAGGCACGAACCGCAGTGGACGCACATTGACGGGTTAAAAGTAGGCTTCCCGCAATTCTCGTTGTATGATATCGCCCTTGTGGGGCAGGCAGTTGCACAAGTTCCACACCCTACACAGAAGCCCTTGTTTACCACTTCGGCTATCACGTCAAATCCTGAGGCGTCTTTTGATGAAGCCATGAACTCAAAAGGCTGGAGGAAGTCGTCGTTAAGCTCAAGAAGTGCAAGAAGGAAGCTGTAAAGGAGCGATGGATTTGGAGGGCAGCCGGGGATTGCGTACTTTATTTTCCCCTTCAGGAGCTCTATCTCGGTTATCGGAACGAAGGATTGGTGCTGAGGCTGGGGAAGTTGGTTTCCGCAGGAAAGCCTCCTTACTCCTCCGAAAGAGGCACACCCTCCTATGGCCACTATAAGTTTGCTCTTTTCTGCAAGCTCCTTAATCAGACCGATGTGGTGAGAGTCTTCAAGACAAAGGGCACCTTCAACGAAGGCTACGTCAAGGAAGGGAATTTCCCTCTGGCGGGTCAGCATATTTGAGTAAACGAGCTCAACGGTGTCAAGGATTTCAACTGCCTCCTCAAACATGTCAAGGAAGGCAACCTGACACCCGGAGCAGCTTGAGAAGTGTAAGAACCCGATTTTCAGCTTCGGCTCTTCTTCGTTTATTAGCTTGTCCCTGAAAAACATTTAGTTGTTCTCCGACGCTTTAGTGGGCGGCACAGACTATACAGGGGTCGTAAGCCCTCACTATAAACTCGGCCCAGGCCGCCCTCTCACCTTCAAGGGCACTGCTTACGGCGGAAAAGTTTAACTCCGTAGGAACTATAATTTTATAATATACTATTTTTCCGGATTTATCTACTTTAACGGCGTGAACGTTTGTTCCCCTCGGTGCTTCGTGAACGCCCACTCCTAAGGTCTCTCCGTCCCCGACAGGAGCCCGTTTGTTCCAGAGTTCCCCGTTAAACCTTCCCCTTTCTAATATCTCTTTTATTCTCTTAAGGGCGTCAAGGTTCTCCTGACCTCTTAAGATGTGGAGCTCCTTCACTCCTCCCTTTGGCTTGTACCCCTCAAAGAGAACCTTTCTCGCCCTCGGGCCTGTCTCAACGGGCTTACCCCTGTAGAGGGGGAAGAGGTTTGATACTTTGCTCTTTAAGTCCTCGGGCATGAACTCCTGAGGGGTTATGAATGAAAAATCATTAAAGTCCACCTCTCCGGCGTAGAACCTGTCGGTTGCAAAGAAGCTGGTTTCGTGTTTTCCTAAGTCTTCCGGCAGGCCCTCCCTCTTCCACATGCCGTTTAGTGCCTCTTTAAACTCAGCGAAGGAGGTTTCAAGCTTTTCCATTACGCTGTCTATCTGTGAGAGGATTCTCTCCCTGACAAACTCCTCAACGGGCTCAGAAATTCCTCCCACTACGATGTTTGGAGAGTGGATAATCTCTCCTCCTATGCTCTCAAGGATTTCGCCCGTAAACTTCCTAACCCGCTGGACTTTCCTTATGAAGTCAAGCTGGGAAATCTTATCCGGGAAGAGGTCTTCGGAGACGACAATCTGGTGGAGGAGGTTGTTGTAGACCCTGACTGTAAGCCCTAAAACCTCCCTGAGCTCTTGGGCTTCGGGAGGAACCTCAATTCCGCAGGCCTTTTCAATGGCCCTTGCTGAGGCTATTGAGTGGGTAATCTGACAGAGGCCGCAAATCCTGCTGGTTATTACGGGGGCTACTTTTGCATCTTTCCCCAGTAGCAGGGTCTCAAATCCCCTTACCGGGACGAGGGCAAAGTAGACCCCTTTCTTTATTATTCCACTCTCAACCTCAAGGTGGAGCCCCGAGTAGCCCTCGGTCAGGGGAATTCCTTCAATCTTAACTACCTTTCTCAACCAGACCTCCGTAAACGGCCTGACCTAAAGATATTCCTCCGTCGTTGGGGGGAACAACCTGATGGGTCAGGATTTTAAATCCCCTCTCCTCAAGTGTCTTTGTGAGAGTTTCGGTCAGTAGTCTATTCTGAAAGACTCCGCCAGAGAGGGCAAGGGTTTCAATTCCCTTTTTCTCCCTAACGAATTCCGCTCCCATTACCGAGAGCTCTACGACCCAGTTGTGGAACCGCCTCGCAATCTCCTCTACCGGAATTCCACCCTCCTTTAGCCTTACGATTTCCCTTATAGCCTCCCTCCAGTCAAACCTGTCTCCCTCTATTGACAGGGGAAGGCTTTTAGCAGTTGAGCTCTTTAATGCTGCCTCCTCAAGAACTACCGCCCCCTGAGCCTGATATGAAACCCTCTCTTTAAGTCCCAAAATTGCCGAAACTCCGTCAAAGAGCCTACCCATACTTGAGGTTATCGGGCAGTTGATACCTTTATCAACCATTTGAGAGACAAACTCAACCTCACGCCTCTTTCCTAAAACTTTCTCGGGCTCAATACCTGAGAGCTTTAAGAGTGAAACTGCAACTCTGTAGGGCTCCTTAACGGCCTTTTCCCCTCCGGGAAGGGGGAAGGGCAGGAGAGAGAGCTCCCTCTCAAACTCGGTATACGAAGCGGTTAAAATCTCTCCGCCCCAGATTGTTCCGTCCTTACCGTAGCCGGTTCCGTCGTAGGTCAGGGCTATGACCTTTTCCCCCACCTCTACGCCGTTTTCTGCCATAACCGAGATTGCGTGGGCGTGGTGGTGGTAAATCTGAATCAGCTTCTCTGCGAACTCTTCCTTACCCCATTTCGTTGTGAAGTAGCCCGGGTGGTAGTCGCACACAACCACTTCCGGCTCAATCTCAAGGAGGTTTATGAGGTCCTTGACCGTCTCCTTCAGGAATTCCTCGGCCTTTAAGTTGTCAACATCTCCGACGTGCTGGGAGAGGTACACCCTGTTCTCCTTCCCCAGAGCTACCGTGTTCTTCATGTGGGGGCCCAGGGCTAAAACCGGGCCCTTTAGAGGAAAGGGAAGTAGAACCGGCAAAGGAGCATAACCCCTTGAGCGCCTGAGGGGAACGATTTTCCCCCCTATTATTCTTACTACTGAGTCGTCGCACCTCCTTGCAATCTCTCTGTTGTGTAGGAGAGCTCCGTCAATCAGTCTCCCCAGCTCCTTTTCAACCTCCCGGTTATCCTTCATTATCGGCTCGTCGGTAATGTTGCAGCTGGTTGCAACTATCGGTCTTTCCACTCTCCTCAAGAGGATGTGGTGTAGGGGAGTGTAGGGGAGGAAGGCGCCGACGGTCTCCGTGTCCGGTGAAATTTCCCTCGGTAGCTTTCCTTTGCTCTTCAGAATTACTATCGGAGCTTCAACCCTTGTAAGGGCTACCTCTTCAAGGGGGCTAACCTCGGCAAACTCTTTAACCTGCTCAAGGTCTTTGAACATTACGGCAAAGGGCTTTTCCTCCCGCCTCTTTCTCAGGCGGAGCTCCCTTACCGCCTCGCCGTTTGTTGCATCGCATACTAAGTGGAAGCCTCCTAATCCCTTAACCGCTACTATTTTTCCCTCTCTTATCCACCGGGCAAGGAGCTCCAGGGCTCCATCCCTCTCTGCGACCCTCTCTCCCCTCTCGTCAACCAGCCAGACGTGGGGGCCACAGACCGGGCAGGCGTTGGGCTGGGCGTGGAAGCGGCGGTCTGTAGGGTCCTCGTACTCCCTTCTGCACTCGGGGCACATCTTGAACTCTCTCATCGTCGTATTTTCCCTGTCGTATGGAAGGGAGAGGATAATCGTGAATCTGGGGCCGCAGTTTGTACAGTTTATGAAGGGGTAGAGGTAGCGCCTGTCGTTTTCGTCAAAGAGCTCCCTCAGACAGTCCCGGCACGTTGCAAGGTCTGGAAGGACGGAGACCTTTACTTCTCCGCTCCTTTCACTCTTTCTTATTTCAAACTCTTTGTAGCCTGCCTCCTCAAGGAACTGTGATGTTATGCTGTAGATTGCCGCGGCCGGGGGCTTTTCCTCCTGAAGCCTCCTTAACAACTCAATCAGCTTCTCCTTTTCCCCCTCTGCCTCAATGCTGACTCCCAGCTCGTTGTTGAGGACAAACCCCTTTAAGCCCAGCTCCCTTGCTAACCTGTAGACGAAGGGTCTGAAGCCTACTCCCTGAACGACTCCCGTTATGTTTACTCTAAGGCGCATCGGCTTTCCCCTTCCTTTATAATTTGGCTGAAATTCAAAACACACGGAGTTTAAGTTATGAAGGAGCTGGTTAAGGAGAAAGTAGCCGAAGTGATTTCCGAAGTTTACGGAGACGACGGAGTAGAAGTCCTTGAAAGGGCTTCGTTTGAGAAGCCTAAGAAGAAGGAGTTCGGCGACCTGGCCACAAACGTTGCCTTTCTCCTTGCCAAGGTCGTAAGGCAAAGTCCCGGGACAATTGCTCAGGAGCTGGTAAGGAAGCTCTCTGCCTTCCCCGAGTTTGAGAAGGTTGAGGTTGCGGGAGGAGGTTTTATCAACTTCACCTTCAGTCAGGAGCTCTTTTCAAGGATTTTAAGGGAGGTTGTTGAGGAGAAGTTCTACATCTGTGATGTGGGCAGGGGTAAGAGGGTCCTCCTTGAGTACGTCTCTGCAAACCCGACCGGCCCCTTACACGTAGGTCACGGAAGGGGAGCCGTTGTGGGAGACGTTCTCTCAAGGGTTATGAAGTTAACCGGTTACAGGGTGGAGAGGGAGTTCTACATTAACGACGCCGGAAGGCAGATTTACCTCCTCGGCCTCTCAATCTACTTAAGGGCTAAAGAGCTTGCAGGTAAAGAGGTTGAGTTCCCCGAGGATGCTTACAGGGGAGATTACATAGTTGAGGTTGCAAGGGAGCTCCTTAAAGTAAAGCCCGAACTCCCTGAACTTCCGGAAGATGAGGCAGTTAAGGTTGCGGCCGAGTTCGGGAAGGAGCTCCTTTTGAAGGAAATACAGGAAGACCTTAAAAAGCTCAGGGTTGAGTTTGACAGCTGGTTCAGTGAAAAGAGCCTCTACGAGAGGGGAAAGGTTGAGGAGGTTTTAAAACTCCTAAAGGAAAAGGGGTTAATCTACGAGAAGGAGGGAGCTCTCTGGCTCAAAACGACCCTTTTCGGCGACGATAAAGACAGGGTAGTAAGGCGCTCAAACGGCGAGTATACCTACTTTGCATCCGACATCGCCTACCACTGGGATAAGATTAAGAGAGGATATGACAGGGCAATAGACATCTGGGGAGCCGACCACCACGGCTACATACCGAGGGTTAAGGCGGCAATTGAGGCCCTTGGCAAGAGCCCCGACTGGCTTGAGGTGATTTTAATTCAGCTTGTTAAACTCTTTAAGGGCGGTCAGGAGTTAAAGATGTCTAAGAGGAAGGGGGACTTTATCCCCTTAAGGTGGCTCATGGAGGAGGTCGGGGTTGACGCCGTCCGCTTCTTCTTCCTCCTAAAGCGCCACGATACCCCCCTTGACTTTGACATAGACCTTGCCCTCTCTCAAAAGAGCGAGAACCCCGTTTACTACGTCCAGTACGCCCACGCAAGGCTGTGTAGCGTTCTTGATAAGGCGAGAGAGGAGGGCTTCAGGCCCTCGCCCGAAAACCTTAACCTTTTAAGCTCTCCCGAGGAGAGGGAGCTGATTTCAAACTGCTACCTTTTAAGGTACGAGCTTCAGGCCGTTGCCAGGAAGAGAGAGCCCCACAGACTAACCTATTACCTCATTGAGCTTGCCTCTTCCCTCCACAGGTTCTACAACAAACATAGAGTAGTAAATAGGGATGAGAGGGAGCTGACTGAGGCCAGACTCTACCTCGTTGAGGGAGTAAGGAGGACCCTTGAAGTGGGTCTTGGAATACTGAACGTAAGCGCGCCCCGGAGGATGTGATGGAGAGGGATAGGAGGTTGATGGCCGTAGTCTCTGCGGCAGTTGTGGTTATCTTTGCCTTTTCCTACGCCGTGGGCTACTTTGTGGGTAAGCAGGCGGGAATTAAGGAGGAGAGGACAAAGTGTGAGATGGAGAAAAAACAGATTGTAAAGACTCTTGCCCGGATAGCTCCCGTCTCAAGACCCCAGCCGCAGATTGAAGAGAAGGTAATCGGCCAGCCCCAAGCACAGGAGACTAAACCGGTTTCTTCAAACTCTCAGTCAAGCTCTCAGGAGGTAAACTCGCCCGCTGTTAGTTCGGCTCCGGAGAAGGAAGAAAACCCTTTCAAAGAGTTTGTAAAGGCGGCAAAGAAGGAAGAGCAAGTCCCTCAGCCTAAGGAAGAAGAGGTTAAAGAGGAACTCTCTAAGAAGAGCGAGAGCGGAAAGCTCTACTTCCTCCAGCTCGGAGTCTTTAAGAACAAGGCAAATGCCGTTAAGCTTGCAAACGAGCTTAAAGCCAAAGGCTTTGACGCAAAGACAGAGTTCTTCAAGGGCTACGCGAGGGTAGTTGTCGGCTACTTTAAGAGCTGGCAGGAGGCCGAGGCCGTAAGGAAGGAACTCCTAAATTTGGGCTACAAAGCAATAATCAGGTGGAGGAAGAGTTGATAGACACCCACGCACACCTCCACTTTCCCCAGTTTGACGCCGACAGAGAAGAGGTTATAAAGGAGTGTGAGGAGAAGTTAGACGCCGTTATTACCGTCGGCTGCGACCTTGAAGATAGCAAAAAGGCCATTGAAGTTGCCTCTTCAGGTAAGAACATCTACGCCTCTGTCGGGATTCACCCCCACGAGGCGAGAAACTACTCTGAAAAGGACTACGAGAGGCTCCTTGAGGTTGCAAAGAGCTCTGCGAGAGTTGTAGCCCTCGGGGAGATGGGGCTTGACTTTTACAGGAACTTTTCCCCCAAGGAGAAGCAGTACGAAGTTTTTGCGATGCAGGTAGAGGCGGCCAAGGAGCTGGGCCTCCCCGTGATAATCCACACGAGGAGCGCCGCCAGGGAGATGGCCGAGTTTATAAGGAGTGAATTTAAGGGGGAAGTAAGGGGAGTAATTCACTGCTTCAGCGGTGAGAGGGAGCTCCTTGAGGCAGCCCTTGACGAGGGGCTCTACGTCTCATACGCCGGCCCCGTTACCTACCCGAAGAACGAAGCCTTAAGGGAAACCTTAAAGTACGTTCCCTCCTCAAGGCTTCTCGTTGAGACCGACTCCCCCTACCTTGCCCCTCAGCCGGTAAGGGGCAGGAGGAATAAACCCACCTACGTTGCCTACACGGCAAAGGCCATTGCCGACTACCTCGGCCTCTCCTTTACAGACGTAGACCGGATAACAACCGTAAACGCCAAGCGCCTCTTTAACCTTCCCTTAACTCCCGAAGAGGAAAAGGAGAGGCTCGTCTATCCGGTTGCCGGCAGGCTCTACATTAACCTAACTACCAGGTGTCCCTGCTCCTGTAAGTTCTGCTTTAGGGGAAGCGAGGATTATGTCCTCGGATACAACCTAAACCTTAAGAGGGAGCCGATAGCTGAGGAGTACATGTACAGGATTAAGAACCCCAAGGTTTACGACGAAATCGTCTTCTGCGGCTACGGGGAGCCCTTTGAGAGGTTTGAGGAGCTCAAGAAAGTTGCTCAGTGGATTAAGAAGTTCTCCAAAGACACGCCCGTAAGGGTTGATACCTGCGGCCTTGCCTACCTCATAACCGGCAGGGAGGACCTTCTTGAGGAGCTCAAAGGCCTCGTTGATTCCTTCAGCGTAAGCGTTAATGCGGGAACTCCCGAGGAGTACTACAGGGTTGTAAACCCCTCCTTCGGTAAGGGGAGTTGGGAGAGTCTAATAAAATTTATAAAGGACGCTAAAAGTAAGGGCTTCAAAGTTCAAATTACGGCCGTTGACTACCCTGGCTTTAACAGAAAAGCCTTTGAGGAGCTTGCAAGGGAGCTCGGAGTCCCTTACAGGATAAGACCATTTAAGAGGTTTAAAAAGTGGGAAGGTTAGTCAGAGTTGCAGTTTCAATAGACGAGAAGCTCTTTAAAAGGTTTGAGGAGCTGATTGAAAAGAGGGGATACGTAAACCGCTCCGAGGCAATAAGGGACCTCATAAGGGCCGCCCTAATAGAGGAGAGCCTGAAGGAAGACAACTTTGCCTTCGGGACGATAACCCTCGTTTACGACCACTACCAAAAGGAGCTCTCGGAGAAAATCACCGACATTGAGCACGGCTACCTTGACAACATAATCTCTACGATGCACATCCACATAGACCACAACCACTGTCTTGAAGTTATAGCCGTTAAGGGTAAAGTTAAGGAGATAAAGGAGCTTGCAGATAAGCTCTTAACCCTTAAGGGCGTAAAGCACGGCAAACTGGTATTTACCGGGATTGAGCCCTAAATTTTCTGGCTGAAAGCTTTAGGGAGGTTGGAAGATGGCAGGTCACTCAAAATGGGCAAACATACGCCACAGGAAAGCCGCTCAGGACGCAAAAAGGGGAAAAATATACACCAAACTCGCCCGTGAAATCACCGTTGCAGCAAGGGAAGGGGGAGGAGACCCGGAGAAGAACCCCCGCCTCAGGGCCGCAATAGAGAAGGCCCGTAAGTTCAACATGCCCAAGGAGAACATTGAGAGGGCCATAAAGAGGGGAACTGGGGAGCTCAAAGGAGAGACTTACGAGGAGGTAACCTACGAGGGCTACGGACCAGGAGGAGTTGCAATAATCGTTAAGTGTCTGACCGACAACAGGAACAGGACTGCTTCGGAGGTAAGGCACGTCTTTTCAAAACACGGGGGGAACTTAGGAACTTCCGGGTGCGTCTCTTACCTCTTTGAAAGGAAGGGAGTAATTACGGTTCCGGCAGACAAGTTTGACGAGGAGACAGTAATGATGGCCGCCATTGAGGCCGGAGCCGAGGACGTTGTTAACGAGGACGGTAAGTTCGTAGTCTATACCGAGCCTACCGAGCTTGAGGCGGTCAGGAAGGGCCTCATTGACGCCGGAATTGAGGTTGAAGAGGCAAAACTTGACCTTATTCCCACCACTACCACAAGGGTTGAGGGAGAGACCGCTCAGAAAGTCCTTAAGCTCCTCATGGCCCTGGAAGAGCTTGACGACGTTCAGGAGGTTTACTCTAACTTTGACATGCCCGAAGAGGTTATGAATAATGCGTAAACTCCTCCCCCTCTTTCTCCTTTTCTCCTTTACTTCTTCTTACGGGGAGGATTTAAGGAGCTCCGTCATAAGCGAATCGGCGGGGCTTTTAAGCTGTTTTTCGGGGAAGAGGGAATGCCCCTCTTTCCTTGATATTCCTTGGGATAAGCCCTCTTTTCAGTTCTGGAGGGCCTACTACCGCAACAGGTGGAACAGGCTGAAGCTGATTTCTCAGGTTGACAACTTTAAGCTCTACTACCCCCTCGTTGTGAAAATCTTGAGGGAGGAGGGGCTTCCTCCCGACCTTGCTCTCCTTGCCATAGTTGAGAGCAACGGTGAGCCCTGGGCCGTTTCAAAGGCCGGCGCTGCAGGCCTGTGGCAGCTTATGCCGGGAACTGCAAGGAGGCTCGGCCTAAAGGTGAACAGGTACATTGACGAGCGGTTTGACATTGAAAAGTCAACGAGAGCTGCCGCAAAGTACCTGAAGGAGCTCCACGGCCGCTTCAAAAGGTGGGACCTGGCAATTGCCGCCTATAACGCCGGCCCGGGAAGAATAGAGAAGAGGCTCAAAAGGCTCGGGGCTGACGAGTTCTGGGACTTAACGAAGCTACCCGACGAAACCCTCAACTACGTCCCGAAGTTCTACGCGGTTCTCTCACTCGTCCACGAGAAGGGGCTCCTTAAAAAGCCTTCAAAGGAGAGGTTCTTAAAGATAAAAGTTGCCTCAAGGACGAGCCTTTACAGGATTTCAAGGAAGTTGAGGGTTCCCTTTAAAAAGCTCTACCTCTTTAACAGGCAGTTTAGGAGGAAAGTAGTTCCGGCAGGCTACTTTGTTTACATTCCCCAGAGGGCTATCGGCAACTTTACCCTCCTTCGCTACTCAAGGGAGAGCAAAATCTACCTCTACTCTCCGAGAAGGGCAGAGAAAATCACCAGAATTGCGAAGACTTTCGGCGTCTCTCCCTCCTTTATAAAGAAGGTAAACGGCTTAAGGAGGAACGTCGTTTACAGGGGAGAGGCCTTAATAATAGTCAAGGCAGAAAGAGGAGAAGTCAATACAAATGGATAGAGTAAAGGAGAGCGACACCGTAATTTTGTTTGACCCGGAAAAGGGAAAGAAGTACTTTCTGAACCTTTCACTGACCAAGGGAGAGTTTAACACCGAAAAGGGGAAGATTGAGCTCTCGCAGCTTGTAGGCCTGCCCTACGGCTCAACTGTTAAAACCCATAAGGGTTTTGAGTACCTTCTCCTTCCCTGCTCCCTCTACGAATTTATAATGTACAAGCTCAACCGCCTTACCCAGATAGTTTACCCAAAAGATGCGGCTTACATACTCCTCAGGCTTGACGTTAAGCCCGGTGATAAGGTTGTTGAGAGCGGAATAGGGAGCGGAGCTCTGACGGCAGTCTTTGCTCAAGCGGTAGGTAAGAGTGGAAAGGTTATAAGCTACGAGAAGAGGGAGGAGTTTATAAGGAATGCCCTATCAAACCTGAGGAAGTTGGGGCTTGAGGGAAGGGTTGAGGTAAAGCACAGGGACATTGCCGAGGGTTTTGACGAGACCGACGCCGACGCCCTCTTCCTTGACGTTAGGGAGCCCTGGCTCTACCTTGACAAGGCCTACGAAGCCCTTAAAACGGGAAGATTTCTCGGAATTCTCGTTCCGACGGCAAATCAAGTTATAGAAACTTTAAGGAAACTAAAAACTCTTCCCTTTATGGATGTTGAAGTTTGTGAGATACTCCTGCGTAAGTATAAGACCGTCCCCGAGAGGTTTAGGCCTGAGGACAGAATGCCTGCCCACACGGCCTACCTGATTTTTGCAAGAAAAATACCTGGAGGGGTGAAAGTAGAATGGAAGGATTAGAAATCCTCCAGAAGGCAGGAGTTATCGGCTACATAATCCTCCTGCTCTCCGTAATCTCCGTGGCGATAATAATAGAAAAACTGCTGATTTTAAGGTTGGGAAAGCTGATTCCAAAGGAGGATTTGGGGCTCCTCGTTGAATTCCTCAGTCAGGGGAACATTCCCGACGCGGTGGAGCTGTGTAAGAAGAGGAAGAGCTTCCTTACCGACGTTGTCTATGAGGCAATAAAGAATATGGGGGTTGCCACGAGGGAGAACTTTGTTAGTGCCTTTGAGGTAAGCGCAAAGAGGAAGTTAAACGAGCTTGAGAGGGGGCTGACCCTCCTTGCGACCATTGCCGCAATCTCTCCCCTCTTGGGACTTTTGGGAACTGTTATAGGAATGGTGAAAATCTTCGGGGTTTTAACCGTTGGCAGCGGCGCAATCGGGAACCCTCAGGAGCTCTCGGCAGGAATTGCTCAGGCGCTTCTAACTACCATTTTCGGCCTTATCGTGGCCATTCCCGCAATTCTCATGTACAACGCCTTCCAGAAGAAGCTTGATAAAATCGCAACGGAGCTTGAGAGCGCCGGAATTCTCATAGCCAATAACTTTAAGGGCCTTAAGCGATAGGTAATGCTGAGGGTTGCCACCTGGAACGTCAACTCAATCAGGGTAAGGAGAGAGCTGGTTATAGGCTGGCTTAAGGGGATGGGAATTGACTGTGCCGGCTTTCAGGAAGTGAAAGTGGAGCCCTCCCTCTACCCCCACTCCCCCTTTAAGGAGGCCGGCTATACCTGTTCTGTTCACTCCCAGAAGGCCTACAACGGTGTTTCAATCTGCTCAAAGGCCGAGCCCCTTGAGGTTTTAAAAGGGTGGCCCGACGGCGAAGACGACGAGAAGAGGCTGATAACCGCTAAGTTCTCCGGCTTTTCCGTAGTTAACGTTTACGTTCCCCGAGGCGGGGAGAAGGGAACAGAGAGGCACGCCTACAAGATTTACTTCCTGACCAAGCTTAAACTTTTCCTTGAGGAGAACTTCTCTCCCGACGAGCCCTTAATCGTTATGGGAGACTTTAACGTTGCCCTTACCGAGCTTGACGTTTACGACCCCGAAATCTGGAAGGGTAGAATAGGCTTTATGGAGGATGAGAGGGAGGCCCTCTCGGAGTTCCTAACTTTCGGCCTCTACGACCTCTTCAGGGAGCTCCACCCCGACGAGTGCCGCTATACCTGGTGGGACATTGAAACGGGAGCCTTCAGCAGAAATCAGGGCTTGAGGATAGACTACATCTTCGTTACGAAACCCCTCCTTGATAAGGCCCTTGAGTGTGAAGTTGACGTTGAAGTGAGGAGAAAGAAGGGTAAAATCCTACCTTCAGATCACGCTCCTGTCTATGCAACATTTAGAATTTGAGGGAGGTAGAAATGGAAGAGTTAAAGCGAATGATTGAGGAAGCCTGGGAGAACAGGGAGCTCCTTAAGGACGAAAAGTACAAAGAGGCAGTGAGGGAGACGGTTGACCTTATAGACAAAGGTAAGCTCAGGGTTGCCGAGAGAATCAGCGTCGGGAACTGGAAGGTAAACGACTGGGTAAAGAAGGCAATTCTCCTCTTCTTCCCCATTTCTGAGATGAAGGTAATGGAGGTCGGCCCCTTTGAGTACTACGACAAAATCCCCCTTAAAAAGGGCTGGGAGAAGTTGGGAGTAAGAGTAGTTCCCCCTGCTACCGCCCGCTACGGCTCCTACATTGAGCCCGGTGCAATTCTCATGCCCTCCTACGTTAACATCGGTGCCTACGTTGGCTCCGGAACTATGGTTGACACCTGGGCAACCGTAGGCTCCTGCGCCCAAATCGGGAAGAACGTTCACCTTTCCGGAGGAGTCGGAATCGGAGGAGTCCTTGAACCCCCCAACGCTACTCCCGTAATTATTGAGGATAACTGCTTTATCGGCTCAAGGTGCATAATAGTTGAAGGGGCAGTTATTGAGGAGGAGGCCGTTTTAGGTGCGGGAGTCGTAATTACCGCCTCAACCAAAATCATTGACGTTACCGGCGACGAGCCCGTTGAGTACAGGGGAAGGGTTCCGGCAAGGAGCGTCGTAATTCCCGGAACGAGGGTCAAGAAGTTCCCCGCAGGTGAGTACCACATCCCCTGCGCCCTCATTATCGGAAAGAGGAAGGAGTCAACCGACAAGAAGACCTCCCTCAACGAGGTCTTAAGGGAGTTTAACGTTCCCGTTTAAGGAGGGAAGATGGAGAAGTTCTATGTTACAACGCCAATTTACTACGTTAACGATAAGCCCCACTTGGGCCACGCCTACACAACTACAGCAGCCGACGTTATAGCCCGTTTTAACCGCTTCCTCGGAAGGGACGTCTTCTTCTTAACCGGAACCGACGAGCACGGCCAGAAGATTCAGCAGGCGGCCGAAAAGAGGGGAATGAGCCCCAAGGAGTTCGTTGACTCACTCGTTCCCGTCTTTAAGGAGCTCTGGAAAAAACTAAACATCTCCTACGACCACTTCATCAGGACTACCGACCCCGAGCACGTTAAGGCCGTCCAGCACATCTTTATGAAGTGCTACGAGAACGGGGACATCTACCTTGGGGAGTACGAGGGGTGGTACTGTATTCCCTGTGAGACTTACTACACCGAAAAGGACTTAATAGACGGGCGCCTGTGCCCCATGTGTAAGAGGGAAGTAGTAAGGGTTAAGGAGGAGAGCTACTTCTTCAGGCTCAGCAAGTATCAGGATAAACTCCTTGAACTCTACGAGAAGAACCCCGACTTTATCGCCCCTGAGTTCAGGAGAAACGAGGTAATAAACTTTGTCAAGCAGGGCTTAAAAGACCTCTCAATCTCAAGGACGAGCTTTACCTGGGGAATTCCCGTTCCGATTAACCCGAAGCACGTTATCTACGTCTGGTTTGACGCCTTAACAAACTACCTTACCGCCGTAGGCTACCCTGACGACGCCGAAAGGCTCAGCCGTTACTGGCCTGCCGACTTACACCTTGTAGGTAAGGACATTCTACGCTTCCACGCAGTCTACTGGCCTGCCTTCCTCATGTCTGCCGGCCTTCCCGTTCCCAAGAGGGTCTTCGCCCACGGCTGGTGGACTGTTGAGGGCGAGAAGATGAGCAAGAGCAAGGGGAACGTTATTGACCCATTTGAGCTCGTTGAGAAGTTCGGCGTTGACCAGGTCAGGTTCTTCCTCTTCAGAGAAGTCTCCTTCGGCCTTGACGGGGACTTTTCCTACGAGAAGTTGGTTGCCAGAATTAACGGTGAGCTTGCAAACGACTTAGGAAACCTCTTTAACAGAACCCTTTCAATGCTCAAAAAGTACAGAAAGAGCGTTATTCCTGAGCCCAAGGGCGACTTTAACGAGCTTGACGAGAAAATTAAGAAGAAGGCCGCCGCAACCTTAAAAGCAATTACCGAGATGATTCCTAAGGCCGAGCTAACAAAGGCCTTGGAAGAAATCTGGCAGTTTGTGGGCTTTGTCAACTACTACATAGACAGGAGAGCTCCCTGGAGCTTAAACAAAGAGGGCAAAAGCGACGAGCTTGATACTGTCCTCTACAACATGGTTGAGTCTCTCCGGTTCATTACCGCCTTCCTCTACCCCTACGTGCCCTCCTCTGCCCAGAAAATGGCAGAGCTCTTAAAACTTAAAAAAAAGGCCAAGGAGCTCAGGCTCTCTGAGTTTGAAGAGTGGGGCGGAATGCAGCCCGGTAAAGAGGTTGAGAAGGGCGGAATTCTCTTCCCGAGAATTGAGTACGACAAAGAGACCGGAGAAGTCCGACTTGCAAAGACCAAGAAGGGATAACTCTACCGGGGGCTCTCTGCCCCCTTTAATACCTCTGCTACTTTCTTTAAAATCTCCTCTGCAACTTCTTCCTTGCTCCCGCTGGTCTCTAAAACCTCTCCGCTTTTCCCGACTATAAAGACCCGCGTCTGGGAGCTCCCGAAGACCCCCTCTTTAACCGAGTTTGCAACTATTAAATCCAAGTTTTTCTTCTCTAACTTCTTTTTGGCGTTCTCTAAGAGGTTTTCGGTCTCTGCGGCAAAGCCGACAACTACCTGTCCTTCCCTCTTTTTCTGGCCGATTAGCTTTAAAACGTCCGGCGTCCTCTTCAACCTTATAACCAGCTCCCCTTCGCCCTTCTTAATTTTTTGGGAGCTCCTTTCAACCGGCGTGTAGTCCCCGATTGCCGCCGCCGAGATGTAAACGTTGGCACTTTCAAACTCCTTTAAGGCCGCCTCTTTCATCTCCTCAACAGTTTCAACCTCAATTCTTCTAACCCTGTAGGGGGGCTCAAGGCAGGTCTTACCGCTGATTAAAACAACCTCTGCTCCCATACCTGCGGCGACCTTTGCAAGGGCGTAGCCCATCTTCCCGCTTGAGGGGTTTGAGATAAACCTTACCGGGTCTATGTACTCCCTTGTGGCTCCGGCGGTTATTACAACCTTTTTGCCCTTTAGAAGTTTGGGGTAGAACCAGTACTCTGCCGCCTCAACTATGTCCTTAACCTCTGCAAGCCTTCCCTTTCCCGTGTCTCCGCAGGCGAGGTATCCGCTTCCCGGCTCAACAACTTCCCAACCCAACCTCTTTAGCTTCTCTAAGTTCTCCTGAGTTATCGGGTTCTCGTACATCCTGTCGTTCATTGCCGGGGCAATAATTCCCTTACCAAAGCACAGGGCAACTTCGCTTACCGGCGTATCGGCTATTCCGCAGGATATCTTTGCAATCGTGTTTGCCGTTGCGGGGGCTATTAAAAGAAGGTCTCCCCACCGGGCGAGGGAGGTATGCCTTATTTCCTGACCGCTTTCGGGTATTACCCTGTCGTAAACGGGTTGGCCGGTAAGGGCTTCAAGGGTCAGCTTTCCTATGAACTCTTTTCCCGCCTCGGTTATTGCAACCTTTACCTCTGCTCCCCTCTTCTGGAGCTCCCTCAAAACCTCAACGCCCTTGTAGGCGGCGATGCTCCCCGTTATTCCCAAAACTACTTTCTTTCCCTTAATCTTCATTCTCCTCTTCCACCTTTCCCGACATCGGCTTTAATCTGATTTCCTGACCCAAGTAGAGGCTGAAGCCGAAGCTGGTCGTGTAGCTCGTTATTATTGCGGCGGTCATCGGGATTACAACGTCTGCGTGGGTCATCTCGGTAATCATCACGATTGCCGCCAGGGGAGTTTTTGCTCCTGCTGCCAGTGCCGCTCCCATTCCGGCAAGGGTGAAGGTAACTACCTGCTCCGGGAACATGTGGCCGAAGACGTTCCCTACGGCCGCTCCGATTAAGAGGTTGGGGAGAACGAGTCCACCCGGAATTCCGAAGGCTAAGGTAAGGCTCGTTGTAAAAATTACGGCAACAATTATAAAGAGGTCAACCCCTACCGGGAAAAGGGATTGAGCCAGCTTTGAGACAACTCCCATGTGGGCGGGGGCGGAGAGGAAGTCCGTATCCTTCGTTATCAGGTAGAGAGCAAGTAAAATCGGAACTGCCAGGGCCGTCCCTACCACCGGCCTTACTTTTGCGTCAAAGAACTTGCTTGAGCAGTTGCAGGTGTGGAAGATAAATGTGTAGGCGTAGATTACGAGGCTAATAGTGAGCCCCATTACGACGATGTAGGGAATCGTCTTTAAGTCCCAAACGGGCTCTTTAACCAGGTGAATAAAGGCGCTCTCACCTCTAAAGAAGGAGAACGTTAAATAGCTGATTATTGAGGCGATAATCATGGGGACGAAGGGGCGGTAGTCAAGGTTGTACATCTCCTCAAGCTCCATTGCAAATATGGCGCTACCCAAGGGAGCTTTAAGGAGAGCTCCGGTGAACGCACCGCCCCCGATTAGTCCGAGAAGGCTCTTGTACCTCTTCCCCAGGCCGTAGGCCTTCCCCAACCACTCCCCAATTGCAACTCCGATGAAGAACGAGGGTCCCTCCCTTCCGGCTATGAAGCCTCCGGAGAGGGCAAAAGTTGAAGTAATTAACTTCAGAAGAACCGTTTTGACGGGAATGTAAATCTTTGTCTTCAAGTGGAGAATTGCGTACCCTATTCCCGGCCCTCCTATTGCAGGCTCTACCGAAAGGGCAAAGCCGGTTATTGCGGCAACCAGAATGGGATAGAGGACGAGGACGGGGGGGTTCTTTATCAGGAGTCTGTTTAGCTCAATTATGAGAACATCCATTAAAGAGGCAACGGCGCCGGTGGTTATACCCACGGCAAAGGCAAAGGGTATCCACCGGCCGAAGAAGACCGAAATTGACGAGATGTCAAACCTGTGCTTTATGTTGGTCTTTGCGCAGCCTTCAATGAAAGAGCGGAAGAGCCTCCAGTCCTCTTTTCGGGGCAACTGGCTTAATATCTCCAGAAGGTTTGTCTAATTCTACCAAAGAGTTTTCTCGCAAGCTCAAGGAGCCTTGCAATCCTCTTTTCCGTAGGGGGGTGTGTAGAGAAGAGCTCGGCAAGGAAGTCCCCTTTGAGGGGGTTGACTATAAAGAGGTGGCTCGTTGCCGGGTTGACCTCCTGCTTTACCAGCTCCGGGGGAATTCTCCTTGAGTACTCCTCAAGCTTTTTTAGAGCGCTTGCAAGGGCTTCGGGCTTACCGGAGATGATTCCTCCGGTCTCGTCTGCCTTGTACTCCCTTGCCCTTGAGATTGCCATCTGGATTATTGCGGCGGCAATGGGAGCGAAAATTACCATCAAAATCAGCCCTATCATCTCAAGCCAGCCGCCCCCTTCCTCTTCGTCTCTGCTCCCTCCGAAAAAGAGGAACCACTGGGCCATGTTTGCAAGCATCGTTATTGCGCCTGCTATTGTTGCGGCAACCGCCTGAATGAGCGTATCTCTGTTCTTAATGTGGGAAATCTCGTGGGCTAAAACTCCCTCAAGCTCGTCCTCGTTTAGGAGCTCCACAATCTTGGGGGTCACCACGACAACCCCGTGCTCGGGGTTCCTTCCGGTTGCAAAAGCGTTGGGAACGTCCATGGGAGCTATTCCCACTTTCGGTTTGGGAATTCCGGCGTTCTTTGCCAGTTTCTCAACGGTTGCGTGGAGCCAGGGGGCCTCCTCCTCGCTCAGGAGTTTTACTCCGTACATTGAGAGGACGATTTTGTCCGAGAAGAACCAGCTTGCAAAGTTCATAATTGCAGCCATAAAGAGGGCTACGACCATTCCGGCATTTCCGCCCAAGAGCTTTCCGAAGAGCAGTAGAAGGCCGGTCAGAAAGCCTAAGAGTATCGCCGTTTTAAGGCTGTTCCACATAAATCTCCTCCTTTCCTACGATTGTAATTTCTTTATCACGAAAATATAGGAAAGCTCTTACTCATTGAGGAGTTTCTCCGTTAGCTTCAAGGCTCCGTAAAGGCCGAACCCCATCAAAATCCCGTCGGATATGCTGAAGGTGAAGGGAATTCCGATAAAAGTTATAAAAGCCGGGAAGGCCTCTGTAAAGTTTTCCCACTCAATCTTCTTTAAGCTCTGTGCCATGAAGAAGCCTACGTAAATCAGGGCGGGAGAGGTTGCAAAGGCCGGTATTACGTTAATCAGCGGGTAGAGGAAGAGCGAGGCGACAAAGAGGAGGGCTACGGTCATTGCCGTAAGCCCCGTTCTCCCTCCTGCCGCAACTCCCGAAGCGCTCTCAACGTAGGTGGTTATCGTTGAAGTCCCCAGGAGAGCTCCAGCTGTTGTTCCCACCGCGTCGCAGGTAAGTGCCCTTCCTACCCTCGGGTCGCTTAAGGGTATCCCCAGCCTCGTGCAGAGCGCCGAGAGGGTTCCGACTGTATCAAAGACATCAACCAACAGAAATGTTAAGACCACCGGAACGATTGAGAGGGAAAGGATTTGGTGGAAGTCCAGCTTAAGGGCGGCCGTCGGCTGGGGAAGTCCGAAGAGCTCCCCGGGAGGGCTGACCTTTCCAAAGAGAGTTCCTAAGAGCGTAGCAAAAACTATCCCAATTAGCAGACTTCCGGGAATTTTCCTCTTTACGAGCAGAGTAATTAGAAAAAGGGTTATGAGGGTTATTACCGCCTCAGGTGAGGTTATCTCCCCCAGCTTTAAGAGGGTTGCCTTTGAGCCCTCAACTATGTGGGCGTTCTTTAGGCCAATCAGGGCAATAAAGAGGCCTATTCCTCCCGAGATTCCGTAGGCCATGTTTTTCGGGATTGCCCTTAAAATCGCCCTCCTTGCCCCGAAGAGGGCTCCTATGAGGAAGAGAATACCTTCAATAAAAACCGCCGCTAAGGCCGTTTTCCAGCTTACTCCCATCTGACCGCAGACGGTATAGGCAAAGTAGGCGTTTAGTCCCATTCCCGGGGCGAGGGCAAAGGGGAGCCCCGCGTAAACCCCCATCAGGAAGGTTGCAAGGGCCGAGGAGACTGCCGTTGCAAAGAGGACTCCCTCCTTCGGCATTCCTGCCGCCGAGAGGATTGCCGGGTTTACCACCAGGATGTAGGACATTGTGAAGAAGGTCGTAAGCCCGGCTAAAACTTCCCTCTTTATCTCCTCCCCTTTCACCTTAACTTCCTTCCGAGCTGGTTGTAAATCCTCCTCTTTGGGATTTTATAGTAAATCGGTCTTCCGTGGGGGCAGCTCTCCCTGTTCTCACACTCAAGGTACTCGTTAAAGAGCTCCTCAACCTCCATCCAGTCCTTTACTCTGTAGCCGGCCTTAATCGCCCTTTTGCAGGCAATCTCGGCAACAGACTCAACTCCTTTGCTTTCAAGTAGTTTAAAGTCCTCAGGTTTTAAAATCTCCGGGATTTTGTAGATAACTATCCTCTCTCCCTCCTCAAAGAAAAGGGCCCCCAGCCTCTCTGCTTTTTCCTTTAACTCTTCAGGAAGCTCAAGGGGCGGGTGGACTTCTGAGAGGGGAATCTCTCTCCTTTTGAGCGCTTTTAATAGCCTTTCGTAGTTAACCCTCTCGTGGATAAGGTGTTGGTCAAAGAAGTAGTAGTTTTCACCGTCGTGGGCCACTATTACGGTTCCGTCGGAGCCGATGAGCTTTAAGGGGGTGCAGTACGTAATTCGGGAGCTCTCCCTGGCCGTTATCAGCCTCGGCAGTGAAAACTCCTCCTTTAAGAGCTCCTCAACGTCCCTTATAACGCTCCTATCCTCAATCAGAACCCTCTCCTTTGAGGGCGTAAGGTTGAAGTCAACCAGCTGCGGCTCAACCTCTATGAAGAGGACGTAAGACTTTAATCTCTTCTCCTCAAGGAGCTTCTCAACCTCGGGAAGGGAGACAGGCCGCCTGTTTACGAAAACCTGCTTCACTCCTCTTTCTTCCCTACTAAAAAAGAGCTCAATCCTGTTTGAAGAGACCCTCTGAAGCCGAATTCCCGTTAACCTGTAAATTCTTTCGGGGAGGGAGCTCCTAAAAAAGCGCTCGGAGCCGATTGTAAACTCAACTTCCGGGTGGCACATTGCGTAAACCTTTGCAAGTCTTACCATAAGCCCCTTCTCGCTCCTTGAAGTCGCCCTTCTCCTTACCGGGGCGTTGAAAAAGAGTTCCCTAACCTCTACTGCCGTTCCCTCCTTAAAGGGGAAGGGCCTGTGCTCCCTGATTTCCCCTCCGACGACCTTCAGAACTCCTCCGACCTCCTCCCCCCTCTTCCTGCTCTTAATCGTCAGGTGCGAGAGCTCTGCAATTGCGTGGAGGGCTTCCCCTCTGAAGCCGTAGGTCTTCAGGCTCTTTAGGTCTTCAAACTCCCTTATCTTGCTCGTTGCAAAACGCTCAACGGTCAGGGGGAGCTCCCTATAACCTATTCCCTCGCCGTTATCAATTACCTTGAAGTTAAAGGGGCTCTCAATCTTTACCTCAATCTTCCTCGCGCCGGCGTCAAGGGCGTTCTCAAGGAGCTCCTTCAAAACAGCCCTCGGGCTCTCTGCAATCTGTCCCGAGGCTATTCTCCTTACAACCTCCTGAGGTAACTTCCTTATCATCTAAATGATTCCCTTTTTAGGCTACGTGTGTTTGCCCTTGAAATTATTCCGGCCGATTTTTTAGTGCTACGGCCTTACATGGTTGTTGTGATTTTAAATAACTATTAATTGTGGTTTAATAGTTATAGGAAGTATGCTGTTAATTGGATTTCAGGTTTACTGTAGTTGACTTAAAATTTTATTTGACATAATTTAACTCGCAGAAATAAAGAAAAGGAGGGAGAGAACATGGTAATTAGAAAAGAGCACGCCCTTGCGCTCCTCAGGGTAAGGGAGGAGGAGAGGAATCAGGCTCCGACCTGCCGGCTCTTCGTTAAGAGTGAAGAGCCCCCCTACTTAGAGCTTGAGAGGATGAACCTCTTGAGGCTCGTTCGTCCCTTAGAGTACTCGTTAACATACTGGGGCAGAGTCCTTGCAAACATCATTGACGAAATGGTTGAGAAGGGGCTCATTCCCCACCCGAGCAAGTGGGATGATAACTTCAGGTGGTTGGGCTCTGAAGTCCTTATGATGATTGAGACCGCCATTGAGAACGATGACATTCCCGGCCCCTTAACGGAGGAGCAGCTCGCAAAGAGGGGCTTTATTGAGGAGAGGAAGATTGAGAAGAAGGGGACTTTCAAGGCGATAAACCAATACGCAAAGGACGTTTACGAGGTCTTCAGGAACGCACACCCGAGGCTCATAATTGACAGGGAGCTCTATCAGTACATTAAGGAGATGCCCGCAGGTCCGGCAGAGTCCTCAATGCTTCCGGCAGGCGGAAGATTCCCCATTTTAATGGGAGCAATGAGGCTTCTGGCCTTCTCCGTTCCCAACTCCGACGTTTACGCTTTAACTGCCTTAGGCAGGGAGATTAAGGCCGCCTGTGAAACAATCGCTCCGACACTTGAAACCGTTATCTCTGAAGACATTATGGACAGTCTTGAGAGGGCAGTTTACGAAGGCTTTGAAGCAATAAGTGATGAGGAGAAAGAGGTTCTCTTCGCCCTTGCCCTTATTGACGACAAGGGCAATCCCTTGCCGGCAGGTGAGCACCTCCTTGAGGCTTACAGGATTTGGAAGGAGAGGAGCTTTAAGCCGGTTAAGTCAATCAACGTTGAGATTTTAGACGCAGAGCTCCTGAGAGGAATTGAGGAGGTCTGGAAGCACCACGAGCAGGACCCCTCAACCCTTCCCACAGTTGACGAGCTCGTCCACTACCTCTTCTACAAGCCTTTGAAAGAGTACAAACACCTCCTTGAGCATTACGGAAGGAGGCTCTACCAGGACCTCGGCTACCAGAAGAAGGAGGAAATTAAGAAGAAGTTCAGCGAGGTTAAGACTGTAGAGGAGCTCTTTAAATCCTTCTACGAGAAGGGCAACGAGTGGTACAAGAAGATGTACGACATCGTTCAGGAATCCCTCTACACCCTTGAGTCCTTTAACCTTATTCGCTCTGAAAACTACGAGGGCAAGAAGGTTCACTACCTTACCGACTACGGTAAGAAAGTTCTTGAAGACATGAAGACCCGCGGATTTAGAGAAATTCCTGCAGTTGCCGTTAAGGCAATCACAATTACGAACAAAGAGTTTGCTGCTCCCAACGTTGACTGGTACAACAAGGGTGTTGCCGCCTACTTAATCGGCGGAGGTGAGGCTACGGAAGCAGGTAAGATGTACGCCCAGATGGCCTACGAGATTAGGAGGCTTCCCCACATTACTCGCTTTGAGCTTCAAGTTCTCCACAAACTTCCCGAAAAGGGCTTCTTCGTCAAGGACGTTTACGAGGCCTTTGACGAGACCTGGAGGGAAGAGGTTGAGTACGCCCTCAACAAACTTGAGGCGAGGGGCTACATAGATATCCTCCAGAACGAGGCCATAATCCTTACAGAGGCCGGAAAGCTTATTAAGAGGGCACTTTCGGGAACTCCCGAAGGCCTTGCCAACCCGATTACTCCCCTTGCAGTAAGGGTTCTTGAGGCCTTGAGGAAGGTGGGAACCCTCTACGTTAAGGAGCAGAAGGTCAGGGTTCTTCCCAAGAACATCAAGGAAGCCATTAAGCTCTCGGGCCTTGACCCCGACACCTTTGAGGAGGAGATGGTTATCCTCAGGGCTTCAAACCTCGTAGGTAAGAGCTCCATCAACGAGGCGGGTCTCTTAATCCTTGAAGCCCTTGAAAAGCTCAATTAAGACTATAACTACTATTGGGAGGGGTTATAGCCCCTCCCTTCTCAAAGAATAACGAGGGGGTAAACCAAATTTAGTGGAGGGAGAGATGGCAGTAATCTACGGAAGGGTTGAAGGACCCGAAGACATCAGGCGTATCAACTGCATCATCAGAGACGAAATGCTTGAGGTTGAAACTTCCGAACAGCTCACAGACCTCAAAAAGCGCTCGGACTACCTGTGTACCCTAACCTACTCCCCCTTCTGGAAGAAGAAGTTCGGTTCAATGGTTGAGGAGCTCAGGGAAGTTGCCTGTGAGGAGAACAGGGTAACCGTAAGGCTTGCAAACTACATCACCAAGTACAAGGGCTGGGACAAGGAGTACAGGCCCTGGGGAAGTGACAACCTTACAATTGAGGAAAGGCTCAAGGAGATTCCTGAAAAGGTAATGAAGGAAATCCTTGAGAGCGTTGTTGACCTGAAGCTCTCTCCTGAAATTCTTGAGGAGCTCCGCAGGAACTTCTGCGAAATCAGGAAGGCAATGGTCCTTGCCGACAGTGAAGAAACCCTTGAGAGGCTCAAGAAACAGGGAGACCTGATTGTTGCAATTACAAAGCTTCCCGACTTTAGGGAAAGGTTCGCCGACACCTTAGACAAAATTGACGAGCTCGTTGAGAAGGAAGAGAAGAGGAACGTTAAGCTGGCAAACATAATTGCAGAGGTTAAGGGTTGGAAAGTTGAGTTTGAGGTCTGGACTGAGAACGAGGTTAGAGAGGACGAGACCTTAGAGCAGTACGTCCAGAGGCTTCTGGAGGAGGAGGAAAAGGCAGAGAAGTACATTCCCACCGAGGCCAAGTACAAGGAGGGTAAAGTCCTCTGGCTTGTTTACTTCCACAAGGGGAGGAACAGGCACTACGCCAAGAGAATCTACTTCCCTGGAAGCGCTAAAGACATTGAGATTGAAGGCCCCGGCGAGTTTGAGAATAAATTTGGCAGAAAGGTTTGGGGCGTCAGAATCAAGTATAAGGCAAGGGTTGCTCCCGCAACAATCAGGATAGGCGGAAGGGTTATCCACCTTCCCGAGAGGTGGGTTGAGAGGGTAAAGGTTGTTCCCCTTCCCAAAGAGGCAACCGACATTAAGCTTGTTGAGGAGAGGCCGGAGTTCGCTTACCCGGTAGCTTAAACTTACGGGTTCACTCCTGACCTCTAAATCAATTAAAATTACAGTCCAAATCAAATTTACCAGGAGGTTAGGAGTGAACCTTAAGCTAAAGTTTTTAACTCTTTCACTCGTTTCCCTTGTGGCAATCCTCGTCCTTTCCTACTTTCTCGTAGGAGAAGCTCGTCAATCCCTTAAGGTATCTCAATCCCTTGAGAGGAGTGTTGTCCTCTCAACAAAAATCTCAGAGCTCGTCCACGAATTTCAGAAGGAAAGAGGAAGAACTGCCGGCTTCCTTGGAAGCGGCGGTAAGGCTTTTAGGGAGGAACTTCAGGAGCAGAGGAGGCTTACTGACGAGAAAATTAAGGAGCTTGAGAAGTACCTGACAAAAGAGTACGTCTCCGCTCTTCCCTCCAAGGCTCAGGAAGTTTTCCTCTCTGTTATTCTTAATAAGCTAAACGACATAAGCCAGGTAAGGGTAAAGGTTGACTCCCTGCAGATTCCTCTTCGGGAGGCAATCAGGTACTATACCCAGCTCAATAACGACCTTATAGACTCTGTAGCTCTCCTTGCGAGGTACGCAAATGACGCCGGAGTTGCTAAGGAGCTCCTTGCTTACGCCGACTTTATGTACGCAAAGGAAAAAGCAGGCCTTGAAAGGGCCGTTCTTTCTATCGCCTTTGCCAATAAAAGGTTTACGTCTCCCCAGCTCTTTACAAGGTTCGTTGACCTGATGGCACAGCAGAAGGCCTTCTTAAAGGCTTTCTCACTGGCCGCACCCGACAGGGTAAGGGAGTACTACAGGAAGACTGTAGTCTCTTCTGAGCCCTCGCTTCAAGTTCTCAACTACGAAAGGCTCGCCCTCTCCTCTCCCTTTACCGAGGGAGCTCTCAACATTGACCCCAATCAGTGGTTCTCAACGATTACGAAGAAAATTGACCTTATGCACAGGGTTGAGAGCTTTATAGCCAAAGACCTAATTAACAGAATTGAAGAGATAAAGAAAGAGGCTAAAAAGAGGCTTAACGGCGTTCTTATCCTCTCCTTTATTGCGATTGCAGTTATTCTTGCCGTATCCTTTGTCTCTCTCAGGGTTAAGGAGGGGTAGCCGCCCCTCCTTTAGCCTTTCAGGTTGTAAATCGGTTTTACGAACTTCTCAATCTCAACGGTTTTAGGCAGGAACTCCAAAATCTCGTTAGGGTCTTTGTAGGCAAAGGGAGCTTCGTCAAGGGTCTCCTTTGAAACGGTTGAGGAGTAAACTCCGGCCTCCTCAACGGCTCTTCTAAAGTCAGAAACAGAAAAGAGTTCTTTTGCCCTTCTCCTGCTCAACTTCCTTCCTGCACCGTGAGGAGCAGAGAGGTTAAGCTCCCTTACTCCTTTCCCCCTTCCTATAATCAGTCCGGTAGTCAGGTTAAAGGGAATTACTACTTTCTCCCCTTTGTGTGCCGAAATTGCCCCCTTCCTTACGCACATGTCCCTATCAAGGTCTATGTAGTTGTGAACGCTTTTTATAAGCTTTTTCTCCTTAAACTCCTGCCTGAAGAACTCCTCAACGATAATCTTTAAAATCGTTCTCCTGTTTAGGTCTGCGTACCTCTGGGCAAGCCTCATTGCCCTCAAGTACTCCCTTCCTCCCTTATTTAGGGGCAGGAAAGAAAGGTCTGCCGGAAGGTCGGGCATAACTCTCTTCGTGTACTCCTTTGCCTTTCTCTGGAAGTGGTTGCAAACCTTTAGCCCTAAGTTCCTTGAGCCTGTGTGGACTGTCAGGTGGAGCTCCCCCTCTTCGTCAATCCCTAACTCCAAGAAGTGATTTCCGCTGCCCAAAGTTCCTACCTGTAAAAGGGGCTCGTTTAGGTCAATCTTGTATGTGTTAATGAGGATTGAGCGGATTTCTGATAGGAGCTCCTTATCCTCTTTTGTTAGCGGTAGCTTCTTGGCGTTCTTCTTACTTCGTGAAGTGAGCCCCGTAGGGATATTTCCCTTAACGAAGGCGTCAAATTTGGGTAGGTTGATGTCTGCCTGCGGGTTTTTCCTGTCAACTTTTATTCCGAGGGGGTAAGTATAGACTCCGCACCCTATATCAACCCCTACTATGTTTGGAATTACGACCTCGTCAAAGTAGCCGGTAAATCCTATTACGCACCCCTTACCGGCGTGGCAGTCGGGCATTATTACAATCTTATCCCTGAAAAAGGGTAAATCTTTTAGCCTCTCAATCTGCGCCCTTACTTCTGGCTCAATCTCTTTGGCGTAAACGTAAATCGGAACTCTCCCTTCAATAACCGTCGGCTCAACGGCCATTTCCACCCTCTCCTTCTTTTAGTTTCCCCCTAAAAATAGGTACTTTTTCCCTTTTGGGAGAGTTCCTAAACTATGAATCAATGTTTAGTTTACTAAAGCCAAAAGGAGAGGAGAATTGCCGAAAGTCCTGCTTAATTTTCCGGGCATTTCAAAGAGGTAGAGAGCCGTTTTAAGCGGAAATTAAAAGCCGGCCGTGGTTCCGTTCACTCGGATATTTCCACAGCCCTAAGTCGCAATCCCGCTCATTTTTTCGGGCCTTTCAACAAGAAATCAAGAAAGTTTACAAGGAGACAGGATCTCGTCGCAATCCCGCTCATTTTTTCGGGCCTTTCAACTTAGCTAAGTACTTCCCATCTTTATCAGAAGATGAAGTCGCAATCCCGCTCATTTTTTCGGGCCTTTCAACATATAAATCTGAAATGGGGGCCAGGATAAGTGTTTCGTGTCGCAATCCCGCTCATTTTTTCGGGCCTTTCAACCGCACCTTTTCTAAAACCCTTGTAAATCAAGGGTATTACTTTTAGGTTAAATCGTAATAAACGACTTAAGGCCTTGTGAGTCAATAGCCCTGAGGTAGACAATTGTTAGAAACCCCTAATTTCCTATTCTCCTGTGAAAGACCTTTTGGTCAATTCTATTTCTTTTTTCTCGGTTTTTCAAGGGGAGCTCCCCTCCTCCCTCCGCTTGAAATTTTTACAAAATTTTTACATAATTTTTACAACCAAGTAAGATAGCTTGGGAAACCTAAAAGCTCTTTTCAACAAGGAGGAGAAATGGGACTGAACATCGTCCAGAAGATTATCAAGACCCACCTTGTAGAAGGGGACATGACCCCCGGAAAGCCCATTGCCATCAGGATTGACCAGACCCTTACTCAGGACGCTACCGGAACTATGGCCTACCTTCACTTTGAGGCCATGGGTCTGCCCAAGGTTCAAACCGAGCTTTCGGTTTCCTACGTAGACCACAACACCCTTCAGGCAGGCGGCCCCGAGAACGCAAACGACCACCTTTTCCTTCAAACTGCCGCCGCAAAGTTCGGAGTTTATTTCAGCAAGGCCGGAAACGGTATCTGCCACCAGGTCCACCTTGAAAGGTTTGCCGTTCCCGGTAAAACGCTTCTTGGTTCCGACTCCCACACTCCCACTGCCGGCGGTATCGGGATGCTTGCAATCGGTGCCGGCGGAATGGACGTAGCTCTTGCAATGGCCGGAGAGCCCTTCTACCTCACAATGCCAAAAGTTGTAAGGGTTAATCTCTACGGTAAGCTCAGGCCTTTCGTCTCTGCTAAAGACATTATCCTTGAGCTCCTTCGCAGGCTAACAGTTAAAGGAGGCCTCGGAAGGGTATTTGAGTACGGCGGTGAAGGAGTTAAGTACCTTACCGTTCCCGAGAGGGCTACCATTACAAACATGGGTGCGGAGCTCGGAGCTACAACCTCAATCTTCCCCAGTGACGAGCAGACTTACCTCTTTATGAAGGCGCAGGGGAGAGAAGCCCAGTGGAGGCCCCTGCAGGCAGATCCCGATGCAACCTACGACGAGGTTATAGACATTGACCTTTCCGAGCTTGAGCCCTTAATTGCCTGCCCCCACATGCCCGACAACGTTAAGAAGGTTAAGGAAGTTGAGGGTTTAAGGGTTCATCAGGTCGCAATCGGCTCCTGTACAAACTCCTCCTACCGCGACCTTAAGACCGTAGGAGAGATGTTTAAGAGAACCGGTAAGATGGTTCACCCGATGGTTTCCGCCGCAATCTCTCCCGGCTCAAAGCAGGTTCTCAGAATGATGGATAAGGAAGGCTACTACGATGTCTTCTTAAGGGCCGGCTTTAGGATTCTTGAGAACGCCTGCGGCCCGTGTATCGGAATGGGATTTGCTCCGCCTTCCGGAGGAGTTTCCGTCAGGACCTTCAACAGGAACTTCTACGGCCGCTCAGGAACAAAGGACGCCGAAGTTTACCTCGCCTCCCCCGAAACTGCGGCCGCAACTGCAATGAAGGGAGTAATCACCGACCCCAGAGACCTCGGACTTGAGGAAATTAAGGTCTTCCTCCCCGAGAAGTTTGAGATTGACGACTCTATGATTTACGCTCCTGCCGCCGACCCTGACGAAGTTGAAATCTGGAAGGGTCCGACAATCAACTACGTCGGCTACAAGGAGCCCCTCGGAGACAAGCTTGAGGGTGAAGTTCTCCTTAAGGTCGGCGACAACATTACTACCGACCACATTATCCCTGGCGGTGCGAAAATCCTTCCGCTCCGCTCCAACATTCCTGCAATCTCTGAGTACGTCTACTCTGTCGTTGACGAGACTTTTGCTCAGAGGGCGAAAGAAAAGGGCGGTGGATTTATCGTAGGCGGTGAGAACTACGGGCAGGGCTCCTCCCGTGAGCACGCCGCAATCGGTCCCATGTACCTCGGAATTAAAGCCGTAATTGCAAAGTCCTTTGCCCGTATTCACCACGCAAACCTGATTAACTTCGGTATTCTCCCCCTCGTTTTCGTTAACAAGGAGGACTACGACAAGATTGACCAGGGAGACTGGCTTGAGATTGACCTTTCAAACTTTGCTCCCGGCGAGGACAACATCATTACCGTAATCAACAGGACTAAAGGAATCTCAATTCCTACAAAGCACGGCCTCAACAAGAGGCAGGTTGAAATCATCAAGGCAGGCGGCGTTCTTGCCTACGTTAAGCAGAAGTTTGAGAAGAAGAATAACCAGTAATTATCAGGGGGCTCTGCGCCCCCTTCCTTAAGAAAACAAATCTCTTAGGAGGAGGATATGGCAAAAAAGCCGACTATTATCTGGACAAAAGTTGACGAGGCTCCGGCCCTTGCAACCTATTCCCTCTACCCGATTATGAAGAACTTCGTTAAGCACGCAGGGGTGGAGCTTGAACAGAGGGACATCTCCCTTGCCGGGAGGATTCTCGCCCAGTTCGGCTACCAGCCCGACGACCTTGCCTACCTCGGTGAGCTCGTCTGGAAGCCCGAGGCAAACATCGTTAAGCTTCCCAACATCTCTGCTTCCCTTCCTCAGCTTATTGAGGCTATTAAGGAGCTCCAATCCCAAGGCTACAACCTTCCCGACTACCCCGAAAACCCCCAAACCGAAGAAGAGAAAGAAATCAAGGCCAAGTACGACAAATGCGTCGGTTCAGTAGTTAACCCGGTTCTCAGGCAGGGTAACTCCGACAGGCGCATCGCCCCGCCCGTTAAGAACTACGCCAAGAAGCACCCTCACAAGATGAGGGAAGTTTCTCCCAAGTCCGAGTCCTACGTTGCCCACATGAAGAGCGGCGACTTCTACGAGCACGAGAAGTCCGTAACGATTAAGAAGGACGGGAAAATCCGCTACGAGTTTGTTGACAAGGACGGAAACGTTCAGGTTCTCAAAGAGATTGAAGTCGGAATGGGCGACGTTATTGACGGAACTTACATGAGCCGCAAGAAGTTAAGGGAGTTCTTTGAAGAGGTAATCAACGACGCCAATGATAAGGACATCCTTTTCTCCCTCCACGTTAAGGCTACAATGATGAAGGTTTCAGACCCTGTAATCTTCGGAGACGCAATCAGGGTTTACTACAGGAAGCTCTTTGAGAAGCACGGCAAAGAGCTTGAGGAAATCGGGTTTGACCCGAACAAAGGACTCATTGACCTTGAAAACAAGCTCTCAAAACTTCCTCCTGAGAAGCAAGAGGAGATTAAGAAGACTCTTGAGGAGATTTACAGAGAGCAGCCCCGCCTCTACATGGTTGACTCAGATAGGGGAATTACGAACCTCCACAGGCCAAACGACGTAATCATTGACGCCTCAATTCCCGCCGTTATCAAGAACGGCCTTCAGGGTTGGGGACCGAGCGGTGAGACCGACGACTGCGTGATTACCGTTCCCGACCGCTGTTATGCCACTATGTACTCCGAAATCGTTGAGGACATTAAAGTTCGCGGCCAGTTTGACCCGACAAAAGTGGGAACCGTTCAGAATGTTGGCCTTATGGCAATGAAGGCCGAGGAGTACGGCTCCCACGACAAAACCTTCTTCCCCCCTGTCGACGGAAAAATCAGGATTGTTGACGAGGAAGGAAACGTTTTAATGGAGCACGAGGTAGAGGAAGGGGACATCTACCGTAGCTGCCACACAAAGGACATCGCAATTCGCGACTGGGTTAAGCTTGCGGTGAACAGGGCTAAAGAGACCGGCCTTCCAATTGTCTTCTGGCTTGACTCTTTAAGGGCCCATGACAGAGAGCTCATTGAGAAGGTTAAGGAGGAGCTCAACAAGTACGACCTTGAGGGCGTTGAGTACTACATCAAGCCTCCGAGGGAGGCGATGAAGTTCACTTTGGAGCGCTTCAGGAAGGGACTTGACACTATCTCTGTTACCGGAAACGTTCTCAGAGACTACTTGACCGACCTCTTCCCGATTATTGAGGTCGGAACCTCCGCAAGGGCCCTCTCAATCGTTCCCCTTATTGCAGGAGGCGGACTCTTTGAAACCGGTGCAGGCGGTTCAGCTCCAAAGCACGTTCAGCAGTTCGTTAAGGAAGGCCACCTCAGGTGGGACAGCCTCGGTGAGTTCCTTGCCTTCGTTGAGGCATTAAAACTTGCCTACAAGCAAGCCGGAAGCGAGAACAGGAAGATTCTCGTTATGGCCGATACACTCTCAAAGGCCGTTGAGCGCTACCTTGACACCGACAAGACTCCCAAGCGTAAGGTCGGCCAGCTTGACACCCGCGGAAGCCACTACTGGCTTGCCCGCTACTGGGCTGAGGAGCTTGCGGCTCAGACCGAAGACGCCGAGCTTGCGAAAATCTTTGAGCCCGTAGCGGCAAAGCTCATTGAGAACGAGGAGAAGATTCTCTCTGAAATCGCTGCTACTGAGGGCTCACCTAAGGACATCGGCGGCTACTACCACCCCGACGACGAGAAGGCTACTGCTGCAATGAGGCCTTCAAAGACCTTTAACGAGATAATAGATAATCTGTAAAATTTGTAAAAATGATGTAAAAAAGTTGTAAAATTAGGGGGCAGGTTCGCCCCCCTTTTTCATATGAAAGCACATAAAGCACTTAAAAAGGAGGAAATAGATGGCTCAGAGAGGAATTAGGGAGTACGACGGCAAGAGGATTCTTGCCGAGCACTGGAACGAGTACTTTGCTCCGGAGTTTGAGTACGACTTTAAGTCTATCCTCGTTACTCCGGAGACCGACCTTGACAAACTCCCCGAGCAGTACCCTTGGCTCCTTGAAACTCCCCTCGTTGCAAAGCCCGACATGCTCTTCGGTAAGAGAGGTAAGTTGGGGCTAATTCTCTTTAAGAAGGAAAAGCCCTGCGACGTTGACTACGAGACCGTCAAGCAGTGGATTAGGGAGAAGATGCAGGAAGAAGTTGAGATTAAGGGCAAGAAGGGTAAGCTTACCCACTTCCTCATTGAGCCCTGCGTTCCCCACGCTCCAGAGGACGAGTACTACGTTGCAATGACCCTCGGATACGACGGCGACCACATCTACATGTCCGCCTTCGGCGGAATTGACGTTGAGGAAAACTGGGACAAGGTAAGGGAAGTTGTGATTCCTCCCCTTGCAACCGAAGAGGAGATTGACAGGCTGATTGAGGAGAACGTTCCCCCAGAGATTAAGGACAAGGAGAAGTACGCAGACTTCGTTAAGCGCCTCTACAAGTTCTTCAGGGATATGCACTTTGCCTACCTTGAGATTAACCCCCTCGTTATGGTCGGGAACAAGGTCTATCCCCTTGACTTCGTCGGAAGAGTTGACGACACCGCCCAGTTCCTCGTCGGAAGGAAGTGGGGCGAGCTTGAGTTTCCGGCCGGATTTGGTGGGGAGCTCTCCCCCGAGGAGAAGTACATTAAGGAGATGGACGAAAAGTCCGGTGCTTCCCTTAAGCTAACAATCCTCAACCCCGAAGGCCGCATCTGGACTCTCGTAGCCGGTGGTGGTGCTTCGGTAGTTTACGCCGACACAGTTGCAGACCTCGGCTACGTTAAGGAGCTTGCAAACTACGGCGAGTACTCCGGAAACCCCTCAAGGGCCGAGACCAGGGAGTACGTTAAGACAGTTCTTGACCTTATGACCCGCAAGAAAGACCCTCAGGGCAGGCCGAAAATCCTTATTATCGGCGGTGCTATTGCCAACTTCACAGACGTTGCAAAGACCTTTGACGGAATCATTGACGCCTTCAAGGAGTACGCAGACAAGATGAAGGAGGTCGGCGTTAAGATTTACGTCCGCCGCGGTGGACCGAACTACGAAATCGGTCTTGCAAAGATTAAAAAGGCAGCCGAAGAGCTCGGCCTTACGATAGAGGTTTACGGACCCGAAACCCACATGACCGAAATCGTTAAGAAAGCCCTTACAGAGAACCCATAAGGAAGAGAGGAGGGAAAAATGGCAAGGCCTGAATACATACTCTTTGACAGGGACACAAAGGCAATATTCTGGAACCTCAACAGGAACGCTATTCAGCGTATGCTTGACTACGACTACTTGGTAGGCCGCTCACCTTCAATAGTTGCAATCGTCGCTCCCACCCAGAGCAGGAAGTTTGACAAGTTCTTCTACGGCACTGAAGAGATTATGATTCCCATCTACCGCTCAACTACAGAGGCGGCAGAAGCTCACCCCGAGGCCGACGTTCTCGTTAACTTCGCTTCCTTCAGGACCGCTTACGATGTTACGAGGGAGGCCCTTAACATTCCTACAATCAGGACAATTGCAATTACTGCCGAGGGTATTCCCGAAAGGCTTGCCCGCGACATGGCCGCAAGGGCTAAGCAGGAGGGCAAGTGGATAATCGGGCCCGCTACTGTCGGCGGTATTGCTGCAGGAGCTTTCAGAATCGGAAACGCAGGCGGAACTCTTGAGAACATCGTCAAGTCTAAGCTCCACCGTCCCGGCTCCTGCGGACTCGTAACCCGCTCCGGTGGTCTCTTTAACGAGCTCTCAAACATAATTGCCCGCAATGCCGACGGTATCGTTGAAGGTATAGCTATCGGAGGGGACAGGTTCCCCGGCTCAGACTTCCTTGACCACCTCTTAAGGTTCCAGAAGAACCCGGCAGTTAAGTACATGATTATGCTGGGTGAGGTAGGAGGAGAGCTTGAGTACAGGGTTGTTGAAGCCCTTGAGAAGGGGCTCATTACTAAGCCCTTAATCGCCTGGTGTATCGGAACAATTGCAAAGCACTTCGGCGGCGAGGTTCAGTTCGGCCACGCCGGTGCTAAGGCCGGTGCAGACAGGGAAACTGCCGACGCCAAGAACAGGGCTCTCAGGGAGGCCGGAGCTCTCGTTCCCGACTCCTTCAACGACATTCCCGAGCTCATCAGAAGCGTTTACGAAGACCTTAAGGCCAAGGGCGAAATCGGAGAGATTGAGGAGCCCGAAGTTCCGCCCATTCCTGAGGACTACGATAAGGCAAGGAAGGCCGGCAAAGTAAGGCGTCCTACCCACTTTATCTGTACAATCTCCGACGACCGCGGCGAAGAGGCTACCTACTGCGGCGTTCCGATTTCCGAAGTTGTTGAGAAGGGCTACTCAATTGCCGACGTTATCGGCCTCCTCTGGTTTAAGAGGAAGTTCCCCAAGTGGGCTTCCGACTTTATTGACATGGTAATCAAAATCGTTGCAGACCACGGACCTGCCGTTTCCGGTGCCCACAATGCGAAAGTTACCGCAAGGGCCGGAAAAGACCTGATTTCCTCCCTCGTTACCGGTCTTCTAACAATCGGCCCCAGGTTCGGCGGTGCAATTGACGGAGCTGCCAAGTACTTTAAGATGGCCAAAGAGAAGGGAATAGACCCATTTGAGTTCGTTGAGTACATGAAGAAGGTTAAGAAGAAGCCGATTCCCGGTATCGGCCACAGGATTAAGTCAACCAAGAACCCCGATAAGAGGGTGGAGCTCCTCAAGAACTACGCTAAAGAGAACTTCCCCTCTACCGAGCTCCTTGATTACGCCCTTGAGGTTGAAAAGGTTACTACCGCCAAGAAAGAGAACCTTATCCTCAACGTTGACGGAACAATCGGCGTTCTCCTTGTTGACATGTTCAGGAGTCTCGGTTTCTCCGAGGCCGAGATTGACGAGCTCATTGAAGCCGGTGCATTCAACGCCTTCTTCGTCTTGGGTCGCTCAATCGGGTTTATCGGCCACATCCTTGACGAGAAGCGCCTTGCTATGCCCCTCTACAGGCACCCGTGGGACGACATCCTCTACGACGTCAAGAGGCCCGAAGAAGCTTAAAACTTTTACGATTTTGTCGCAGAAGGGGGCTTCGGCCCCCTTTTTTATTTTGTTATAATTGCATAAGGAAGGAGGGGTTGGCGTTCATGTTTAACTCTGTGAAAGAAGAAAAAGAGATTTCCTACTATTTGAAAATTGATATAAGTGGTATTCAAGATTTCGTCTTCAGGGTTTACGGCCGTAGCGGCGTAGCAAAAACCCTCAGGGCAAGAAGTTTTTATCTTGAAGCTCTAACTAAGGCCGTAGCCCTTTCGATTAAAGAGATATTTAACGAGGTTTTTGAGGGTGTAGTTCGGCCCGAAATCCTTGACGGTGGCGGCAGCCTGGAAGTTCAGTTCTCTTTACCTTCCAGTAAGACTCAGCAACTTAAGAAGCTTAAAGATGAGTTAGAAAACTTTAAAAAGAAGCTGGAGAAGTTCCTTAAAAACTACTTGAAAGGTTCTTTAGGAGTGGCCTTTACCCTTCCCCATAAAACTCCTGAGGAGTTAGCCGAAAACCTTGAGGAGAGTAAGAGGAGAAAGTTTCTCTCCCTTTTTGAGGATGAAGAAGATGGCTACTTAATAGAGAAGCCAAAGAGAGTTCTCTGCCCCGTCTGCAGGCTCTTTTTCTACGACCCGCAAAATGAAGAAGATGATAGGTGTGACTTTTGTAAGGCCTTAGGAAACTTAGGAAGGCTGCTTCCCAAAAACAATTTCTGTGTTAGAAAGAATTCAGACAGCGTTAAACTAAAATTGCCTGAGTTACTTGATGATTACTCTTTAGTTGAAAAGAGAGACTGTGCTCCCGATGAAAGGCTAAAAGGCGTTGTTGTGCCGCTGATGGCTAAAAGTTTAACTGACGATAAAGACCTCTCTTCCCTTAAAGGAAAGGTCAGTGATGAGCTTATTTCTGAGCTTAAAGATGAAGATATAGAGAAGGGAGACATAGCTCCTTTTGAAATAATAGCCCTTTACGCAAAGGGAGATAAGAAACTTGGCTACCTTTTGATGGACGTTGATAACTTGGGACTTTTCTTTTCAGAAATTAAAGACTTTGGGCTACGAAAGTTCGTAAGCGAAAAACTTAACTCTTTCTTTAAAGACAAAGTTGCTGAAATAGCCAAAAATTTTGCTCCAAATGAAGACGACGATATAGAGAAGAAGTTGGAAGTAAGGTTGATAGAGGGAACAAAAATTTACATTCTCTACGCCGGAGGGGATGACCTTTTTGCAATTGCCCCGTGGAACGTTCTAATAGATTTTGCTCTTAAGATAAACAAAAAGTTTGATGATTTTAAGCGTGACCTTTTGGAAAAGCTGAAGAATTCATTCAGTAATAGAGGTGAAGAAGAGCTTGGAAATGTTTTAGAGAAGGTAGAAAAGTTTACCCTTTCGGCAGGGCTGGTAATTTCAAGGCCGAAGTTCACAGTTAGAATTGCTGCAGATTGGGTTAAAGAGGCAGAGAGTCTTGCTAAGAGAGCTCCAGATAAAAACTCTATTTACCTCTTTGGAGAGACGCTAAAGTGGGACAGGTTGAAAGAGGTGGTAGAAGAGGCCAACAGGTGGGTTAACTTTGTTGAGGATAAGGTCATTCCCAGAGGTTTCTTCTACAAACTCCTTCAACTCTATAAAGTCTACCACCGAGGGGAAAAGGCCTTCAAGTTTTACCCTTTTGCCTATTACTTTATAGCAAGGAACCTGAAAGACGAAGAGTTAAAGAATCGCATAGTAAAGATTGTGGAGAGCTACCCTGAAAAGGGCGGTTTTAAAGTTTTTTGTAACTACGTTCTAATGGCTACCAGGGGAGGGTAAAATGCCAATGTCAAAGCTGTGTAATCGTATTTTAGCTTTTGGAAAGGACTTTTTAGAGGAGTTAAGTAACGATTTAGATTTACTTCTTGAAATCTTGGATAAAGCTCTGAATTCCTCTAATAAAGAGGAACTTTACCAAAGATATAGGGAAATTACTGAGTCAATTAAAGCGAAGGCGGGTGATTGTATTGGCTCTTTGCCAAATTTGACAAGGGAGAAGTTTGAAAATAAGAAAGTACTGGAGAATTCAAGGAAGAAAGTAGAGGATTTAAAGAAAAATCTCAGGAAATTCAAAGAAAACTGTTTGATACTTTCTTGCCTTTTCTTGCTGAGGCAAGAAAATAGATATAAATTTTTTTCATTACTTAGCAATGAAGAACTGTATAGGCCGGGTTTTTATGTCTATAGACTATCGTACGATTTGAGAAGTTCATTGAAAGCTACTCAGCTTAGGAAGTTTTTTAATCTGATTAAGAAAATAGAAACTGACATAAAACATTTAAAGGGAACGAACCCTGATAAATTACAAGATATTTTGAAAAGTATCTTACGGATGTATCCATTGATTTATTACAGTGAAGCTAGAAATTTAATTCCCAAACCTTTTCTTAAGATATTAGTTGCTTTCCTTAATAGAGCTGAAGACGAGCTTGAAAAAGTTAAACAAGAGGGGAAGCCATTAAATGAGTGTTTAAGTGAGCTTAGGAAGTTTATTGAGTTTATGAATTCTTTGGTTGCTTATCATAAGTATTTTAACCCGAAAGATTGAGAGGAGGGGTTATGGCCGTTAAAGAGTTTAAGGGAAACTTGGTGATTTCCTATAGGCTTAAAGTTGAGTCTGGCCTTCATATCGGGGGAAGTAAAGAACACTTTGAGATAGGTGGTCTTGATAACCCCGTAATTAAGCTTCCCGAAGACATTTCTCCCATGGACATAACTTCGGCTTTTGACGAAAAAAAGTTAAAGGTAATCGGAGGTCAGCCCTACATTCCCGGCTCTTCCTTAAAGGGAAAATTGAGAGCTCTTTTAGAAATTGCCTACGGAGACTTTCAGGTTAAAGATGGCGAAACCGTAGAAAGGCAGCTTTTAGAGAAAGTAGAAGATAAAGATAATAAAGAAAACAAGTTAGTGTGGAAAGACGACATTCCAAACCTGGAGGAGATAAAGAAGCTTAGAAAGCTCTTCGGCATGTCTCCCGTTAAGGAAGACGAAGTTAAAGTCTTCGTTGAAGAGGGTCTCTTTCCGGTAAGAGGAAGGTTTTTTGACGCCTACCCCGTTGGTGAAGAGGTAGAGACTGAGGTTAAGTACGAAAACAAGATAGACAGAATAACCAGTAAGGCTAATCCCAGACCTTATGAGAGAGTTCCTGTAGGAACGGAGTTTGAAGGCAAGATAGTTATCAGGGTTTTTGACGAAAGCGACGTCGAGCTTTTAAAGCTCCTTGAGGAGGCCTTTAACCTTCTTGAGGACGACTACCTGGGAGGCGGCGGCTCAAGGGGCTCTGGAAGGGTGAAGCTGGAGCGCGTGAAGGTTGAGTGGAGAAGCGTTGACTCTTACAGGAGTGAAGGAGTTACCAGGTCCCCGTGGAAAAGTTTTGACGAGGCTTACCACAACCTAAAGCAAATTCTAAGAGGTAATCAGGGGGCTGGTGTTTAATGGCTGGAAACGATTCCTATAAGGTTTTTAAGGTATACCTTAGACCTTTCGGCTACTATACCTCAACTTTGCCCTCTTATACCGTTTTTGGGGCTCTCTGCTGGGCCTTAAGGTACTTGAATGGAGAAGAAAAGTTAAAGGAGTTTTTAGATGAAGTAAAGAGCGGCTCTCTTTTTCTCTCTTCCCTCATGCCTGTCGTAGGGGAAGAGGAATACCTCTTCCGTCCCCTTTTGAAGCCTAAAAAAATAAAAAAACGGAGCTCCGAAAGCGACAGCGAGTTTCGCTCTTTCGTAAAGAAGTTTAAAAAAACGAAGTTTTTGCGTAGAGATGTGGTAGAAAAAGTTCTTAAAGGTGAAATAAAAGACGAAGCGGCCCTGGCAGAAGAGTTTAGAGGAAAAGAAAACCCGGCTTCAGCCTTTTTTAACCTGGACTCTCTGCCCCACGCTAAAATTGATAGGCTTGCAGGCTCCACTACTCTGGGAGGAGAGTTTTACTTTGAGGAATCCTACTATTGCAGATTTGGAGGTAGCCCTGAAGAGAGAGAGCTAAAGCTTTACTTCCTGGTGGCTACCCGTGAAGAGGAACTCTTTAAAAATTTGCTCCTTCCAGCCGTTAGGCTTTTAGAGGACTGGGGCATAGGAGGCAACAGGAGTATAGGCTTTGGCTCTTTTGAGTTTTTAGACTATAAAGTGGACGGAGAGTTCTCAGACCACTTCCTGCCCCCCGGGCAGCCCGGCAGGTTTTTGACCCTTTCTCCGCTACTGCCTACCAGAGCCTTAAATTACTCAGACAGCTACTACGACGCAAAGCCCTTTACGGGGGCTTACGACAGCCCCTACCTGGTTAACGAAGGGCTGGCCAGTAAACTCTGGAAGGACAAGGTTTTCACCCTTCTTGAGGGAAGCGTTTTAGTTAGGAAAGAGGGTTTTAAAACAGCGGGGAAGCTCTACTCTCAGGGAGGAGAAGACCCTCGCTATCACTACCTTCTTGAATTTCCCTTGAGGATAGAAGAGGAAAAAGATGTTTAGGAAGACCTTAACCATAAAAGTTCTAACGCCGGTTCACATAGGCAGCGGCAACAACCTCCACCAGATAGACTTAGTTCTGGAGAACGGCCGCTTTTTCCGCTACGACTGGGACTACTTGATTGACTTTTTAATTGAAAAGGGACTTATGGCAGAATTTAAAGAAGTTCTTAAGAAAAGAGAGCTTAAAACCCTAACTGACATTAAATCTTTTCTTGAAACTAAAGGTTTTGAACTTCCAGAAGGGGCCATTCTCTACTCTGCTCCCATTTCTTGTTCTAAAAAACAAATTGAAGAGTTCATAAAGCTCTCGGGAAAGGTTTACCTTCCCGGAAGCGAGCTTAAGGGAAGCCTGAGGAGAGCTCTTCTCCTATATGCCCTTGAAAAAGATAACAAGCTCTTTTCCTCTTTTAAGAGGGTGCTGGAGGAGAGGCTTATTAACCCAAAGCCTACACACAGGAAACCTCTTAAGAAAGTTTTAAGCGAGATTAATACCTTTCTTGAGGACAGAGTTTTCAGACCTTTTGGCGGGAGCTCCTACGGTGACCTTTTAAAGTTCATCTCCTTCTCCGACAGCTCTTTCTGCGAGCCTGAAGAGGTTCTGGAAGTTAAAGAGGTTAGACTTTTTAAGCTTCCCAGAGTGCAGGAAAGTTTTGAACTAAGGAGGTGTTCAGACCTAATAGAAGACAGGCGTTCCATTTGCTCTGAGGTCGTCCGGCCGGGAAGCGAATTTACCGTGAGCTTCCTTTTTAGGGCGGAGCAGTTTAGAAAGTTTAGAGAGGAAGGGAAAAGGCTCTTTAACAATTTTGGCGGCTATAGGAGCACTAAGGTTTTAGAACTCTTTACCTTTTCAGGGGAGGAAGCCCTTAAAAACCTTTTAAAGGCCTGGTCGAAAGCTGAAAAACTCTCAGTTGAAGTTGACAAAACCCTTAAAAGCTGTCTGGAAGAGAGCGGCCTTGAGCTTACCGGGGAAGGGCACCTAATCAGGCTGGGTAAACACGAGGGTTTTCTCTTTACCACGGTTATGCCGGCCCTTTTAAGAAAAGGGGAAGAGGAGTTCTTTGCCAAAGTGGTAAACAAGTTGAAACTTGGAAAAGGCCGGAGCTCAATTTTCCCCAAAACCAGAAAGTTCTTAGTTGATAACTCCGGAAAAATTCCCTTGGGATTCTGCTCTGTGGAGTTTTGAGTTTTCTTAGGTTTTGGGATTAAGACTGTCTCTCTTTCACTTATCGGTTATACTTTGTTTCCCTTTCGGAACCTTTCCTCCTTTGAGCTTTAGGCTTAATAGCGTTAGCTCTTTCAAGTAAAGGGTTTTCTATTCTATGTTGATTCAGGTCAAAGATTTGTCTTTTTCCGGCGGTTAAAATCTTGAAAGGGCGGGAGAGAGGGAAGAGCCGGAGTCCGTACCGGATTTCAGCTCTGGCATCCCCCTCGGGGCGGCTCTCCCGCCCTTTTTTTAAAATTCTTTATCGTTTTCCATAGTCCTTTAAGCTCCTCCTCTGAATGCTCGGCGGTTATTGTTATCCTTAATCTGCTCTCTTTAACGGTCGGGGGCCTTATTGCGGGGACAAAGAAGCCCTTTTCAAAGAGGTAGTTTGAGAGCTCCACGGCCTCCCTTTCGCTTCCGACTATGTAGGGGAAGACTGCAGAGCGGCTCTCTATTCCCGTTAGGTCTCTGAAGAGCTCAATTAACCTGCAGAGCTTTTCCATTCTCTCGGGCACTTTCTCAATGTTTTTTAAGGTCTGGCAGGCTATAAAGGGCGGCAGGGCCGTTGTAAAGATGAAGCTCCTGCACCTGTTTATTAGGTACTCCCTCAAGGCTCTGCTCCCGCAGACAAATGCCCCGAAAGTCCCTAAAGCCTTTCCCAGCGTTCCTACTATTACCGTTTTTTCGTCGGGCTCAATTTTAAAGAGCTCAAGGGAGCTCCACCCCACTACCCCCGTTGCGTGGGCGTCGTCTATCACGAGGATTGCGTCGTACTTCTCCTTAATCTCAAAAAGCCTGTCAAGAGGTGCAATGTCTCCGTCCATACTGAAGACTGAATCTGTTATTATGAAGCAACGGCGGTACTTTTCCCTGTTTTTCCTGAGGTACTCCTCCACAAACTCCCAGCTTCGGTGGGGGTAAACCACCTTTTCTACCCTTGAAAGCCTTATTCCGTCAATTATTGAAGCGTGGTTGAGCTCATCTGAGAGAATCAGGTCTCCTTTTCCCGCAAGAGTTGAGATTACCCCGAGGTTTGCCATGTAGCCCGTTGAGAAGAGTAGGGAGTCCTCGGTTTTCTTTAGCTCGGCAAGTCTTCTCTCAAGCTCCCTGTGGACTGTGAAGCTACCGCAGACGAGCCTTGAGGCTCCGCTCCCGGCTCCCCACCTCTTCAGGCATTCACAGTCAAACTCCTTTGCAAGTCCGAGGTAGTCGTTTGATGAGAAGTTCAGGAGCTCCCTCCCGCCTACAATAACTCTCTTGCCCTGAGGAGTTTCAATCTCACGGAGCTCCCTGTATAGGTTCTTCTCCTTTAGCCTTTCAATCTCTTCCTTCATAAAGTCCAAAGCGGGGCAACCTCCAACTTTTTGTTATTGCTACCAGCCTGAGTATCAGTATAGAGAAAAAAGTAAGGCCTGTTGAGAGCTCCGGCGGAAGTCTTCCGTAGGTTAATAGGAAAACGATTCCGCCGATAAGGGAGCAAGAAGCGTAGAAGTCCTCCTTCAAAACGGAAGGAATCTTTCCGGTCAGCAGGTCGCTTATGAGCCCTCCGCCGTTTCCTGTTATTACTCCCAGTAAAACTACTCCGAAGTCGTTTATTCCCGCCTGAGCTCCCGTAAGGAAGCCGTTAACCGAGAAGGCCGAAAGGCCTACTGCGTCAACTACTTTAACCGGTTTTGCTCCGCTTAAGTCCCTTCTGAGGAGCTTGTAGGTTAGAAGGGCAAAGGCTATTCCGAAGGCAGTAGTTGTTATGTCGGAGCTCCCGGTAAGGGCCTTAGGAACCCTGTTAACCAGTAAGTCCCTGACGATTCCACCTCCCAAGGCCGTTAAAAAACCGAGGACGCATACTCCCAAGAGGTCAAGCTTTGCGTTTATTCCTTTAAAAACTCCCGAAACGGCAAAGGCAACGAGTCCGAGAAGGTTTGCAACCTCTATAACTTCACTGATTGAGGCCATACTTGTTGAGCTTTCTGTAGAGGTTTGAGATGTCTATCTCCATAAAGGCGGCGGCTTTTTTGAGGTCTCCGTTAAAGCGCTTAAGGACTTCCGTTATGTAGGCTTTCTCAAACTCATCCTTTGCCTTCCTCAGGGGGAGCTGTGCCAGTTTAACGATGCCTTTTATCTCCTCCCTCTCTACCCTTTTCTTGAGGGCTCCCTCAACTGCACTCAGGAACTTATCGTATTTTATGGGCTTTTCTATGAAGTCGTAGGCCTTTAACTTCATTGCCTTAACTGCCGTCTCAACCGTTCCGTGCCCCGAAACTATAACCACCGGAATCCTCTCGGTCAACCCCTCTTCGTTTAACCGCCTTAAAACCTCCATTCCCGAGATGCCCGGCAGGAAGAGGTCAAGGATTATAAGGTCGGGCCGGAGCTCCATAACCCTTTCCAAAACCCTGCTTCCGACCTCCTCGGTAAATACCTCGTACCCTTCCTCTTCCAAAATCTCCTTCAGGGTTTCCCTTATGGTTCTTTCGTCGTCAACTATCAGTACTCTCATTTTCCTTAACCTTTACGAAAAGGACTTTGGCCTCAAGCTCTTTGGCGATTTTCTTTATGAGCAGTTTGGAGCTCTCAGAGGGCTCTTTTCTCCTCTCCTCCTGTCGGGGCTCCTCTATTTTAACCCTCTTTCCGAACTTCCTTCTGAGCTCTTCTTCTCTCTCCTTGAGAATCCTGTAGGCGAGGGAGCTTATCGGAATTACCCTTACCTCTTCTCCCTCCTCAACAATCCTCTCTACGAAGGCCTCAAGGGTTCCGTTTTCGGTTTTTTTTTCTGCCGTTTCTCGGGGAATCTCTACCTTTAGGTTGCCTTTTAGGAGCTCCGTTAACCTCTTAACCTCTTTAAAGTATGAGAGCTTGTGAAGGTAGAAGAGGAGAGCCGTGTAGGGGTAGGGGTGTCTTGAGATTTCCCTATAGCCCTCTGAGAGGATTTTAAATGCGGCAACCGCCTCTTCTTCCGAGAGCTCTGCGGGGTTTAAAAACTCTTTCTCAATTACTTCAAGGAGCTGTTTAACGACGAAGACGGGGTTGTAGCCCTCTTCTTCAAGTTTCCTAAGCTTTTTAAAGAGTTCCTCTTTTTTCCCTTCAAACCCAAGGCGCAGGAGCTCCCTAACCTGCCTTCCTGTTAAAATCCCGAGGAACTCTGAGACTTTCGCCGTTTCAACCTTGCCGCCTCCCAATGCTATTGCCTGCTCAAGGAGGCTCTCGGCGTCCCTAACGCACCCCTCACTTGAGAGGGCTATTAACCTTAGGGCCTCCTCCTCGTACTCAACCCCTTCATTCCGGCAGATTTTGGCTAAGGTTTTAACTAAGAGCTCCTCCGGAATCCGCCTGAAGATGAACTTCTGACACCTTGAGAGGATTGTTGCGGGTATCTTGTCAATCTCCGTTGTTGCTAAGATGAAGAGAGCGTGCTCGGGGGGCTCCTCAAGGGTTTTTAAGAGGGCGTTGAAGGCCTCCTTTGTGAGCATGTGAAACTCGTCAATTATGTAAACCTTTTTCTTCCCCCTTGCCGGCAGGTAGTGGACCGATTCGCGGAGCTCCCTTATCTGGTCAATTCCCCTGTTGCTCGCTGCGTCAACCTCAATTACGTCGGGGTGGGAACCTTTAGTTATCTCAATACACTGGGAGCACTGATTACAGGGCTCTCCGTCAATCGGGTTCTCACAGTTGACGGCCTTTGCAACTATCCTTGCGGTTGTGGTCTTTCCTACTCCCCTCGGGCCGGCGAAAATGTAGGCGTGGGAGAGCCGGGAGCTCTTAACCGCATTCTTCAGAGTTTCTGTAATAAACTCCTGACCTATTACCTCGCTAAATTTCTGGGGGCGGTACTTTCTCGGGATTGCCTTGTAGCCCATGGAGCTCCATCCGGAATAAAGTGATTTAGAGCTTTTATTATAGCCCTTAAACTGGAAAAGGGTACCTGTAAGGCAGTTTAGGCCGAGAAGACCTTTCTCAGAATTTTAAAGTGGCCGGGTGCAAACATAAATTTTTTCTCTTTGTACATTCTCCACACGAAGAGTTTTATGTAGTCATTGATTAAAAGCCATGTTAGGGCATATCCCCAGATAAAAAGCGCCCATCCCCAACCAACCGGGGTTAGTAGGCCGAATCCATAAACTCCGATTAGCGTTCCGATTACTCTTGTGGAGTAAGTTGAAGCCCAAAGAATTGGTGAAGGCCAGGGCTTTTTCCAGAGATGGTCCATAATTCTTGCGTTATAGAGAGTTCCGTGGCCTTTAACTGCAAGTTTTAAAAATATTATGGTCTGAATTACTTCCATAGGTAACTTCCAATACTTTAAAAGCAGGAATAGAAGAATAAAAGAGGAAACAACTCCGGCTACTCCGAGGTAGAATGACATTACGTTTATCTCATACATATCCCATCTAACCGGCTTTTTAGATGTTTTTACTCTATCGTAGGCTATAGCTAAAATCGGTATGTCGTTTAGAAGTGCCAAGATAATAATCATAATGGCAGTAACAGGATATATCTGGAAGAAAATGATTGAAAGTCCCATAAAGCCTATAACTCTGATTGTTTCCGCAATTCTGTAGATGGTGTAGGCCTGCATTCTTCCAAATATCTGCCTTGCAACCCGGAAACCGTCAACTATTACTTTAAGTCCCGGTTTTAGGAGAACTAAGTCTGCGGCGGCTCTCGCAGCGTCTGTTGCATTGTGAACGGCAATTCCGCAGTCTGCCTTCCTTAGTGCGGGAGCGTCGTTTACGCCGTCTCCTGTCATTCCGACTATGTGGCCGGCTTTTTGGAGTTTATCAACTATGAAATACTTATCCTCCGGAAATACTTCTGCAAAACCGTTTGCCTCTTCAATCAGTTTTATTATTTCGGATTCGTGCCTCCTTACTGCTCCTTTTGGAAAGGGAATGTTCTTTAGTTCTTTTTTAACAAGCTCTACAACCCTTTTGGCTTTTTCTTCTGCTTCCTCTTCGCTCTTTCCTTCAACTTCTATAATTGCTTTTGCGATTACTTGAGCAAGAATTAGGTACTCCTTGAAGCTTTCCTCTTCCCCTCTTAGCTCTCTTGCACTTAGGATTTTTTCACCTATTCCCAGGAGTTTAGCTATGTACTTTGCTATCGCTACGTTATCTCCGGTTACCATTTTGACTTCTACGCCGAGCTCCTTGGCCTTTTCTACTGCTTCTTTTGAGTCTTCCCTTGGAGGGTCAAAGAGGGGTATTAAACCAACTACGTGAAATCTTTTCTCCTCCGGCCTTTTAAAGGCAACTGCTATTGTTCTAAAGCCGTTTTCTGCAAACTCCTCAACTTTATTAAAGTATTTCTCTTTTTCTTCTTTACTCAAATCTGAGAGCTCTGCTATTACTTGGGGAGCTCCCTTAGTTATTATTATCCTCTCTCCATCACACTCAACTTCTGCTTCGGTCCTCTTCCTTACAGGGTCAAACGGAACAAATGAGAGCTGTCTGCACTCTTTTAACCTGCTGTATAGTCCTTTTTCCCTTAGCCACTCAAATATCGGTATCTCAATAGGGTCCCTGTTTTCCTCTTTAGATGCAAGTGCTGCGTAGAGCATTAAGGTTTCCAGTTTGTAGCTTCCTAAAGTGAATGGTTGAGATACTGTCATCTTATTTTTCGTTAAAGTTCCCGTTTTATCGCTGCAGAGGACGTCAACTCCGGCAAGCTCCTCAATTGCCGCTAACCTACTTACGATTACCTGTTTTTTTGCTAATTTAAGAGCTCCTACTGCCATTGTTACGGTAAGGACAGCCGGAAGGGCCACGGGGATTGATGCTACTGTTAGAACGAGGGAAAACCGAAGGAGCTCTACTTTGTTTGCTCCCCTCATCAGTTCAATTATTACCATTACTGCCACAACTATTAGGGCGATTATTATCAGGAAGTTGCCGACTTTTATTACCATTTCTTGAAAGTGGGACCTTTGCTCTCTTTCTGCCTTTGCTACAAGTTGAACTGTTCTTCCGAAGTAGGTATTAAGCCCCGTTGCAACTACAACGGCTATGGTTTCTCCCTTCTTTACTATTGAATTGGCATAGGCTGTGTCCCCTTTCTTCTTAGCTACCGGCAGAGACTCTCCGGTTAAAGCAGATTGGTCAAGGAGAATAAAACCTTCTCCGACCAGCTTTACGTCTGCAGGAACGATATCCCCAATTTTTAACTTAATTACGTCTCCGGGAACTAAGTATTTAACGTCTATTTCAATCCACTTTCCGTTTCTAAGGACAATAGTCTTTCTTGCTAACTTTTGTTTAAGAACTTTTAAGGCAGATATTGCTTTGTGTTCCTGCCAAAAGTCAACTATTGCATTAACAAACAAGAGGACAACTATTATTACAAAATCCTCCCACTTTTTTACTAAGGCGGATAGAACTGCTGCGATTTCAATCATCCAGGGAATTGGTCCCCAGAATCTTCTAAATATTCTGTACCAGAGCGGTTCTTCCTTTTCGGGAATTTCATTAAATCCGTATTTCCTAAGTCTTTCCTCTACTTCTTCTTCTGTTAACCCGGTTTCTAAGTTGGTATCAAGTTCTTTTACAACCTCTTCAATGGATTTGTTCTTATACTCGTCAATTATCGTCATCTTTCTTTCCTCTACTCTTAAACCAGTCGTAAGTTATATAGCTTCCAGCTAAGAACGCCCCGATGATGTAGATAAAGCCCAAGTAATAAAAGAACTTAAAAATTGGGTCATTAGGAGTTTCCATCTTACTCCTCCTTACTTTCATTTTAACTCAAAATAAAAAAGGGCGCCCGAAGGCGCCCCGATTAGTTGCTTAGGAGAGTCAGCTCTTAGAACTCGGGCATTCCGGCACCGGGAGTTTTCTCCTCCTTCTCGGGAATCTCGGTTACAGTAGCTTCAGTTGTGAGAAGGAGGCCTGCTGCAGATGCAGCGTTTTGAAGTGCAATCCTCTCTACCTTGGCAGGGTCAATTACTCCAGCCTCAACGAGGTTTTCAAACTCACCCTTCCTTGCATTGAAGCCCCACTCAACGCCCTTCTCTTTGATGAGCTCCTTAACCTTCTCAACTACAACCTGTCCGGCATATCCAGCGTTGTCGGCAATCTGCCTTAAGGGAGCTTCAACGGCCTTCTTGACAATCTCAACTCCGTGCCTCTTATCAACTTCGCCTTTCTCGTCAAGCTCTTTTGCAAGCTCGTCAAGCTTCATTGCAGCCGCAAGGAGTGCAGTTCCGCCTCCGGGAACGATACCTTCCTCAACTGCAGCCCTTGTAGCGTGGAGGGCGTCCTCAACCCTTGCCTTCTTCTCCTTGAGCTCGGCCTCGGTAGCTGCACCTACCTTGATAATTGCTACGCCGCCTGCGAGTTTAGCAAGCCTCTCCTGGAGCTTCTCTTTATCGTACTCAGAGGTGGCCTTTTCAAGCTCAGCCTTAATCTGCTTAATTCTTGCCTCAATCTCTTCTGGCTTACCTTTACCGCCGATGATTGTTGTGTGCTCCTTGTCAACGACGACCTTGTCGGCCTGGCCGAGCATGTCAAGTGTAACGTTCTCAAGCTTGATGCCGAGGTCCTCAAGGATTGCCGTTCCGCCTGTAAGGATGGCAATGTCTTGGAGCATAGCCTTCCTTCTTTCGCCGAAGCCGGGAGCCTTAACTGCACAAACCTGGAGAGTACCCCTGAGCTTGTTTACTACGAGGGTTGCAAGAGCTTCGCCCTCAACGTCTTCGGCAATGATGAGGAGAGGCCTTCCTTCCCTTGCTACCTGCTCAAGGACGGGCAGGAGCTCCCTGATGTTGTTGATTTTCTTACCGTAAATCAGGATGTAGGGGTTCTCAAGAACGCACTCCATCTTCTCGGGGTCGGTTACGAAGTAAGGAGAGAGGTAACCCCTGTCAAACTGCATACCTTCAACCACTTCAAGGGTGGTCTCAAGGCCCTTAGCCTCTTCAACGGTGATAACACCCTCTTTTCCTACTTTGTCCATAGCTTCGGCGATGAGCTCGCCGATTTCCCTGTCGTAGTTTGCAGAAATTGTAGCTACCTGAGCAATCTGCTCCTTAGTCTCTACGGGCTTGGCAATCTTCTTGATTTCGTCAACGATTACCTTAACGGCCTCGTCAATTCCCCTCTTAACCTCAATTGCATTGTCTCCTGCGGTAATGAACTTGAGGCCGTCTCCGTAGATTGCCTGAGCAAGAACAGTAGCGGTGGTTGTTCCGTCACCTGCCTTGTCAGCAGTCTTCTGAGCAACCTCCTTAACGAGCTGAGCTCCGAGGTTCTCCACGGGGTCGGTAAGCTCAATCTCCTTGGCAACGGTAACGCCGTCCTTGGTAACTACCGGAGAGCCAAACTTCCTCTCAAGAACAACGTTCCTTCCACCGGGACCCATTGTAGCCTTAACGGCGTTTGCAAGTTTATCCACACCTGCTTTTATCTTCTGCCTTGCCTCGTTGCCGAATACAATCTCTTTTCCAGCCATCCCTCACCTCCTTAATTAGTTTTTTGATTACTCCTCAACGATGGCGAGGATGTCTTCTTCCCTGATTACAAGGAGCTCCTCGCCGTCAATCTTAACCTCGTTTCCTGCGTACTTGCTGAAGAGAACTTTATCCCCTTCCTTAACCTTAAGGGGCCTGATTTCTCCGTTCTCAAGAAGTCTTCCTTCACCTACTGCGATAACCTCTCCGATTTGGGACTCCTCCTTTGCAGTATCGGGAAGGATAATTCCTCCTGCCGTCTTCTGCTCCATCTCTACTTTCTTAACCACTACCCTATCGTAGAGCGGCTTTAACTTCATCCCTCACCCTCCTTATTCTGGTTTTTAGCACTCACTCAAGGTGAGTGCTAATTGCTGTCTATAAAGTTATGAAGTTAGGGGCCGATGTCAAGGGGTATTGACCCTCTAAAGGTGGGTTTTTAACTTTTCTCGGGGAGGTGAGATTTGAGGCTGAAGAAACATTTGGGTCAGCACTTTCTAAAGGATAAGAGCGTTATAAAGAGGATAGTTGGCGCCGGAGAGATAGGCCCCGAAGACAGGGTTGTTGAAATCGGGCCCGGAGGAGGAGCTCTAACCGAGGAGATTTTAAAGAGGAACCCTGCAGAGCTCTACCTTGTTGAGATTGACCCGGAGTGGGCGGAGTACCTGAAGAAAAGGTTCGGCGATAGGGTGAAAGTTTTTAACGCCGACGCCACTACTTTTGACTTCTCCTCTTTAGGAACGAGTCTAAAGTTCTTCGGCAACCTGCCTTACAACGTTTCAACGAGGATTATAAGGAACATTCTTGACCACAGGAAAGCAATGAAGAAGGGGATTTTCATGGTTCAGGACGAGGTTGCCGACAGGCTAACTGCAACCTCTGGCAAGGAGTACGGCTACCTTCCGGCCCTCCTTCAGAACTTTTTCAGGATAAAGAAGCTCTTTAGAGTTCCTCCGGGAGCTTTTACTCCTCCCCCCAAAGTAATGTCCGCTGTCTTTGAGATGGAGCCCACCGGTTTTGATATGGAGGAGAGGGAGCTCCTTTCCTTTGAGGAGTTTTTAAAGAAGGCTTTCTCAATGAGGAGAAAGAAGCTGAAAAAGAACCTAAAGGTTAAGGAGCTCCCGCCCCCTTTTAGTAGTATAGAGGAAAAGAGAGCTGAAGAGATACCCCCGCACCTCTTTTTGGAGCTCTTTAAGGCCCTTTACTGAGCCAGTGCTACCATTCCGAAACCTTGGCTGTTTTTATAGCCAAGCCCCAGCTTAAGGGCCGCCTCTATTGCCTCCCTTTCCCCCTCAATCTCAAAAATTCCTTTCCACGCCTCAACTATGAAACGGTTCCTGTACTGGATAACTGCCTTCTTAAATACGCTTCCTTCTGAGGGTTTTACCTTTACGAAGGAGAGTTCTCTATTGAAAAAGTGTTTTGCCTTTTCATTTATATTCTCTTCAATGAGTCTATAGAACTCCTCCGACGAAGGAGAGAAGTATTTGGTTTTTCCGTTTTCTTCCCTTATAAATACGGTGATCGGAGAGAGGGTTTTTACCGTTATAGGGGGCTCTTTTACTGCTTCTTCTAAGGGAGTTATTTCGGAAATCCTTACGGCATTTTTTCCCAAGTTTAGGATAGTTCCCTTAAGCCCTTTGTTAAGTTCCTCCTTTAAGGTAGAGACGTAGAAGTGGCAGCCGTTTTGGAAGATTATCTTTTTATTGTTGATTCTCTTCAGGCCGAAGAGGTTGGAGAAAGTAAAGGGAACTTCCTCTTTTATGAGGTTTGAAAAGATGAAACCTTTGAGAATGTGGTTGTAGTGGATTGGGAGGACAATCGGAGACTCAGATTCAAGTTTAACCTTAAACTTCATTTCTTCATCCCCTCCGTATTGTTGGTTTTAATTATCTCCATTATTTTAAGGAAAAATTTCTCTTTTTGTCTTAAAAAGCATTAATCTTTTGAATTCTTATGAAGGAGAGGCCTCTTTAGGCCTCTCCGAAGACTCTCTTGAAGATGTAGTCAACGTGTTTTGTGTGGTATGAGAGGTCAAAGATTTCCTCTATCTCCTCCTCTGTCAGAACCTTTCTAACCCTTTCGTCTTTCTTGAGGAGCTCCTTAAACTCTACTCCCTCGTTCCAGACCCTCATTGCGTTTTCCTGAACTATTGCGTAGGCCTCTTCCCTCGTTAGGCCGCCCTTTTCAATGAGGGTAAGAAGAACCCTCTGGGAGAAGATGAGCCCCTTTAAGAGGTTGAGGTTCTTGAGCATGTTCTCGGGGTAAACTACGAGGTTCTCCATCAGGTTTGCGAATTTCTGGAGCATGTAGTCAAGGGCTATGCAGGCGTCGGGGAAGACGGTTCTCTCGGTTGATGAGTGGGAGATGTCCCTCTCGTGCCAGAGGGGAATATTCTCCATTCCGACTATTGAGGCGCTCCTTACCACCCTTGCAAGGCCGCAGAGCCTCTCTGAGAGTATCGGGTTTCTCTTGTGGGGCATTGCGGAGCTCCCCTTCTGCCCCTTCCTGAAGGGCTCCTCAACCTCCCTTACCTCGGTCCTCTGAAGGTGTCTGATTTCGGTTGCAAACTTCTCAATTGATGAGGCGGTTAGGGCGAGGGCGTTTAGAAACTCTGCGTGTCTATCCCTCTGAACTACCTGGTTTGAGGCCTTTGCGTAATCTATTCCGAGCCTCTTGCAGGTCATCTCTTCAACTCTCGGGTCAATGTTTGCAAAAGTTCCAACTGCTCCCGAAATCTTCCCTACCGCCGCCCTCTTAACTGCAGCCTTTAACCTTTCGTAGTTCCTCCTCATCTCGTCGTACCAGATTGCCAGCTTCAGGCCGAAGGTTATGGGCTCGGCGTGGATTCCGTGGGTTCTTCCAATCATTACGGTATTTTTGTGCTCAAAGGCCCTCTTCTTTATGGCCTCCATTACTTTTTCAACGTCTTTAAGCAGGAGCTCCCCCGCCTGCTTAATCTGAAGGGCAAAGGCGGTATCAAGCATGTCTGACGAGGTCATTCCGAAGTGGAGGTACTTTGCTTCGTCCCCCACTATCTCCTTTATGTAGGTTAAAAAGGCTATAACATCGTGGTTCGTAATCTCTTCAATCTCTGCAATCCTCTTTGTGTCAAACTCTTTCTCCCCCTCAAGGTAGGGTTTCACTTTCTCCTTAATCTTCTCAACGGCCTCCTTGGGGATTTTCCCCAATTCCGCCCAGCTCTCGGCCGCCGTAACCTCAACCTTCAGCCAGTTCCTAAGTTTGTTCTGCTCGTCCCAAATTTTTCCCATCTCCGGCAGGGTGTAGCGGGCTATCATCTTACCTCCCTTTTAACCGTTTTTTAAAATCTCCTCTGCGGTTTCCTGAGCCGCCTTTGTGCAGTCGTTTACTCCTACGCCCGTGTAGGCGTTGTTGCAAAAGTAGAGATTTCCGAGCTCCCTTCCCCTCTTGAAAATCCTCTCAACCCTCTCTGCGTGGCCGAGGGTGTAGTGGGGTATTCCCCTTTCGTGTCTGAAGACCCTTATGTACTCTGGAGCTCTCCTTATCTTCATTATCTCTATGAGCTCCTTAACGGCTATCCTGACAAGCTCTTTAGGGCTTTTAAGGGCGAGCCCCGGCTGTCGGGCTCCTCCGATCATGACCCTGATTAGGGCTTTACCCTGTGGAGCTCTGTTTGGGAAAACCGAGCTATCCCAAAGTGCCCCTAAAATCTCTCTTCCTTCTTCCTTAGGAACTAAGAAGCCGAAGCCGTCAAGGTCGTGGCCGAGACCTTCTTTTGTAAAGCCGAGGGCGACAACCGATATGGGGGAGTACTCAATCCGGGATAGGAGGTCTGAGAGCTCCCGGTCAACCTCTTTTAAAATCTCCGAAGCGGCGTAGGAGGGGGTTGCCATAACGAGGGCATCAAACTCCTCTTCCCCCTTTTCGGTTCTGACGACCCACCTCTTCCCTCTTTTTTCAACCTGAGGGTTAACTCCCGTCTCTATTTCTCCCTTCAGGCTCTCCTCAAGGGCCTCAATCAGCTGGCTTACTCCCCTTTTGAAGGATGTGAGCTTTCCTCCCGGCCCTGCCGGCCCAGAGGCTTTTCCTCCTCTCTTCTTTGCCTCTTTCATTTTGGCTATTAGCCCCTTAATCAGACCTCCGTACTCCTTTTCAAGCCTGTAAATTGCCGGAAAGGCGGCCTTTAAACTCATTCTTTCGGGGTCGCCGGCAAAAATCCCCGCAACCATCGGGTCAAGGAGCCTGTTCAGGGCTTCCTCTCCCAGCCTCCTCCTTGCAAACTGGGCAAGGGTCTCGTCCTCCTCCCCTCTTTTGGGGGGAACGAAGAGCTCCCCTACCAGCCTTAACTTCCCCTTGGGGGAGAGGAGAGATGATAGGATAAAGGAAACGGGGTCTTCCGGGAGCCTTGCCAGTCTTCCTTTAGCGTATATGAACCTCTTTCTCGCTTTGTCGGAGCTGGGGTAGAGGGCTTCGGTTAAATTTAACGCCTTTACAAGGTTCAGGGTGTAGGGCTTACCGTCTAAGAAGCCGTTGGGCCCCGTTTCAACGGTGTAGCTCTCCTCGTAAACAGTTCTCATCTTTCCGCCGACCCTTTTCTCCCTCTCAAAAACCCTTACTTCCGCTCCGCCCCTTTTGAGGTAGAAGGCGGTTGAGAGGCCGGAAATTCCTCCGCCTATTACGGCAACCTTCATCTTCTCCCCCTTAACTTTTCAACCTCCTCTTTGAGAGCTCCTATAAGGAGGGGGTCTGTATGGTTGAGTTTAACTCTTTTAAAGTCAAGTCCCAGCTCTTTCGCAAGCTCTCCGTACTCCACGTCAAGCTCGTAGAGGGTCTCAATGTGCTCAGAGACAAAGCTGACGGGGAAGACTACAACCCTCTTAAAGCCTTCTTCTTTAATTCGCCTTAGCTCCTCCTCTGTGCTCGGCTCAAGCCACTCAATCGGCCCCACCTTGCTCTGGTAGGAAATCCGGTAGGGGTAGCCCTTAAACTCCTCCATTACGGCCTCTACCGTAGCCTTTACCTCCTCGGGGTACCTGTCTCCCTTTTCCTCTACTACGTACTTAGGAAGGCTGTGGGCGGAAAAGAGGATAACCGTCTCCTCCGGGTTTGAGCCTTTTAGCTCCTTCTTTATTCCCTTTTTAATCCAGTCAATGTATTTGGGATTTCTTGCCCAGCTCTTAACTTCCCCGAGTTCTACCCGATTTCCCAAGTGCTTCCTTCCGTCCCGCAGACACGCTTCCGCCGTTGCAATTGAGTACTGAGGGTAGAGGGTCAGATGGTAAACCCTCTTAAAGCCTTTTCTTAAAATCTCCCGGCTAACCTTCTCCATCAGGGGCTCGGAGTAGAGCATAGCAACGAAGACGGGCATTCCGAGGGCTTTTGATAGGAGTTCCCCCTGCTCCAGTGAGTACCTAACGAGAGGGCTTCCTCCTCCTATTGCCTCGTACTGGGGCTTTACTTTGGGAGCTCTGAAGGTAGCAATCAGGTAGGCAAGGGGCTTCTGGAGGAAGGAGGGAACTCCGAAGTTTATTAAGTCCCTGTCTGAAAAGAGCCGGTATAGGAAAGGTTTTATCTCCTCTAAGGTGGAGGGAGCTCCCATATAGCTTAAAAGAACGGCCTCTTTCAACCTACTCTCCTATTATTTTGATAATCGCCCTCTTGGGCCTCTGACCGTCAAACTCTGCGTAGAAAATCTCCTGCCAGGGGCCTAAGTCAAGCTTTCCGTCGGTAATCGGAAGGACTACCTGAAGGTGAACCAGGAGGTTTTTAAGGTGGGCGTCTCCGTTATCCTCTCCGGTTCTGTGGTGCTTGTAGTCGGGGCGGAAGGGTGCCAGTCTCTCAAGCCACTCCCAGATATCCTCGTGAAGTCCCTCCTCGTCGTCCTGAATAATTACCGCAGCGGTGAGGTGCATCGCAGAGACCAGACACAGCCCCTCTTTAACACCCGACTTTCTTACTGCCTCCTTTACCCTGTCGGTAATCCTTATGAGCTCTCTCCTCTTTTTGGTGTTGAAGAGGAGGTACTCGGTGTAGGCCTTCATCTTCTCTCCTTTTAAAGGCTTTTCGGGGAGTGAAATTATCTCACAATCGGCTAAATTGACTATAAAAAGGAAGGAGGTGGAGAATGTACGCGGTTGCAGTTATCGGAGGAGGAGTTTCGGGACTTTCCTGCGCCCTTACCCTTGCAGACGGGGCTAAGAGGTTTGACTTTGCCAAAGGTAAGAAGTTCTTAGTTGTTGACTCGGGCTCGTCGGACGCCCTCAAGGCCGTTCTGAACAACGTTCCCGGCGTAAAGAGGGGAACTACCGGCGAGGAGTACCTTTCCTTTTTAAGGGCTCAGGTTGAGGAGTTTGAGGATGTTAACCTTGTTGAGGGGGAGGTCTGTGAGGTTGTTAAAGAGGGGGAGAGGTTTAAAGTAATTCTCTCCGACGGAAGGGAGTTTGAAGCTGAGCTTGTCGTCTTTGCAACCGGTTTTCACTCTTTTCCCGTAAAGACGGAGCTCGTTGAGGTTGTCCCTCACCCTAAATCTCCCCGCCCCGGGAAAATCGCCCTTAAGCCGAAGGCCGAAGGGGTTTTTGTCTGCGGAAATGCCGCCGGTGAAATTACTATGGTCGCAACGGCCGCCGGGAGCGGAGTTTCGGTTGCCTGTGACATCCTCTCAAGGTGGGTCGGTAAGGTTGTCGTTCCCCACGATTCAATAGGCTAAAGAAGTTTTTTTATGAACTCCCTCCAGCTTCCGAAGGGGACCTCGGTAAACTCCCCTGCGAGTTTCGGGTTGAGGAGGTAAACCCACGCCTCAACCCACTCGTTCATCGGTATTAACCTTACCGGTCTCAGTTTTCTTATAAAGAAGCTCTCCTCGGGAAAGAGCTCGTTAAACTCCTCGTAGAAGTCAATTGCCTTCAGGGTCAGCTCGTCAACTCTGTAAACCTCCCCTATTACCTCTCCCTCCCCTTCAATTGCTCCGGGGAAGCCCTCCTCAAGGTGGACGAGCCTCGCCCCGTAGAGAATTCCGTGGGAGATAAACTGGGCGTCAATTAAGAAAGCGTGGGCCGAGAAGCCCGACATGAGGGTTCCGTAGACAAAGAGGAGATGGTTAAACGTCAAGGTTCCTCACCTCTTTTGCAAACTTCTGTATAAACTCCCTTCGGGGCTCAACCTTGTCTCCCATTAAGACTGTAAAGACCTCGTCCGCCCTTACCGCATCTTCAACGGTAACCTTTAAAAGAGTTCTGTTCTCGGGGTTCATAGTTGTTTCCCACAGTTGCTCCGGGTTCATCTCCCCGAGTCCTTTGTACCTCTGAATGTATATTCCCTCTTTGCCCGTGTCTATCAGGTAGAAGTAGAGCTCCTGGGCACTTTCAAACTCCTTAACCTCTCCCTTCTTCGTCTTGACCCTGTAGGGGGGAGCTCCCATCTTCTCCCTGAGCCTTTTCTTTATTCCCCTTCCCTGTTTAAAGAGGTCTGAAATGAGGAGGTCTTCGTCAACCACAACCTCTTTCTTCAGGTACTTCTCAAAGGGAATTCTTGCAACAATTCTGAAGGTGCAGTGCTCCTTATCCTCTACGAGCTCAAACTCGGTTCCCTTTAAACTCCCGGGGAGGTTCTCCTTTAACCTTTCAATCAGCTTCTCCGCCTTCTCCCTCTCGTAGAGCTCCTTGTAGTCTGCCCCGACCTGAAGGAGAAGGTTGATAAGCTCTCTGTCCCTCTTCCTTGAAAGGATTGAGACAATTTCCATAAGTTTCTTTAACTCCTTAACCGTCTCCCTTGCCTCCTCTAAGGGCAGGGGAGTGCCGTCTTTGGATAGGAGCTCCACGCTATCAAGGGCAAACTCTAAAACAACATTTTCAAGCTCTGAATCGCTCTTTATGTACATCTCTTTTTTACCTTTCTTAACCCTGTAAAGGGGAGGCTGGGCAATGTAGAGGTGCCCCCTCTCAACTATCTCGGGGAACTGCCTGAAGAAGAAGGTTAAGAGAAGCGTTCTGATGTGAGCACCGTCAACGTCGGCATCAGTCATTATGATAATTTTGTTGTACCTGAGCTTGTTTATGTCAAAGTTCTTCCCAACTCCCGTTCCGAGGGCCGTAATAATCGTCTTTATTTCGTCGTTTGAGAGGACTTTCTCAATTCTTGCCTTCTCAACGTTAATAATCTTTCCTTTAAGGGGAAGGATAGCTTGGAACCTTCTGTCCCTTCCCTGCTTTGCGCTTCCCCCGGCGCTGTCTCCCTCAACCAAAAAGAGCTCCGTCCTTTCGGGGTCCCTCTCGGAGCAGTCGGCAAGTTTACCGGGCAGTGAGAACTCCTCAAGGGCGCTCTTCCTCCTTGTCAGCTCCCTTGCCCTCTTTGCCGCCTCCCTTGCCCTTGCGGCGGTTATGACCTTCTCTGCAATCTTCCTTCCTATATCCGGTCTTTCGGTTAAGAAGTTCCAGAGCTTCTCGTAGACTATTGAGGCAACTACCGGCTTAACCTCGGAGTTTCCGAGCTTGGACTTCGTCTGACCCTCAAACTGGGGGTTCGGAACCTTAACCGATATAACGGCCACTAAACCTTCCCTGACGTCGTCTCCGGTAATTGAGAGCTTCGTGTTCTTTGGAATTAAGTTGTTCTCCTCAATGAACTTCGTAATTGCCCTTGTCAGGGCCGTCCTGAAGCCGGAGACGTGGGTTCCGCCTTCTCTGGTGTTAATGTTGTTTACGAAGCTGAAGACCTGCTCTGTGTAGGTTGAGTTGTACTGGAGGGCAACCTCAACCAGTATGTCGTCCTTTTCGCCGGTAATGTAAATGGGCTCTGGGAAGAGGGGGTCTTTCTTCTCGTTAATCTTCTTTACAAACTCAACTATTCCACCCTCGTAGTAGAAAACCTCCTTCCTTGGAGGCTCGGTCCTCTCGTCAATCAGGGTAATCCTTAAACCTTTGTTGAGGAATGCAAGCTCCCTTAACCTGTTTGCCAAGACATCCCAGCTGAACTCGGTGGTTTCAAAAATCTCCGGGTCTGGCTTGAAGGTGATAATCGTTCCCCTTCTCTTACTCTCACCTACGCAGGCAAACTGGGTTACGGGCTTACCCCTTTCGTAAACCTGCTTGTAAACTTTGCCTTCCCTGTGGATTTCAAGTTTCAGCCACTCTGAGAGGGCGTTAACTACCGAGACTCCAACTCCGTGAAGACCTCCGGAGTACTTGTAGGCCTTCTTCTCAAACTTCCCGCCGGCGTGAAGAATCGTTAAAACTATCTCTGCCGCAGGCTTTCCGTACTCCGGGTGTATGTCAACGGGAATTCCCCTTCCGTTGTCCGCAACCGTGATTGAGTTATCCGGGTGAATGATTACCTCAATCTCGGTACAGTATCCTGCTAAGGCCTCGTCAACGCTGTTGTCAACTACCTCAAAAACGAGGTGGTGGAGGCCGTAAACTCCGGTATCTCCGATATACATTCCCGGCCTTTTCCTGACGGCCTCTAAACCCTCAAGAACCTTTATCGCCGAAGCATCGTACTTTTCCTGACCGGCCATTGTCGGCTCCTTTTTGTTTTGATGGTAGAGTTAATTTTAAACTTTCCTCAGTTAATATGGTTTAATGGAAACGGAGCTCCCGCCCGCTTTTTCTATTAGCTTGCTTTTCTTTTTGCTATTAACTGCTCAATGATTTTTGAGGCTCTCTCCTGTGTCAGGATGTTGAAGTTGAGGTTTGAGATGTCGGTTCCGGTTTCCTCTGCCAGCTTTTTAATAAACTCAATCTGTTTTGTGGTCGCTTTAAGCTCCAGCCTCTTCTCCTTTTCCTCTTTCAGCAGGAGCTCCGCCAGCTCTCCCCTGTAAGCCTTCCTTCCGATTGAGAAGAGGGAGAGTGCCTTTTGAATTGCATCTGTTGTTGCGCCTTTGAGGGCATCTCCGGGAGTGTAGTTCTCGCTTCCCCCGAAGGCCTCTTTAAAGGACTCTGTATCCCCTACCCAGAGCCTGATTTTTACCCAGGCAAGGTAGCGGGTCTCTCCCTTTTTGCTCTCAACCTTGTTTATTGAATGCTCAACTATTTTGTAGCCCCAGCTGTTTGCCCCTATTACGCTGTTTAGGGCGTCAATTACTGACTGGGGCTTGTAGCCGTAAAGGTTTCTTTCCCTTCCGGGAACTTCCTGAACTGCTGAAGCTCCCTCTTTTTCTAAGATTTTGTCAACTTTTTCTACAATATCCTTCCAGTAGGTTTGAGCCATTTCAGACCTCTTAAATAGGGGTTTGGGTTTTTGCAGGCGGGAGCTCCGGCGGGCTCTCCTGAATAGAAAATTTCTATCACGAAATATAGGTGAAATTTATAGAATTTCAACGGCTTCGGAGGTTTTATGAACCTTAGAAGAAGGTTTCTCCTCTTCCTTACCGGCGTTGCTACCTCCCCCTTTATTGCGGCTCTCTTATACCCCGAGCCAAAGGCCGAGAAGGGGAGCTCCCCCATCGGTAAGAAAGTTGACCTTGACAAGGCCGTTTTTGTAGAGGGAAAGTACGGGAGAACTCTTTACACCGCCACTTCCTCCGACCCGAAAACCTTTAACCTTGTGGTTGCTCACGAGACCTCTTCAACCGAGGCTGTGGGGGAGCTCTTTGAGGGGCTGACCGAGATTGACGTTAAAACTTTAAAACCCGCCCCTGCCCTTGCCGAGAGCTGGGAGTTCAAAGACGGCGGGCTGAGGTGGATTTTCCACCTTCGCAAGGGGGTAAATTGGTTTGACGGCAGGGAGTTTACGGCCGACGACGTGGTTTTCACCTACAACAACATCTACTTTAACCCGAAAATTCCCAACTCAACGAAGGATACCTTCCTCATTGACGGGGAGCTCCCCAAAGTCAGGAAGATAGATAGGTATACCGTTGAGTTTCTCCTTCCTCAGCCCTTTGCTCCCCTTCTATACTCTCTGGGAGCTCCGATATTCCCCAAACACGTCGTTGAAAAGCCCGTAAAAGAGGGCAGGTTCATGGAGTTCTGGACCGTTTCAGCTCCCCCCGAAAAGCTAATCGGAACCGGCCCCTACAGGCTGGTTAAGTACGCCCCAGGCCAGTACCTTGTTTACGAGAGGAACAAGAACTACTGGAAAAAGGACGAGTGGGGAAACACACTTCCCTACGTTGACAGAAAAATCAAGTTTATCCTCCCCGACGCAAACACTCAGCTCTTAAAGTTTAAGGCCGGAGAGCTTGACTTTTACTCAATCAGGGGAGACGACTACCCCGAGCTCAAAAAGGGAGAAAGGAATGGAGACTACACAATCTACAACCTCGGCCCTTCTTTAACCGCCGACTTTATCTGCTTTAACCAGAACCCGAAGGCTCTGCCGAAGTGGAAGTGGGAGCTCTTTTCAAACAGGAAGTTCCGCTGGGCAATCTCCCGCGCCGTTGACCGTAAGGGAATAATCCTTACCGTCTATAACGGCCTGGGCTACCCGGTTTACGCCCCCGTTACTCCGGCCAACAAGCTCTACTGGAGCCCCGACTACCCTAAATTCCCCTACGACCTTAAAAAGGCTAAGGAGCTCTTGACAGAAATCGGTCTTAAAGACAGGAACGGCGACGGCTGGCTTGAGACTCCCGACGGCCACAGGGTTGAGATAAACCTTCTGACTAACTCCAATAATCCCGCCCGCGTTCAGATTGGAGCAATCCTAAAATACGATTTGAAAAAGTTAGGGATAAAGGTTAACTTCCAGCCCCTTGACTTTAACACTCTCGTAGAAAAGCTCCTCCACACCCACGACTTTGACGCCGTGATAATCGGTCTAACCGGCTCAGTTGACCCCAACGGCGGCAGGAACGTCTGGATGAGCAGCGGCCAGCTCCACATGTGGAACCCCGGCCAGAAAAAGCCCGCAACTAAATGGGAGGCCGAGATTGACAGGCTCTTTGAGGAGGCCGCAAGAACACTGGACTTTAAAAAGAGGGTGGAGCTCTATAAGAAGGCCTACTACATAATCGCCTACGAGCAACCTCTGATTTACGTTGCCGCTCCGCTGGTTTTAGAGGCTGCCAGAAATAGGCTTAAGAACTACTACCCGACTGTCTGGGGGACCTATAAACCCGAGAGGATTTTTATCGGTAATTCACAAGAAGCCAGAGGCCGTAAATAAGCCCCAAGGCCGATATTGAGAGTGGAATCTGCTTATACTTCCTCAAAAGGGGCGCTTTCTTTACCATTAACTCGGGATAGGCCAGTCTGATTAAACCGTTGAGTGTAAAGAGGATTCCGAGGGCCGTGAGCTCCTTAATCCCTGAACTGAAAATTACCGTCGGAACTCCGAGGAAGATAGAAAGCCAGGCAGATATTAAAACAAACTCCTTCCTCTCCATCATTTCAAGGACCATATCGCAGACCGACGGCCTTACGAGGTAAACACCGCAGATGAGGACGAGCCACCAGCCCCAGATTTTTGCCAGCTCCATCTCTCCTCTCAGTTAAGGAGGAACTTCTTGATTAAGTAGGTTGAAATCGCAACTTGAATCACTTTAACGGAGACCGAGATGGCTATTAACTTCCGCTTTGGGATTCTTTTAACTTTTTCTCTTATTTCCTTTATCATCTCTCTCATGGGCTCAATTTTACACGAAAAAGTTGATTTAGAATAGCTTTTAAACTTTGGCTGACGGGAGGAATTTTTGGAGCTTAGAGTTTACGGAAAGAACGCCGTTATTGAGGCCCTAAGGGCCGGCAAGTCTTTTGAGAAAGTTTACCTTCAGTACGGAAAGTTCTTTGAGCCCGAATTTCTCTCCCTTCTTGAGAAAAAGGGAGTAAAGTGGCAGTGGGCGAAGAAGGAGCAGCTTAAAAAACTTGCCGGAACTACGAAACATCAGGGAATAGTAGCCCTCCTTTCACCTATAGAGTACTCTTCACCGAAAGAGCTCTTTAGCGAGGTTATAGAGAGAAACTCCTTCTTTGTGGCCCTTGACGGAATTACCGAGCCTCAGAACCTGGGAACTGTTGCAAGAACCGTTGAGAGCTTTGGCGGTATCGGTCTTCTTCTACCGAAGAAGGGAGGAGCCCCCCTTAACGAGGTAGCCCTTAAAGCCTCCTCGGGAGCTCTTTTCCACCTTAAAGTCTCAAGGGTTGATTCCCTTCAAAAAGCCCTGAAAGACTTTAAAAGTATGGGAGGACGGCTCTACGCAGTTGAGACCGGAGGGAAGGATATCAGAGAGGTTGAGTTTAAAAAGCCCCTCTGCCTCGTAATGGGCTCTGAAGGGAGAGGAATAGGGAAAGAGCTCCTATCCCTCTCCGACGAGGTTACCACGATTCCGACGGTAGGGAAGACTCCCTCCCTCAACGTCTCGGTCTCCTGCGCAATAGCCGTTTGGGAGCTCTTCAGGCGCTAAACTACCTCTACTTCAACCGGCAGGCTTACCCATAGGCCGTGAAGGTTGCAGTAGCCAAAGCCCCTTAAAACGGCCTTACCTGTTTTTTCTACCCTTACCGTAAAGAGGGCTTTAGGAGCTCCCTGAACCGGCTTAAACCTTGCGCTTACCACTTCAAACCGGTCAATCCACAGGCTTACCGATTTTATTTTCCTAACCTGCTTTTGGTTGAACTTATTGATAATGAGAACTGTTTACAAGTTTGAGGACTGGCGAAAATTGAAGTATAATATTTTTACTTTGCTTAGACAGGCTTATAGAAATCTCAGGCACTTCTTCGTTATTCCGGTAATTCTGGGGGTTTTGGGAGGTCTTTCTGCCCTTCTTTTCAGGCGTTTAATTTCCTATTCAAACTTCCTGTTTAAACACTTCTTTGGTCTTCCCCACTACTACCCTTTTCTGATTCCGGCTATTTTTCTCATTACCTTCTTTATTTCAAGGAAACTTCTCGTCTCTCCCGAGAACGTTACGGTTGATGAGATTGCAAGGAAAATAGCCCTTGAAAGGGGAGGTTTTGACCCGAAAAAAGGGCTTTTGATACTTTCATTGACTTCATTTAACATAGGTTTCGGAGCTCCCGTCGGCCGAGAAGGTCCCATTGCCAAACTGGGCGGAGTCTTTGCCGAGCTCCTCAACAAGCTTTTTAAGGTTGACGGTCTCCACTTTCCCATTTACCTGACCTGCGGAGTCTCCTCTGCCCTTTCTGCAACCTTTAACGCTCCGGTCGCCGCAGTTCTCTTTGGGGCCGAGGTTGTTTTAGGGAAGGTTAACAGCTACGTTCTCATTCCCCTTATAGTCTCCTCAGCAACTGCCACGGTAATTGCCCGCTACTTCCTTGGAGACTTCAGAGCCTTTGTCGTTCCGCACTTGAGCTACTCTACGGCGGAGCTCCCCCTCTTCCCCCTGATTTCCCTCTTTGCCGCCCTTTCAGTCCTCTCAATCTCCCGCCTTTTAAAGCTCTTTGAGTTTCTCCGCTCCTCGTTAAGGGATTACTGGCACTTTGCCGTTCTCGTCTGCGGCCTCCTTGTGGGCTTTCTCCTTTGGCTCTTTCCTCAAACGGCGGGGGTCGGCTACGAGCAGATAACGCTCCTCTTCAAGGGTGCTTTTTCTCCAGAAAAGGCCGGTGAGATTGCCTTCGTTAAGGCCTTGGCCGTTGTTCTTACTTTCGGAAGCGGTATTTTCGGAGGGTTTATGGCCCCCTCAATCTTCATCGGTGCCTTCGGCGGCTACTCGGTGGGAGCTCTCTTAACCTCCGACCCGGGAGCCTTTGCCCTTGCCGGAGCTTCTGCCTTTTTGACCGGAATTTCGGGAGCTCCCCTTCGCTCCTCCCTCATAATAGTTGAACTTACCCACTCTTACCAGCTCATCGTTCCCGTTCTCTTTACAAGCGCCCTTACAAACTACTTTATGGGAGCCCTCTCCCAGACCAAGTTCTTTAAGAGAACCCTATTTCACAGGGGGCTTGACGTTGAGAAACTCCCGCCCCTTACCGAGCTCTCTGTTGAGAAGTTTATAACCTACGTTGAGCCTGTTAAAGAGGAGCTCCCCGTTTCCCTTCTGAAGAAGCGTTTCCTGAGAGAGAAGGAGAGATATCTTCCGGTTGTTGACGAAAAAAACCGTCTTGTGGGTATTGTTTCTCTCAGAGACCTTCGGCTTACGGCCATTTTCGGAGAAGAACTAAAGGTAAAGGACGTTATGACCAGTGAGCCCTTCTTCATCTACCTTGATTCGCCTCTTACTGAGCTAATCAAAGCCATTGCCCTCCTTGAGCGGGGGAAACTGCCCGTAGTTAAGGAGGACCGCACCTACGTCGGAATGTTCAGCTGTGATGATTTCCTGAAAACTCTTACCTTAAAGCTCTGAGGTGTAGTAGAATTTTCTCTACCACTTCCGGGGGTGTGAGATGCTCTTTAAGAAGCCTCAAGTAGCTTTTTACCCTTTTATGGTCTTGAGAGACGACTATAAGTGCGTGAGGTGTAAGTCCTGCGTCGACCAGTGCTCCTTTGACGCCACCTATTTTGACGAAGACCTCAACATGATAGTGAACAGGAACGAAAACTGCGTAAACTGTAAAAGGTGTGAGGCCTTCTGTCCAACCGATGCAATTAAAGTGGTCAAAAACCCCTCAACCTTCCACCCCGACGCCAACTGGACTGCTGAAGCAATCAGGGACATTCACGTTCAGATGCTAACTGGAGCCATCATCCTTACTTCAACCGGAAACGACAAGCCCATCAGGAACTACTTTGACCACCTCCTCCTTGACGCCTGTCAGGTTACAAACCCTCCCATTGACCCGTTAAGGGAGCCTATGGAGCTCAAAACATTTATAGGCCGTAAAACCGACCAGCTTCAGTTTGACTCCGACGGCGTTTCAATTAAAACCACAATAGGCAAACAGCTTGAGCTTGAGATACCTGTTCTTTTCTCTGCAATGAGCTACGGCTCAATCAACCTCAACCTTCAGAAGGCTATGGCGATTGCCTCAAGAGAGTTCGGAACCTACTGGAACACCGGTGAAGGAGGCCTTCACAAATCCCTAAGGGAGTTTAAGGACTGCACAATCGTTCAGGTTGCTTCAGGCCGCTTCGGAGTTGACCTTGACTACCTTGAGACTTCCGCTGCCATAGAAATCAAAATAGGACAGGGTGCAAAGCCGGGTATAGGCGGACACCTCCCCGGAGAGAAGGTAAACGAAGGGATTGCCCAGACCCGTATGATACCGGTAGGCTCCGACGCAATCTCTCCCGCTCCTCACCACGACATCTACTCAATTGAGGACCTCCGCCAGCTGATTTACGCCCTTAAAGAGGCAACAAACTATAAAAAACCTGTATTTGTAAAGATTGCCGCAGTCCACAACGTTGCCGCAATTGCCTGCGGTATAGCCCACGCCGGTGCCGACGCAGTCGTTATAGACGGAGTGAGGGGTGGAACGGGAGCTACCCCCAAGTCTTTAAGAGACCACGTCGGGATTCCGATAGAGCTTGCAATTGCCGCTGTTGACGACCGCTTAAGGAAAGAGGGACTCAGGAACGAGGTCTCCCTCATTGCCGCTGGAGGCTTCAGGAGTGCCGTTGACGTCTTAAAGGCTATAGCCCTCGGCGCTGATGCAGTTTACATCGGAACCGTTGCAAAGATTGCCGCAGGCTGTACCCAGTGCCAGCAGTGCCACACCGGTAGGTGTGCTTGGGGAATTACGACAAACGACCCTAAACTTGCAAAAAGGCTAAATCCCGAGATAGTAGCGGAGAACCTTTACAACCTCCTCAGAGCTTGGGCTCACGACATTAAGGAGCTCTTAGGAGCCATGGGAATAAACGCCATTGAGTCAATTAGGGGCAACAGGCTCAGGCTCAGGAGCTGGGGCTTAACCGAGCAGGAGAATAAAATCCTCGGCGTTCTGCCGGCAGGAATGTAGGGGTTGGTGAGATGGGAAAGAAGAGGAAGTTAATGAAGGTTTACCCGATAGAGGAGAACTGCGTCTCCTGTCGCTACTGTGAAGTGGCGTGTACGATGGTTCACAGCAAAAGTAAAGACCCCGTTAAGGCCTACAAACTTGAGAACCTCCTTCCCCGCGCAACGGTTGAGGTTAAGGGTGCCGTTTCCCTCTCTCTTATGTGCCGCCACTGTAAGCACCCCTTTTGTTTTGACTCGTGCATATCCGGAGCAATTCAGGTTGACGAAAATGGGCAGGTTCACCTTGATGAAGAGAAGTGCGTAGGCTGTTGGAACTGCGTTCTGGTGTGCCCCTTCGGGGCTGCACACCCTTACGTAAGTGAGGAGAAGAGGCACTCCTTTAAGTGCGACCTCTGCGGAGACAGGGGCTTCCCCGCCTGCGTTGAGGCGTGCCCCAACAGAGCTCTCGTTTATGATTATGAACGCTGATTTTGAGGAGTTCATGCGGATAAGGGAGATTGAAGATAGCCTTAAAGGTTCCCTCTTGGACAGATTGGCTGAGGTAGATAGTGAGCTGAAGAAACTTTTTGACAAGTACGGAGTTTCTTCGTACCCGAAACTCATTTTCGTTTTTGATGGAGTTCCTGAGGAAGATGGTCTTGACGATTACTTTGTCGCTCAAAACCTTGAATACCTGAGGCGAAAACTCGTTCGTCTTCTGGAAGTTCTGGAGAAAGGTGTTGAGGATTCTGTAGTAGAACATCCTTTTGAAGTTGAGGGAGATTTTCTGAAAGACTTTGATAGTTTTCTTTCTTTTATTCGTAAGAAGATTACAGAAGATAGGGCGAGGGGTGATTTATGAAGTACGTCATAGTCGGAAACAGCGCTGCGGCGGTAGGTTGTATAACCGGAATAAGGAAGGTTGATAAGGAATCTCCGATAACGGTGATTTCCTATGAGAGCTCCTGCTACTCAAAACCGATGATTGCTGACGTTCTTATTGACATTCCCCAGGAGAAGTTAATCTACCGGGATGAGAAGTTCTTTGAGGAGAATAAAGTTGAGCTGATTTTGGGCCACAGGGCAGTAAAAGTAAACACCGACTCAAAAGTGGTCGTCCTTGACTCAAACGAACTCGTTCCCTACGACAAGCTCCTTATATCAACCGGTGCAAAGCCCTTTATTCCCCCCATACCCGGTGCAGACAGGAAAGGAGTTTTCACCTTCACCGAGCTCTCCTCCGCCCTTGCCTTTAAAGACTACATAAAAAAGAATGGGGTTGAGGAGGTTGTAGTAGTAGGCTCGGGATTTATAGGCCTTGAGGTTGCCTACTTCCTGGCCAAAATAGGGGTGAAGGTTACGGTTGTGGAGCTCCTTGAAAGAGCCCTTGCGAAAGCCCTTGATGAGAGGAGCTCCCAGATAGTTGAAACCCTAATGAAAGAAGAGGGGGTTGAGTTTATATTCAAAGACAGCGTTGCCGAGATTCTCGGCGACGAGAAAGTTTCAAGCGTCAAGCTCGGCAGCGGCAAAGTTTTAAAGGCAGGTGCCGTCGTTATTGCCGTCGGCGTCCGCCCCAACACCGAACTTGCCCAGACTGCCGGAGTCAAAGTAAACGCTGGTATAGAGACCGACGGCCACATGGAGACCTCCGTTAAGGACATCTACGCCGCCGGTGACTGTATAGAGTGTCTTGACATAACAGACGGAAAGGTAAAGCCCCTTCCCCTCTTTCCTCTTGCCTTTGAGCAGGGTTTTGTCGCCGGCTTAAACATGGCCGGCAAGGAGATGGAGTACCTGGGCGGTTTACCCTTAAACTCCCTCAAGTTCCTTCCTGTTCCGGTTCTGAATGCCGGAATTGTCACCCCTCCCGACTCCTCTTATGAAGTTTTCGTAAACGACAGGTTTGAGGAGAAGGGCTTTTACAGGAAGGCAATACTCAAGGACGGAAAGCTCGTAGGCTTCGTTGCCGTCGGCCAGATAGACAGGGTCGGAATCCTTACGAACTTGATTAGACAGAAGATAGACGTCAGCCCCGTAAAGGAGAGGCTGGTAGAGCTTGACTTTGGTCTTGTTGACCTTCCCCAGTGGTGGCGGGAGGAGAAGTTAAAGCAGGATAAAACCGCCTACAAAGACTGGAGGGCTGTGTAATGGCTTGCTACTACTCTGAGATGTCCGGCTGTGGCCTTGCCGGGATAGTCAACAGGAACGGAGAGCCGATTTCCGGTAAGTTTATATACGACTCAATTACCGCCATGAAGGAAAGGGGAAACGGAATGGGGGCGGGCTACGCCGCCTACGGAATCTACCCGGAGATGAAGGACTACTATGCCTTTCACGTTATGCTTGACGAGATAGACTACGAGTCCGAAGTAAATGCAGTCCTCTCCCGCTCCTTCAGGATTGTAAAGAGCGAGATGATACCGACAAAGAGCGTTCCCTCCCTCTACAAGAAGACCAAGCCCCCGATTTTCTACCGCTACTTCGTTGAGCCCAAGGAAGATGCAAAGCTCCCGATGGAGACAGAGGAGGACCTTGTTGTAAGGGTTGTAATGACTATAAACGAGAAGGTTAAGGGCGCTTACGTTATCTCAAGCGGTAAGAACATGGGAGCTTTTAAAGGGGTGGGGCACCCTGACGAAATCGGCGACTTCTTTGAAATAAAAGAGTATAAGGGCTACATCTGGCTTGCCCACACCCGATTCCCCACGAATACTCCCGGCTGGTGGGGGGGAGCTCACCCCTTCACTCTCCTTGACTGGGCAATTGTCCACAACGGGGAAATAACCTCCTACGGAACGAACAAACGCTACGTAGAGATGTACGGCTACAAGTGTACCCTCCTTACCGATACGGAGGTTGCTGCCTACCTCTTTGACCTCCTATTCAGGAAACACCGCCTGCCTATAAGGGCAGTCTTTATGGCAATGGCTTCCCCCTTCTGGAAGGACATTGAGCACTATAAAGAGCTCGGAATGGACAAGGTCTACAAGATGGCAAAGATGATTAGGACAGTTTACGCCTCGGCGATGCTCAACGGCCCCTTCGCAATGCTCTTTGCGTTTAAAGACGGGGTAATCGGGTTTAACGACAGGATTAAGCTCCGCCCCTTCGTTGCTGCAGAGAAGGGAGATACCGTTTACATGGCAAGTGAGGAGTCTGCAATCAGGGTAATTTGCCCCAAGCCCGATAGGGTCTGGATGCCCAAGGCCGGAGAGCCGGTTACAGCTCTCCTCAACCACTGTAAAGAGGAAGACGTTTGCTATCCTGCTTAAAGGGGTAAAAAATGGAAGTGAGGCAGATAGACGAAAAGGTTTACGAGATAGTCTGCGGAACTACCCACTACAGGGAAGTTAACGCCAAGGTTAAGGAGCTTGTCTCTAAAGGTGCCGAAAAAGTAATTCTTAAAGAGGTTTACGGTCAGCGCTACATCGGAACGGGAATAAGGGGAAATGTAAAGATTGAGATTTATGGAACTGCCGGAAACGACCTCGGAATTTTTCTCTACGGCCCCGAAATTGAGGTTTTCGGCAACGCTCAGGACGGCGTCGGCAATACTATGAGGGAAGGGAAGATAGTTGTCAGGGGCCACGCAGGGGACGTCTGCGGCTACGGAATGAGGGGAGGAAAGGTTTACGTAGAGGGAGACGTCGGCTACCGGGTCGGAATTCACATGAAGGGGTACAAAAACCTCGTTCCTACTTTTATAGTCGGCGGTAAGGCCGGAAACTTTTTCGGTGAGTACATGGCCGGGGGGATTCTGATTCTCTTAGGGCTTAACAAAAAGCCTGGAGAGGATATAGTGGGAGACTACTGTGCTACCGGAATGCACGGCGGAGTGATGTTCGTAAGGGGAGAGGTTCCGAAGAGATATTTAGGTAAAGAGGTTAAAGTATTTGAGCCCACCTTAGAGGACATGAAGCTCCTGACAAATGAGCTTAAGGGCTTTTCTGAGGTCTTCAACATTCCCGTTGAGGAGATTTTAAGCGAGCCCTTTACGAAAATCGTTCCCGTCAGTGCAAGACCCTACGGCCGTATGTACGCCCACCGCTGGGGAATCGCTGCAGGTTTGATTAAGTAACCTCTTTTACTCTTTCGGAAATTTGCTTTAGTTTAAAAATGTGGTTAAATTTGCCGTAGCAAAGGTTTGAGCCAGGAGGAAGGAGTTTTGTACAGCTACCCCGACGAGAAGGGAAAGTACGGAATTTTCGGGGGCAAGTACGTTCCCGAAACCCTTATGGCGGCCCTTTCTGAGCTTGAAGAGAAGTACCTTGAGATAAAAGAGGATGAAGGGTTTCAGAGGGAGTTTAGGGAGCTCCTCAAAACCTACGTAGGCCGCCCTACTCCCCTGCAGTTTGCCGAGGGCTTCTCCCGCTACTTAGGAAACGACATTAAGGTCTACCTGAAGAGGGAAGACCTCAACCACACCGGAGCTCACAAAATCAACAACGCCCTCGGTCAGGCACTTTTGGCAAAGAGGATGGGTAAAAGGAGGATTATTGCCGAAACGGGTGCCGGCCAGCACGGTGTTGCTACCGCAACCGCCTGTGCTTTTTTGGGCCTTGAGTGTATAGTCTATATGGGTGAAGAGGACGTTCAGAGACAGGCTTTAAACGTCTTCAGGATGGAGCTCCTTGGAGCAAAGGTTGAAGTAGTTAAGAGCGGGAGCCGAACCCTTAAAGATGCGGTAAATGAAGCAATAAGGGACTGGGTAACAAACGTCAGAACCACCCACTACATAATCGGCTCTGTTGTGGGTCCTCACCCCTACCCGATGATTGTTCGGGACTTTCAGTCCGTAATCGGCCGTGAGGCAAAGGAGCAGATTTTGGAGGCCGAGGGGAGGCTTCCCGACGTTATAGTCGCCTGCGTCGGAGGCGGAAGCAACGCTATGGGCATCTTCTACCCCTTTATTGAAGACGAGGAGGTGGAGCTCATCGGCGTTGAGGCCGCAGGCTACGGTATAGAGACCGGTAAACATGCAGCAACCCTCTGTGCAGGTAGCGTCGGGGTCTTCCACGGTGCAAAGTCCTACCTCCTCCAAAACGAGGACGGTCAAGTTACTCCCACCCACTCTGTCTCTGCAGGCCTTGACTACCCCGGAGTCGGCCCCGAGCACTCCCTTTTAAAGGAAATCGGCCGCGCCGAGTACAATGCCGTTACAGACGAGGAGGCCATAAAGGCCTTTCAAATCCTCTCAAGGACTGAGGGAATCATTCCCGCCCTTGAGAGCTCCCACGCGGTAGCCTGGGTTATGAAGAACAAAGATAGGTTAAAGGGCAAGACGGTTATCCTGAACCTTTCCGGCAGGGGCGATAAGGACGTAAGCCAGATTAGAGACATCCTTGAGGAGAACAGGGAACTGCGTCTATGGTAGATGAGACAACCGGACTGCCTTCAAGAAAGGCCTTCTTCTCTCAGCTTAAAGCTATAAAGCCGGGTACTAAAGTAATCTTAGCCATATTTGACATAGACGACTTCCGATTTGTCAACTTTACCCACGGCTATCAGATAGGGGATACGGTAATAAAGGCAACCGGCAATCACCTGAAAAAGGTCTTTTCCAAGTACTTTACCAACTTTTTTATCGGCAGGACCGGCGCTAACCAGTTCTCCGTCATCCTCTACGATGATGTTCCCATATTAAGGATGGAGGAGGTTTTCAACAAACACATTCACTTGATTGAGTTCAGGCTGAAGAACGAATTTATAAGGGTTACGATAAGCGGAGGGGTAAGCAGCGGCGACGAGAAGCACGTTGAAATCTACTCTCAGGCCGAAGATGCCCTTTACACTGCCAAAAGGCAGGGGAAAAATACCATTGTCTTCTACCAGAGCTTCAGCCTGTACGATACTACACGCTTCAGAGAGGTAAGGCAGAAGTTAATTGAAGCCATAAGGAGTAAGAGCGTCCATCCTTACTTCCAGCCCATAGTCTCCTTAAGAACGGGTGAGATTTACGGGTATGAGGTTCTCTCCCGGATTTTCTATAAAGATGAAATCCTTAAAGGCGATTACGTCTTCTCGGTTGCAGATTCCCTTGCCCTGACCCCCGAAATTGATAAGCTCCTCTTCCTCAATACCATAAAGTACTTCGGCCCTTACAAGCTCTTTTTTAACCTATCTATGAAGTACTTTTTCAGGGAGCTCACCACGATTTTCCACATAGCCAAACATTACTCCCTTGACCTTTCAAACGTAATTTTTGAGATTACCGAATCTCAGAAGTTGATGCAGGAGGGGGCCGCAATAAGCATCTTCAGGCTCTTTAAGGAGTTTAGTGCCGGTATTGCAATTGACGACTTCGGAGCCGGCTACTCAAACTTTATGTACCTTAAGAAGTTCCCTGCCGACGTTATAAAGATAGACGGAGCTTTTGTCAGGGATGCCGTTGAGGACTTGAAAGACTTGACGATTGTTAAGTCAATAGTTGAAGTTGCCAGGGTCTTTAAAATCAGGACTTTGGCCGAGTTTATAGAAGACGAGGAGACCTATAGGCTTATGAAGGGAGTGGGGGTTTCCCTCGGACAGGGCTACTTTATAGGGAAACCCGAGCCGGAGCCCCGCGAGGTTAAAATAGAAATTTAAGTGTTAAAATTGATTTATGGAGAGTAGGGAGGATTGGCTATTCCCCGTTCTGTCTTTTTCTCTCTTTGACCTTTGGCTACTGGTCTTCCCCTTTGAGGGTTTTCTCCTCCCTCCCGATTTGAGAACATCCCTCACTGCAGTCTTTATAGTTTTTCACGCTTTCGGCTACTTTTTTATCTTTTCCTCGCTTCCCGGCGGGCATTTTGATTCTATTAGCAGGTTTTTCACCTCGGTTTCGGCATTTATTACTACCCTTTTCCCCTTTATCACCCATTTTTCTCTTCGCCTTTTCCTCTTCGCCCTTTTAGGATTTTCCTCATCTTTTATCCTGAGCAGAATTGCCCTCGCCCTTGCAAGGAGTTCCTCTCCCCTCCTCCTCTCGGCAGTTTCCCTCTCTATAGCAAACCTTTTAGTTCTCCTCTTATTCCACCTTTTTACGGTTGAAAGTTCCTCATTTATTCTCCCCCTCTTGGGGCTCTCTCTTGCCTCGGCCCTCCTGATTCCCGGGGGCGGGTACGGTAAGGGCGTGTTAAGCAGGGAGCTCCTTTTAAGAGTCCCCCTCGTTTTTCTCCTCTACTTCTTCATTGCCACCTCTTACATACAGCTTTCAAAGTACTACTCTTGGTTCTCCGCAGGCGGTTTTGATGCCCTCTTGTACGTCCTCGGAGTTATCCTGGCCTTTCTCCTCTACAGAAAGTGGCAGGAGGGGGCTCTCATTACTGCTATTTTGAGCCTCATCGCTCTTATCGGATTCCTCTTTACCCTCTTTAAGGGCTCGGTAGCTCCCTTCCTCCTTGCCCTTGTTCAGCTTGTTGCGGGCTTTAACGATATCTACGCGCTCTCCCTTGCCTTTAGGAGCATTAACGTCTTGAGGAGTTTTTCCCTATTTATGGGAGTTTCCCTTCTGGGAGCTTTTGCCGGTCTTCCCATGGTCTTCTCCGACTGGTGGGTTAAGGGAGCTTCAAAGATTCTTTTCTTCATAATGGCCTTAATTTTTGTAGCCCTTTACTTTTCCGGTATCCTTGATGGCAGGAAAGAGGAGAAGAAAGGAATTGAGGAGCTTTTAAGGAGGAAGGGAGTTTTTAAGGAGAGTTTTTCAAAGAGGGAGTGGGAAGTTTTAACGGGGATTCTTGAAGGTAAGAGTTTTAAAGAGATTTCCCAGGAGCTGGGAATTTCCCAGTCAACGGTTAGAACTTACTCTTTTAGGGTTTACAGTAAGTTGGGTGTCGGCTCAAAGAAGGAATTAATTAGGAAGTTGAAAGAGTAAAGGGGGCAGAACGCCCCCGGGGAGTTTACTCTTTATCGCTGTTTCCTTCCTTATTTTCCTCTTCTTCACCTTCTGTCTTTATCTTGGCCTCTTTGGGAGGGAGTTCCTCCTTCTCAACTGTGAAGGTAAACTCTCCCTTCTCTTTGTCGTAGTCAACCACTACCGTGTCGCCCTCTTTTACGCTGCCCTCAAGGATTTTGACAGAGAGGGGAGTTTCAATCTCCCTCTGGATTGTTCTCCTTAAAGGCCTTGCTCCGAATTCGGGAACGTAGCCCCTCTTTGCAAGCTCAGTCTTGGCCTCTTCGGTGAGCTTAATCTTGATGCCCCTCTCCTCAAGCCTCTTGTTGAGCTTGCTGATGAGAAGGTCAACAATCCTCTTAATCTCTTCCTCTGCAAGGGGATGGAAGATGATAATCTCGTCAATCCTGTTGAGGAACTCGGGCCTGAACCTCATTTTGAGCTGTTCCATAATCTGCTCTTTAATCTTGTCGTAGTTCTTCTCAAACTCCTCCTTGGAGAGGTTCATAAGGTACTCGGAACCTACGTTGCTGGTCATGATTATGACCGTGTTGCTGAAGTCAACAGTCCTCCCCTTGGCGTCGGTTAACCTTCCGTCGTCAAGGATTTGCAGGAGAATGTTAAATACGTCAGGGTGAGCTTTCTCAATCTCGTCAAGGAGGATTACGGAGTAGGGCTTACGCCTTACGGCCTCGGTAAGCTGTCCGCCCTCCTCGTAGCCGACGTAGCCCGGAGGTGCACCTATTAGCTTGGAGACTGCGTGTTTCTCCATGTACTCTGACATGTCAAGCCTAATCATTGCGGTCTCGTCGCCGAAGAGGTACTCTGCCAGCGCTTTGGCAAGCTCGGTCTTACCCACTCCGGTCGGTCCGAGGAAGAGGAAGCTACCCAGCGGCCTGTTGGGAGGCTGTAGTCCTGCCCTTGCGCGCCTTATGGCCTCTGAGATTGCCTTTATGGCCCGCTCCTGGCCGATTACCCTCTTGTGGAGCTCCTCCTCCATCCTGAGGAGCTTCTGGATTTCCTCTTCCTGAAGCTTGGAGGCGGGGATTCCGGTCATTTCGGAGATAACCTCTGCAACGTCCTCTGCAGTTACTACAGGCCTCTCCTCTCCGCTCTCCTTACTCTTCTCAATCTTCTCCTCAAGCTCCTTAATCCTCTCCTCAATCTGCTTAATCTCCTTCTTGAGCTTGGCGGCCTTGTCAAACTCCTCTTTCTTAACGGCCTCGTCAAGCTCGGCCCTGAGCTGGTGGAGTTTTTCTTTAAGCTCGCTGAGCTCGGGGGAGCTATAGGTTGCCTCTATCTTCTTCCTTGCACAGGCCTCGTCAAGGACGTCAATTGCCTTGTCGGGCAGGTACCTTCCCTGAATGTACTTCTTGGAGAGCTTGACTGCTGCTTCAATAGCGTCGTCAGTAATCTTAACCTTGTGGTGCTCTTCAAGCTTGGGCCTTAGGCCCTTGAGCATCTCAATTGCGGTTTCAATGTCAGGCTCGTCAACCCATACGGGAGCAAACCTCCTCTCAAGTGCCGGGTCTTTCTCAATGTACTTCCTGAACTCGTCGGTAGTTGTTGCACCAATTACTCTGATTTCACCCCTTGCAAGTGCGGGCTTCATGATGTTTGCGGCATCCATGCTCCCTTCTGCCGCACCTGCACCTATAACGGTGTGGAGCTCGTCAATGAAGAGGATGATGTTGCCCTCTTCCTTAACTGCGTCAAGAACCTGTTTTAACCTCTCCTCAAACTCACCCCTGTACTTAGTTCCGGCAACCAGTGCCGCCATGTCAAGGGCAACTATTCTCTTATCCCTTAAGTTCTCGGGAACTTCTCCGTTTGCAATTCTCTGGGCAACGCCCTCAACGATTGCGGTTTTACCGACTCCCGCAGGTCCGACGAGAACCGGGTTGTTCTTGGTCCTCCTTGAGAGGATTTGGATAACCCTCTTGATTTCGGTCTCCCTGTCAATAACGGGGTCAAGTTTGCCCTCTTCGGCAAGGCCGGTAAGGTCAATACCGTACTTCCTGAGGACTTCGGGAAGCTGCTTTCCTGCCCTCTTGGCCTTTGCTCCGATTTCCCTTGAAACTTTTGCCCTGCCTTCCCTGTACTTCTTAACGGCCTTGAGGGCGTCCTCTTTCTCAAGACCGAGCTTAAGGAGAATCCTGTAGGCCATACTCTCGGGAACTTCGTAGAAGGCAAGGAGAAGGTGCTCAAGGTCAACGCTCCTTGCTTTCATCTGGCGGGCTATGTCAAAAGCGGCGTCAAAGACCTTTTTAAGGGTAGGGGTAATGTAAATCTCTTCATAGCTCATGTAGCTTCCGGGAATCCCTACTCTGCCAACCTGCTCCCTAATGAACTTCTTTGACCTTACGGGGTCAAAGCCGGCTATCGTTAAGATGTCCAAAATCGGTGAGCCCGGGAGCTCCACCATTGCAAGTAAAAGGTGCTCGGTATCAACGTATCTTTCGCCAAGTTGCCTTGCGATTTCCTGTGAAAGGAGAATGGCGTCCTTCGCCCTTCCACTTAAAACGTCCCAGATGTTCATCTCTCTCCTCCTCTTTTTAAGGTTTATTTGTTTAATATCTCTATCAATTTATCCCTATCAAGCTCTTCAAACTCAAGCTCTTTTAAGAGGGCGAGGATTGTCTCCCTCGCCTCGGCGTCAAGCTGCTCGGCTATTGCGTTAAAGAGTCTCTCAAGGTCTTCCTCAAGTTTTAAAATCAGGTGAGTTCCGGCGACGTTAACGCCCCTTTCCCTTGTCAGGGAAACTATCCTCTTAATTCTGATTAAGTCCCGCTCGGAGTAAAGCCTCGTCTTGCCCTGAGTCCTTGAGGGTTTAATCAAACCCTCGTTCTCGTAGAACCTGAGGGTCTGGGGGTGAACCCCGGCTATCTTTGCAACTATACTTATCATGTATACCGGAGTGTCCTTGTCAATCACCGCCCACTCCTTCCAGAGTCTTTACTATCAATTTATCTTTGTTAAAGAATTTTGTCAACTAACTTAAAATATCCTTTTAAGGAGTGGACGCATACTTCAGTACGGGAGCTTTTCCCATTTAACGTTCTTCTTAATCCAATCAACGTACTTCGGTATTCCCTCCTCTATCTGCGTTTTGGGAATCCAGCCTAAGATTTTTTCGGTTTCGGTAAGGTCTGCCTCAGTGTAGTTTTGGTAGAAGTCGTAGGGGTTGTCAAAGTACTCAGTTTCTACATTTACTTCCAAGCTCTTTTTTATTATTTCAACAACCTCGTTAAAGCTCCTTGCCCTTCCGGTTCCGACGTTTACTATCCCGCTTTTTCCGCTTTCAAATGCTTTTATGTTTGCTTCAACACAATCTTCCACATAAATAAAGTCCCTTCTCTGCTCACCCCACTTAAAGAGCCTCGGCCTCTTGCCCTTTAGTATCTGCACGGTTAACTGCAGAACCATGCTTGCCATCTTCCCCTTGTGCTCTTCCCTGGGGCCGTAGACGTTGAAGTACCTCAGGCCAACTACTGGAATTTGGGGGTTCTCCCTCATGAACTTGAGGGCGACTCTGTCCATTGCCAGCTTTGAGTAGCCGTAAACGTTTTCTGGCTTGAGACCCTCGCTCACTCTCATGGGCGCAGGGGTGTTTCCGTAAACTGCTGCAGACGAGGCGTAGATAACGGGAGCTCCCGCCTCCTTCCCTACCTTCAAAATCTCCTTAAAGGCCTCGCAGTTTACCTCCATCATTCTTCTCTGGTCTGTGTCTGTTGTATTGACATTTGCCGCCTGGTGGAAGATTGCGTTAAGGCCTATTTTTCTGAGCTTCTCTATAGTCTCAGGCTCTGTAATTGAGCCGGTTATTACTTCCCCTTTAAAGTCTATGAGGTTTTTAAAGCTCCCGCTTGAAAAGTCGTCAAGGACGAAGAACTCCCAGTCGGGAAACCTCCTCTGGAGCTCTAAGGTAAGGTTTGAGCCTATAAAACCGGCACCGCCGGTAATGAGTACTTTCATCTAACTCCTCCTTAGTCTCCCAGCTCACCTTTCAGGTGGGTTTCATACCCCCTGCTCTGGAAAAACTCCTTTAAAGCCCTTCCGTACTTCTTTGCCAAGTTCCAGCTGTGGAAAACTCCGTAGGTAGTCGCCTCCTCAAGCTCGTCTCCGTTAAACCTTACTACCGAAACTCCCCACTCAAACCTCTTTAAATCCTCGTCAAGGTAAACCCTCTGGACGAAGACGTCGCATATTTTCTGGGGCTCTCCCAGAATTTCACCGAGCTCCTCGGGGTTTTTCCCTAAGGCGTCTGCCATCAGCTCTCTGAAGAACTCGTCACTCATCCTCCACCTCTACTTTTCAACAATGCTCTCCTTAACTTTCATTCCGAAGTGCCTTCCCGGCTCTTCGGTGTAGACCAGAACCTCGTCTCCCTCTTTAAGCTCAACAACCGAAATAGGCGTTCCGTCGGGCTTTGTTAGTCTAATGGTTTCGGCGTTCTGGAGAATTCCGCTAACTTTCTTACCCTCTTTTGTCTCGGCCTCAATCAGGAGCATAGGCCTCTTCTCTATCTTTGCCCTTCCTACGTAGGCTATTCTCCCCTCGCCTTTGTAGTTGTAAATCATGATTTCGTCGCCGCTCTCAATCTCTGCAAGGTACTTTGTTCTCCCTCCGGGGAGCCTTACGTACATGTGGACTGCTCCGGCGTTTACCCTGAAAGGCCTTGCGGCAACGTAGGGGTTGCTCTCGGTTTCTGCGTGGACGAGGAACATTCCGGCAGAGGAGTTTCCTACCAGTGCTCCCTCGCCCCTTACCATGTTTGAGCAGGTGTCTATGCAGACCCTGTCGCACATTCCAATGGGCTTAACTCTCTTTATTTTTGCCACTTCAAGTTTTACCTTCTCCCCTGCCTGACTTATTGCCCTGCCGGCCTCCTTAATCTCGTTTACGTCTTTCGTCTCAAGAACCACCCCCTTAACGCCCTTTTCAAGGATTGTTATGGCCGTTTTGGCCTCCTCTGCGTTCCTGACCCAGGCGTAAACCTCGTCTCCCTGAGCAAGGAGGTTCTCTAAGGGGATAATCGTCCAGTCTGTTGTTTTTACTATTACCTTCTTACCCTGTTTTAGGAGCTGTGCCGCCCTCTCCTCGTCCTCCTTGCCCTTTATCTCAACTATTACGAACTCCTGGCCGAGCTTAAAGTCTCCGTCGGGGGCGATTGTCTTTACCCTTGCAAGCTTTTTGACCCTCTCGCTCACCCCCTCTTTCGTTGTTAGGATTGCTGAAACTCCGCTCTCAAGAGCGGCTGTTATTACGTTCTTTTCTTTGGGGTTCTCTATTGCAACGATTAGCTCCTTCTTCATCTCTTAACCTCCCTTAATATTTCCTGGGGCCGAAAAGTGCCGTTCCTATCCTAACTATTGTAGCTCCTTCCTCAACTGCTACTGTAAAGTCGTGGCTCATTCCCATTGAGAGCTCGGGAAACTCCCTGCCGAACTGCTCCTCCATCCTGTCCCTTATCTCCCTCAGCCTCATGAAGAAGGGTCTTACAAGCTCAACCTCCTCGTAGTAGGGAGGAACGGTCATAAAACCCTTTACCTCAAGCCGGGGGAGTTGAAGGGCGTAGGATAGGAGCTCCTCAAGCTCCTCGGGCGGGCAACCATGCTTACTCTCCTCAGGGGAGAGCTTTACCTCTACGAGAACCGGAATTCTCTCCCTGCCTGCCTTTTCGGCCCTCTTTACCAGCTCGTCGGCGAGGGCTTTTCTGTCTAAAGTCTCTATCCAGTCAAAGAGGTTTACCGCGTACTTTACCTTGTTTGTCTGAAGGTGGCCAATCATGTGCCACTGAGCTTTCTCCATTTTCTCCTTTAAGAGAGGAATTTTTTCCCTTGCCTCCTGAACCCTGTTTTCACCGAAGAGCCTAATTCCGGCCTCGTAGGCCTCTAAGATTTCTTCGGGTGTTCTCGTCTTCGTTGCCGCTAAGATTTTCACCTCTTCGCTCTTCCTTCCTGCCCTTGCACAGGCCTTCTCTATCTCCTCTCTTATCCTCTCAAGGTTCTCCTTAATTCTCCCCACTTTCCAACCTCTCGTAAACCTGGTCTGCAAAGAACCAGAGGTCTTCGCTTAGGTTTGATTCGGAGCTCTCAACGAAGCTCTCGTAGTCTTTAAGTTTACCCTCTTTAAAAAGGTGGTAGCTTGAGGCGACAAATCCCCCTTCCTCAAAGCCTCCCTCACCGTCAAACCTGTAAACGTCTATCTCAACGAACTTGTTTACCCCCGAGTTAAATAGCTCGTTTGTTAACTTCCTCCAGAACTCAAAGTTTGAGCGCTTTAGAAAGAGCCTCGTCTTCCTTCCGGTTATTACCCTGCCATCCTTTGTTATGAACCGGTATTTGAGCTTTACGAAGACTCCTACTCCCGTAGGAGTCTTTACTACTATTAGGTCCTCGCTCTTTACGGGAAGGGTTTTGGCGTAGTAGCCGAGCCTCTCGCTTAAGGGAGAGGAGAGCTTGACGCTGTTAAAGATGTCTATCAGCCGGTTTACCTCTTTTAAAAGCTCCTCCCTGTTAAGCTGGCTCTCCTCCTTTAGCCTCTCTGCCCTATCCCAGAGGTGGCCGCCGTAGAGGTAGTTGGAAAGCCCTTTAAGTAGCGGTGTTCCGGCCTTTACCTTTATCCTCTTCCCCGAGCTGTCAAACAGGAGCAGGGGGTAGTTTGCAACGGCTACCTCAAACTCCTCCTTCTCAACTGCCACCCTTTCCTTGCCCACCTCAACGGGCCTGCCCTTAAAGAGGCCGATTACGGTGTCGGGGAACTCCCTGTAAACTATAACTGCGTCTTTCTCCTTTAATTCCCCTTCGGGCTCAACTACCCTTGCTACCTCCAGCTCAATCCTTCCGGTTACCTTAAAGAGCGGGAGTTCGTAATCTGTAAAGTCGCAGTTTACCCATCCCCTCTCGCTCCTTCCCCAGTAGCCTAAAAGGTTTAAGAGGGGGAGCTCCTGCCCCTCATTAACAGTCTCAACGAACTTTCCGCCGGGAGTTTCCCTTACAGAAAGTGCCTGACTCAAAACATTCAAACTCCCTTCCCCGTAAGCGTTTGCCCCAGTTAAAAGGAGGAGGGCTAAGGCGCTAAAAAACTTCTTCATTCCTTCTCCCTTACCACGAACATTACTGCCTCTGCTTCTGCAACCTTTTTGCCGTCCTTAACTTTCCTCATTACGGCTCTGGTTATCTTAAACCTCCTCCTCTCCTCCTCTATCCAGGCCTCTACCTCAACCTCCTCATCGGCCATGAGGGGGCTGTGGAACTTTACTGTCAGTTTGCCGGTTAAGAAGCGCTCTTTAAGGGTTTGGAGGTGGGCCATCGCCTCATCAAGGATAAGGGAGATAATCCCTCCGTGGATTATCCGGTTGTAGCCCTGATAGTATTCGGGCAGTGAGAACCTTGCGTATACCTTTCCCTCTCCCCTTTCAAAGGAGAGGTGCATTCCTTTAGGGTTCTCCTTACCGCAGACGAAACAGTAGTTATCCCTCAGTAACTCTTCTCCCTTCATGGCGGTTTGATTATAAAATAGTTTATAGGCCAAGGAGGGAGAGATGAAAAACAAGGAGCTTGCGGACATCTTTGACAAGTGGGCCGACATTCTTGAGTTTATGGGAGATAATCCCTACCACATAAGGGCTTACAGGAATGCCGCCCGTTTGATTAGGGACCTTTCCGAGGATATAGAGGTCCTTGCGAAAGAGGGGAAACTCTCAAAACTCCCCGGAATAGGCCAGAGGCTTCAGGCCAAAATCCTTGAGTTCTTGAGGACGGGGAAGATTGAGGAGTTTGAGAGGTTAAAGCAGCAGGTTCCCGATACAATCTTCACCCTCCTTGACATTCCCGGCGTTGGCCCAAAAACGGTTAAGCTCCTTTACGAGGAGCTGGGAATAAGGAGTATTGAGGACTTAAAGAGGGCTATTGAGAGGGGGGAACTCCTGCGCCTGCCGGGTTTCGGCCCCAAGAAGGTTGAGAAGATAAAGAAGGGAATAGAGCTCTTTGAAAAGAGCGGCGGAAGGATTCTGCTGGGAGTTGCTGTCTTCATCGCCGACAGGATTGTTAACCAACTCAAAGAGCACTCGGCCGTTGAGAGGATTTCGGTATGCGGCTCAACAAGGAGAATGAAGGAGACCGTAGGGGACATTGACATCTTGGCAAGCGGGAAGAACAACCTTGAGATAATTGAGGCCTTCGTCAGCCTCCCCAACGTCAAGGAAGTCCTCTGGAAGGGAACGAAGAAGGCCACCGTAATAGTTGAGGAGGGGGAGCAGGTTGACCTTAGAGTTATTGAGCCCGACTCCTACGGTGCCGCCCTCCAGTACTTTACCGGCTCAAAGGCCCACAACATTCACCTGAGGACTATCTGCCTTAAACTGGGCTACAAGCTCAACGAGTACGGCCTCTTTAAGGGTGATGAGAAGATTGCCGGACGGACGGAGGAGGAGATTTACTCTGCCCTCGGGATGGATACGCCTCCTCCGGAAATCAGGGAGGATACGGGAGAGATTGAGGCGGCACTTGAGCACAGGCTCCCCAACCTTGTGGGCTACGATGAGATTAAGGGGGACCTCCACATTCACTCAAACTGGTCCGACGGTGCCTCAACTATTGAGGACTACGTTAAGAAAGCCCTTGAGATGGGCTACAGGTACATTGCAATAACCGACCACTCAAAGAGCTTAAAGGTTGCGGGGGGGCTTACCGAGGAGGAGCTCCTAAAGCGAAACTACGAGATAGACAGGCTCAACGAGAAGTACTCGGGGAAGATAAAAATCCTCAAGGGAACAGAGGTTGACATTCTTCCCGACGGGAGCCTTGACTACCCCGATGAAATCCTTGCCCAGCTTGACTTCGTAGTTGCGGCAATCCACTCAAGGTTCAGCCAGGACAACACCGAGAGGATTTTAAAGGCCATAAACAACCCCTACGTTAACGCAATAGCCCACCCTACCGGGAGGGTAATAGGTCAGAGGGAGGGTTACCCCCTTGACCTTGAAAGGATTATGAAGGCCGCCGCCGAGATCGGAACCGCACTTGAGGTTAACTCCTACTACAACCGCCTTGACTTGAGGGACGCCCACTGCCGTATGGCAAAGAGGTTCGGCGTTAAGCTGGTAATCAGCACCGACTCCCACCACGTTGACCACATGTGGATGATTAAATTAGGGGTGGGAACGGCCCGAAGGGGCTGGGTTGAGGGTAAGGAGGTCATAAACACCCTTCCCTTAAGGAGCCTTCAGAAGTTTGTCAGGGATAAGAGAAGGAAGTTCGGCGTAAAGTAGTTGCAAGGATGGGTTTTAAGAGCTAAAATAAAGTTAGAGAAAATCTCAAAACCATTTTAAGGAGGGAGAGATGTTCGGAGGATTTTTCGGAAGAAGAGGGTTTGACCCCTTTGAGGATATGTTCCGCTACATGCGCGAGATGGAGCGCATGATGGAGCAGATGATGAGGGGGTTCGGAAGGGAACTCCCGGGCTTTGAGATGGGATTTGAGCCCAGAGTTGAGATGTACGAGACTCCCGACGAAATCGTCGTAAGGGCAGAGATGCCCGGCCTTGATAAGGACAGTATTGATGTTAAGGTTCGCGGAAACTACCTGATTATCAGGGGAGTTAAAAAGCAGGAGCAGAAGGAGGAGAAAGATAACGTCTTCTTCAGCGAGACCTTCTACGGAGAGTTCCAGAGGGTAATTCCCTTGCCGGTAGAGGTTAAAGAGGAGGGGATTGAGGCCTACTACGACAAGGGAGTTCTTGAAATCCGCCTTCCCAAGGCTGAGGCCGCAAGGAAGGAGGTTAAGATTATCGTTAAGGAGCCCGAAGAGGGTAAGGGTAAAGGAAAAGAGGATAAGGAAGAGAAGTAGTTTACCCGCTTTGAAGCCGCCTCCGGGCCCGCCGTGTGCGGGCCTTTTCTTTTTATTGGTTAAAGCTAAATTTATTGAGAACCGTTTTTAAGAAGGAGGTCTTAGCTGGTAATAATCAATGAGTGCTCCCATTTAGCCTATAGGTCGGGAGATTTGAAGGTCCTCCTTGTCTATCCCGGCCCCGAGAGGGTGGGGCTTTCAAGCCTCGCAATCCACAGGGTTTATACCCTTTTAAACTCGGTTGAGGGGGTCTCCTGCGACCTTATCTTCTCAGACTCTGAGAGCTCCCTCTTCTTAAACCTCCACCCGGCACAGTTTGACCTCATAGCCTTCTCAATAACCTACGAGAACCACCTCTTTGAGGCTGTAAAACTCCTTAACTCCTGGGGAATTGAGCCATTGAGGGAAAAGAGAGAGGGAGCTCCCCCGATTTTGGGGGGAGGAATAGGCCTCTTTTACAACCCTGCCCCCTTTTTCCCGATTTTTGACGCAGTTTACCTGGGCGAGGCCGAGGGTAGGCTTGAGGAGGTAATCTCGGCCTTTAGGGATAATCCCTCTCTTGAAGCCCTTTCAGGCTTTAAAAACGTGATGCTTTCCCGAGACTACTCCTTTACCTACGACGGCTTTAAAATCTCCTCCTTTGAGGGGCCGAGGAAGAGGATTTTCCGCTCTCACCTCTTCCCCAAAACCCCCTGCCATTCCTGTTTCCTCTCCGGAGATGCCGCCTTTAAGGACATGTTCCTCATTGAGCTCAACAGGGGCTGTATTGAGAAGTGTCGCTTCTGCGTTGCAACCTACATGGGACTACCCTATCGGGAGAAAGATATAGGGGTTGTTGAGAGGGAGATTGAGCTTGCCTCCCGCTATGTTGACAGGGTAGGCCTTATCGGGGCAGGGGTGAGCGACTACTCAAAGATGGAGGAGCTCTATCGGATTTTGAAGAAGTACAACATGAAGGCCTCCTTCTCCTCCCTCAAGGCATCTTCAACCTCTCCCTACATATTTGAGATTATCAGGGAGTCGGGACAGAAGACAATTACCCTCGCCCCCGAGGCCGGGAGCAGGGAGCTACGCTTTGCGATAAACAAGAAAGTTGAGGATGAAACCTACTACTCGTTTGCCGAAAAGGCCCTTGAGGCCGGGGCTCAGGACATAAAGCTCTACTTCCTGATTGGCCTTCCGGGAGAAACGGACTCCGACCTTGAGGCCATAGCCCACATGAGCGAGAGGTTCAGAGAAATTGCCCTCCCCTACTGGAGGGAAAGGAGCGTGAGGGGAGAGATTCACCTTTCCGTAAACCCCGTTATAGCCAAGCCCTTTACTCCCCTTCAGTGGTACGGCTTAAACCCTAAATCTGTAATTGAGAAGAAGTTGAGGAAGCTCTCAAAGTTAATCAGGAAAATCCCCGGAGTTAAGCTGACCCACGAGGGGGTTAAGGAGGCCGTTCTTCAGGCAATCGTCTCAAGGGGAGACGACAGGCTCGGTCTTGCCGCCGTAAAGGTTGTTAAGGAGAGGATGAACCTGAGGAGGGCCTTAAAGGAGATTGGACTTCCCTTTGAGGAGCTCTACACGAGGGAGAGGGAGAAGGAGGAGCTCTTCCCGTGGGAGGTTGTTGAGAGCGGAATAAAGAGGGAGTACCTCTGGAGGGAGTACAGGAACATCTACGAGAAGAAGGCCACACCTACCTGCTTCCCCGGGTGTTCTGTCTGCGGTCTCTGTCCGCCGGGTGCAAATTTGCAAAAGGGGGAGCTCCAGAAGGTATAAGGTGGGTTTATACCGGGGCTATAATTAGCCGAGGCAAACTTTTGTAGGGAGCTCCGATGCAGGTTTACCAGAGAACGATAGCAAGGGAAGTTGAGTTCAGCGGAATAGGCCTTCATACCGGCAAAAAGGTCTCCGTCAGGCTCGTTCCCGCTCCGGCCGATACGGGAATAGTTTTCGTAAGGACGGATTTGGCGGGAGCTCCCTCAATAAAGGCGTCTCCCCGCTACCTCTCAAGGCTCTTCTACGCCACGAACCTCTCAGACGGAACCGTCTCCGTTCAGACCATTGAGCACCTGATGGCCGCCCTTTCGGCCTTCGGAATAGACAACCTTTTCGTTTACCTCAACTCCGAAGAGCTCCCCATTCTTGACGGTAGCTCGGCCCCCTACGTCTACCTCTTTGAGGAGGCCGGCGTAAGGGAGCAGGCAAAGAAGAGGAAGTACGCCCTCTTAAAGAGGGAAGTGGCCGTTGAGTTTGAGGATAAGAGGATAGTTGCCGAGCCCCACATCTCCTTGGTTATAGACAACACAATCTCTTTTAACCATCCTTACAAGAAGGTAAGGTTTCAGAGGCTCGTCTATACCCACACCTTAGAGAATTTCAAGGAAATCTCAAAGGCAAGGACTTTCTGCTTCTATCAGGAGGTTGAGGCCTTAAGGGCTGCAGGCCTTGCAAGGGGCGGAAGCTTAGAAAACGCCATAGTTATAGACGATTGCGGAATTTTAAACGAGGGCGGCCTGAGGCTTGAAAACGAATTCGTTGCCCACAAGACCCTTGACCTGATTGGCGACCTCTACGTTTTAGGATACCCCATCCTTGCAAAGATTACGGCATACAAGACCGGACACGCCCTAAACGCCTCCCTCGTAAAGAGGATTTACGCAGAAAAACTCTATAAACTGGTGGAGCTCCCGGCTTCCTCTTCCGAGAGCGACGGCTTAGACTTCCTTACAGATGAGGGATTTTGCGAAACTGATTGAGAGCTATTACTTCCAGATAGCCCTTACTATAACCTTCACAGTTATAGCCCTTACCGTTCCCATCCTCTACTACCCCCTCTCCTTTAACCTCAGGTACGAAGCCCTCTCCTTTAGGTGTTTCTTCCTTGACCTTGCCTCAAGCCTCGTCTTTTACCTGGTTGAAGAGGGCAGGTTCAGAAGCCTTTTAACCTTTTCTATAGGCGGAGCTCTCTCCTCCCTCCTCTCTGCCAAGTTCCAGAAAACCCTCCTCCTTTCCCCCTGTCTTGCCCTGACAGTCTCTTCGGTAATGATGGTCTCCCTCGTTGCCTACCACTACCTCAGCTCTGATAGAACTTCTCGCAGACGGTTCTGACGAAGTTCTTCTCTCCCTCGCTTACCTTTTTATCCCTTATGTAGGTCAGCATCAGGAAGGGGAAGGCCTCAAGGGCGCTTCCCCTTAACCTTTTACTGTTCCTATGGCAGAAGTAGAGTATGTTTACCTTTGTCTCAAAGGGAAGCTGCCAGTTTAAGGCCTGCTTCTCAATCTCCTTTACGGCCTTCTCAAAGAGACTCTCCGTTAGCTCTAACTTCGTTAAGGCGGCGATTGAGTGGTTAAGGTAGGCAACCTCCTCCTTTGTTCTGAAGGAGCTCCTCCTTATAATCGTTATCAGCTCGTAAACGAAATCCTCAAGCTCTTTCCCTTCGGCCTTCTCGGTCAGCCTCTCTATTATTGAGAGTCCCTTTAGGTCTCTTCTGTTAAAGAGGTGGCGGAGCTCCCTTAATCCCCCCTCAACCTTCTTAACATTCAGCGGTTTTGCCCTCAGGACTTCACCCTTAAAGTGGGGCTTCTCAACTGCAACCTTAAAGTTGGGGCTCTCAACCTCCCTCTTAAGGAGCTCCTCCTCGCTTACCCTCCTAACCTTTACCGGGAAGATGCGCCTTAAACTCCTCTCAAAGGGCTCAGTTAACCTTCCTATTACCACTACCTCTTTTACTTTCGGCCTCTCCCTGAAGAGCTCCTCGTAGCGGTAGAGGGAGTTTACAACTGCACTTGAGAAGTCCGAGACCTCCTCTACCAGCTCTCCGTAGTTTGAAGAGCCCGTTAAGGGAGAAAGGGCAAGCTCAACCTCCTCCCCAGGAACCTCTCTTGAGTAGTTGAATTGGGGAATGGAGAGAGTGGTGCTCCTTTTAAAAAGAATTCTCGCCGCCTGACTCCTGCACCGGTCAAGGAGCTCGCCCCTTAAACCTTCCTTTCTCAGCTTTGCGTTTGAGATTCCCGTCTGGCCTACGAACCTGTTAAAGAGGTAGTTCCCGAAGAAGTCAACAAAGTGAAACTCCCCTAAGGGAATTACCGTAAGGAGCTTTCCTCCGAGGGAGAGGGAGCTCTTTGTATAGCCGACGTTTACGACTACAGTTTGGCCGTTAAAGAGGTTAAAGTCGTAGATTACCGAGAGACGCTTTCCGAAAGTCCCTTTCAGAAGGTTTCTAATCAGGTGGGTCGGCTTTCCGTAGAGGTAGCCGGGCAAGAGAAGTTCGTCGTAATCCCTGACGTTTACGCTGAAGAGTGCAAACTCAAGGAGGTCAATACCGTCGTAGAAGACCTCTCCTATGAAGAGGTAGTCCTTCCTATCAACGTTGTCAAGCATTGAGAGGAGCTTCTTCTTTACCTCAACGGGAACCGAGGAATAGTCAACGGAGACCTCACTTAGAAAGCGGTCTTTGAGCCTGAACTTCTCTATGGCCGTAGCGGAGTCGGGGTAGCCCAGGTAGAGCCTCAAAACCTTACCACCTCCCTGTTGTGGGCGTGCTCTTTAAACTCTCTCTTCCCTGGGTAGCCGTGGACGAAGGTGTACTTCTTGGGGGAGAGCTCCTGCCTCAACTTCTCTATCTCGTCTCCCCCCGAGTGGGCCGAGAAGTGGTGTCTCTTTATTTCGCACTTAAACTCTTTTAACACCTCTTTGTCGTGAAGGAGTTTATAGCCGAAGCTCTCCTCAACCATGTAGCCGCTTAAGATTATGGAGCTCTTTCTCCTCTTTGAAAGGAGCTTCCCGTAAACGAACGAGGGAGTTCCCTCCATGAGCATTCCCGAGGTTGATAAAATGCAGTCGGCCTCCCTCAGGTTTTCCCTGCAGGCCTCCTCAAAGCCCAATCCGGGGTAGGAGGGTGCCGGCTGGACGTAGTAGTTGAAAATCTCCCTCTCAAGGAGGCTCTCGTAGATGTTCGTAACTTCCCTTGCAAGGCCGTCAACGTAAACAGTTATCGGAGGAACCTCTCCTATCCTCATTCCCTCGGAAAGGAGAAGGATTATCTCCTGAGCCCTTCCGAGGGCAAAGGCGGGAATTAAAACTTTTCCTCCCCTCTCTATCGTTTCCCTTACGCTCTTAAAGAACTCCTCTACGCTTTTTTCCCTGTTAAACCTCTTCTTTGCGTAGAGGTATGTACTCTCGCTTACAAGGAGTTCCACCCTTTCCCCTTTCGGAAGAACCGCTCCTCCCACAGTCTCCTGCGGGCTCAGAGAGATGTCTCCGGTGTGGAATGCACAGCTCCCCTCTCCGTAGAAAATTCCCACCGAGGCGGCCCCGAGAATGTGGCCGGCAGGGTATAAGACGAGCTCAACGTCTCTAATCTCTATCCTGTCAAAGAAGTCCCTCCTCTCTATCCTTGAGAGGGCTTTGTCAAGGAGTTTGTACTCCTCCCAGAGCTCGGGGGAATTCCTGTCGTTTATGTACCTTACCTTTATGGCGTCCTCAACCATTAGTGCCAGTAGCTGGGCCGTCTCGTGGGTCGTGTAGATGGGGGTTTCCGGGTAGAGCTCCGACAGAATGTGAATGCTCCCGCAGTGATCAACGTGGGCGTGGGTTATTACGATGGCGTCAAGCTCGGGGGCTAAAGCCTTTAAAAACTCAAAGTCGGGGAAGGGTTCCCTCCTTGAGAACCGTATTCCCGAATCAACCAGGAGCTTAACCTTCCCGACCTGGTAGAAGTAGCAACTCGCCCCTATCTCGTTTCCGCCGCCTACGGGTATAAAGAGGTTTTCCATGGGCAGGAAATTTAAACCTTACCTGCCGTAAAGTCCAACCATTTCGTCTTGGGCTATTACGTGACCGTCAATTGCCCTCAGAAACTCCTCCTTTGTAGCTCCCGGCGGAAGCCCTATTGAGGGAAGGTCAAGGGCGAAGAGGATAAAGAAGTACCTGTGGGGTCTTCCCGGCGGAGGGCAGGGTCCTCCGTAGCCTATCCTCTTAAAGTCGTTTAACCCCTGTTTTATTCCGTACTCAAGCTCGGGAACGGGGGGAACGTCCTCGGGCAGTCCCTCAAAGCTTCCCGGTACGTCGTAGATAATCCAGTGGGTAAAGACTCCTACGGGAGCGTCGGGGTCGTCAACCAGAACCGCGAAGCTCTGGGTCTCCTCAGGAGGGTCAAGGAAAAGGAGGGGCGGGGAAATATCCTCTCCGTCACAGGTGTACTTAATCGGAATGTACTCTCCGTTTCCGAATGCAGGGCTAAATATTCTCATCTCTCTTTCCTCTTATTGTGGTTCTTTCTCCAGTTTACCACTTTAAAAGATAAAATCTACAGGTCTGCCACACTTAGGACACTTCCCGTCAGGTGTAAAGAGGACCTCTGTGTTGTAGCCGACCCTTCTGACTAAGAGAGCTCCACACTGAGGGCAGTAGGTAGACTCCCTCTCAGGCTCAATAACGTTGCCTACGTAAACGTAGTAGAGGTACTCCTTACTTACGTCGTATGCCGTGTCTATAACTTCAACCGGCGTCGGAGGGGTATTCAGGAGCTTGTAGGCGGGGAAGAACCTTGAGTAGTGCATCGGAACCTCTTTTCCCAGGTTCTCCGCAACCCACCTTGCAAACCTCTCAAAGTACTCTGGCGTGAACTGGTCAAAGCCGGGGACGATTAGTTTTGTGAGCTCAAGGTGTTTTCCCGCCTTCTTAATCTCCTCGCACACTTTCCAGACGTTTGGGTTGGGGAAAGAGGAGAACTTCAGGTAGTACTCCTTATCAATTCCCTTCAGGTCAACGTTAAAGGCGTCAATTAGGGGAAGGAGCTCCCTGAGGGCCTCAAGGCTAATATTCCCGTTCGTTACCAGGACGTTCTTTAGGCCGGTCTCTTTAACTTTCTCTGCAGCGTCTTTTACAAACTCAAACCAGATTATCGGGTCGTTGTAGGTGTAGGCTATTCCTATTGAGTCGTACCTTCCGGCGTAGTCGGCGGCCATTTCGGGGGTAAAAATCTGCCTCAGGTGGGGTGTATCCTGCCTTGCAATCTCCCAGTTCTGACACGACTTACAGTCAAGGTTGCAGCCGTTTGTTCCGATTGAGAAGATTATCCTTCCCGGGTAGAAGTGGTAGAGGGGCTTCTTCTCAACGGGGTCGTAGTTGGCCGATGTTATTTCCGAGTAGACGGTGGTTACTAACTTACCGTCCCTGTTCTGCCTTACCAAGCAGAAACCCTTCCCTCCCGGGGGTATCGTACACTCCCTCGGGCAGAGTGTACACTTTACCTTACCCCCTTCAAGGGGCTTCCAGTACTGTGCGATAGCTACCGGCATCTCTCCCTCCTTACTCTTTTGTTTGTCCGTCTCTCTTAATTCAATTTAACGCTAATCCTGTAGATGGCCAAAGAACTATTAAGTAAAATTGGGGAATAAAAATGCTCAGGTTTTAGCCGGAGATAAAATGGGGGACGAAAAACAACTCCTCCCTATCCCTGCCTATTTGGAGCTGGGGGGAAGTAGAGTAAGGGTTTTAAAGTTAGGGGTAAAGGGACTGGTTGCAGAGTGGTCTGCCTACTTTCAGTCTCAAAGTGAAGGAGGAAAGGTAAAAGTTAACTTTATCTTTCCCTACGACGGCTACAGCGAAATTGTCTTAAAAGAGGTTAACCTTCAGTGTCAGCTTGACGGAGTTGAGGAGGGGAAGGAGCCTCCCGAAGAGGTTTACTGTAAGTTTGTTGACCTTACTAAAGAGCAAGAGGAATTTTTTAGACTTTTAGTCAGGGACTACCTGTGGAGGCGAATTGTCTCCATTCCCAGCGAGTTTATGAACTATACTCAGGACGAGGAGGTTAGGAGAGAGCTCCTTGCCCTTCAGAAGAAGATTGAGCTTAAGAAAAAGCTCAAGAAGTTGGCTTTTGTGGGGGGAGCTTTAGGAGTTCTCCTTTTTGCCTTTTTCACCCCGGCCATTACCAAATTTTTATTTGAAAAGAGGGCAACGATAACCGTAAAATACAGAGAGGAAAAGGGAGGGAGCTCCGGAAAGGCCGAAAAAAATTCCGATTTGAACCTACCCCTTACCTCCCAGGAGCCGAAAGTTAAAAAAGTTGAAAGCAACCTCCCTCAGAAGCCGAATGAGATTGAGAAGAAAGAGGTTAAGCCCGTGGCAGTGGGTCTTTCAGTCCCCTCCGGAAAAATAATCCCTGCAGTTAAAGTTTCTTACGAAAACTCAGTGCCTGAAGGAGATATTTCCTCTAATGAGAGGAAGGCAGAAAAGGAGGAAAAGACCTCTTCCCTCAACCGGACAAAGACCTACTACTGCGTTCAGGTTGCCAGCGACTTTAAGCCGGAAGGTCTGATAAAGGAGGCCGAGGAGTTCTCATCCCTTCCCTACGTCAGGGTTGAGAAGATAGGCAAAGTTTACACCCTGAGGATAGGTTTCTGGGAGGACAGAAATGAGGCCAAGAGGTACCTGAAGCTGATTAAGAGGAAGGAGAGGGGAGCCTTCTGGAGAACCTGTGCCTATAAGCCCGAAAGGTGGGTCTACTCAGAGGGAGAAAGGTAGCCCTTTAGGAGCTCCCTAAACTTCTCCTTCCCCTCCTCGTAGTCCTTTGCCTGCAGTTTTACCTGAGTTTGGGGAATTGAGCGGCTGTAGAGCTTATCGTAGTAGTTGACCATGAGCTCCTTTACCGCTTCAGGGTACTCCTCTTTCTCTATCAGCTCCTTTATCTGCCTGTACTTCTCGTCTCCCAGTATCTTTCTTATCCGCAAGAGGGCTTCAAGGTAGGTCTCTTTGGGAAATTGTCCCACTCCGTAGTCCTCCATGGAAATCTTTACCCTCTGGCTTAAGGGGAGCTCCAGTAGAACCTTAACTCCCTCGCCCATCTTTTTCCACAGGGGTTCTGGTATAAAGAGCTTTCCGATTTTCCTGCTCTCCCCCTCCACCACCACTATCGGGCTCTCCTTTAACCTCTCAAGCTCCTGCCAGACGAGGGCGTCAAACATCTTCTGGCTGGGCTGGGTAAGTCCTATTCCCCCGAAGACCGAGCCCCTGTGCCCTGCAAGGCCTTCAAGGTCAATAACCGGGAAGCCTTCCTCTTTTAACTCCCTTAAAATTCTCGTCTTCCCAACACCCGTAGGGCCGTAGAGGACGATTACCTTTTTATCCTTCAGAATTTCCCCTATTCGCCTTAAGATGTAATTTCTGAATGCCCTGTAGCCTCCTTTTAGCCTGAAGACGTGTACTCCCGTCAGGTTGCAGATTGTCGCAACTGCTAAGCTCCTTAAACCTCCCCTCCAGCAGTATACGGCAACGTTCTTCTCCTTTTCCTTGATTTTCTTTATTTCCTTGACTATCCGGGGGAGTTTCGGGCTAACTATTTCAAGGGCGTAGAGCCTTGCCTCCTTCTCCCCCTTTTCGTAGTAAACCTTTGAAACCTTTTCCCTTTCCTCTTTTGTGAAGAGGGGAACGTTGTAGGCTCCGGGAATCCTGAACTCCTCAAACTCCTCCTTAGTCCTTACGTCAACGAAGGCAAACCCTCTCTTATAGGCCTCTTCAAACTCAATCTCCTTTACCAGCTCCATCTCTCTTAATCACCCTGAACTTGATTATTCCGAACCCTCCTGTAGGGAGCTCCTGCCCCACCAGTCTCTCAACTTTCGGGTTTACAAAACCGTCAACGGAAAAATTAAGGGTTGTCTTAAAACTTTCCACCCTCAGGGAGTACCTGCTTACCTCTCCCACCCACCTTGCCATCTTTAAAATCTCCTCTCTGCTCAGGAAACTTCCGGCCGAGTAGACGCTCTCCTTGAAGAGCCCTTTAACCTTCCTGTAGAGGTTTAGCAGGGAGAAGGAGTTGAGAAACCCCACTACGACAGCCTTCCTTGAGACTCTTGCCGCCTCAAGGAGGGCCTCTCTCTTCTCAACCATGAACTCAAGACTGGTCATAAAGTAGACGGCGTCAAAGGAGCTCTTCCTAAAAGGGAGGTGAGCTCCGCTCCCCTCAACCAGTTTTCTGAGCCCCTTTGCTTTCGCTACTTTTAGCATATCCCTTGATATGTCAAGGCCTACCGGCTCTTTGAAACCCTGCTCCTTAAGGTATTCAAGCCAGACTCCCGTTCCGCAGCCCACTTCAAGGAGCTCCCTTCCCTTAAACTCCTTCAGCGCCTCTACTAAGAGCTCCCCTTCAAGCTCCTTTACTGCCCTTCCGAAGGCAGTTTTAAAGAATAGGTCGTACTTAAGGGCTCTCTCTCCGTAGAAGGGATTACTCCCCAAGGGCTTCCCTCCCAGTTATTCCTCTGTGGCGCAGTATCTTCACAATCTCCTCAATGTCCTCTCTCGTTATTTTCACCCGCCTGTGGACCTCCCTCAGCGGGAAGGGGTACCCCTCTACTTCGTAGAAGGAGAAGATTTTTAATGCCTCCTCGGCCTCCATATCGGTTTCACACTTGTAAATTCCTTTGCTCAGCTTAAAGTAGAAGGTTGTGAACTCCTTGGGAGGTAGGAGCTCCTCAAACTCTGCCGGGAAGTGAAACTTCTTCTGGCTCAGGCTTACGCTGTAGGGCTCGGTATACCCGGGAGGAGGGTCTACTAAGTTGAGTACCGCAATGTCGGGAAGTATCGGGTCAAGGCCGTGGTTCCAGGAGTTTGAGCGCTTTGAGACGGCTATTATTTTCCCCTTTCCCTCTTCTATCAGCCTGTAGTAGCTGTAGAGGTACTCAAGGTACTCAAGGAAGCCGACTACCACCGGGTACTCCCTTCCGGGGAACCTTTCCGCGGCTTCTCTATAGAACTCCTTAGAGTCTATTTTGTTGAGGCTGAAGTTTTCCTTTAGCTTTTCAAAAGAGCTCAGGGCCCACTCCCTTCCCCTTTCGCTGACCTCGTGGTTGAAAACCACGGGCCTTAGGAAGTCTCCCACTATTGAGCCGTCAAGTAGGACTACTGTGGAGCTCCCCACCTCCTTCAGTGCCTTTTTTGCCTCAACTATCCCCATTAAAATCCTAAGCCTTGAGTCGGAGTACTCCTCAGGCTTTAGCAGGTCAATCTCTGCAATGTAGCTCTCACCGTTCAGTGAGCCCTTCTCAAAGACCACAGAGCAGGCGCCGACGGCGTAAACTACGTAGCCGGCGTAAGTTTTTTTGTTCCTGCTACCGTCAACTGCCGACAGCCTCTCTACCGCTTTCCCTTCGGGGATTTCCTCAATCCAGAGCTCTTTAACCTTTTCCCTTATCTCCCTCAGGGGAACTTGACTTAACTTAAAGGAGCTCCTCTTTCTTAGAGCGACCTCAATCAGGAAACTTCTTATCCTCATTTTACCTCTACTCCTGTGGCGGGGGTTTATATTATAAGGCGACAAGCTCCGGAGGTTAAGGAGTTGAACAGGAAGTTCTTGATTTTTCCCCTTTTAGCCATCCTCCTCTTAGGAGGATTTTCCCTTTTAATCAACCAGACTTTCGGCAACGAGGAGTCTGCGCAGATTTCTGCACAGAAAGAAAAGGGAAAAGAGGCTATAAAAATTGAAGGAGAGCCTGCAATAGTTAAGGCCTTAAAGAACGACTTTCTCTTCCAGTACTCCCTCTTCAAGAAGGCCTCCCTTGAGGGGAGCTCCTTAGTTTACGCCGACGGCCGCTACAAAATCTACTTTACTGTTAATCCTACCTTCCAGAGGGAAATTGAGAAGGAGTTTAGTCGCTTTAAGGTGAAGTACGGCGCCTACGTGGCTTTGGAGCCCGAAACGGGCAGAGTTCTGGCTGCCGTTTCAAGCCTTGAGCATCCCGACCTTACCCTTAAGCGTTCCTATCCGACGGCTTCAACCTTCAAGATTATCACCTCAGCTGCCGCCCTTGAGCTGGGAATTGCAAAGCCCGATACTGCCTTAACCTGCGGAGGCGTCGGAGATTCCTGCTCCCCTTCTGTCTGGCTCAACAGTAGGCTTCAGATAAAGAGGAGCTTCAGCCAGTCTTTCGCAACTTCTGCAAACCCCTTCTTCGGCAATTTAGGGAGGCTGATAGGGGAGGAGAACCTCTTAAAGTATGCAAAGCTCTTCGGCTTTAACGATACCTCCTACAACTTCCCCTGGGGGGTTCTCAGAGAGCCTCTTGACGATTACGAGCTTGCCCTTATGGCCGCCGGGCTGGGAGATACTACCGCAAGCCCCTTCCACGAGGCTTTAATCTCCCAAACTGTTGTAAACGGCGGGGTTATGATGAAGCCCCTTCTGGTTGATAGAGTTATTGACTTAAAGAGCGGTAAGGTATATACCTTTAAGCCCGAGCCCTTAAGGAGGGTTATCTCTCCTCAAACGGCCGCCGAGATTGAGAGGATGATGGTCCTTACGGTTAAAATCGGAACGGTCTCCGATAAGAGGCACTTCAGGCGTCTTAAAAGAAAGTTCCCGGAGCTGGTTATCGGCGGTAAGTCGGGAACTTTAACCGAGAGGAGCTATCCCGAGGGAAGGTGTGAGTGGTTTACCGGGTTCTTCTCCTACGGCGGCAAGAAGGTTGCCTTCTCAAGCGTTGCGGTCAACAACTGGCTCTACTACATCTCAGGCTACGAAATCGGAGCTGTTGCTGCTGAGAGCTTTGCTAAACTTATGAAAAAGGAAAAGGGAGGTGTAAAATGTGCGTCTTCTGTAAGATAGTTAAGGGGGAGCTCCCTGCCAAAGTAGTTTACGAGGACGAGCTGGTAATGGCCTTCCACGACATTAACCCTCAGGCTCCGGTTCACATTCTCGTAATTCCCAAGGAACACATACCCACCCTCAACGACCTTGAGGAGAGACACAGGGAGCTGATAGGCCACATCTTCCTCGTGATAAAGAAGATTGCCAAAGAGCAGGGAATAGACCAGAGCGGCTACAGGGTACTGGTCAACTGCAATAGGGACGGCGGTCAGGAGGTTTACCACCTCCACTTCCACCTGCTCGGAGGGAAACCTTTAGGGCCTATGGTTTGCCGTTAGTCTTCTCCCTGTACATTCTGAAGTCGGCAGATTCAAGGGCTCTCTGGAAGGGCTCTTCGGGGCTCTTCCAGATACTCACCCCCACCGAGGCCGAAAGGGGAGGGTTCAGGTTCTCGCTTCTGTTTATAATTTCAAGGTTTCTCTTTATTCTTCCGACAATCTTCTCAAGCGCTCCCTCCTTTAACTTGGGAACCAAGACGAGGAACTCGTCCCCTCCGATTCTGAAGACGAAGTCCGAGTGTCTTACGGAGGCGTTTATTACCTCGCTTAACCTTTTAAGGTATAAGTCTCCCGTTTTGTGGCCGAGGTTATCATTTATCTCCTTAAGGTTGTCCATATCTATAAAGATTACTCCTATCGGGAAGTTCCTGCTCTCGCCCGAGAACCTGTTTACTACTTCCCTTAAGTAGTGGCGGTTGTAGAGGTCTGTAAGGGGGTCTCTGTATGCGAAGTACTTAACCTTCCTCGGCACTACGTAGTTTATTCTCAAATTTACCGACTCTACCAGCTCGTTTAGTGCCTCAAAGAGGGCTTTAACTTCCCGGTCATTTATCGGCTTTTCCTTCACTTCAAAGCAGCCGCCGGTAATCTCTTCTATTCTGTCAAGGATTAAAAGGGTTTTTAACGAAACGTTTCTTCTTTTTAGCTCAATGCGTCTTTTAAAGGCTTTCAGGAAGAGGGAGCTCTGAAAGAGGAGGAGTTTCTCCCTGTTTACCGCCACCGGGTTGGGGTTAAATCCCCTTTGGCAGCCGAAGGTCAGATCCTCTTCGGCCAGAAGGAGGAGTTCGTCAAAGTTGAGGTTTAGCTCTTTGGAGAGCCTCTTTATGTTCTCAATTTCCCGCCGGGAAAGTCTGTACATTCCCTGTCAGCCGCCGGCTATTCCGATGAAGAGCTCCCTCTGTTTGGTGTTCACTATTAGGGGAATTACGTAGTTCATTTTTTGAGCAAAACACTTGTGAACGAAGGGCTTTTTTTCTTTTAGGGCCCTTTCAAACCTCTTTTTCCTGTCCTCCTCGCACCTTTGGGGAGCGGCCGAGTAGATTTCGCGGCAGTAGGGTGTGATAAAGTCGTAGTAAACTAGCTTTCCCGATTCATTCCATACCATTGCCGAAGCGTTTACCGGAAGGGAATACTTTCTCAGGAGGGCCCCAATCTCCTCGGGGGAGAAGAAGTCCTCAAGTCTTCCTTTCTCCATAATCGCTACTTCATCCTTCTCTTTAGTTCCTCTGCAACCTCGTCAAGGGTAATTCCTTCGTTTACAAGGGCTACCAGTAGGTGGTAGAGGAGGTCCGCAACCTCGTAGACGGCTTCTTTCCTCTCTCTTGACTTTAGAGCCAGTATGCTCTCTATGGCCTCCTCGCCTACCTTCTGAAGAATCCTATCCTGACCCTTCTTAAAGAGCTCTGCCGTGTAGGAACCTTCGGGGAGCTCCCTCTTCCTCTCTTCAATTATCCTGTATAGGTTATTTAAAACCTCTCCAATTTCTCCCTTCACTTCTCCTCCCCCACGGTTCTGAAAAAGCAGGAGTACTCTCCTGTATGGCAGGCCACCCCTTTCTGCTCAACTATGTAGAGGAGAGTGTCTCCGTCGCAGTCAACGAGGACTCTCTTTACTTTCTGGGTATTTCCCGAAATTTCGCCCTTTTTCCAGAGCTTTCTCCTTGAGCGGGAGTAGTAGTGGGCGAAACCGGTTTTAAGGGTTTTCTCAAGGGCCTCCCTGTTTGCGTAGGCTACCATTAAGACCTCTTTGGTTGAGGCGTCCTGAACAACTACGGGAACGAGTCCTCCACCCTTTTCAAAGTCTATTTCTTTCAGGTTTTCTTCTTTGACCTGCAGCATAGGGGCTCCTTTTGAGTTTAACTCCAATTATACCTACCACTTCACCTTAAAGGCAACCCCTTCATAGTAAGAGTTATTATTACCAATAGAACCTATTAAGGCCAAGCTACACTTACTACCCGGTTTTAAAGAGAGCGCAACTCCTCCCTCTTCTCCGACGTATTTGCCTGAGAACCTCCTGAGGTTCAGGTAGAAGAAGTTAACTTGGGGTTTTAACCTGTCTACCATCTTTAGGCCGGTTCTTAGCCCCCTTCCGGCGCTAACTTTCAGTACTCTTAAATTGCTCTCTCCGGGCCTGTAGATGAAGCCCTCGTTCCAGAAGTATTCCTTTAGGCCGAAGGTTTTAAACTCCTTTGAGTAGAGCCTGTACTCTGCTTTCCCCTTCCACTTTAAGAGCTCCCCCTTTAACTTAACAAAACCTCCCCAGCTCTCCCGTCCTCCCTCTGTCTGAACCAGCCCTCCCAGCTCAATACTTCCTTCGGTATAGTTAACTCCGAGGGTTGAGTTTGAGCCCTCACCCCTCCTGTACAGCAGGAAAGCCCCTACACCCTTTTTGCTCCACTTAAGAGTAAGGTACTTTGCCCTCTCTTTATCACTTTCAAAGAGGCAGTAGAGCTCTGCCTCTCTCCACTTCCCTCTAACTCCCGTTAAGCTCTCATCTATAAACCCTTTGAGGGAAAGCTCCACCATCCCTACCTTTAACTCCTCTCTACCTACCCATGCCTCCTCAAAGTGCCACTCTTTCCCGTGCCCCTTCTGGTACTTAAAGTTGTCTGCAGTATTCCCCCAAATCAGGTAGTCAACTTTCGTATCCCTTCCTGTTGAAACCTTTACTTTAAAGCCCTCCCCCTTTAAAGCCGCTTTGTAGGTCGTGTGCCAGAACCCCAAGTGCTTTGCAAGGGCGTACCCTTCGTACTCGCTCTGGGTTTTGTAATCTCTCCTCGGGAAGTCGCTGTACTCTCCTTTTATTGCTAAGTAATTTTCAACCTCCACCTGAGGGAGTTTTTCTCCTGCAGGAATTTTCTTAAGACTCCACCTTAAACCGCCGAAGAGTGCGTAAGAGCCCCGGCTCCCGAGAGCAACCTTCCCGAAGAGCGAAAATCCCTTTGCTAAAGGCTTTTCTCCCTCAACTCCGAGCTCGTTTCCGATAAGTTTCCCTGAGGCCTTTTCAACGTGAAGGCCGTAGACCCTCCAGTTAACTCCTTCTGCTTGAAATTCCGCTTCACTCTTTAAAAACATCAAGTTGCTGAAGGCGGGTTTATAGATTAGACCGATTCCGTTTACCCCCTCCTTGAAGCCGTAGGAGGTAAATTCCCTTTCCGCATATCCGCCGCTGAGGGTGAAAACCCCTTCCTTGAGCTCTCCGTAGAAGGAGAGTTCTCCGTTCTGGGTTGTTGCCGTTATCCTTCCCCTTTCCCCTTTGAGAGAGAGGGTTAACCCGTTTTTAGTCTCTGCCGGCTCTTTACCCTTTGCGTCAGAGAGCCAGTAAAAACCGAGTGAAATTCCTCCCCTCTCAACTTTCAGGTTAAAGATGTCTACGTCGTCCTCCTCCTCTTCGCCGAAGAGGAGGTACTTACCTTCGTACCCTGCAATCTGGTTCCACGTAATTCTCACTCCCCCTTCGGTTCTGTAGGTAAACTTCCCTCCCCAAAGGTAGTCGTTTAGGAAGTTCCCGATTTGGAAGGGCTGTTTACCTACCGTCAAGCTCAGGTTCTTGAAGATGAAGCCCTCTTTGTGGAAGTAGAGCTCTCTGACAGTAAAACTCTTTACTCCTGAGGCGAAAAGCCTGTCGGGGTCGGCCGTAAGCAGGTTAACGTAGGGTGCCTTGGTTGTTCCGCCGGTTATTGATAGCTTAAAGTAAGCACCCCTCTTAACCGGGCTCTCCTCCTCAAAAAGAAACCTATAGAGAAAACCGCTCTTTCTTCCCCTCCAGAGCTCGTAGCCGGTCTCTCTGGCGTAGTCTCCTTTCAGGTTTACCTTGTAGAGGGAGCTCTCAAGGGAGAGGTTCATTGCCGGTGCCGTAGCAGGTAAAATCAGAAGGGAAAGTAGAAGCGGAGTTGATTTCATTTTACCTCCAAACTACTTTAAGCAGAGTTAAATATTCCAATTTTACGATTATCAGGAGAGAATATGGAGATTGTCGGCCACCTGCCCGGGAGGGAGCTCCTTAGGGAAATCTCCTCGGTTGAGGAGATTGTCTCTTTGGGAATGGGCGTTGAAGTCCAGCTTACTTCCGAGCTCCTTGATACCTTTACTTTTAAAGACTTCGGCCTCTTAAAGGAGAAGGTGGGGGATAGGCCCATAACTGTTCACGCTCCCTTCCTTGACCTCAACCCCGGAGCTTCCGATTCCTACGTTCTTGAGGCTACGAGGCGCCGCTTTTCCGAAACCGTTTCTGTTTCAAAAGTACTGGGGGCAAAGGTTATAGTTTTTCACACCGGCTACCACCCTCAGAAGGTTGACCCTTTTTACAATAGCTGGTTTAAGAGAGCCGTAGAGACCTTCAGGCTCGTCTCTGAGGAGTTCGGAGGCAGAATTGCCCTTGAGAACGTCTTTGACCCCACCCCCGAGAACCTTATGAACTTTATGAGGGAGCTCCCCCCTTCGGTCGGCGTTTGTATAGATACGGGACACCTTAACCTCTTCTCAAAAGTCCCCCTCTCCGACTGGATTGGCGCCTTTAAAGGGAGAATCTACGAATTCCACGTTCACGATAACTGCGGTGGCTCCGACGAGCACGCTCCCTTGGGTAGCGGAACCTTTAATTTCGGGGAGTTCTTTGACCTATTAGAAACTGTAGAAGCTGACTATATATTTAACCTTGAAAACAAAAGGGCTTCCGATATTGAGAAGAGCCTTGAAGCCCTCAGGAGGTTTAAATGGAAAGGGAGATTAGAATTTATCCCGACGAAGTTTTAAAGAAAGAGGCTCAGAGAGTAGAGGAGTTTAACGCCGAGCTCAAAGAGCTTGTTGAGGATATGTTTGACACGATGTACAAGAGGGGCGGCGTAGGCCTTGCGGCAAATCAGGTGGGGGTCTTAAAGAGGGTTTTTATCCTTGACCTCAACTCCGGTAAGGAGAGGCAGGGCGAGGAGAAGTTAATCTTTGTTAACCCCGAGATTATCCACTCCGAAGGCGAAGTAGTTGCAGAGGAGGGGTGCCTTTCGCTACCGGGCTTGTGGAAGAAGGTAAAGAGGGCTGCAAAGGTAGTTATAAGGGCTCAAGACCTTGAGGGGAAAGAGTTTCAAATGGAAGCCGAAGGCCTCCTTGCAAGGGCCCTTCAGCACGAGCTTGACCACCTTAACGGAATAATCTTCATAGACAGGCTCTCTCCCTTACAGAGAAGGCTTGCCCTTGAAAAGTACAAGAAGCTTAAGAAGAAGTACGAAAAGAAGCTTGCCGGGGGAAGGAGATGAGGCTCGTAAAGTCGGCTGAGATGAGGGAGATAGATAACCACGCCATAGAGGTTCTCGGTATTCCGGGAATCGTCCTGATGGAGAACGCCGCAAGAGGAGTCTGTGAGGTTATATACGGCAGGGTAGAGGGTACTTCCGCCCTCGTCGTCTGCGGTAAGGGCAATAACGGCGGAGACGGCCTTGCAGTTGCGAGGAACCTCTACAACATGGGGTACGACGTTGAGGTTATCCTTACCGCTCCCGTTGAGGAGCTCAAGGGTGATGCGAGGAAGAACGCCGAGATTCTCTCAACTCTTCCCGTTCCGATTCACATTGTAGATACGACCGAAAAGCTTTTTGAGCTCTACACCTTTGCAAAGGAGTGTGACTTTATCGTTGATGCTCTTTTCGGAACTGGACTCTCAAAGCCCCTTTCGGGCTTTTACGCCGAACTGGTTGACTTTATAAATAAGCTCAATAAAACGGTTGTCTCGGTTGACATACCGTCGGGTTTAAGTGCCGATACCGGCGAGGTCATCGGCCCCCACGTTAAAGCCGACTATACCGTTACTTTTGCCTTCCCCAAAGTTGCCCACGTTATGCCCCCTGCCTGCTACAGCGTAGGGGAGCTCTTCGTAGTTGACATCTCAATTCCTGAGGACGTTCCGAACCTCATAGGTCCCGACAGGTTCCTCTTAACCCTTGACGAGGTTGCCTTTACTTATCCTATTAGAGAGATTATGAGCCACAAGTACACCTACGGCCACGTTGCTATTATCGGCGGCTCAAGGGGGAAGACGGGAGCTCCCGCAATGAGCGCTCAGGCCGCCCTGAGGAGCGGCGCGGGGCTCGTAAGCGTTATAGTTCCCGCCTCACTTAACGACATATTTGAGAACAAGCTTACAGAGGTTATGAGCATTCCCGTTAAAGACGACGGGAAAGGCTTCCTCGGGATAGACTCCCTTGAGGAGCTCTTGGCCGTAATTGAGAAGGGTAAGTTCTCTGCCGTTGTAATCGGGCCGGGTTTGGGGAGCTTCCCCGAAACTTACGAGCTCGTAAGAGAGTTCGTTAAGGAGTGTAAGCTCCCCATGGTCATAGATGCCGACGGAATCAACGCCCTTGCCGGCTCTACCGAGATTTTGAAGCTAAAGGAGGAGCCTGTTATCCTTACCCCCCACATAGGTGAATTCTCAAGGATTTCGGGTCTAACTAAAGAGGAAATTCTTAAGGACTTAACCAAGGTTGCCTCCGATTTTGCCTCACACTTTGGCGCTATTCTGGTTTTAAAGAGCGGAAGAACCGTTATTGCAACTCCCTCTGGTAAGAGCTACGTTAACGTTATCGGAAACCCGGGAATGGCGACTGCCGGAACGGGAGACGTTCTTGCCGGTGTTATCGGAGCTCTCTCTGCAATGGGAGTAGAGCCGGAGGACTCTGCCAAGTTCGGGGTTTACATCCACTCCCTTGCCGGCGACATTGCCGCACAGGAGCTTACTGAGGAAGCCCTCGTGGCTACCGACCTTATTGACTACCTTCCCCGTGCCATCCAGACAGTAAAGAAGTTTGAGAGAGAGGGAAAGAGAGAGAGGTTTGCCTTTATAACCTCCCTTAGAGAGATTGTAGGTGGATAGCAGGAGGAAAGTCCTTTTAGCCCTTGTTTTCCTGCTCGTTATACTCTTGGTCGGCTACTTCGGGGTCTCCTTTGTCTCCTCCCTTGCGGGGGAGTTCTACCTTAACAACCCTATCTTTCACGTTCTCTTTGCCCTTATTCTTATCGTTTTGACCGTTCTCTTTGTCTTCTTCGTCAGGAACCTTGCCCTTTTCTTTTTCCCCCAGTTTAAGACAAATATAAAGGTAAAAATCTTTACTGCCTTCCTTCTCCTCATCCTTGGGCCGGCGCTCTTCTCAATTTTTTTGGCATCTGGCGTTATTAACAAAGGCCTTGACAGGCTTCTCAGGATTCAGGTAAGCCGGATAGTCAACACCTCAAACGATACTGTAAACGACTTTTTAAACTTTATATCCAAAGACCTTGAGAGGCGCCTTGACCAGCTCTGGGCGAGGAAGAGGGTTTACCCCTATACCCTGAAGGCTTACGGGATAGACGGTTTCTTCAGGAAGGAGGGCAGGAGGGTTTATAGGGTCGGTAATTTTCCCCTTTCCGGAGAGGATATTTCCCACATAGAGAAGTTGGAGAGGTACTTCTTCCTTGAGAAGCGCTCAAAGCAGGCCGTCCTGTGTAAGAGGAAAGGGAAAGCCTTTGTCTGCATCTCAAAGAGGATACCCGATAAGCTCTTCTCCGAAATCTCAACGATCAGGGAGCTCCACTCAAACTACCAGACCCTCGTGGCTTACAAAACTCCCATAAAAACAGTTTATACCGTTACCTTCGGCTTTATGGGGCTTGCAGTCCTCTTCGGTGCTCTCTGGTTTGCCCGCTACTTTGAGAGGAGAATCTCAGTACCCATTGAGGCCCTCTACAGGGCTACCCAGAAGATAGGGAAGGGGGAGCTCTCTGTAAAAATACCCGAGGAGGAGGCAACCGACGAGCTCAAGCACGTAATCCACGCCTTCAATGAAATGGTTGAGCAACTCAGGCGCCTGAATAAAGACCTTGAAGAGAATAGGAGGTATCTTGAGGAGATATTAAACGCTATTTCTCCCGCGATAATAACTTTTGACTACTCCGGTAGGGTAATCTCCTGCAACCGCGAGGCTAAAAAGCTCTTTTCCCTCAGCGACTCAAGTAAGGGGTGTCTTCTGTGGGAGCTCCTATCCCGCTATCCATCCCTCTTAAAGGCCGTAAGAGAGCTTCTTGAAAGGGGTAAAGGGAGGACGGAGGTTAGAGAAGAGATTAACGGAAGGGAGAAGTTCCTCACGGTAGAGCTTATCTCACCTCCCGAAATAGAGGATAGGGTTTTGATAATAGAAGACGTTTCAGACCTTGTAAGGGCGAAGAAGGCCGAGGCCTGGAGGGAGGTTGCAAGGAGAATTGCCCACGAAATAAAGAATCCCCTCACTCCCATTACGCTCAACGCTGAGAGAATAAGGAGGCAGTTAAAGAGAGGCAACCCCAAGCTTGAGGAGATTGTTGACAAGGCCGTTGACTCAATCCTTGAGGAGGTTGAGGTAATAAAGCGCCTCATAGACGAGTTCAGGAAGTTCTCAAGGCTTCCTCTGCCGGAGAAGAGGTTAACCGACCTCAACTCCCTGATAAAGAGCTCCCTTGAACCTTACAGCTCTAAAATAAAGCTCTCCTTTGAATTTGAAGACATTCCCAAAATTCCAATTGACAGGAGCCTCTTTAGAGAGGTCTTGATAAACCTGATTGAGAACAGCATAGATGCCGGGGCTACTGAGGTAAAGGTCTCAACGACCTATAAGGACGGAAGGGTCTTCGTAGTCTTTAGAGATAACGGTCCGGGAATTCCCGAGGAGATAATGGATAGGCTCTTTAGCCCGTACGTCTCCACCAAAGAGGAGGGCTGGGGGCTCGGCCTCTCAATAGTTAAAAAGATAATAGAAGACCACGGAGGGAGAATCTACACCGTTGATAGGAACACCTTCGTTGTAGAGCTCCCCCTTTAAACGTACCTCTTTACGGCCCTTAAGAGAAGAAGGCTCCTTATTACGCTCTCAACCCCCATTGCTCCCCAAGGAATGAGGGCTGAGTGGATAAACTTTAACGCCAGCCAGGATGGGGCAATCCGTAAAAGCCAGAAACTGCTCAGGTTTATAAAGGCTTCAACCTCCGTCCTTCTTAAAGCCCTGAGGGCTCCCGTTAAGCTACAGCTTAGGGTGAAAAAGGGCTGAGAGAGGGCGGCAATTGACAGGTAGAGGAGGCTTAACCTTTTTACCTCCTCGTCAAGCTCAAAGAGGTAGAGGCTCGGGTAGGAAAAGAGCAGAAGAAGGGCTCCCACCAGAGCTCCCAGCAGGCTCGCCGTTTTTATCAGCTCTTTAATTCTCCTCCTTAAGAGCTCCCCCTTTACCTGCCCTATGAAGGGCAGAGCCGCGTCAAGGAGGGAGAAACCGACCGCCGCCGCAATCCCCTCAACCCTTAAACCCACCTGAAAGGCCGCCAGGGCTTTCGTTCCGCAGACTGCAACCAGGCCCGTAAAGACGTTGTAGGAGAGGGAGGAAACCGTCTCCTCAACCCCAGCCGGAAGCCCTACTCTTACCACCTCAAGGAGCTCCTTTACGGCTACTCTGAAATCGTTTAAGGGATTTAGCTCCTTACTTTTAAGGGCAACTGCTAAGTAGTAGAGTGAGGCCAGCGACTCGGAGAGGGCGACCGACCAGCCTGCCCCCTCCTCCCCCAGCCGGGGAACCAAAAGTGGGAGGAGAATCAGGTTGAAAATCAGGACGAGGAGGGTTCCGTAGAAAATCTCCTTCGTCCTTCCCGCTCCGTTAAAGAGGGCGTTCAGTGCGTTTGTCGTTAAGACCAGCGGAAGGAGGAGAATTACGGGCTCTGTAAAGTTTACCGCCGCTTCAAGGCTCCTTCCCTTAACCCCGAAGAGGGAGAGGAAGGAGGACAGGAGCTCCTGCCCGAAGGCGTAGATGGGCAGCGCTACGGCTACCGACAGGATAAAACCGTAGACGATAAACCTTCCCACCCTCTCTTCCTCCCTCAACCTTGAGGTTGTAAGTACTGCGATTCCCGTATAGACCGCCTCGTCAATTCCGTAGAGGAGCCATATCAGGGTTGACGCAAAACCAACTCCGGCAATAACTTCATCGCCGAGTCCTGAAACCGATAGGAGAATTACAAAGCTCTGGAAGGCGTAAATCCAGTTTGACAGGAGAATTGGAAAGGAGAGTTTGATGAGCTCTACGTTCACCTTTTCGCTCCCCGAAGGAATGGAGATTGAGAGGTGGAATTATATGAAAGACTTTGACTCTTTCTTTCCGCTCCTGAAGGAGTTTTTGGGAGAGGTTTACGGAAGTCCCGAAAGAGGCCTCTCTGTTTACCAGTCAAAGTACAGGGCCATTGACTACTACAGGAACTACAAGGCAAAGCCCAACTCTTACCTCCTCATTTTGAAAAAAGGAAACGAGCCGGCGGGTTTCCTCTACGGAAGAAAGCTGAAGGATTACAGCTACATATACGACATCTTCGTTAAGCCCCCTTACAGGGGAAAGGGGCTGGGAAGGGCTCTCGTGAAGGCCTTTGCCTCTTTAACTCCTCCCCCTTATAGGGCAGACGTCCACAGGGGAGCCCTTAAAAGCTTCAAAAGGTGGGGCTTTAAAGAGCTCTTCTCCTACTACGAGGACGGGGTTTTCTGGTACCTTGTTGAAGCCCCTACCTTATGAGCTCTCCAATCTTAAAGATTGGTAGGTACATTGCGACGATAATTACGCCGATTATCCCGCCGATGAAGACAATCATTAAAGGCTCAATAAGGGATGTAAGGCCGTCAACGGTTCTGTCAACCTCTTCCTCGTAGAAGTCGGCGACTTTGCTTAACATCTCGTCAAGGTTTCCTGCCTGCTCGCCTATTGCCACCATGTTGACCAGCATCGGCGGGAAGATGATGTGCTTTGAGAGGGCGGTTGATAAATTGATACCCTTCTCAACTTGAGCCTTAACGTCAAGGATTGCTTCCCTTATCACCTCATTGTTTGAGGTCTCTGCAGAGATTTGGAGGGCGTCAAGTATGTTTATACCGCTTGAAACCATTGAAGCTAAAGTCCTTGCAAAGTTGGCAACGCTGCTCTTTAATACCAGCTCTCCGAAAATCGGTACTCTCAGAAGGGCGTAGTCGGTGATGTACTTGAACTTCTTTATCTTCCTTGCCTGAATGAAGACTATGACGAAGAGGACGATAAAGAGGATTAACCAGCCGATGTAGTCCCTGAGCCAGTTGCTGGCGTTTATAACCATTTGAGTTAGGCCTGGGAGTTCCCCTCCGAGGTCTGCATAGAGCTGTTGGAAAGTGGGAATAATGAATACGAGGATTCCGGTTATTATCACCGTCGCAACTATCAGAACGAAGACGGGGTAGAACATTGCGCTCTTAACTTTACCCCTTAGCTTCTCAACCTTCTCAAGGTACTCGGCCAGCCGCTTTAAGGTCTCTTCAAGCGTACCGGCCGCTTCTGCAGCCCTAATCATTGAGATGTAGAGGTCTCCAAAGACGTCCCTGTACTTTGAAAGGGCTGTTGAAAATCTGCCTCCCTCCTCAATGAAGGATGCCATCTCCTCAATTATGTTCTTGAACATTCTGTTGGGAATCTGCTCTTTTATTACCCTTAGGGCCTGGATGAGGGGAATTCCGGCGTGAACCATTGCGTAAAGCTGCCTTGTGAATATAAGTATGTCCTTGAGGGATATTTTGTTAAGGAAGGGCACGGAGATATTTTTCTTTAAGATAGATTTATCTTCCGTTAACTTTTCAATTACTACAATTCCTTTGCCTAAGAGGAGCTCCCTTGCAAGCTCAATGTTGTCGGCCTCAATAAACCCTCTCTTTCTCCTGTCAAGGACGTCCCTTCCAACGTACTTGTAGATTGCCATTTTCCTCTATCCTAAACGGAGTAAGCCCTAATTAGAGTTTCAAGCTCTTTGGTATCGGGAGAGACTTTCTTGGCTTCCTCAATCTCTATTATACCTTCAACGTAAAGTTTTGCAAGGCTCTGATTCATCGTAATCATTCCGGTTGAGGCCTGTCCCGTCTGCATCATTGAGTAAATCTGGTGGAGTTTATTCTCCCTGATGAGGTTCCTGATTGCCGGCGTCGGGATAAAGACCTCCGTTGCCGCAACTCTTCCCCTTCCGTCTTTCCTCTTTAGGAGTTTCTGGGCCACTGCGCCGATTAAGACGAAGGAGAGTTGAGTTCTGATTTGGGCCTGTTTTTCGGCCGGAAAAACGTCAACTATACGGTTGATTGTCTCTATCGTTGAGTTTGTGTGGAGCGTTGAGAAAACAAGGTGTCCGGTCTCGGCGGCGGTTAAGGCTGCTTCAATCGTTTCCGGGTCCCTCATCTCGCCGACCAGGATAACATCCGGGTCTTCACGAAGAGCCGCCCTTAAAGCCCTTGCAAAGCTCTTTGTATCGTTGCCCAGCTCCCTTTGAGTAATTAGGGATTTGTTGTGGTCGTAGATGAACTCTATCGGGTCTTCAATCGTGATTATGTGGTAGGGGTAGGTGTCGTTTATGATTTTTATGAGGGAGGCAAGGGTGGTTGACTTACCCGAGCCGGTGGGTCCCGTAACCAGGACGAGTCCTTTATCCTTGTGGGCAAAGCTCTTTATTACCGACGGAAGGCCGAGGCTGTCAAAGTCGGGAATCTCAAAGGGGATTAACCTGAACGCTGCGGCCAAGCTCTGCCTCTGGAAGTAGGCGTTTCCCCTGAACCTTGCGACGTTCTTCATTCCGAAAGAGAAGTCAAGCTCAAGCTCCTCCTCAAGCCGCTTCTTCTGTGCGTCTGTCAAGACGCTGTATATGAGGTTTTTTGTATCCGTTGCACTGAGAGTTCCGTATTCGGTAAGGGGAATTAGCTCTCCCAAAACCCTTACCCTCGGAGGGCTCCCCGGAGCAATGTGGAGGTCGGAGCCTCCCCTTTCAACAACTTCTTTTAGAAGCTGAAGCATAGTTACGGCCATCGTTCCTCCCTATAACACTAAGAGCAGGAAAATAATTCCTACTACTATTCTATAAATCCCGAAAGGTATAAAGGTGTGGCTCTTTATAAAGTTTAAGAGCCACTTTACAGCAAAGAAAGCCGATATAAAGGCTGTTAGGAAGCCCACCAAGAGTATTATACCGTTATGAAAGTCTATAGAGTCAAAGTTTTTTAAAAGTTCAAATCCGGTTGCAGCAAGCATAGTCGGTATTGCAAGGAGGAAGGAGAATTCGGTTGCCGCAACCCTCTTCATCCCCAAGAGCATTCCTCCGATTATGGTTGCCCCGGAGCGGGAGGTTCCTGGAACCATTGCAAGGGACTGGAAGAGGCCTATCCCCACGGCCTTAAGGTAGCTTATCTCCTCCGGTCTCTCTACGTGGTGCTCTTTCTCTTTATATAGGAGCTCCACAACTATAAAAATCACCCCCCAGACAATCAGCATTACGCTTACAACGAAGGGGCTGAAGAGCTTTTCAATGTAGCCGTGAAGGAGCAGGCCGAGAATTCCGGTGGGAATAAAGGCGGCTATTAACTTTTTCCATAGCTCAAGGTTTCCCTTTAGCCTATCCCGGTAGATGAAGATTACCGACATTATCGCTCCCAGCTGAATCGCTATCTCAAAGGTCTTCTCAAAAGCGTTTTGCTTGAGCCCCAACAGGTGGCTTACCAATATCATGTGCCCCGTTGATGAAATCGGAAGGAACTCAGTTATCCCCTCAACGATTCCCAAAATGAGAGAGTCAAAAAGGTTCATTCTTCCTCCTTGAAGTGGTCGTACCCTTTTGTTCTGACTTTTCTGCCGTCAAGGAAGACTCCGCTCCCTTCCTTTACTTCGCCTATTACCTTAAAGCCTATCTCCTCAACTTTTTTTATCAGCCTTTCGGGGAAGGTTATTATAAGCTCGTAGTCCTCTCCCCCGTAGAGGGCAAACTCAAGTGCTTTCTCCTTTCCGAAGGTTTCAGTTAGCTCCTGTGAGAGGGGAATGAGGGAGCTCTCAACCTCAATTCTCACTTTTGAGCTCTCTGCAATCGTTCCGAGGTTAAAGAGGAGCCCATCGCTTACGTCGGTTCCGCACTTAACTCCCAGTTTTAAAGCTTCCCTTCCCTCTCTTACCCGCGCTTTGGGGCTCAAAAACCTCTCTATCAGGTACTTGGGCTCCGACCTACCCCTTTCAAGGAGCTCCAGCCCCCCTCTGCTGTCCCCGGCGGTTCCGGTTATCCCTACGAGCTCTCCCGGCTTCGCAGAGCTCCTTAACATATAGGAGGGGCTCTCTCCGATTAGGGTCATGTCAAAGAAGAGGGTTCCCGACTTGACCGTATCCCCTCCTACTATGTCCACTTTCAGCTCCATCGCCGCCTCTCCTACTCCTCTGTAGAGCTCTATGAGCTCTACCTCCTTCCCGTCGGGCGGAACTCCCAAGTTAATGAGGCCGACTTTCGGCTCTCCCCCCATAGATGCCACATCGCTGGCACATACGTTTACTAACTTTTTGCCCAAGAGGAAAAAGAATTCCTCCACCGTCTCTTTCCAAGCTCTCTTAAAGTGGCTTCCCTCAACGAGGGCGTCGGTAGTCAGGAGCCGGTAGCCCCTCCCGGCCTTTACCACTGCCGTGTCGTCCCCGACGCCTACTACTACTTTTTCTGAGGGAGGGGGGAGCTCCTTGATTAGCCTTCTTATCAGCTCAAACTCACCTAACCTCATTTCTCTTTAAAACCTTCAGGTAGCAAGTCTCTCCCTTCCTTAAAACCTCTGCCTCAACGGTGTACTCCTTTCCCCTGTCTGTTATCGGGTCAAGGCCTGCCAGACCGTAAGCGTAAATGCACCCGCTATCGTCAACAAAACAGGTGTCGGAGCGGGTGATTCCCGGGTTTTTGCACTCCTCAGGGCAACTCCACCCCATGTACTTTGCCTTTATGACAACCCTTTTTCCCTCAAGCTTTTTGCACTCTTTCTCTATGCTTCCAATCTTCATGAGCCTCAGCTTAGCCTCACCGTTTACTTGAACTGAAGCGCAGGAGGAGAAACCGAGCACTATTCCCATAATAGCGATTAATTCCTCTTTCATCTATTTCCCCAGTCTGTAGTATTCATCAAGGAATTCGTCCCAGAGGTTAACGGCAAACGGGTTGTAGTAGTTGGGGTCGCCGAAGCAAGTAATTGTTAACGACGGGCTTTCAAGGAGGTAGCAGGGGTAGGAGCTGTCAGATTGTGAGTCGGGAGGGAAGTAAATGGAGATACCCTTGAGCTGAGGGTCACTTGAGAATTTATATGCATTTTCAATTACCGAGACTATCTCTTCTGCTTTGGGATATGAGTCCTTAAGCTGGCTTGCGAAGGAGTAAAGGTCTACGTGATAGAGGCTTTCGTTCTGGTCGTCGGGAACTATTACCGAGTTCTCCCGTGCCTGTTGGAAGTCGGGGAAGGTATCGGCACTCAGCTCTGTGTAGAGGCCGTTTACGGCATCCGTAAGTTGTTTAATCTCTTGATTGCTGAGTACCATCATTGTTTTGCCGCTCTGGCTTAAGTAGGCCTCTTTGTAGGTGTCAACTACGAGCTTTCCCAGTTGGTAGGGGTCTAAAGAGGGGTTCTTAACGAGACTTTCCAGCAGGCTCGTGTAGTTCCAGCCGGTTCCCGGCTCAAGAGCTTCGGAGGCAACTACCGCCTTAGCAAATTGGCCTACGTCGTAAAAGACCTCTACCATTCCCATTAAGCACTCGTCAAAGCCTATCAGGTCTACCCTGTAACCGTTTTCTGAGAGCTCCTTTAGGGCGTCAACGAGCCTGTACATGTAGAGGTAACTGTCGTTTGTTTCGTCCACTGCAGCAGCTTTTGTGCTCCGCCAACCCTCTCCGTGGTCCCACAGGATTAGGGCGACTTTAGAGGCCGGGTACTTATCCTCGTACTCCTGTATAAACGTTTTAACCGTGTAGCCTGAGCCCGTGTTGGGCTCATCGGGGGTTTGGGAAATTTTCAGCTCTCCTGTGCTGTCGTCGGATTCGGCAATTACCGTTCCGTTCTGCTCAAGGAGGTCGGCCATTACTACCACTTTTACCTGAGGGTTGTAGGTGACTTGAGCCATTTCGTTAAGGTCGTCAAGGGCGTAGTCGTTGAGGTTGTTGTCTGCTGCCATCAGGATTAGTACGAGCCACTGTCTGTAGTTTACGGTGGTACAGTTGTCATTACTGTCGCAGAGCTCAACCTGAGGCTGGTTTGAGTCAAAGGAGACCTTTACTTCGTAGGAGCCGTTTTTGGAGTTGTTTACTGTTATAGTGAAGGGCTCCCGGTTCTCAATTGCCGTTAGGATTGCATCTACCTGAGGGCTTACGCTGGCCGTTATTTCCCCTAAATCAATCTTCTCAGCAGTTCCGTCGGGGTCATTTCCGAGGGCATGGATTACCTTTGCAAGGGCGTCCCCGGCCTGAGGGTCTTCCGTAAGTTTAAAGGGAGTTATGGTTTCCCGGTTTTCTTTTAAGGTGTACTCCCCAAGCTCTACTCCTCCGGCGTAGAAGAGGAGCGTAGGTTTGGGAGTAGAGCTCTCAACCGTGAAATTACCGTAGGCGTCGGTTTTTGTACAGTAGTTTTCCTGAGTGCACACCTTCAGACCTTCAACGTAGCTTGAAACAAACTTCCCGCTTACGGTGTAGGTTGTTGTAGAGCTCCCGCCTCCTCCACAGGAAATAACCGATAGAGCTAAGAGAGCAGTTCCTATAATTTTCTTCATTAACACTACCTCCTACCTTTCACAGCTACAGGGGGCAAACTTTATCAGGTCTTCGGGTTTTATTCCCTCCTTTATGCCAAACTCAATTACCCCATTCTTTGAGCCCTGTCTGAAAATTGTAATTCCCTTTAACTTCAGTTTGTAGCCCAACATGAATACTTTTTTAACCTCTTCAACCGTTGTCTCCTTTTTCATGTTTACCGTTTTTGAAACCGAGTTATCTACGTGTTTCTGGAAGACCGCCTGAACCTTTACATGCCACTGGGGTGAGATGTCAAGGGCGGTTGCGAAAACTCTCTTTATCTCTTCCGGAATTCCCTTCAAGTCCCGGATACTTCCCGTTTTTATTACTTTAAGGAGCTCCTCCTCGGTTAACATTCTTCCTGCGTACTTTAAGAAGAAGGGGTCAACTTGAATTACCGGCCTTCCGTCAAGGACCCTCTTAATGTAGGCTATTGCGAAGAGTGGTTCAATACTGGGGGTTGTTCCGGCTATCATGCTTATAGTTCCCGTAGGGGCTATGCTGGTTCTTGTTGCGTTCCTAACTTTCTTTCCCCTATAGATGCTCCTTTTTATGTTGGGGAAGCTTCCCTTTTCCTCTGCCAGCTTACACGAGGTTTCAAAGGCCACTTTGTTTATAAAGCCCATCAGCCTGTCTGCCAGTTTTAAGGCCTCCTCCGAATCGTAGGGGATTTTCAGGGCTATCAGGAGCTCCGCCCAGCCCATTACCCCCAAACCTATCTTCCTGTTCCCCTTTGCCATTCGCTCTATTCTTTCATCGGGGTACTTGTTAACGTCAATTACACAGTCAAGGAACCTTACTCCTACCTCAACCAGCTCCTTTAACTTATCCCAGTTAATCTGCCCCCCTTCCACCAGCTTTGAGAGGTTTATCGAACCGAGGTTGCACTCCTCATAGGGGAGCAGGGGTACCTCCCCGCAAGGGTTTGTTGCCTCTATCCTTCCCAGCTCCGGAGTGGGGTTGTGGCGGTTTATCTCGTCTATATAGAGGATTCCCGGGTCTCCGGACTCCCAGGCCGACCGTGCCATTAGGTTAAAGAGCTCCCTCGCCTTTACCCTTCTCCAGACCTTTCCGTCCCTCGGGTTTATAAGCTCAACCTCTCCGTCCCTCTTAACCTCCTCAAAAAAGTGGTTGGGGCAGGCTACCGAAATGTTAAAGTTCTGGAAGCTCTCCTTATCCAGCTTGCAGGTTATAAACTCCTCAACGTCCGGGTGGTTTAAGGAGAGAACTCCCATATTGGCTCCCCGCCTTTTTCCTCCTTGCTTTATTGAGTCTGTTGTGCAGTCAAAGACCCTCATAAAGGAAACCGGTCCGGAGGCTTTGCCGTTTGTTGTTTTTACGACGTCTCCTTTGGGTCTTAAGTGGCTGAAAGAGAAACCCGTTCCCCCTCCGGTCTTCTGGATTTTGGCCATGAGGGAGAGGGAGTCAAAAATCTCCTCAATTGAGTCCTCAATCGGCAGAACGAAACAGGCCGCAAGCTGCCCCAGCGGAGTTCCGGCATTCATCAAAGTAGGAGAGTTTGGGAGGAACTCAAGGTTAAACATTACTTCATAGAACCTCTCCTCCCATTCCCTTGCCTTTGAGGCCGGACCGTAGAGGAGCTCCGCCTGTGAGACGGCCCTTGCGACCCTCTCAAACATCTCCCCCGGGCTCTCTCCCGGCCTCAGATACCTTGCTTTCAAAATCGGATAAGCATTTTCGGGAATTTTTGGCTCCATTGCTCTCTCCTTGATGCGGCTTTCTCTCAATTCTACCCCTACCCCTTAGAAAATTAGAGAAACAGGGTAGGATAGCAGAGCTTTATGGAGATTAGGGGTTTGAGCTATTCTACAAGGGCTGGTTATCTATGATTTGGGCAGTGCTTAATTGAGTTTCAACTTAAAGAATTCTACGAGGTGGGGACAGAGTTCCGAGTTCCTTTTTACCTATCCTTTTAATTTTTCCGGGGTAGGGAGTTCCCCTACCCCAAAACCTTTTCTATATCCTTGGGCTTCTCAACGTTTATTACTTCAATTCCTCTGTCTATCTTCCTAATCAGCCCTTTTAGGACGTTCTTGGGGCCGATTTCGTAAACCCTCTTTACCCCTAACTCCTTCATTTTTAAAACGTCCTCAACCCACCTGACCGGCGAGAAGACCTGTCTGTAGAAGGAATCTTTAACCTCCTCAGGCTCTTTTATCAGCTTAACGTCGGCGTTGTTGAGAATCGGCACTTCCGCCCTCTTAAACTCCATCCCCTCCATCAACTCCCTTAACCTCTCTGCTGCGGGCTTCATCAGTTTTGAGTGAAAGGGAGCGGAGACTGCAAGTCTTATTACCCTTTTTGCTCCCGCCTCCTTTAACTTCCTCTCGGCCTCCTCAAGGGCCCCTATCTCTCCGGAAATTACGGTCTGCTCGGGGGTGTTGTAGTTGGCCACCTGAACGAAACCGCTCTTTATTTCCTTTAAAATCTCATCAACCTTTTCTGCAGCAAGGCCGATAACGGCACTCATTCCTCCTTTCCCTACCGGAACGGCCTCCTGCATGAACTCTCCCCTTTTCCTTACTAAGAAAGCTCCCTCTGAAACCGAGAAGACCCCCGCAGCCCCCGCCGCCGAGAACTCCCCGAGGGAGTGGCCTGCAACAAGGAGGGGCTCCTCCTTAAAGCCGTTTGCCCTCAAGACCCTTAAAACGGCCATGCTTACCGTGAATATTGCCGGCTGGGCGTTGTAAGTCAGAGTTAACTCCTCCTCGGAAGCTTCAAAGCAGAGCCTCTTTATGTCCACCTTTGCCCCTTCGTTGGCCTCCTCAAATACCTCCTTTGCTTCGGAGAATGTTTCGTAGAGCTCCCTCCCCATTCTGCTGTACTGGGAGCCCTGACCGGGAAATACAAAAGCAACTGCCACTTTCAACCTCCTCATTTTTTTGCCAATTTTATCAGCCCCTTCTACTTGAAAGGATTTCTCTTGCCACTCTCTTCCCTATCTCAACAGCCGGTTGGCCGTAAGGGTTAACTCCCATAAGCTTTCCGGCTGCGACCACTCCTATGAGGTAGCTCATCATCAGCTCTCCCATCTCCCTCTCGCTCAGCTCCTTGAGTTTGAACGTAATTACCGGCCTGCTTTTGCTCTTTAAGGCGTGGAGGGTTCCGATAAATTCTGCCTCCATCACTTCCGATATCCTCTTTCCCGAGAGGTAGGGCAGGATTTCGACCTCTTTCGGAAGTTTCGGGTCTCTCCTGTACCCTTCAACAAAAAAGAGCTGGTAGAGTTTGTCGTCGGGGCCGTCTACAAAGAGCTGGAGGATTGCGTGCTGGGAGGCCGTTCCCACAGCTTTAAGGGGAGTTTGGCCTTTTCCGTCCTTTCCCAAAGACTCCCCCCACAGCTGAACGTACCACTCGGTAAACTCTCCCATGTAGGAAGAGTAGGGCATTACTACGGAGATTTTCCTTCCTTTTTCGTAATGGAGGTACTTTGCAGCTGCGAGCTTTAAAGCTTTCAGAGGGTTTTCTACTACCCCCTTTGCCCCTTCCAAAAACTCTTCAACCCTGTAACCTGCAAAGAGAAGGGGAACGAGCCCTACCGCCGTAAAGACGGAAAACCTTCCGCCAACCTCTTCGGGTATGGGGAAAAAGGGAGCTCCGTACCTTTTTGAGAGCTCATTAAAGGAGTTTCCTCCGTCTCCGATAAAGAGGCACCTCTTTCCAGCTTCAATTCCCCTTTTTTTGAGCTCTTCCAGTATGAGGTTCAGCGCGGCAACTGTTTCAAGTGTTCTCCCTGACTTGCTTATAAAGGCGAAGGAGCTCTCTTCCCAGTTAATCTGCTCTAAGACTTTAACTATTAAATCCGGGTCTATGTTGTCTATAAAGAGGAGCTCCCCTCTCCTCTTCCCTATCGCTTCGTCTACCGCTTTTACGCCCCTTGAGGAGCCTCCCATTCCTACTACCACCAAGGTGGAGCTCCTCTCCTTTAGCCTCTCAACCTCTTCCTTTAACCTTTTGAGCTCCTTTCTCCCTATCAGCTTTATAAAGGGCATCTCCCTTTCATTAACCAGTTCTCTCAGCCCTTCCTCTTCTATCAGCTCCTCTAACTTCTCCTCCTTGATGAGGCTGTCGGAGAAGATTACCTCCATTTCCCCTCCCTTAGGTTTTTGTTTTTACTACCGGGTATCTGCACTCTCCCCTCTCTTTAAACTCAACGAGGTTCTGAAGGGTTTTCATTAAAATCCTCCTTATTGCCTCCTGAGTGTTGTAAGCGTTGTGGGGTGTTAATATTACATTCTCAAACTGGGTAAGGGCAAAGCTCTCAATTGCTTTCCTCAGAACCTCGGGGGAAACGTCCTTTTCGCCCCTGAAAATTATCAGCTCCTCCTCCGTCCAGACCTCTTCCCCTTCAAATGTATCAAGAGCTACCCCTTCTAAAATCCCCTCTCTCAGGGCTTCAACTACTGCTTCCGTCTCTACTACGCTTCCCCTTGAGGTGTTAATAAGGTAGCTCCCCCTCTTCATAAGCCTTATGTTCTCCCTGTTAATCAGGTGGTGGGTTGAGGGAAGGTAAGGGACGTGGAGTGTAACTATGTCGGAGTTTTTTAGGAGCTCCTCCAGAGAGGTGTACTCAACCGCGTACTTCTCAACCAGCTCCTCCTTCGGTTTAACGTCGTAGGCTAAAACTTTTACATCAAACCCCGAAAGGAGCTTAATCAACCTTGAGCCGATTCTCCCCGTTCCTATTACTCCTACCGTTTTCCCCTCAAGCTCCCTTCCCCTTAATCCTTCCCTCGTAAAGACTCCCCTGCAGGTTCTATCTATTGTCGTCCTTAACTTCCTCAGGAGTGCCAAAATCAGCATTAAGGTGTACTCGGCAACGGTCTCCATTCCGTAGTCGGGGACGTTGCAAACTGCTATCCCTCTTTTTTTAGCCTCTTCTAAATCTATGTGGTCAAAGCCCGTTGAGCGGGTGGTTATAATTCTTAACTTCGGGAGCTTTTCAAAAACTTCCCTGTCAATCCTTGAGTAGATAAAAATAGAGAGGGCTTCAACGTCCTTTATCTGGTCAAGGTCGCTCTCTTTAAGGGGCTCCCGGCTGAGCTTTACTATCTCAAAGCCTCTTCCTTCAAGCTCTTTCCTGATTATCGGCTCTTCCCATCCTTCAAGCTCAAAAAAGGCAACTTTCATCCTTAATCCCTTTAATGGATTCCCAACTTTTTCTCTATCTCGTAGACCGCCCTTATCACCTCAAGAATTGAGTCTGGGTTAATTGAGATTGAGTCTATTCCCTCTTTAACGATAAACTGGGCAAAGTCGGGATGGTCGGAGGGTGCCTGTCCGCATATTCCCACTTTTCTACCAACCCTTTTGCCCTCTTTAATTGCCCTTGAGACCATCCACTTGACTGCTTCGTTTCTCTCATCGTAAATGTGGGCAACGAGGGATGAGTCCCTGTCAACTCCCAGCGTTAGCTGGGTAAGGTCGTTTGAGCCTATAGAGAAACCGTCAAAGTACTCTGCAAACTCCTCAAAGAGAATGACATTTGAGGGAATTTCACACATTACGTAAACCTGAAGTCCCTTTTCCCCTCTCTTTAGGCCGTATTTTTCCATAATTTCAAGGACTTTCCTACCCTCTTCCGGAGTCCTGCAGAAGGGAACCATAACTATTACGTTGGTAAGCCCCATCTCCTCTCTTACCTTCTTTATCGCCGTACACTCAAGTCCGAAGGCCTCGGAGAACTGAGGGGAGTAGTACCTTGAAGCTCCCCTCCAGCCGAGCATCGGGTTCTCTTCCTTGGGTTCAAAGAGCTTTCCACCTAAGAGGTTTGCGTACTCGTTTGACTTGAAGTCTGAGAACCTCACTATTACCGGCTTCGGGTAGAAGGCCGCCGCTATCTTCCCGATTCCGAAGGCAAGTTTATCAACGTAAAAGGCCTTTTTGTTCTTGTAGCCCTTTGTTCTCTTCTCTATCTCCCGGGCCAGAAGGGGCTCTTTTTCGGCCACTTCGTCAAACTTAATCAGGGCGTTGGGGTGGATTCCGATGTAATTGTTTATTATGAACTCTTCTCTTGCAAGGCCTACTCCGTCGTTGGGGAGGAATGAGAGGTCAAAAGCCCCTTCCGGGGTGGCAATGTTGAACATTATGGGGGTTTTGGGTTTGGGGAGCTCCCTTAAATCAACCTTCTCAACCTTGTACTCAATTTTGCCGTCGTAGACGTAGCCCACCTCTCCCTCAGCACAGGAGACCGTTACGAACCTGCCCTCTTCCAGAACCTCCGTGGCATTTCCCGTTCCCACTACCGCCGGAACTCCCAGCTCCCTTGCGACAATCGCCGCGTGGCAGGTTCTCCCTCCCCTATTTGTTACTATTGCCGAGGCCTTTTTCATTATCGGCTCCCAGTCCGGGTCGGTCATGTCGGTTACGAGAATATCTCCCTCTTTAAACCTCTCTGCCTCTTCAACTGACATGAGAACCTTAACCTTACCCTCTGCAATCTTCCTTCCGACGGCTATTCCCTTTACCAGAACTTTCTCCTTCCTCTTCTCCGGGGGCTCTATAACCTTGTAGACCGTTATCTTTGAGTAGTCCTTCCTTGAGTGGACTGTCTCGGGCCTTGCCTGAACTATGTAGAGCTCGTTTCTCTCTCCGTCCTTGGCCCACTCAACGTCCATCGGAGTCCACTTTCTGTTCTTATTTGAGTAGTACTCCTCAATCTCACATATCCACTTTGCAAGCTGAAGAACCTCTTCGTCTTCAAGACAGAACTTCTCCCTGTCAGCAAGTGGAACTGGAACTACCTTAACCGGTTCCTTCTCACTATCCCCGTAAATCATCTTTTGGTTCTTCTCACCCAACTTCTTCTCAATAATTGCCTTAAAGCCTTTCTTTAAAGTCGGTTTAAATACGAGCCACTCGTCGGGAGTGACGGCACCCTTAACGACCATCTCTCCCAAACCATAGGAGCCGGTAATTAATACCACTTCCTTAAAGCCGCTTTCGGTGTCAAGGGAGAAGCCCACCCCTGAGGAGGCCAGGTCTGAGCGAACCATCTTTTGGACGCCCACTGCCAGCGCTATCTTAAAGTGGTCAAAGCCAAAAGTCTCCCTGTAGGAAATTGCCCTGTCTGTAAATAGTGAAGCAAAACACTTCTTTACTGCGTTTAAGAGGTTCTCTATTCCCCTTATGTTCAGGAATGTCTCCTGCTGGCCGGCAAATGAGGCGTCGGGCAGGTCTTCTGCCGTTGCCGAGGAGCGGACTGCAACGTCAACGTTCTCTACGCCGAACCTCTCCGAGAGCTCCCTGTAGTACTTCTTAATCAGCTCCTTTAAGTCTTCGGGGAACTTTCCACTCTTTATGAGCTCCCTGATTTTCTCCCCCTTCCGGTGGAGCTCCTCAATATCGTTAACGTCAAGGTCTTTAAGAGTTTCTCTTATCTTCTCTTCAAGGTTGTTAAACTTGATGAAGTACCTGTAGGCGTTTGCCGTTATTACAAAGGCGTCGGGTATCTTAACTCCTTTGGGCTCTAATGCTTTTTTCATCTCCCCTAAAGATGCGTTTTTACCTCCGACCAGCGGAACGTCCTCTATCCTCACCTCTTCAAGCCAGAGAACGAGTTTCTCCATCTCAGCCCTCCTCTCTTAGTCCTTTTTCTATTTTAAAGGAACTTCATTTATAGATGAAGCCTATTGTTATTAACGACTGATTCTTTATTCATTTGGAAAAACGTTTTCTTTGTGTTTTAATCTCTTTGAATTACCAAAAAATTTTACGGCAAATAGCCACTCTTCACCTTCTTTCGCACCATCCCGAACCCGAACCCCCAAGCAGCAACTTTCTTTATTTTATTGAAGTTTGGTAAACTTGAAAGGGAAACTCTATCACTTACCAGAAAATTTTACGGTTTCAACATTAGGGCAAAAAACTCCGCCCCCATTCACCTCAAACCCACAGCCCTATTTACAAATTTCACCAAAATCCGGAAAATCAATGGCACAGAACAAATTTCAAAATGCCCTTCTCCTCCATACCGTCAAAATACCGGTAGAGTTCCTCCCTACCTTCCGGAGAAACCTGCCTTGTCTCGTTGGCTATTACCTGCCTTCTAACCTCAGAAACGCACTCCACACAAAACAGAAAAAAGTACGCTAACCAGAGAATTTTACGGTAAATTTCCAAACATTCCCTCCCCCCTCCGCAAAACCCGGAAACTACTTTCCCTCCTCCTTCCTACGCTTCTCAGCGAGAGTATGTTTCCAAGCAAGAACAGCAAAAGAGAGAGGCAGAAGAACTGCAACAATCGTCACGAAAACACCGAGAACCTCATTTTCGCTCATTACCAACCCTCCTGGTAAACCTTTATGACATTGTAGAGAGTATCCCTCTCAACAGGGATTTTGCCGGCTTCTCTAATAAGTTTTATAAGCCTCTCCTTAGAGATGTACTGGCCAGCTCTTGCCCCTGCAGCCTGAGTTATATCCTCCTCAACAACTGTACCGTCTATGTCATCCGCACCAAACTGAAGCGAAATCTGGGCCACCTTATCACCGAGCATTACCCAGTAGGCCTTAACGTGAGGGAAGTTATCAAGAATAAGCCTGCTAACAGCAATTGTTTTAAGCTCGTCAAATCCGGTAGTATAGTTAGCACTTTCTATCTGAGTATTAACAGGGTGAAAAGCAAGAGGAATAAAAGTTTGAAAACCTCCGGTCTCGTCCTGAGCTTCCCTTAACCTTAATAGGTGGTCAACCCGATCCTCATAAGTCTCTATATGGCCGAAGAGCATAGTTGCATTACTTCTTAGCCCTAAACGGTGTGCAGTTTTATGTATCTCCAAATACTCCTCACCGGATATTTTGTCGGGACAGAGCCTGCTCCTAATCCTCTCTGCAAAGATTTCACCTCCCCCTCCGGGAATGGAGCCCAGACCTGCCTCTATGAGCTCTTTAAGAGCCTTCTCAACACTAACTCCCGACCTTCCGGCCATGTACTTTATCTCCTCGGCAGTATAGGCCTTAACGTGAATGTCAGGAAAGGCCTCCTTAACAGCCCTCACTATACCAGCATACTCCTCAAGGCCCCAGTCCGGGTGGAGACCTCCGACTATGTGAACTTCGGTTATACCGGGGTTCTTTGCTTTATAGGAAGAAATCTTCTCAATAATCTCCTCAACAGTAAGCTCGTAGGCGCCCTCCTCGCCCTTTTTCTTCTTAAAGGCACAGAACTTACAGGTTCCGACGCAGATGTTTGTAGGGGTAATGTGAAGGTTTACATTAAAATAGGCAAACCTGCCGTTCTTCCTCTCCGCAACGAGATTTGCAAGGAAACCGATAGTGTGTATGTCAGTACTTCTAAAAAGTTTAACTCCGTCCTCAAAGGAGAGCCTCTCCCCGGAAAGAACTTTTTCTACAACGGGGAAGAGCTCCCTATCCCTCACCATATTCAAAACCCTATCCATCAATCACCTCTATAACGTTATAGAGAGTGTCCCTCTCAACGGGGATTTTGCCGGCCCCTTTAATGAGCTTTATAAGCCGGCCTCTGGGCATGTATGAGGAGCTCCCGGCTCCCGCAGAGCGGGTTATACTCTCCTCAACAACGGTGCCGTCAAGGTCGTCAACCCCGAAGTGGAGGGAGACCTGGGCCAACTTCTCTCCCAAGGTTATCCAGAAAGCCCTTATGTGGCGGAAATTATCAAGGATAAGCCTGCTTACGGCAAGGGTCTTAAGGTCGTCAAAACCGGTTGTGAAACTGCCGCCCAGCTCCGTATTCTTCGGCTGGTAGGCAAACGAGATAAAGGCCATAAAGCCGCCGGTTTCGTCCTGGAGCTCCCTCAACCGGATTAAATGCTCAACTCTCTCTTCTATACTCTCAATGTGGCCGTAGAGAATTGAGGCGTTGCTCCTTATTCCGTAAGAGTGGGCTATCCTGTGGATTTCAAGGTACCTGTCGCTGCTCAACTTCTCCGGGCACAGCCTTTCTCTAACCCTCCCCGAAAAGATTTCCGCACCGCCTCCGGGAAGGGCATCAACCCCTGCCTTAAGGAGCTCCCTGATAACCTCCTCAAGGGAGAGTCCCTCCTTCCTTGAGAAGTAGTCAATCTCCTCGGCGGTAAAGGCCTGAATCTTTACGGAAGGGAACTCCCTCCTGATAGCCCTTACAAATTCAAGGTACTCCTCTAAGCCCCAGTCGGGATGGAGACCGCTTACAACGTGAACTTCCCTAACCGGGCCGCTCTCCCTAACCCTTTCAAGGGCTTCCTCTACGGTTAGCTGGTAGGCACCCTCTTCGCCCTTCCTCTTCCTGAAGGCACAGAACTTACAGGTTCCGACACAGATATTGGTCAGGTTGAGGTGGCGGTTAACGGTAAAGTAGACGAGATTGCCGTTAAGCTTTCTGTTTACAAAGTCTGCCAAGCGGCCAATTGTTAAAATGTCATTGCTCTTAAAGAGCCTAACTCCGTCCTCAAAGGAGAGCCTTTCACCGGCAAAGACCTTCTCTGCGATAGGAAGGAGCTGGCTATCCTCAACGAGCCTCAGATCAAAAGAACTCTCAACCATAATCACTCCAGCTTAAAACCCATCTCCTTAAGTTTTTTGGTGAGCTTCTCTATTCTCCTAACGGTCTCCTCTGAGAGGTGATGCTCCATCAGACACCCCTCCTGCTCGGCCTTATCGCGGGGAAGTCCCAAAACGTCTCTCAGAAAAGAGATTAAGACCTTGTGCTTTGAGTAGAGCTTCTTAGCGTACTCCTTCCCCTTATCGGTAGTAACGACGTAGCCGTAGGGCTCGTAGATTATGTAGCCCTTCTCCGTCAGGCGCTTTAAGACCTCAGTAACGGTCGGCATCTTAACGTTTCGGGCGGCGGCAATCTCCTTTACCCTTGCAACTTTATTCCTCTTCTCAAGGAGGTAAATGGTTTCAAGGTAGTCCTCAAGTCTGGGAGCAAGCTTTTCACCCTTTTCCATCTTATCCCCTTCTTTAAATCTTCAATCAGGAAATTTAAGCCTTAATTTGTTAAGTTCCACTAACTCCGCACCTTTATCCCGCAGTGCTGACAGAGGGAGCTCTCAGAAACAACAAAAAGATTTCCCCCCTCGGTTTTTTGGGGCTTACCGGCGTAGAAGTCCTCCATAAACCAAGCCCTCTCTCCGAGCCCCAACCTCTTTAATACCAGGTAGGCGGTTTTCCTCGCCTTTCCTACGGCCTTAACGGCGCTGCTCATTCCGTTAGAAGCGTCTCCGGTGATGAAGTCTGGCTTGAGGGAGGATAGGAGCTCCCCGTCCACCCTAAAACCTACTGCGGGAACGAGGTAGTCGTAGTCAAAGCTCCCGCAGTTAAAGACCGCCTTTCCCTCTTTAACTTCCTTTAAAGTACAGCCTGTACGGAGCTCCACCCCCTCCCTCAGGGCTTCCCTAACCTCCTTTTCGTAAGCCTTTACCCCTTCCCTGCTTCCCCTATAGAGAACAACGGCCTTCCCTCCAGACCTTACGGTGAGGCGGGCAACGTCAAAGGCCGTATCCCCGGCACCTATTACGAGAACTCTTTTGCCCTTAAGAGGAGGGGGACTTTTCAAAAAAGAGAGGGGATAGATTAGGCCCGGGGCTTCAACTGGCAGTTTTTTCTCAACCTGAGAGCCAATGCAGGCAACAACCACCTCAAAGCCCGAAGGCCTTTCTCTAATTTCCTCTCCGAGCCTGAGCTTAATGTTTTTAAAGGACGTTATAAACTCTATCTCCCTCTTAAAGAGCTCCCTATTGAGCTTAAATGGAGGAATGTAGTTGAGAGTTCCCCCAAGCTCCCTCTCCTTCTCAAAGAGCTCCACCTCTACCCCGCAGGAGGCGAGGTAGTAGGCAACGGTCAGCCCGGCAACTCCGCCCCCTATAACGGCAACCTTCTTGCCCGAAGGGGGGAAAAAGGGCTTCCTATCTTTAACCTGCACCCTCTCAAGGATTAGCTTCCCGAGCTCCCTGTGGACTTCTCTTATCCTTAAGGGTCTTTCCGGCAAAATGCCGCACTTCCTCTCACACTCGGCCGGACAGATTTCCCCCAGAGTAAAGGGAAACGGGGCCTTAGAGAGGAAGGAGGCGAAGGCCTTCTCAAACTCTCCCCTCTCGCAGAGGCTCATAAAGGTAGGAACGGGAACGCCGGCAGGACAGAAATCTTCACAGGGGGAACTCTCCCTCTTACTTCCCCTATAAGCGTCGTAAAGCTGAAGAAGATAAAGAAGGAGCTGGGAGCCCAAGAGCGTTATCCCGCCGTAGGATAGGAGCTCCCCGATGAGGTAGAGGTAGTGGAAGGGAAAGAAGAAAATAAGGGCAAAGAGGAGACCCGAAACAAGCCTCCCCTGATAGACTTGACCCAATCCGGGAAAGAGGAAGGAAAGGTAGAAGCTCCTCTTCCTCTTTAACCTTTTTCTGTAAAGGTAGCGGGCAAGCTCTCTATCGGCTTTAAACATATCTCTCTCCTTGCGGTGAGTTTAAATTATAGGCACTGAAGTTTAAAGGAGGAGAGAATGGTTAAGGAGAAAATAAAAGGGGCAGTTTTCGGAGCTGTGATAGGAGACGCCCTCGGAACCTTGGTTGAGGAGATGGACAGAGAGACGGTTAAGAGGGCTTACGGAGGAGCAATCCTCGGCTTTATGGAGCCCTCTCCCCTTTCGGTCTGCCCCTACCTAAAGAGGGGGCAGTACTCCCACGAGAGCCAGATTTTTCTCCTTGCCCTTGAGGTTTACGCCGAGAAGGGCTACTTTGACGAAAACCTCTACGTAGAGAAGCTGATTGAGTGGGTTAAGGACGAGAAGTCCCACAGGTACCCTTCCGGCGCCCACGTTAACGCAGCCCTCTCTTACGCCGCAGGCCTTGAGAGTGATGAGGCAAGAGTGAAGGCCTGTGACGTTGACGGGGCAATTCCGGCCGTTGCCGCGGGTCTTTTCAGGTGGGATAACTCCCTTGAGGCATATCAGGAGGGGGCTTACGTCTCTTCAATTACCCACTCTGACGAGACCCTCGTTGACTCTGCGGGGGTGCTGGCCGCCGCGGTTTCAATGGCGGTCGGGGGAAGGGCGGAGCTCTCAACCCTTGAGGGGAAGCTCTCTTTCGTTGACTCACTGAGGGAGCTTGCAAGGAGCGAGAACGTAAGGGGATACCTTGACCTTCTGGTTCAGGTCTTAAAGAAGGGGGAGCTCCCCCTTGACGACGTCATTCTGCTACTGGGAAACGGCAGCTTTGCCCCGGAGGCGACGTCCTTGGGGATTTACCTCTTCCTCAGATACCCATCCTCCTACAGGAGGGCCGTTCTATCGGCCGTAAACTCCTACGGGGAGTTCGGAGGGGATACTGACGCGGTGGCCTTTATTACGGGAGCTCTCTCGGGGGGGTACCTCTCAATCTCTGCCGTTCCGAAGGAGTGGATTGAGTGTCTTGAGAACTCCCGCCAGATAGAGATAACCGTTGAAAGATTCCTTGAGAAAATAAGAGTTTGATACAATCAGCAAAGTATTAAGTTTTGAAACTTGGAGGAACCATGAGAGCCTTTCTTCCCCTTCTTTTGAGCATTTTTGCAGTTTCCGGTTCTTACGGTAAGTGCAGCCCCGAAACGGAAGTTGCAAGGGTTGACGATAAAGGGATAACTCTCTCTTACTATAGGTACGTTGAGGAAGCGATTCCTCGGTGGGCACTTGAGAAGTACTATAAGGGGGAGAAGGGAAAACGGGAGCTCCTAAACAAGATTGTTGAGAGAACCCTGATTTTGGTAGATGCGGAGAAGAGGGGGCTCTTCAAGGGGGAGCCCCTTAAAAGCAGGGTTGAGAGGTTCAGGATAAGGAACCTTTCCTACTCCTACCTTAACGAGAAGTTAAAGGGGATAAAGGTAAGCAAAGAGGAGCTTGAGAGGGCGATAGAGAAGCTTCCCGAGAAGGAGAGAACTCCCCGGAGGGTAAAATCGGTAAAGGCATCCCTCCTTGCAAATAAGTACGTCTCAAAGAGGGAGGAGATACTTTCGCAGATAAGGAATGAGATTAAGGTTTTAAACCCCACACCGGCAAAACCTTCAGACGTTGTCGGTGAATTTAAAGGCCAAAAGATAACCTACGGAGAGATTTCCCCCCTCATTGAGGGAAAACCCACAAAGAAAAAGATAGAGAAAGCCCTTGAGACTTACGCCCTCTATACCCTCGCTCTGAAAGAGGGGCTTAACGAGAGAGAAGAGTTCAAGAATGCACTGAGGGCTTTTAAGGAGAGGCTTGCAGTAGAGGAATTTGAGAGGGAGCTCCTCTCATCGGTTAAGCTCTCAGACAGGGAGATTAGGGAGTACTACGAAAAACACAAGGAGAAGTTTAAGGCTCCGGGAACTGCGAAGATAAGGGTCTTCGTCTTTCCCGACGAGAAGGAGGCAAAGGGGAGCTTAGAGACCTTAAAGAGGGGTGAGAATATTCAAAAGGCCGTTCCCGAAAAGGTCTTAAGAAGCGCGAGGCAGTGGCTCGTCTCCTCCGACGACAAGGAAAACCCGGTCTCCCTCTTAGTTTTTAGCTCAAAGGAGAGGTTCAACCTCCTGAAAATGCCCGACGGCAGGGTTTTGTTGATTGAGGTTGAGGAGAAAAAGCCGCCTCGTCCTCTTCCCTACGGGGATGCCTACGGAAAAGTTAAGGAGGAGCTCCTAAGGAAGAGGGTTAGGGAGCTCTTTGAGAAAAGGATGGAGGAACTCAGGAAGAAGTACGGAGAGAGGGTTTACGAGGAGAAGTTAAGTTGCTTGGGGCAGGAGTAGTCCGACCGTAGGCTCTTCGGTGAGGAAGTTTACCCTCTCTATGAACTCCCCGTAGGTTGCCTCCTGAAGGTCTTTGAAGAAGTCGGCGTAGTAGCCGTCGTCTTCAACTATCGCTCCTGCAAAGCCGATTGCGTCGGCCTCGGCCTCTCCCGACTCCCTTCCGAAGAGCTCCCCCTTAAAGAGCTTGCTCTTTGCGAACTCAAACTCCTCCTTGGTTATTGAGGGAACTTGAGACAGGAGCTCCCTGAGCTCCCTCAAGGCTTCGTCAACCCTGTCGGTTATGAGGAGAACCGAGTAGTTTGAGCCAAGGAGAAGGTTCTGGTAGTTGGCGTAGGCTCCGTAAACGAGCCCCCTTTCCCTCAAGTGCCTATAGAGGAGGGAGCTTCTTCCCGAGGAAAGGAGGGAGTCAAGAATCTCGTAGTAGACGTCCTTCCTTGAGCAGGGAGGGAGCTTCCAGCCGAGGCTCACATAGGGAACGCTTACGGCAGGGTGGCTAATTTCAAAGTATCCCCCCCCTTTAAGGGAGCTCTCTACCGGGGGAGCGGGAGGCGGAGCACCCTTTCTATTAAGGTTGAAGTGCTCCTCAACTTCTTTGAGGGCTTCGTTTTCATTGAAGTTTCCCACAATCACGACTGCCATTCTTTCGGGAGTGTAGAGGGAGCTGTAGAAGTCAAGGAGGGTCTTGGCAGTAAACTTCTCAACGGTTTGGGCAAAGCCCAAAATCGGGTAGCGGTAGGGGGCATCTCTATAGAGCTCCTCCATAAACCTCTCGGCGAAGATCTCCTGAGGGTTATCCCTGCTCCTTGCAATCTCCTCAAGGACTATGGGCTTTTCCTTCTCTACGGCTTCGTCGGTTATTAAGGGATGGCAGACCAGCTGGGAAAGGAGCTCTACCGCCCTTAAACCTGCCGTTGAGGGGAGGTTGATGTAGTAGTAGGTGTAGTCGTAGGAAGTTGCGGCGTTTAGCTCCCCTCCCAGCTCCTCAACAATCCTGTCTATCTCCCCCTGGGAGTACTTTGAGCTTCCGCAGAAGAGAACGTGCTCAAGGAAGTGGGCTACGCCCCTGTTCTCATCACTTTCGTAGGAGGCTCCGGCTTTAACCCAGACGTTTACCGAAACGGAGTTAAGGTCTTCCCTCTTTTTGAGATAAACCTTGAGGCCGCTACTCAGGGCAAACTTTCTCATGGAGTTCTTCTCTCCCGCTTGAGTGTCGGTTAATTATAGCGGGAGAGGTTATCGGAGCTCTATGCTGTCTATAAAGATGTAGTTGTAGAACCAGCCCAGGGGGTAGCCCAGGAGCTCCACTTTAACGGCCTTTCCCCTCCACTTTGAGAGGTCAACTCTAACTGTTCTCCACCTTGAGCCGTCAATCTCACCGCTAAAGAGCTCCTCTCCGCCGGCCTTTACAACGAGCTTATAGCTTGAGTTTATATTTCCGGCGGTTCTGATTAGGAGCTCCCCGCCTCTTTCAGGAACTCTTACGACGCCTTCAACTACGGCTGGCTCGCTTTCGTTGGGAGGGGCAAGGTAGAGAATTCCCTTCGCTCCTTTAGGAGGAGCGGCCTCACCGAGCTCCCGGGGCTCTTCCTTCCAGCCGAACTTCTCCCTGCTGCCGGGAATGTTGAGGGGGTTGCAGACTACAACTTTAAACTCTCTTCCCCAGGGCTCCCTAATCTCCATTCTCTTAAAGAGGTAGGCCGGTTTAATTCCAGAAACGCAGCACTTGTCGATAGCGGGCTTTGAGATTCCCCTCTGGAGGTAGCACTTGGGCTTTTCCCCCTCAAAACCGCTCCTTACAAACTCCCAGGCGCTGCAGCTCGGGTCAATCTCGCAGAGCTTTTGACAGACCGAGGGCTTGTCGCTCTTCAGGATAAAGAGTTTGTACTCGTATCCTTCCCTTTTTGTGTTGTCCTTTACGAGGGGAAAGGCCTGTGCACCCCCTCCGAGTATCAAAATGAGTGTAGCTGCTGCCACTATTCTTTTTATTCCTCTCATCAGTTCCCCGAATTAAGTTAGCCCCCCTACCAGGGTTCAAATGCTAAAGGCTTTTATTTTTGTTGTACAGCCTTTTCTTTATTTTTTAATTATAGGTTTATCTTCAGTAACTTGTTGATTCACTATTCACTTACTTAATAAATGGGTTTGAAGCTATAATCTACTTTTGATCTAAGTCATTTCGGGGGAGACTTATGCTGAAAGCTCTAATTTTGGGGAGGGGGGTAAGCGGAAGAGGAGCGGGGGAGCTCCTTGAGAAGCTCGGCTTTGACTTTGACTTCTTTGAAGACGGAGACGGGATAGAAAAGGTTTCAGACTACGACTTTGCAGTCAAATCTCCCGGCTTTCCTCCCGGGCACCGTACGGTAAAGCTCCTTGAGGAGAGCTCCGTCCCCCTCTACGGTGAGGTTGAACTTGCCTACAGGTTCATGAAGGGGGAGATAGTGGGAATAACGGGAACGAACGGTAAGAGCACTACCACTGCCCTGGTTTACCACGCCCTTAAAGAGGCCGGTAGGAAGGCGTTTGTCGGAGGGAACTACGGAATTGCTGCATCTTCCTTTGCTCTTGAGACCGACGGGGAATCTATCTCTGTTTTAGAGCTCTCCTCTTTCCAGATAGAGGACCTTACCTCTTTTAGGGGGGACGTTGGGGCTATACTGAACGTCACTCCCGACCACCTTGACAGGTACGGCAGTTTTGAGGAGTACCTTAAGGCAAAGTTAAAAATGAGGGAGCACTTTGACTGGCTCGTTGTAAACAGGGAAGACCCGAGTTTGAAAGGGATAAAGGGAGAGGGAGTTATCGGTTTCGGAGAGGGAGGGGAGTTCAGGGTTGAAGGGAAGTGCCTGACGGGGGATGGGGTTAGGATTGATGTGGGGGAGCTCCCCCTTAAAGGAGTTCACAACCTTCAAAACTACCTCTGCGCACTCTCAATCCTAAGGCTCTTGGGGCTGACGGAGGAGGAAATCTACCGGGGGTTCTCCGGCTTCAAAGGGCTTCCCCACAGGACGGAGCCGGTTGGAAAGGTGAGGGGAGTTCTCTTTATCAACGATTCAAAGTCAACAAACGTTGATTCGGTGGCAAAGGCTCTTCTTTCGTTTGAGAGGGTTATACTGATAGCAGGCGGGAAGGATAAAGGCCTTGACTTTAAAGTCCTCTCTCCGATTATTAAGGAGAGGGTTAAGAGGGTAGTTGCAATAGGCCAGGCCGCCCCAATAATAGAGGAGAGCTTCTCTTCTCTGGTTGAGGTAATCAGGGCCCGGAGTATGGAGGAGGCCGTAAGGCTTGCCTTCTCCGGCGCAGAGCCGGGAGACGTGGTTCTCCTCTCCCCCGGGTGTGCCAGTTTTGACATGTTCAGAAACTACGCCGAAAGGGGAGAGGCCTTTAAGGAGGCAGTTAGGAAGCTGGAGGAAGAGGTTGTATAAGAGAGCCGCCGCCCTTTCAATTTTCTTGATTTCTCTGCTTCTCTCTTTGGCGGGAATTGTCTTTATCTACACCGGAAGCTACTTCTGGTGCTTAAAGCTCGGTCTTAAACCTTACTCCTACGCCCTTAAGCAGGCAATAGCTTTGGGATTGGGAGTTCTGATTGCCCTCTTTATATACAAGAGGGTTGACTACAGGGAGATTGCAAGGGAGAAGGTCCTCTGGGGGCTTTACGGCCTTGCGAACCTGCTCCTTGTGGCGGTCCTGCTCTTCGGAAGGGAGATAAACAACTCAAAGAGCTGGATAATAGTTGCCGGAATTTCCCTCCAGCCTGCAGAGATTGCAAAGGTTTTAGTTATCCTCTTTGTCTCAGGCTACGTTCAGTACAAGTGGTCCGACATTCAGAACGACTGGAGAGACTTTGCAAAATTAATGCTCCTTGCCTTCGTTCCGGTAATTCTGATTCTCCTTGAGAAGGACTTGGGCTCTGCAATGATTCTCTCAATAGTCATATTTGCGATTCTCTTTATTACCGGGCTAAACCTTAGGTACATCGTCGTTCCGGCCGCCTTCGGCCTTGCCCTCTTTACCTTTGCGGTTGTCTCGGCTCCCTACAGGATAGCCCGGATAAAAATCCTCTTTGACCCGGAGAAGTACTACTACACCAGCGGTAAGTACAGCAGCTATCAGCTGGTTCAGGCCTTCGTGGCATTTGCCTCCGGCGGGCTGACGGGAATGGGGATAGGACAGGGAGTTCAGTCAAAATTCCTCTTTTTAACATTTGCCTTCAGCGATTTTATGTTCTCCCACATTGCCGAGGAGGTAGGGGCCGTAGGGGCCGTTCTGATAATACTGGCCTACTTCGGAATTCTTTTCTTGGGGCTTTCTATAGCAGACCGCTCCGACGAGATGGTCGGGAAGTTTATGGCCTTGGGACTTACCCTCTACATCTTCCTTGAGGCTATGGTTCACATAGGGGTTAACTTGGGGCTTATCCCCACTACGGGAATTACTCTTCCTTTCCTGAGTATGGGAGGGAGCTCCCTCATTGCCAACTTCTTGGCCGTCGGCTTTTTGATGAGCATAGCAAGGGGTCTGCCGGCAGAGTCAAAGGTGAAGATAAGGTTAAAGGGAAGGGGAAGGTACGCTTGAGGGTAGTAATTGCCGGAGGAGGAACGGGAGGCCACTACTTTCCCGCTCTTGCGGTGGCTGAGGAGCTTAGAAAGAGGGGGCACGAGCTCCTGTTTGTCGGCTCAAAGGGGGGGATTGAGGGGAGGTTGGGCTTCCCCGCCGATAGGAGTCTCCTCTTTGACTATACCTCTTTTCGCGGTAAGGGAGTAAGGGGAGTTTCTGCACTCTTGGGGTACGGAAGGGCTGCGGTAGAGCTCTTGGGGATTTTAAAGGAGTTTAAACCCGACTGTGCCGTAATTTTCGGGGGCTACTCCTCGCTTCCGCTGGGGGTGGCCTGTGCTCTGAAGGGAGTTCCCCTCTTCATTCAGGAGCAGAACTCGGTTCCGGGAAAGACAAACAGGTTTCTCTCAAGGTTTGCAGTTAAGGCCTTCCTCGGCTTCCCCCAGGCCGAGAGGTACTTAAGGTGTGAGTGCCTCTTTACGGGAAATCCCCTCAGGAGGGAGGTTTTGGAGGCGGCCGAGAGGAGGGATGAGCTAAGGAGGAGGGTTTTAGCCGAGCTCTCCCTTGAGGAGGGGAGGAAGACCCTTCTGATCTTGGGGGGAAGTCAGGGAGCTCTCTCAATTAACAGGCTCGTTGAGAAGGCTGCTCCGGGTTTAAAGGGAAAACCGCTGCAGGTTATCCACCTTACCGGGTACGGCAAAGAGGGGAGGTTGAGGGAGGTCTACGCAGGCAGCCGAATTCCGGCGGCGGTTATTCCCTTTTACGGGAAAATCTGGGAGCTCTACGCAGCCAGCGACGGGGTTGTTTCAAGGGCGGGAGCTCTGGCAGTCTCGGAGATTGCTGCCTTCAGGCTCCCCTCTATCCTGATTCCCTACCCCTACGCGGCGGACGAGCACCAGTACTTTAACGGTAAGTTCTTGGCAGATAGGGGAGGGGCGCTGTTGTTTAGGGAGTCTGAGCTCAGCGTAGAGCTTTTCCTACAAGGAATAGAGAGAATCCTGTTTGATATAATGGAGCGCAGGAAGATGGAGGAAGCCCTATCGGGGCTTTTCCCCCCCGACGGAACCTCCCTCATAGTCAGAGAGATTGAGGAATGGAGAAAGAGAAGAAGTTAATTGAAGGGGCAATTTTCCTCTCTCAGGAGCCGGTTTCGGAGGAGGAGCTCTCGGAAAAGCTGGGGATAGAGAAAGAGAAGGTCTCCCTCGTGATTTCGCAGCTCCTCCTTGACTATTCCGACAGGGGAATAGTTTTAAAGAAGGTGGCAGGAGGTTATAGGTTCTTTACGGCTCCTGAGCTTAAGGAGGAGCTCTCTAAGTTCGTTGAGGAGAGGCCCGTAAGGCTCTCAAGACCTCTGCTTGAGGTTTTGGCTATAGTGGCCTACAACCAGCCCATAACGAGGAAGAGAATAGCCCAGATAAGGGGCCAGAACCCCGACGGGGCTCTGAAGTCACTCCTTGAGAAGGGGCTAATTGAGGTTGTCGGCAGGGAGAGCTCCCCGGGAAGGCCGAAGCTCTACGGTACTACGAAGGCTTTCCTTGAGCACTTCGGCCTTGCCTCTTTACAAGACCTCCCCCCGATAGAGCTTACAGAGGTGGAAGGTGAAGGAGAGGGATAGGGTAGTTGGTGCGGTGGAGCTCCTTTACGAGGATGAGGAGCTCGCCCTGTGTTGTCCGGAAGTTCTGCCGGTCTTGGAGGAGTTCTTTACAGAGCTTGACAGGGTTTTACCGCCTCAGTGTGATGAGGACTTCTTTGTTGAACTTGCAACTTCCATTAGGGTAAACTTATTAGCAAATCCTGACTACAAAAAGCGCTTTCTGGAGGGAAGAATGGGCGTAATAACAATCACTTACGAGCTGGGCTCAATGGGGCTTGAGGTCGCAAGGAAGGTTGCCCAAGAGCTGGGCTATAAGCTGGTTTACACCGAGATACTCTCTGAGGTTGCAAAGAGGCTCGGAGTTCCCGAGTGGAAGATAGAGGATTACAGCGAGTTTAAGTACGTTCCCTCAAAGCTCTCATTCTTTGACCTCTTCCAGCTTGACAAGAGTTTAATTGACTTCGGAGCTCTCTTCGGTGAGAAGAAGAAGGAGATATCCTTTGAGGAGTTCAGGGATGCACTGGTGAAGACGATTACCGCCTTTGCCGTTTCAAATAACGTCGTAATTGTAGGCCACGGTGCAGCCTGCGTTCTTCAGGAGTACCCCAACTCTTTCCACGTAAAGGTTGAGGCTCCCTTCCACGACAGGGTAAAGGTCTTTGCCGAGAATACGGGGCTCTCAATTGAGGAGGCCGAGAAGCAGCTGATGAAGATTGACTCAAAGGAGGCCGAGTTCTACAAAGACCTGTGTGACGAGGACGTTAGGGGAATTAACCTCTTCCACATGAAGGTAAACACCTCAAAGCTCTCTGTTGACAACGCAAAAGAGCTCGTAATAAACGCATTTAAGATGGTTGCTCAGTAGAGATGGCGAGGTTAAGGCTTACCCCCTTTGACGCCCTTATCGTCGTTGACATGCAGAAGGACTTCTCCTCCGGCGGCTCCCTTCCCGTTAAGGGGGCGGAGGAGATTGTCCCCGTTATAAACTCCTACGTCTCCCTCTTTAGGGAGAAAGGACTGCCGATCTTTGCAACGAGGGACTGGCACCCGGAGAACCACGTATCATTTAAGGATAACGGAGGAATTTGGCCGAGGCACTGCGTCCAGTGGAGCAGGGGGGCAGAGTTTATTGACGGGCTGGAGCTCCCTCCCGATACCTTCATAATAAACAAGGGAGACAAGCCCGAGCTTGAGGCCTACTCGGGTTTTCAGGGAACTCTTCTTGACTCCCTTTTAAGGGAGAGGGGAGTAAAGAGACTCTTTGTCTGCGGGGTGGCAACCGACTACTGCGTTAAGAATACAGCCCTGGGCGGGCTCAACTTAGGCTACCAGGTCTTCGTTTTCTCCGACGCAGTTAGGGGAGTGAGCCCGGAGACTACAGAGAGGGCCGAGGAGGAGCTCTTAGAGAGGGGGGCTCTCTTTATTGAGAAGGAGGAGCTTCTTTAGTCCTCATCCTTTAACTTCTTTATTATGTCGCCGATGTCAAAGGGGAGCTCCCCTTCACCCTTAACCTCTTTATCCTTGCCGCCGAAAATCCTTATAGGCCTTCCTTTATCGTCAAACCCGGTTGCAATTACCGTAACTTGAATCGTTCCGCTGAGCTCCGGCTCAAGGGTGACCCCGAAGAAGAAGTTGGTGTCGTCCCTCTTTGCCCTCTCCTTAATCAAGGAGGCTGCGGCGTAGGCCTCGTCAAGGGTTAAATCGCTCCCACCGGTAATGTTGACGAGGATTTTGCTTGCCCCCTCAACCTGAACGTTCTCAAGGAGGGGGTTGTCTATCGCCTTCCTCGCGGCCGTTAAAGCCCTGTCCTCTCCGTCGGCCTCACCTGTTCCGATTAGGGCATAACCCCCGCTGTGCATGACGCTTTTAACGTCGGCAAAGTCAAGGTTTATGAGGCCCGGTTTAGTAATAACTTCGGTTATTCCCTTAACCGCCTGATAGAGAACGTTGTCGGCAAGCTCAAAGGCACTGCTTATGCTGAGCCCTTTTGGGGCAACGGTTATGAGCTTTTGATTCGGGACTACCATGAGGGTATCAACGAACTCCTTTAGCCTCCTTATTCCCGCCTCTGCGAACTCCTGACGGCGCCTACCCTCAAAGTCAAAGGGGCGGGTCACCACGCCGATTGTTAGGATTCCCATGTTTTTGGCCACTTTGGCAACAATCGGGGCGGCTCCGGTACCAGTTCCGCCTCCCATTCCGGCGGTTATAAAGACCATGTCCGAGCCTTCTAAGACCTCTCTAATTTTTGGTTCGTCTTCAAGGGCTGCCTGCTCTCCGATTTCCGGCTTTCCTCCTGCTCCCAGCCCCTTTGTTAACTTCTCACCGATTTGGACTTTAACGGGAACGGGAAGCCTTGAGAGGACTTGAGCGTCGGTGTTTACGGCTATAAACTCAACTCCGCTTATTCCCTTTTCACACATTCTTGCAACGGCGTTTCCTCCTCCGCCGCCTACTCCGATTACCTTTATTACCGGTCCGGAGAACTCCTCCTGAGCTATCTCAAACATCTTTTAGTGCTCCTTAAGGTTATAAAATTGAGCTCAAGTCTTAATTCTATTCCTGCGGGGGCGGTTATGGAAGCCGTTTTGGTAGATGTGGGTAAAGGCACACAGGACATATTAATTCCCATTAAAGGAGAGGCTCCGGAGAACTGGATTAAGGCGGTTCTGCCCTCACCTACGACGAAGCTGGCGAAAAGGGTCAGGGAGCACAGGGGGAAGGAGCTTAAGCTCTGCGGCTATACGATGGGAGGAGGGCCTTTAAAGAAGGCGGTAATTGAGTTTATAAAAAGGGGAGGAAGGGCTTTCGCTTCTCCACAGGCCGCAAAGACCTTCAGGGACGACCTTACACAGGTGAAGGAGCTCGGAATAGAGGTTGTAAGCGAGATTGAAGAGTGTGACCTTTGCCTGAGGGACCTTGAGTTTGAGGTTTTCAAAGGGCTGAGGGCTTTAGGGGGATTAAAGGAGAACTTTGAGTTTATCGGGGTTGCCTGTCAGGACCATGGCTTTATCAAGGGGCAGAGCGACAGGATTACGAGATTTAACTACCTTAGGGAGCTCTTAGGAAAGAGCAGGAGGCCGTGGGAGCTCTACCACACGGAGGAGACGGGGTTTTTGAGCCGGTTTGATTCGGTTCTGAGGCAGATTAAAGATGAGGGGCTCAGGGGCTTTGTAATGGACAGCAAACTTGCGGCGGTGGCCGGAGTTTACTCCTACGCAAAGGAAGAGGGCGTCAGGGAGTTTGTCTGTATAGACTGCGGCAACGGGCACACTCTCGTTTCTACAGTCAGGGACGGGCTTATCTGCGGTTTCCTTGAGCACCACACGAGGATGCTTACTCCTGATAAACTCAAAAATTTTATGGTGAAGCTGATTGCGGGGAGAATAACTTTTGAAGAGGTTTACAAGGACGGCGGCCACGGAGCTCTCTTTATAGAAAGTATAAAACCCGAAAAAGTTTACCTGGTCGGCCCTAATAGGGAGAAATTTAAGGAGCTGGGAGAGTACGCCTACCCCTTGGGGGACGCAATGCTCTTCGGCTGTGCAGGTCTGTTAGAGGCCTTAAGAGGGTATGGAAATGAAATTTTCTCGCCTCTATGACTTTCAAGACGAGATTCTTAAAGCCCTTTCCGAATTTGCCAAGTGGGAGGAGTTCCCTTTTGTTTTAACCGGCGGTACGGCGCTTGTGAGGTTCCTCTTAAAGAGAGCTTACAGAATTTCTTACGACCTTGACTTCTTTTACCAAGGGCTTTCTCTGAGTAGCTGGAGTAAAAGAGAGCTGGAGTTCTTTCTATTAGAGAGATTTCCGGTATTTGCTTTCCGTCTCCTTTCCTCTTCTACCCTTAGGATGTGGCGTGCGATTATAGGGAAAAGTGGTTTGATGGTGTCGGTTGATTTTGTTGAAGACCAGTTTAGCGGGGTCTTTGAAACTATTCCGCTTGAGGGTTTTTCTCCTTTAAGGGTAGAAACGGCCCAAGAAGGGGTCTACTTTCGGAAGGTCTTCGCAGCTACTTCTTATCTGGAAGAGAGAAAAGTGGTAGAGAGAGTTAAAGACCTGATTGATTTGATTGAACTTGATAAGCTCGCTCCTCTTCAGGATTTTGTTGTGCAGACCTATTCTCGAATTTTATGGAACAGAACTTCGGCTCTTTGAATAGAAGGGAGTTCTTGACCAGATTTAGCGGGCTCTCTAAAATTATAAGCAGGGATGCAGGAAAGGGTTAACGGCATTTTGGCTGAAACTTTGAATGCCTCTTTAACTGTAAAGGACTTACTGGAATGGCTGGAAGAGAAAGAGTAGCTTCTCGTAAGAAGTTTTCGGTTGAACCTTTAGAGAGCTATAAGTGAAGCCGCTTAACCCGGTAGAGGAGACTGAAGCCTTTGTAGAGACGGTTAAACTTCTGTTAGAGTTCCACGGGCAGCCTAACCTCAAGGAGATTGCAGTTTTCTTCCCTGACGCCTTCCTTATAAAGGATGAGGACTACAAGAGCGAGAGTTTTGGTGAGGGACTATACCTGCTAATGAAAACCGACCCTTTTAGGTTTGCCCTGATAGTCTCACTTCACGTGAAGAACTACAAACTTCTTGGCTTCAGGCTTATTGCGGAAAACTCCTCACACTTGGGAGTTCTGGTTGGGATGTTTATCATATCTACTACAATTAAAGAGGAGGGGAGGGAGCTCTTTAGCCAGCCGCCGCCGGCTTCCTACACTTCAACAGTAATTGATAAAATAACTAAAAGGGCAGAAGAAGACGTTGTGGGGGCTCTTAAAACTGCCCAGGCGCTCCTGCCGCTTAAGGGGGTAAAAGAGGAGTATGCATTCCTCTCTTCACCCCAGTTCTACTGGGAAAACTACAAAAGAGCTTTAAAGCTGGAAGGAAAGGAGCTGGCCGACGACGTCGTCGTTCCCTTTTTGAGCCACTTTGTCGGCATCCTATCAGCTTTTTCCGTAGTTTCGGCTCATATTTAGAAATGAGAAAAGGTGATAAAGTTGAAAAGAGGAGGATAAAAACGGGAAGAAAAGTTTAGATTACAACGGAGTAGTAATTAATGGACAAGCAGAAATAGCTTTTGTTGATGACGTTACTTGGAATATGTGCTGTGAACTCGTTTCTTAGAAGTACCTTAAAGAAAAGTACAGGCCTACAAGGGATTTAAACATCGGAGGACTGTAAAAAAAGTAGAAAGGAGGAGTCTAATTGGGCAATTTGGAACATCACTTCGTTTTGGCTGCAGAAAAGGAAAAGGAATATTACTACAAACTTCTTTATCCTATGCAGGACAAAATTTTATCTGCCCTTTTTCCTAAATACAGGGATAAGCTCTACCTTACCGGTGGAACGGCTCTGTCGAGGTTTTACTTTCAGCACAGGTTGTCGGACGATTTAGACCTATTTAGCAAAGACTTAGACTTTGAAAGGGCTTATAGGGATGTTGTTAATACCATCTGAGGATTAGGATATAAAGTTGAAGGTTTTGATGTTACCTGCTCTTATATGAGACTTTTTGTAGAAAACCTCAATAGGGCTGTTTTAAAAATAGACTTTTTAAGGGACAAACTGGCAGAACCTCCTGTAAGAAAGAAGGGAATTTACCTTAATACTCTTACGAACATAACCGTTAACAAAATTACTGCTTTTAGAGATGGGGTAAAAGCAAAAGATGTTATAGACCTGTTTTACCTTGTTAGGAAAGGAGGGATGAGCGTTAAAGGAATTCTCACACTTGCAGACAAAAGGAGAGCTCCCGTTCCTTATGAAAAACTTCTCACGATTGGCGTTATTGGAATTGGCGATAGTGCTCTTTTAACGAAACCCGTAGACTACGGCGAACTTGAGAATTTTATAGAAGAATTAAGAAGTGCAGTATCGCAATATTTGAATGAAAAGCTCTCAAGAGCACGGGAAGGGGCTGAAGCAATAGTCAGAATGCTTCTGTGGGATTTCCCTCACAAAGATAGAAACCTTAACCCATACTCCATTCCAGTTCTTGAAAGAAGGATTGTTAAGCTCCCCTATCCAGAAAGAATGGCCGTAAGGGAGCTTATTGAGAAATATAAGGAGAGGAGGTAGGAGTTACTTTCTATAACAAATTAATATTTGTTATAGTTAAACTGCAGGGAAGGGGCGAGGAGAGGAGGGAAGACCATCAGTTTTAGCGTTGATATATTCGTCCTGTGATGGTTTAGGAGGTATCGGAATACTCCGGGTTCAGAAATAGAGGGAATAGATAAACGGAGGGAAAGTTGGAGCTGGAGAAGGCCGTTGAGCTCTTTTTGAAGTTTAAGGAAAGGGAGCTCTCCCCCCGAACAATCAAGGAGTACGCCAGCGACCTTAACCTCTTTATTAAGACTGTGGGAAACAAGCCGGTAGAGAGCGTGAAAACGGCGGACGTTATGCTCTTTAGGAGTTTAATGAACTGTAGCCCTTCCCTAATAAACCGCAGGATTTCAGCACTAAACTCCTTTTTTAACTTCCTCGTTGACATGGAGGTAATTGAGAAAAACCCGGTGAAGCCCTCTTTAAGGATAAGGAAAGTTAAGCAAAGGGTTCCCGAAGCCTTGACGAGGGAGGAAGTTGAGAGGGTACTTGAGGTCGCAAAGGAGAGGGGAGAGAGGGATTACCTGATGGTAAAGACTATTCTCTACTGCGGCCTCAGGATTTCGGAGCTCCTCTCTCTAACCCCTTCAAACATAGCCAGCCACAGGGGAAGGTTTGTTTTAAGGGTTGTGGGAAAAGGGAACAAGGAGAGGTTTATTCCCCTTAACAGCTCTTTGGCGAGAGAGCTCCTTTCCTACGCCGAAAAGTTTAAGCCTGACGAGAGGCTCTTCCCCCTCTCGTATCAGGGGGCGAAGTACGTCTTTAACAGAATAAAGGAAAGGAGCGGAGTTAATCTTCATCCCCACAAGCTGAGGCACACCTTTGCCACTTTCTTAGTAGAGAAGGGAGTTGACATAAGAGTTATTCAGGCCTTTTTGGGACACGCTTCGCCCAATACGTCTGCCAGATATGCTAAGGTCAGAGATGAAGTGATGTTCAAGGTCGTTGACGAGGTTTTTGAGTAAAATTGCCGAAAAGTAATCGGGAGATAAGGTGATGAAAAGAGTTCTGACTGCCGCTCTCATTTTCGGTTTGTGGACAAGTCCGGCTTCGGGACTTACCCTTGAGGGGCTCTTTAAAAAGCCCGTTCTCTTCTGGCAGGAAGGGGTGAAAGAGTTTATTGAATTTTCACAAGGCCGGCTCCCGGAGGCAAGGTTGGAGATAACTCCCCCGGGAGTTTTGAGGTTGGAGCTCTTTACCGAAATTGCCGGAAGCTACAACCTCTCGGTTAAGGAGGTTGAGGAACTCTATGAAAGGGCAGTAAAACTTGCCGTTCAAGACGCCCTTTCTCACCTAAAGTGTACAGTCCGAGACCCCGATATCGGGTTCGTCTTCGGCGACGTCACCGGCCAAATTAAAGTTAGCTGTGAAGAGGATGTTAAAAGGTTCGTAGAGAAAAACTCTAAAAAGTACTTGAAACAGGCCATTCAGGAGTGCAACTTGCTGAAGCTAAGCCCTACTGTCTCCTCCTTCGTTGAGAGCTCCCGGTGTAGAGAGCTCCTTTCAACCTTCCCCGAGGTAGCAACTAAAATATTATTTAACTATTTAAGGAAAGAGGAAAGGGAGCTCTACGAGAAACCCCCGAAGAGTGCCGGAGGGCACCTGAGAGAAATTGTAATAACTTTAAAGAGCAGCGGCATTCTATAGGAGGAAAAGTTGGAGATAATCTGGGCTCCGTGGAGGTTGAGGTACGTTAAGGAAGCCTCTGAAGGAAAGAGGGGAAGCGGCTGTTTTATTTGCGAGGCCTTTAAGTCTCCTCCGGAGAAAGACCCGGAGAACCTTCTCCTCTACAGGGGCGAGAAAGCACTGGTGATATTGAACAGGTTTCCCTACAACACCGGCCACCTCATGGTCTGCCCCGTTAGGCACACGGGAGACTTCCTCTCTCTCCTGCCGGAGGAACTTGCCGAGATTGACCTGCTCCTGAAGAAGTCAATTTCCGTTTTAAAGAGGGCTTACAACCCCGACGGCTTCAACGTCGGCCTCAACTTGGGGAAGGTCTCCGGCGGAAGCGTTGACACCCACATCCACTACCACGTTGTTCCCAGGTGGCTCGGCGATACGAACTTTATGCCGGTAGTGGGAGGGGTAAAGGTTATTCCACAGTCCCTTGACGAGACCTATAGGCTCTTAAAGGAGCTCTGGGAGTAGAGATGCTCTTTAAAAAACTGAAAGAGCTCTTTAAGCGCAAAAGAGAGTTTGACCTTGAGAGCTACTTTAAGAAACTCTCGGTAAACAGGCACGATTTAATAAAGAACGTTACCGACATAGACGTTGACAGCCCTATAAATGCTTATCTTACTTTAGCGATTCTTCTAAAGGAGAAGGGGGAGTACTACAAGAGCTTGAAAATACTGGAAAGGTTAAAAAAAGAGAACCTGACCCCTCAGGAGGAGAGGCTGGTAATCCTCAACCTGGCTCTTGTCTACAAGTCGGCGGGGTTTATAGATAGAGCCGAAGAGGCATTGAAGGAGGGGATAGCGAAGTTCCCCGATGAGAGCTTCTTCTACTACGAGCTTGCAAGAATAAAGAGGGTTGCCGGGAAGTTAGAAGAGGCGGTGGAGCTCCTTGAGAAAGCCTCTCAGCTTAAGGAAGAGTTCTACGACGAGCTGATTCACACAAAGCTCTACCTTGCCGACAGGTACATAGATGAGGGAAGGACCGACAGGGCTTTCCGGATTTTAAGAAAACTGAATTTCAGAGTCCCTGTTCCCCTCTTCTACTACGTTCTGTCAAAGCTATACTACTCGGTGGGAGAGAGCGAGAAGGGGTACAGAGCAGCACTGAAAGGGATCAAGCTCTCGCCCAAACACGTTTACCCGTTTCTTCAAGTTATGGAGAGTTTCGGGGAGCTCTCCTACGAAAAGCTCTCAGAGATCATGGAGAGCTACGCCTTTTCCCTGCCGGTGGTTTCAAAGAGCGTTGAGCTACTCCTCAGGGAAAATAGGAGCGATGAGGCCTTGGAACTCCTTGACAGATACCACTCCCAAGGCGGTAAGTTCAGCGCTTCTCTCTTTGAAACCTACCTGAGGATAATGTGGGAGAAAGGGCAGAGAAAGCAGGTGGTAAACAAAGTTGTTCAGTACCTTGACAGCCTAAAAGAGAGGGAAAAACTCTTTAAGTGCGAAAACTGCGGATATAGAACCGACACCTTTGACTGGATATGCCCCCGCTGTAAGAGCTGGGAGAGTCTGGAGATAGGAAGTGAAGTATAGGGAGTTCCTCTCTCAACTCCTCAAGTCTGTTAAAAGCGGAAGAATTCACAAGCTCCTGAAACTCTTCATTGTTCTCCTCTTTCTCTACCTCAGCTTTCAGGTCGGGAGGGAGCTCTTAGACTACTACCTCAGCCAGAAGGAGAAGCTCTTTATCTCCCTTAAAGGGCTGAAGTGGGAGTTTTCCCTGAGAAAGGGGGAGCTCTCGGTAAGTTTTAAGGAGCTTGAGGTTGACTCCGGGAGGTTCTCCCTCTCCGTTGAAAGGGGAAAGGGAGCTCTCCTGCTCTACGATTCCGTTGCCCGCCTTAAACCCCACTTTTCCCTGATTAGGGCGGATAGGGTAGAAGTCTCACTGCCGGCCGGCAAGGAGGAGAAATCCCGGAAATTTAAGTTTAGTCTGCCACCTCTTCTCGTTGACAGGTTAGAGGTGGGATATCTTTTCGTGGAAAAGGGGGATTTTCTTCTATACGGAAGGGAGCTCTACAAGGGAGAGAGGGAGCTCCGGGTAGGAGGAATCTCAGGTAAAGCGGGGGAGAAGTACTTTTACCTCTTTCCGTTTACGGGCTACTTAAAGGACGGGAAAGTCTACATACCGCAGGTGGAACTCTCTTACGGGAATGTTTTCGTTAGGGGGGAACTCCGTTTTGACTCTGAGGAGAGTAAAGGGGGGTTTAGGGGTAGTGTTGTTGGTTCTTCTTTTTTATTGGATAAGTTAATCGTAAAAATTAATGGTGATAAATTTGCAGCAGAAGTAAAAGGGAAGATTAAAGGAAGAGAGTTTAAAGCTGCAGGTGAGGGGTGTTATAGCCTGAGGGAGCCGGAAGTCATTATAAGAAGGGGAAAGGGGGAGTTTGAAGGTATTGAGCTTGAGTACGGGGGAATTCTGTCTTTAAGGGAGCTCTTTCTTAACGGAAGCTTTCGGGGAAAGTTGAAAGAAGGGGGGATAGAGGTTGACGGAGTGCAGGGGGAGTTTAGTCTGAAGGGGAAGGTGAAAGAGCCGGTGCTTAAGTTCAAGCTCTCTGCAGATAGGCTCGTAAATCCCGTTATTGATTTAAGGAGAGTTGATGGAAAGGGAGAAGTCTCAAGGGAGAGAGGAGTTTTCGTTTTCCGCTCTGAAGGAATAAAGGGAAAGGTAGAGTACGAAAACAGAAAAGTAAAAGGGGTTGCAAAGCTTCACGGTTTCAGGTTGGAGAGAATGAAGCAGGTTGCCCTCTATAAGAAGAGGTACGGGAAGTGGATACCCTCTGTGGTTGTTGGGGGAGAGCTCTCATTCGGGTACAAAAGGGGAGGGGAGCTCTCTTACCGGGGAGATATTAGAGTTGAGGATTTCTTCTTCAGAGGGTATAGGGGGAAAGGAAGGGCAGAGGTTAAAGGGAACGGGAAGAAGCTCCTCTTTAGAATTTCACTTAAAGGTACAGACGGCTCTGTTGAGGGAAGGGGAAAGGTAGACGTTGCCGGCGGGGAAATCTCTTCACGGTTTAGCAGTAGGGAATTAGAGCTTTCCTCAGTTGACTTTTTGAGGAAGTTGGGATTAAAGGGGAAGGTTTCGGGAAGCGGTGAAGTCTTCGGAAGTTTGAGAAATCCCAAAGTCCGGTTCGGGTTTTCCTGCGGGGAGCTCTCCCTGTGGGGAGTTTACCTTCCCTCGGTTGAGGGCTCTGTTATCTACAGGGATTATGCCCTGTTAATAGCGGCAAATAGCCCCGCGGGAGTTAAGCTCAGGGAGCTGAGGGTCGGAATAAAGGATAAGAGTATAGGTGTAAAAGTTGAGGTAAGCGACTTTTCGGCCTCTTCTGTCTTAAAAGTGATTAAGGGATTCGGGCTGGAGCTCCCCTTTAACCTCTCTGGAGCTCTCTCAGGGCGGGCGGAAATTGCTCTTCTGCTGAAAAGGCCCGGGGAGAGTGAGGTTAAAGTGGAGCTCGCGGGGTTTAAGGGGGATTTTGAGTATCCCGGGATTCTGGAGCTCTCGGGTACCGGAAGCGGGGAGTTTGTATACAGGAAAGGGCTTTACGGGGAGTTCTCGGGAGAGGTAGAGGAGGGAAAGTTTAAGGGAGTGGAGTTTGAGAAGGGGGAGTACGGCGTAAAGTTTAGGGGGTTTAACGTTGCAGTTAGCTATAGGGGTGTAAAGCTGAAGGGAGAGTTTGAGGGGGTTAAGAGCAGCGGAGAGGTTCTTCTGGGGTTAAAGGACGGCAGTTTAGAGGGGAAGGTCGGGGTAGAGGCGAAGTTAGGGAGAGAGTTCGGGAGTTTTGTCGGTGGTGGGTATGCTTTCTTTGAGGGTTTGGTTCCTAACTTTACCGTAAAAGTTTCTGGTAAAGGAAAAGTTGAGTCGGAGTACCTGAAAGAGCCGATAGAGTTTAAGGTTGAGGGAGCTGTTCTTGAGCCGAGGAATCAGGGGAATATCAGGATATTTGGAGAGAGGTGCGACGTTCACCTTCTCCTCTTCGGGGATAGGGGGAATCTGGTCGGAAGTGTAAAAGGAATAGAGTTTAGGAGCCCCCGGGCAGAGGTCAGGGTTAACTTGGCTTTTGTTAATTTGGGGCTGCCGGAGTTGGAGGGTTTGGTTTCTGTTCCAACATTTACTGTAAAACCTTATGGTTTCTACAAACTCTACTCACCGACAGGGGTGTACCTAAAAATAAAAGGAAGGGACGTTTCGGTCTCCCCCTTTACACTCTCCTACGTTGACGGCTGGATTGAGTTTAAGGAGCCAAGAGTTGAGCCCCTTTCGGCAGAGTTTGAGGCGCAGCTTGGGGCAAAAGGGCTTATATACCTATTTAAGTTAAATGGGGTATTACCCTACGCCCGGGGGGATTTAAAGGTAAATGGGAAGTTTAGGTATGCCGGAAAACTTGAGTACGATGCGGCGGTTAGGGGAGACGGCATCAGCCTGAAGAGTCTATACCTGCTTGACAGGTTAATTGTAAGCTCCCTTGAGGCAGAGGTTAGAAACGGAGAGCTGGAGGAGCTGAAGGGAGAGCTCTCGGTGGGAGACGGAAACGTTCTGATAAACAGGACAAATCACGAAGTAGTTATCGCTGTTTCTCAGATTCCGGTAGGTCAAATAGAGGTGTGGAAGAGTCTCCTATCGGGAAACTTGAGTTATGACTTAAAGAAGAGGAGTTTAACCGGAAGCGTAGAGCTCTCAAGAACAAAGCTCTTTTTCAAAAAGCCGGAAGAGAAGAGAGAGGAGGAGACTGGCAGGGGAGAAGTTACGAAAATCCCGATAAAGGTTAAGGTATCGGCAATCTTTGACGAACCGGTAAAGTTGAAGGGAGAGCTCTTCTGGATAGAGATTCTCCCGAGCCTAAGGTTAACCACCGTAAACGGGGAGCCGGTAATCTCGGGGAACTTCTACGTAACGAGCGGAGAGATAAACTACATGGGCAAGAAGTTTAAAGTCCTCTACGGCTCGGGAACGATTGAAGACCTACAGAGGAAAAGAGGAAGAGTTAGTGTACTGGCCTCTGCCCGCATTTCGGGATATTACGTCTACATGAAGATAGAGGGGGAACTCTCCTCGCCCACAATCTACCTGACATCAGACCCGCCCTTAACGAGGGAGCAGATAATGAACCTGATAATGACGGGGGCTTCACCGGAGCAGATTGAGGCCAGCTCGGAGCTCTTCCCGGCAGTCCAGATTGCCTACTACGCAGCCTCTTCTTTCTTTAAACCGATAGAGGGCAAGTTCCAGAAAGCTCTCGGCCTTGAGAGTTTCTCCGTTGAGCCTTACATAACAAAGTACGGAGAGACCGTTGCAAAGCTCACGATTACAAAGAGGCTCTCAAAGAGGATAAAGTTAATAGGGTACGAGACGACGGGGCAGAACCCCGAGTACGGGGGAAGTGTGGAGCTATACCTGAACGATAGGTACTACTTAGAGTTGAGGTATAACTCCTACTACGGAGCAGAGGCGGGAATAGGCTTTGAGGTTAGGATAAGGTGAAGGTAAAGAGGGAAGAAGTAGGAAAGGTAATAGAAAAACTGAAGGAGTTGGGAGGTAAGGAGGAGAAAGCCCCAGAGGGAGTTGCCGCACGGTTTAAGTTCGGCCAGGGAGTAGTTCAGGTTTACTCAACCGGCTCAATAACCTTCGGGGGGAAGGAGAGGGAAAAGTTAAAGGAGAGGGTTGAGAAAGCCCTTGCAGATGAGGTTTTAAAGGGCAGGAGTTTTCCGATAGTCGGGTGTGATGAGGCGGGGAAGGGAGAATTCTTCGGGCCGCTGGCCGTGGCCTGCGTTTGGGCGGATAAAAAGGCTTACAGGGAGCTCCTAAAGCTGGGAGTAAAGGACTCAAAGAAGTTAAAAGAGGAGAAGATTTTTGAGCTTGACGAGAAAATCAGGAAAATCTGCCACGGAAAGGTCAGAGTATTAATGCCCGAGGAGTACAACAGGCTTTACAGGAAGTTAAAAAACCAAAATAGACTCCTTGAGGAGATTTACCTTCAGATTTTAAAAGAATTGGTGGAGAAGTACGGGGCGAAGGAAATAGTGATTGATAAGTTCAGCAGGAAAATCGGTGAGAGGGTTAAAGGGGAATTTCCGGAAATTGAGGTGGTTGCGGTAGAGAAGGGAGAAAACGAGCCGGTCGTTGCAGCTGCGGCGGTGGTTGCAAAGGCCGCAAGGTTGAGGGGGTTAAAGAGGCTCTCTAAAGAGCTGGGGAGGGAGATAAGGGAGGGAAACGCCGAGAACGGGGAGCTCCTAAAGGCAATTCCCGAAAGGGAGAGGTATAGATTTGTAAAGGAGCACTTCAAAGTGGAGGATTAAATTGAGGAAGTTAAAGATTCTCTTTGCCGTTTTAGTAGTTGCAACTATTCTGTCGCTGATTGCCGGTGTTTTGGTAAGGGGAGTGGTAAAAGGGCTCGGAGCTCCAAAAATTGCAATCGTTAAGCTCTACGGGGTTATAAAGTCTTCCGATAAGGTGGTGAAGACCCTTGATAGGTTAGAGACGGAGCCGAGCGTTAAGGCGATAGTTCTAAGGGTTGACTCTCCCGGGGGAGTGGTAGGGGCGTGCCAGGAGATTTACGAGAAGGTTAAAGAGGTAAAGGAGAAAAAGCCTGTGGTGGTCTCTATGGGCTCGGTGGCGGCATCGGGAGGGCTGTACGTCAGCGTCGGGGCGAGCAAGATAGTGGCTAACCCGGGAACGATAACGGGGAGCATAGGAGTAATTCTCCAAACTTATAACTTAAAGGGGCTTGCAGACAAAATCGGCGTAAAGGTCATAACGGTTAAGAGTGGAAAGTTTAAAGACCTCTTAAACCCCTTTAAGGAGCCCGACCCGGAGAGTTTAAAGATTGTTCAGCGGTTAATAGACGACTCCTACAGACAGTTCGTTGAGGCCGTCGCACAGGGGAGGAAGATTCCCGTTGAGAAGGTAAGGGAGTTCGCAGACGGAAGGATATTTACCGGAAGGAGAGCAAAAGAGCTGGGACTGGTTGACTACTTGGGAGGTCTTGACAGGGCTGTTGAGGTGGCGAGGGAGCTCTCGGGCTACCCAAACGCGGTAAAGTACGAGGTTAAGGAGAAGAGGGGACTCCTTGAGAGGTTGATGGGGCAGGAGAGCTCCGAGAGCATGGGGAAAATCTTTAAGGTGCTGAGGGGGGAAGTTGAAGAGGTTAAGCTTATGTACCTTCTCAATTAGCCTTGCCCTGATAACGGCCCTCTCGGGTAGTAGTTTTGGATGGATAAAGGTCTACGAGAAAAACGGAGTAATTTACATAACGGGAGCCGGGGAAAAGAGGTTTAAGAAGCCAAAGAACGCAAAAACGATTAAAGAGAAAGTAAAGCACTACGCAAGGAAGTACGGAATACCGGAGAGGCTCTTTTTAGAGCTGGTAAGGGCCGAATCAAACTTTAACCCGAAAGCCGTTTCTCGTAAGGGGGCGATAGGACTGTGTCAGCTGATGCCCTCAACGGCAAAGAGGTTGGGAGTTAAAGACCCCTTCAACCCCGATGAGAACTTAAGGGCCGGAGCGGAGTACCTGAGGGAGCTCTACGACAAGTACGGAGACTGGAAGTTGGCCCTTGCGGCCTACAATGCGGGGGAGGGGGCAGTTGAAAGGTACGGCAGGAGAGTTCCCCCCTACAGGGAGACAAAGGAGTATGTGAAGAAAATATTAAAGAGAACGGGAAGGGAAATCGGCCGGGTCGGGGAAAAGAGGAGACGCTACAGGATAGTAGTCCGCCGTGAGGGAAGCACAATAGTTATCTCAAACGTCTGGGAGGAGTAATGGCACCTGTAGTGGCCTTTGTGGGATACCACAACAGCGGGAAGACAACCTTTGCCACAAAAGTGGTGGAAATCCTCGTAAAGAGGGGCTATAGGGTAGCCGTTTTAAAGTCAACAAAGCACAGGGAAGTAATAAAAGACAGAGAAGGAACCGACACCTACAGGTATAAGGAGGCCGGGGCTGAAGCCGTAGGCCTCGTTGAGCCCGACAGGTTAACACTCTTTATGGAGATAGAGGAAAGAGACCCCCTCTACCTGGCGTTTCTCCTCTTCGGGGATTACGATTTGGTTGTTTGTGAAGGTTTTAAGGGCTCTGAAGTGCCCAAGTTTGAAGTCGTAAGGAAGGAGTTTAGGGAGAGAGCTCTCTACAAGAACCTTGATAACCTAATCGGCGTAGTTTCCGATTTTCCGCTGGAGGATAGGGAAATTAGGAGGTTCTCAATTGAGAAGCCCGAGGATGTTGCCGACTTTATTGAAAAGGAGTTTTTGAAGGAGAGGGAGAAGACGGCTCTCTTCGTTAACGGGAAGAGGGTTCCGCTGAAGAGGTTCGTTCAGGAGAGCTTAAAGGGGGTAATTGAGGGGTACATCGGGGCGCTGAAGGGGATAGAGAGCCCGATTAAAAAGGTAGAGGTAAGGTTTAAAGTTGATAAGGAAGGCTCAATTTAAGATAATTGGCTGAAAAAAGAGCGGCAAGGAGCTGGAAGATGAAGATACTGGTAGTCGGAGGCGGAGGAAGAGAGCACGCCCTTGCTTGGAAGCTGGCTCAGAGCGATAAGGTAAGCAAGGTTTACGGAGCTCCCGGCAATCCCGGAATAGCCCAAATCGGGGAGTGCGTGGGTGTTTCCCCGACAGAAGTTGAAAAACTTGCAGACTTTGCACAAAAAGAGGGGATAAACCTGACGGTGGTAGGCCCCGAAGCTCCGCTGGTTGCCGGAATAGTTGACGAGTTTGAGAAGAGAGGGCTGAAGATTTTCGGGCCTAGTAAAGCGGCGGCCAGGTTGGAGGGGAGCAAGGCCTTCTCAAAGGAGATGATGAAGAAGTACGGAGTTCCCACGGCAGACTTTAAGGTCTTTAGTAGCCCTGAAGAGGCAAAGGAGTACGTAAGGAAGAAGGGAGCTCCCATAGTAGTCAAGGCCGACGGCCTTGCGGCAGGTAAAGGGGTGGTTATTGCCCAGACCGTTGAAGAGGCAATTGAGGCAATTGAAAGAATAATGGTTGAAAAGGTCTTCGGCAGCGCCGGAGACAGAGTAGTGATTGAGGAGTGTCTCTTCGGAGAGGAGGCCTCTTACCTTGTAATAACGGACGGAGAGAGGTTCATCCCGCTGGCAACGGCCCAAGACCACAAGGCGGTCTTTGACGGAGATAAAGGGCCCAACACCGGAGGGATGGGCGCCTACTCCCCCGCACCGGTTCTATCGGAGGAGCTTGAAAGGGAAGTTCAGGAAAAGGTTATAAAGCCGATTTTAAGGGGAATGAGAGAAGAGGGACACCCCTTCAGGGGAGTTCTCTACGCCGGGCTGATGATTACAGAGGATGGAGTTAAAGTCCTTGAGTTTAACGTAAGGTTCGGCGACCCCGAAGCACAGGCAATTTTAAGGAGGCTTGACAGCGACCTTTTTGAGGTCTGCATGAGCGTTGCAGAGGGGAAACTGGTTGACGAGCTAAAGTGGAAGGAGGAGACCTCAATCTGCGTTGTTCTCGCCTCTAAGGGCTACCCGGGTAAGTATGAGAAGGGAAAGATGATAACGGGAATTGAAGAGGCAGAGAAAATCCCGACGGTAGTGGTATTCCACGCAGGAACAAAGGTAGAAAACGGGAAGCTGGTAACAAACGGAGGAAGAGTTCTAAACGTTACAGCTTTAGGTAGAGACATAGTTGAAGCAAGGGAAAGGGTTTACAAGGCTGTAGAGAAAATCCACTTTGAAGGAATGCACTACAGAAGAGATATAGGCCTGAAGGCAGTTAAGAGGTTAAAGGGGGAGTAGAGCTCCCCCCTCAATTTCTCTTTTTACTCTCCCCTCTTCCGGTTCCTGCCTCAGCTTCGTTCTTAAACCTATTTAAGTACTCTTTTGCAACTGTGTTTTCCGGATCAAGGATAAGAATATCCTCAAAAAGACTCTTTGCGTAAGCGGTCTTCCCTTGGTTGTAGAGAGAAAGGGCAAGCTCAAGGAGGAAGTTAACGTCGGCAGGGTAGATTGAGAGCATCTTCCTATTAACGGCTTCCGCAATAGAGTACTTACCCTCCATTCTCAGAGCATAAGAGAGCCTGAGGTTTCCGTAGTAGTTGTAGTAGTCAATTCTGAGAATCCTGTAGCAGAGGGCTTCGGTATCAGACCACTTTCCCTGAGCTATGTAGGGAAGGGTGAGGCCGAGCATAGCTTCAACCGACGAGGGAACTGCTTGAAGGGCTTTTTTGTAGTGGAACTCGGAGTTTGCGTACTTCTTTACAAGGTAGTAGAGCCACCCGAGCCTGAGGTTAACAGTATAGCCGTTTGGGAAACTCTTATAGACCGGCATTAAGGCCTTTATCGCGTCTTCGTAGTTGCCGCTCCTCTCGTAAAGGTAAGAGCGGTAGTAGGAGTTCTTTATCTCCTGATAGTCAAGGCCGAAGGCGGAGGAGCTTAAGAAAATGAGAGTAAGGAGGAGAGCCCTCAGCACCGCTCCCCCTAAAACCTGTAGCCCAGTGAAGCGGTAAATGCGGTCTGGTCAACGTCGTTATCGCTCGCAAGCTCTTTATACCTGTTATAAGAGACGCTGGTAGAGAGTCTGATTCTGTTTTTGAAGGTATAGCCGACCTCAGCCTGAGCTCCTCCTTTATACTTCTCTGCAAGGTTGTAAACTACGAAACCTCCGTTTTTTACGGCAAAGACCTGTTGACCGACCCAGCCGCCCACTTTAAAGTCGTAGCGGCCGTAGTAGTACCTGAGAGCTCCTTCAAGTGAGTAGTAGTTCTTCTTACTGAGTCCGAGGGGCTCGTCCTTTGTCAAGTGAATGGCGTAGCCGGTAAGGTCTATGTAGAGAGCGCCTTTTTGGACATCGGAGAAGAGTTTATAAGTGCCGTGAGGGTTAACCTGAACGGCGGAGAAGCCGACCTCGTTTGAGTACCTGGTGTAGTAGAAGGAAAGACCACCCGACCACTTGTAATAATAGGGGGAGAAGGAGTTGGAATAGGTACAGTCTGCAAAGAAAGTATGAGCTCCTCTACTAAGGTCATCTGTAGTGCTGATGTAATGCCCGCCAAGAGTAAAGGTGTGATTTTCAAGCCAATCGTTCATGTTATTGTAAACCAAAGTTAGCTCATACTGTTTCAAAGTTGGAATGTTATTTTTGTAGTCTATGGTTGTTGAAGTAAAACCAAATTGTACGCCGTGGTATTTACCGAAACCGGATATGTAATAGGTACTGCTGATGCCATAGTTTTTGAGGTCAGAACCCGAATAATCAATATAACTCCAGTAAAGTCCTTGATAACCGTGAAGATTTAAGTTAGCTCCCATAGATGAACCGGAAAAAAGCGCAGTTACTATGACTCCAAGTAATACTGCTTCTTTTTTCATCTTTTCCTCCTTATTACAATATTGCCGAACTTTAACTCTTCAAAACCAAAATCGGGGGATATTAAAAGCTCTCCTTTCGTCCTTTTAGAATCGGGGGAGATTATATCAGATACTACCCTGTCGGCAGAGGCAAACAAAAGATTAACTTTAGTTAATGAAAAGTTGTGAACAAAAGAGGAGAGGAAGAGGTAGAGCTCCCTCTTTAAGGGAGATGATAGGGATAAAAAGGGCAGGTAATCGCTCCACTTTATCCCTTCCCTGTTAATTAAAGGAATTTTCGGAGCGGCAAAGAAGAAATATTTCAGGGGAGAGGAAATATCTCCTTCAAAGTAGTAGAAGTAGAAGGTAGAGTTCCCTATTCCGAAGTAGAGTTTTGCGGCACCGTCGGTTAAGTAGAAAGTTCCGTCGGGAGCCATTTTTACTTTCAGTTTGAGGGGGAGTTCCTTTTTCCCTTCCGCTACTGTAAACTCCATCTCCTGGTCAATCAGGAGGTTGAGGCGGTTAAATAGGTATTTATCTGGGTAAACCGGCTCAATCTCCTGCCCCTCTCTGGGTACTCCGCAGTCGTAGAAGAAATCTCCCGACAGATAAGAGGCAAGGTTAAAGGGAGCAGTGGGAGCTCCCAAGTGGGGAAGGAGCTGAACGTGAAGGTGGATGTGGGGCTGAGGAGAGTAGCCGGAGTTCCCGCACTGCCCCAAAAGGGTACCCTTCACAACGTGCTCTCCCGGCTTTACCCTGATAGAGTTCTGCTTAAAGTGGCACAGGAGAACGTAAAAGCCCCTTCTGTCGTAAATTAGAACGTAATTGCCCCAGTTGTTCTCTTTATCGGCCTTTCCGGGAGGGTTATCGGGAAGGTTGGAGACTACAGAGACGACCTCACCGTCAACGGGAGAGAGAACGGGTTTACCGAAGGCGTAGTAGTCGGTAAGGTAAAGGCCTTCCCCTTTATACGTCTTACCCTCTTCATCGGTAATAACAAAGTCAAGAGCGTACCTCCAGGGGCCTTTGTGGGTCCATCGGCCGTTAAAGGACTGCCAGACGGTCCACTTCCCCGAAAAGGGCGGTAGGAGCTCCCTGCCGGTAAAGGGAAACCTCCTCTGGTAGGTAAGGTAGTAGTCAAGGGTCCTTTCGGGAGTTCCCTTGTAAATCTTTACGACAGAGTAGTAGCTGATGGCGATTAAAACGTAGAGGAGCATGTGAGTTGAGACGTTAAAGGGTATGGCAAAAACGGGAAGTCCGTAGCTCTCCCAGAAGACCTTGGCCCCGGCACTTAAAGGAACGGCGATGAGGGAGGAGAGGAGGGCGAATTTGTAGCTCCTTAAGGAGGGAATGAGGAAAACCCCTCCTACCGCCATTGAGGTAAGGATGTAGTTGAAGGCAGAAGTATCGGTAAAGGCTTGATAGGTTGAGCCGGTTAAAAAGGCCTGAAAGAGGGCTCCCGAAAAGTAGCCCAAAAGTGAAAGGAAGAGAAGAATCCGTGAGACCATTAGGAGAACGAGGAAAATAACAAAGCCGGCAAATGAATCGGGAACAAAGAAGATTGCTCCGAGGGATTTCAGGTAGCCTTCAAGGGGTAAGGGTAGGTTAAAAGAAAAGGTGGGAGCTCTGTGGGGGTAGAGGTTTATCGCAAAGAGGTTACTGAACTTTACGCTCGCCAGGTAGAGGAGGGAACTCCCTATAACGAAGGGAACGCTGAGGACGGGAAGCTTAAGGTAGTAGGAGAAGAGGGAAGAGAGGGCGTAGGTTAAGAGAAAGGTCATAACTCCGGCAACCGCAAAGAAAAGGAGGCTGAGAAGGGAAACTTTAAAGAGGTAGCCCAGGGAAAGGCCCACCAGAAGGGGGTTGTAGATGTAGTAGTCAAGGCGAAGGAACTCCCTCTTAAAGCCGATTAGTCGGGCAAAGAGGTAGGCCGAAATAACGGCAACTAACCCCCCTAAGCCGAGGTTGGGGTTTAAAAAGGTCAGAAGGAGGAGAGCTCCTCCTCCTGAGAAACTTGAGTTGAAGAGAACCGCCGAATAGCTCCTCAGAATAGGGAGAAAGTAGACCTTTAATCTTTCCATTTCAGCTCCAACCTTTCGGGGAGTCTCTCTCTTCTGACTATGTCCGAAAGGTCTTCGGCCTCTCTGATTAGTTCAACCTCTCCGTTTTCCCCGATTAAAACGACGTTGGGCCTGTACCTGATAAACTGCATCCACTGGGTAACGTTGTAGGCGCCTACGGGGGAAAGGATTAATCTCGTTCCCCTCGGAAGGGGAGGGAGTTGAACCATATCGTCAACAACGTCAATGTTCATACACAAGGGGCCGTAGAGAATGCAGGGTTCGGCCGGGCCGTTTACCTCTCTGTCAAGCTCAACGTTAAAGTGGTACCAGAAAGCGGTAAAGAGAATGTTTACTCCCGCATCAACGACGTAGGCCTTTCTGCCGTTGGGCATTCTCTTTGCAGCGTGGACTGTAGTAATCAGGTAGCCGGCCTCATCAACTATAGCCCTTCCGCTTTCAAGGATTAATTTCGGGTAATCCCCGGGACGGAGGGATGAGAGTAAAGCATTGCAAACCCCTTCTGCAAACTCGTCAACTGAGGGGACGGCAACGTCGGGAGGGAGGTAAATTCCCCTGAGCCTGTTCTTTGAGGGGAAACCGCCTCCTATATCAAGGTACTCAATTTTAAACCCGAACTCCTCCTCAATGCGGTAAGCGAACTCAACCATCTTCTTTACTTCCTGCTCGTAGGCACGGGGCTCAAGGATAAAGGTACCGATGTGGCAGTGGAGACCGACAAGCTCAAGTTTGCCTCCGGCGGCAATTCTCTTAACAGCGTCTATAGCCTGACCGCTCTCAAGGTTGAAGCCGAAACGGCTCCACTGGGGTTGAATTCCCGTATCCATGTTAAGCCTGATGCCTATACGGGGCTTGGCTCCCAGCTCGTCGGCAACCTGCTCAAGGTCAGCTATCTCCTCAAAGTGGTCAACGTTAATTCTTGCCCCCTCCCTGACTGCAACACGCAGGGAATCAAGGGGCTTATAGGGACCGTTGTAAATAATCTTGTTGCCGGGAACTCCGAGCCTCCTCGCCTTCTCGTACTCAAACTCCGAGACAACTTCGGCGGTTTCCCCCTCATCGTGGAGAATCGCGCAGATAGCGTCAAGATAGTTGGTCTTGTAGGACCAGCTGAACTCAACGTTGGGGTAGCGGAGAGTAAAGGCATTCTTCAGCTCACGGAACTTCTGTCTCAGCTTCCTCTCGGAAAAGACAAAGAGGGGAGAGCCGAACTCTTTAACGAGCTCGTCAACGCTTATCCCCTCTATCTCGGAGCGAACCTTCTTTAAGAAATAGGAACCTCCGCCGAACTTATTCATAAAGCCGGTTTTGAGCTTGAAAATTACCGGCTTCTCGTAGGGCTTTTTCATTTTCTACCTCCTTAAATCTTGATTTAAAGAGTGCTTACAGGGATGCTGGCATACCCCTCCGCAGGGGTGACAGCAGCAGCAGCCGGAAGTAAATAAAAGAGCTCCCAAAAGAACCGCGGCTGCCAGAAGGCACCCCATTCTACACCTCCCCGGAAGTAACGATTTTCTGAAATCTACCCATGTCGGTAACGAGATCGTCGGTGTAGCGGACGTAGAGCTTTCCGGCCTCGTAATCCCAGCTCCTTTCTGGTTCCACTCCCAAAGCCGCCTGAAGGAGCCTGTAGGGAAGATTTACGCCGACTCCCGTTGAGAAGTAAACCCACGCGGGAAATCGGGGATTAATCTCAATCAGGTAGACGTCGCTATCGGTAGCTATACACTCAAACTCAAAGGCTCCCCTCCAAGAGTAAACAGAAACAAAACCCTCTACGGCCTCAAGGAGTTTTTCGTTCTTTACGGTTACTCCTGTCCAGATTTTCCCGAGGCTGGTTATCCAGAGCTTCTTTATTCCCACAAGGCCGAAGTGCCCTCCTTCACCGTCTCCGACCCCTACAACGTTCATCTCCTCACCAGAGACCACCTCCTGAACGATTATCGGATAGCCCCACTCACTGACTATTGAGTTAAAGTAGGCGGTGGCCTGAGCCATATTCTGGACTTTGTAGGCCTTGTAGAAGATGCCCTTAATCATAACGGGGAAGCCGAGCTCGGAGACGGCTTTACTGAGCTCCTCGTAGGAGGTAACGACAACTGTCCTGGGAACTTTAACCCCTATTCTCTCGGCAACTTCGGGGAGTTTATCTTTAGCCCTTAAGTTAAACTGCTCCTGAGTCGGGAGGAAGGTTTTTATCCCGAGGTTTTTAAGGTACTGGGCGCCTTTTATGAAGAGGGGGAGCTCTGCGTCAAGGGCGGGAATTACCGCATCAAGGCCGTACTTCTCCTTAATGTAGAGGAGCCGGTTTAAGAAGAGCTCCTCCCCCTCACTGGGGTAGGGCATTATGAAACTCCTGTCTATCAGCCAGTCCATGTAGATTCCCGGCTCCATGGCGTCGTAGGCAAGGCCGAAGACTCGGAGCTCCTTATCTCCCTCCTTTAAACTCTTTGCAATGCCGACGCCGGGGCCGGGGTTATCAACGGCATTTATTCCCGAAACGGCTACCTTATACACTTTTCTCCTCCCTTAAAAGGCCGTTGAGCCTTAGCTGCTCAAGGAAGTCAATCAGGTCTCTGGCGGCCTCCTCACGGCTCACGTCAAACTCCTCTGTTAAAGCCTCAACAACCTCCTCCTGACTTTTACCCTCCTTAAGGAGCTTCAGGATAAAGAGACCGGTCTGGTTAACAGTGAAGCTACTTCCCGTTTCCGGGTCAAAGATGAAGCCTTCATCACTCATGGCCAGCTTCTGAAGTTTCCCCATTTTTACCTCCTAATAAGATTTCAATTAACTGATAGGGATAGAGTCCGTTTCTAAAGGCAATCTCTCTGAGCTGAGAATCGGGAGCTGCCTTAATTCCCCTCTTCCTAAGCCTTTCAAGACAAACGTTAAGAGGAATCCTCAGCTGAGTGCAGACCTCCTTTAAAGTAAGCCTGCCCATACCAGAGCCCGGTTGGAACTGAGTAATTCCGGAAGAGTTTTTCTTCGGAGACGTCTGAAGGAGAATCTCGTAAACCCTTGCGGGAGTAGTACCGTTAAGGTTTGCAATCTCTTTTAAAGTGGTATTTGGTGAAGGAACTTTAATGCCCCTGCTCCTGAGAACTTCAACGGCCTGCCGGGGCTCAAGGCCTAACATCCGGGCAACTTTAGAGAGGGGAAAGAGCTCGGCGTGTGGAGCGGGAGGCATGGTTGCGGGTTTAGGCCAGCTGTTCTTAATCTTTTCACCGAAGTCAATGAAGTTCTTAAACGGAGGTAAGTTTGCAACAGCCCCGACGGCAACGATAATGGTTAAAAGAGTTGAAACGAGGAAATTTTTAGTTTTGAAGTAGTTTACGATAGCCCTCCAGTTTAAGAGGAGGTGCCAGAAGCCGAAAAAGAGCATGAGAAAACCGAAGACAATGTGGAGATTATCCCACTGGTCTTTATCAAGGCCTAAGAAAGTCCAGCCCGTCCAGTAGGCTACCCTTCCGTGGGGCATTATGAAGAGAACCACACCGCTGATAAGCATCACCAGAAGGGAGTAAAAGAGCATCAGGCTGACAAATTTTCTTAGCATCTCTACCTCCTGCACCACTTGCGCCACTTAGAGAAGTCGTAGGTTTTTTCGGCAGTTTCATCAATCAACTTGCAGGCCACATAGCCGTTTACACCCTTATATTCCAGTAAGGGCAATAACCTTGTTACGTTCTTGCGTCTAAATCCTGGCTTATGAGAAACCTTTAGAACTTTTCCCTCAAGAAAGTGAGAGCCAAGATAGGTACAACCGGCTTCATGTTTAACCGAGAGAACGGAGTTAAATTCCTCAGAGGAAACGTGCTGAGGTTGATAACGCACATGTTTAGAGAAGGGTTCATCAGGAAGGGGTTGCACCAAACAAGCTCCGTAAATCTTCGCCCCCTGAGTTTGAGCAACTACCGTCTGCGGCAAAAACCCCGTCAATGCTGCAACAAAAGCTATTAAAAGAATTTTTCTCATAATTACCTCAACCATTACATCGGGTATTATTAGCAAGCGGAGTGCCAATTTTAGGACGCCTAAAGAGAGGGAAACCGGAGAGAACAGGACGGAAAAATTTCCGAATCTACTCTCCTTCTTTCGGGGAAATTTCCGAGCGGTCGACAGGAATTTTCAGCTCAAAAACTGTCCAGCCATCCTGTGTGAAGGCTCTTACTTCTCCCCCGTGGGCCAGAGCTACCCTCTTTACGTTAAAGAGCCCCAAACCGAAACCTTTATCCTTTGAGGTCTTAAAAGGTTTAAAGAGCTCCCCTTTCGGTAGTTCTCCTCCGCTGTCAAGAACCCTAAAGGTGTAAAACTTCCCGTCCCCCCGTCCCTCTATCCTCACAACCTTTTTATCCTTACCTTCAAGGGCCTCAATGGCGTTTTTTACAAGGTCGGTTAAAGCAGAGAGGAGCCTTTCGTAGTCAGCTTTCAAGGGGCAGTTCCGATAGTCAAAAAGGAGTTTAACTTTTCCCTTATCAGCAAGGGGCTTCACTCTGAGTTTCAGCTCGCTGAAGAGAGCTCCGACCGAAAACTCGGTAATATCAAGAGAAACCGGTCTCCTCAAGTCGGCCGTCTCTTCAACGTAGCGGTTTAAGGAGCGGAGCTCTCCCCTGAGCATCTCAAGGTACTTGTTATCACCGCTTTTTTCAAACCTGTGGAGTAAAAGGTTTAAAACGTTAAGTCTATTCTTTACCTCGTGGAGGATTGAGTGAATTACGAGGTTAATACTCTTAATCCTCTCCTTCTCCTGTCTCTCCTTTTCGCGCTCTATCTTCTCGTTGTAGTACTCCCTGAGCCAGTAGAGGAGAAAGAGCAAAAAGAGGAGAGTGAAAAAGAGAAGGGAAAGGAAAATTATCTCTATGTGTCGGTTGAGCTTCTTCAGGTAGGAAGTATCAATGTAGAGTTTGAACCTAAAGGGTTTAAGTTCCAAGACAACTTGATAGTAAGAGTCGGATATATCGGAGCCGGGAACTATAACCTCCCTCCCTCCGATGTAGAAAGTAGCTCCTTCAAGTAGTTTTGAATGCTCTATATAATAGCTGATAGCGTCAACGGGGTCTCCGCCTGCAGAAAGGGTTCCCTCAACGACAGAGCGAACTTTTGTTATTTCCTCTTTTATAACGAGGGAGTAGAAGTCCTCAAGCTCACTCCGAAGGAAGTAGAAGTTTAGGAGCATAACGGTAAAAAGGAGAGTTAAAGGCAGGGCAAAAAGTGATAGTTTCCTAAAGAGGAGCTCCCTAAATTCCATACTTCTTCCTCTTATACCTCAGAGATTTTTCGTCTATTCCCAAAAGCCTTGCAGCCCTCGTTTGGACAAAGTTGGCCCTCCTTAAGGCCTCCTCTATCATTGCCCGCTCAACCTCCTCAATTACCTTAGGCAAAGGCTTTGAAAGGTCGGGAGTAAAGGAAGTCGAAGGGGAAGGCAGGTTCATAAGGGAGGTAAGGAGAGCTCTATCAACCTCTCCCCTTGAAAGGATAACTAAACGGTGAATCAGATTTTCAAGCTCCCTGACATTTCCGGGATAGGAGTAAGACAAAAGAAGCTCAAGGGCTTCGGGGGTTATTTTAACCTCTTTTGAGTACTTTTCGGAGTACTTCCTTAAGAAGTGCTCAATCAAAACGGGAATGTCCTCAGGCCTCTCTCTGAGGGGCGGTATATTAAGAGTTAAAACGCTCAGCCGGTAGTACAGGTCTTCTCTGAACTTGCCCTCTTCAACCATTCTCTTTAAGTTTCTGTTTGTTGCGGCTACAATCCGAACGTCGGCCTTTCTGAGCTTGGTGCTCCCCACCCTTCTGAACTCTCCCTCCTGAAGGAAACGCAGGAGTTTAGGCTGGAGCTCTAAGGGGAGCTCGCCGATTTCGTCAAGGAAGAGAGTTCCCCCTTCGGCCTCCTCAACAAGCCCCTTTTTGGAAGAGGTTGCTCCGGTGAAGGCTCCCTTCTCGTAGCCGAAGAGCTCGGCCTCAAAGAGCTCCTTGGGGAGAGCTCCGCAGTTAACCGCAACAAACTCCCCCTTTCTACCGCTCTCCCTGTGGATAAACCGGGCAAGGAGCTCCTTACCGCTACCGCTTTCACCGGTTATTAAAACGGGAGCATCGGAGCGGGCAAAGAGTGAGGCCTGATTAATCAAATTCTCCATAACCTTTGAGGAGTAAACCAGACCGCAACACTCCCTTGAAGGTTTAGAGAGGAGTCTCAGCTTGCAGGCCTTCCTGAGCAGGTTAACCAGAACTTCGGGCTCAAAGGGCTTTGTTACGTAGTGAAAAGCCCCCATTTTTATAGCCTTTACAGCATCATCAACGCTGCTGAAAGCAGTTATCACTATTATTTCAACAGCGGGCTCAAGCTCTTTTAACTTCTGTAGGAGCTCCAAACCGCTCATACCGGGAAGGCGAACATCGGTAATAACTGCGTCGTAGTGCTCCTTCCTGAAGAGGTCAAGGGCCCTTTCACCGCTTGAGGCCGAAGTGACCGAAAAGCCCTCCTCTTCTAAAAGTTCGGTAAGGAGCTCCCTCTGAGTCCGGTCGTCCTCAACAAGTAAAACCCTGCATTTCTCCAAAATACCCTCCAAATTATAAAGGGACAAACTAATCCAATATCCTAATCTATAAACCAGCACACCCCTGCTGAATTTTGCCTCCTAATGACCCAGGATATGGGTCATTAAAGAAGTAATCTTTGTAAAAGAGAAACTAAACCAGGGAGGATAAAATGCTAAAGGAAATTCTACCGATTTTAGCTGAAGCCGGGAAAATTTTTATGAAAAGCCTCTTAGACGCAAAAGTAAGAGAGAAAACTAATGGATTATTCAACAGCCTTGAAGAGCTTGATCCAGAAAAAGCAAAAGAATACCACTCAAAAATAGACTCAATGTTTGATGACCTTAAAAGGAAGTTTTAATTTTCGACAACGTGAATTTGGATTACGAGGAAATACCGAACAGTTGGAGGGGAAATGCCCACAGAAAACGCTAATGTTGTTATAAAAGTAATTGAAGACGGACTCTTAAATGCTTATAAACTTCCTCTATATCAAGTAGAACCATTTGAAGTTTGGGGAAAACTGAGTAGAGCGGCCAAGAGCTTAGTATCCCACTCAATAGATACATACGGAATCCACGAAGGAATAATAGATGACTTAGCTCAACACTACATTGACGGAGCTCAGAAACATTTAGCTATGATAGGAATGACCGGTGGAGTTGGAGGCCCAGTAGGAATAGCAACAATGGTTTTGGATATAGAAGAATATGTTAGAGTACTATATAGATTAGCTCAAGAACTTGGATACCTATATGGAGTCCTCCCCTCTCCCCTCGTACCAAAAGAGGAAATAGCTACTCTTTCATCAGAAGACTATATGTACACAATAAGAGAAGATATACTTAAAATAATTGCACTAGGAAGCGGTGTTGGAGGAATATCCCTAGCAATCAGAGAGGTTGCAAAGCAGATAGCCCAAAAAGAAGCTAAAGAAATTTTAAGGAAAAAAATAAGCGATAAAGTAATTACTCAGTTAGCAAAACAGATAGCAAAAATTCTGGGGGTCAAGCTAACTAAGAAAACAATCTCAAAAACAATTCTTAGAATAGTTCCTATTGTAGGAGGAATCGTATCTGCAGGAATCAACTACTATGCTATAGGAGAACTTGGTAGAAGCATGCAAAACGCCATTAAAAGAGAAAGAGAAAAGTATAGACAAATTTTAAAAGAAACTGGACATCTTTACTAGCAATTAACGGACTAAATTGGCAAAACCCAACCATAAAGGAGGAAAAATGTCAATTAAAGGACCAAAATCTCCCTATCCTAAACCTACAAAGCCAAGTAATATGCTTGTAGAGGCAATCCTAAAGGCCTTAAAACAAATCCTCAAAATAACCAAGAAGAACTAAAGGAGGTAGAGTTATGGGTAAAGAAGAGGAAAATCCCTTTATAAAATTAGCTAATAGTATTATGCAAAATGCACTAAGCTTTATTGGGCTTCGATGTCCCAAGTGTGGTTCTTTTTCTGTCAGCGAAGACAAAGACTTTGGATTTAAGATGGAAACCAAAAGTACCAGATGCAAATGCAATAATTGTGGATATAGATGGAACTGCCTTAAGGTAAAAATCTCATCGGTATAAAATCTTAATTGCCGAAGCGGTACCAGATGTTGCAGGCGCCCTCTAAGGAGACCATGCAGGGGCCTTTAGGGTTTCTCGGGGTGCAGGCAGTTCCAAAGAGTTTGCAGTCGGTAGGGTAGGCCTTTCCGAGGACGACCTTGTCGCAGATGCACCCCGGAATTTTTTCCTCTTTTATCTCGGGGAGGTTAAAGACAACTTTAGCGTTAAGGTGGGAGTATTCGGGGCGGAGCTCCAGCCCCGACTTGGGTATCAGACCTATTCCTTTCCAGTTAACGTCGGCCTTTTCAAAGTATTTGTACATAAGCTCCTGAGCTCTCCTATTCCCCTCGGGGCGCACTACTCCCCTGTAAACGTTCTCAAGCTCGGCCCTGCCCTCTTTTAGCTGGTAGAGGATTTTTACTATCGCAAGGAGTAGGTTTTCGGGCTCAAAACCGGCAACGACCGTAGGTATTCCGTACTTTTCGGGGAAAACCCTCCAGGCGTTTGAGCCGACTATCGCAGAGACGTGGCCGGGGGCAACGAAGGCGTCAACGCCGACCTCGGAGTCTTTAACGAGAACCTCCATTATTTCGGGAGTCAGTTTCTGAGAGGTAAGGATAAAGAGATTCTCGGGAACACCCATCTCAAGGAGTGCGGCTGTCGGGGCGGTTGTGGTTTCAAAGCCTATTGAGAAGAAGACCACCTTTTTATCGGGGTTCCCGCGGGCAATTTTTAAAACCTCGTGGGGAGCGGAGACCATCTTGTAGTTTCCGCCGTTACTTCTGATTGAGCCGATTTTCGTGGGGACTCTCAGCATATCGCCGTAGGTTGCAAGGATTACATCATCCCTCTTTGAGAGGTTTATGGCATTTATGACGTCGCTTTCGGAGCAGACGCAGACGGGGCACCCCGGGCCGGGAACGAGCTCAACGGTTTCGGGCATCAACGAGCGAAGGCCTGAGTAGGTTATCGTGTGCTCGTGGGAGCCGCAGACGTTCATTATCTTGACTTTTCTCTCTTTCGGGGCAAGGGAGTGGATTAAATCAACAAGCTCTTTTACTCTCTCTCTCCTCATCTTGTCTCCGGGTAGGGGAACTTTATCCCGAAAAGGAACACAAGGAGAATTAAAGCAAAAGCGGGAGTAAATGTAAACTGGAAAACCATCGTGCTGAGGATTGCAAACTGGACGAGAGCCGCCTTCAGGGGAAAGACTCCCGCAAGGAGAAGGCCCACCATAACTCCGGGAATGTGGACTATTCCGGCAGAGCGGAACATGTCTCTGACGGGAACGGTGATGTCGTCTATGAGCTGGCGGAAGACGAATTTGAAGATTTCAATGTCGGGAGCTCCCAAAGCCGCCATACCTAAAACTATCTCCTCAAGGTCTTTAAGGCGGGTTCCGTAGTACTTAAAGGCAAGGGAGAGGCTCCTCATTCCCGCGGCAGTGACTATCCCGGCAAGGGGGATTATTGAGGTGGCTTTCGGCTTTAGAATTCCGGCCAGGTAGAGGAGGAAAAGGGCAAAAGTTGAAAGAGTTGAAATTGAGATAAAAATCAGGAGAAAGGTTTTGAGTTTTGAGAAGGGGAGGTTGAAGCGCTTAAGGGAAATCAGGGAGGCGTTAAAGTAGAAAAAGAGGACGAAGAGGAAGTTGTAAATAGGGTGGCGGAGTTTGAGGAAGAAAAGGATTAGAAAGCCGATGAGGATTAGCTGGAGGAGTGAGAGGAGGGAGGAGGTAAGGAGCTCCCTCCACAGGCCGATGGAGAACTTCCTGTCAAAGAGGATTACCGCTAAAACGAAAGTGTAGGAGACTATGAGAATTCTCAGGACTTCAAAGGGCTCAACCATTTAGCAAATCCTCGGCAGGGGGTCTTCCTCAAGGAGCTCAAGCCTTCTAAGACCGCCGACCGAAGTTTTTAAGAGAACGTCTTTATCCTCTGTAATTTCACCGATTATACGGGCATCCTTCCCGAGAGGATGGGAGTGAAGGAGCTCAAGGGCTTTTTCGCTATCTTCAGGAGAGACGATGATAACGGCCTTACCCTCGTTTGCAAGGTAGAGGGGGTCGTAGCCGAGCATATCGCAGACGAACTTTACGTCTTCCCTTACTGGGATTTCCTCCTCAAAGAGGAGAGCTCCGAGCCCCGCAGACTCACACATCTCAATTACCACCGTTGCAAGGCCGCCCCTTGTAGGGTCCCTCATGAAGCGAAGGCCGGAAAGCTCAAAGAGGGGAGTTAAAAGGGAGTTTAAGGGCGCACAGTCGCTTTCTGTCGGAACTTCAAGCTCAAACTCTTCCCTTGCAAGGGAGATTGCAATTCCGTGGTCTCCGACGGTTCCGGTGACTATTACCCTGTCGCCGGGTTTAATCAGTTTGGGGGAGAGCTCCCTAACAACCTCCCCTACCCCGGCCGTGTTTATATAAACGCCGTCGCACTTACCCTTTTCTACAACCTTTGTATCGCCGGCAATGATTTCTACTCCGGCCTCTTTGGCCGTTTGTGCCATTGAGGAGACGATTTTTTCAAGCTCCTCAATCGGGAAGCCCTCTTCAATTATGAAACCGGCGGTTAAGTATTTGGGGAGAGCTCCCCCCACGGTAAGGTCGTTTATCGTTCCGCTGACCGAAAGCTTCCCGATGTTCCCGCCGGGAAAGAAGAGAGGCTGAACGACGTAGCTGTCGGTAGTAATTGCAAGTTTCCTAAACCCGGGAGCGTAGGTTGAGTCCGAGAGGGTGTGGAGGGCCGGCGAGCCGAAGTGTTTGAGGAAGAGGTTCTCTATCAGCTCTTTTGTAAGTTTGCCGCCGCTTCCGTGTCCAATCTCTACTCTTTTCACGATAGACCTCCCATAACGAGGAGAAATGGAGCAACCGCAAGGGTGCTGTCAAGTCTGTCAAGAACTCCCCCGTGGCCGGGAATTGTACTTCCCGAGTCCTTGACTCCGAAGAGCCTCTTTAAAGCGCTCTCAAGGAGGTCTCCCAGCTGGGAGACGACGGTAAGGAAGGTTAAGAGGAGAAAACTCTCCAAGGATGGCTCAAAAAGGCCGAGTTTTGAGCCTATAAAGAGGGAGAGAAGAGCTCCGGCAGCGCTCCCTCCGAGTGAGCCCTCAAGGGTCTTTTTGGGGCTGACTGTCGGAGTAATCCTCCTCTTTCCGAAGTACTTACCCACGAGGTAAGCAAAAGTATCGGTACTCCAGACGATTGAGAGGAGGAGGAGAAAGTAGGGTTTTGTGAGCTTTGCAAGGGCAACCGTGCCGAAAGTGATGTAGACGAGGAAAAAAAGAACGGGAAAGAAGCCACTCTTAACCTCCCCGTAGGTTAAAAGGGAGAGAAAGAGAAGCGATAGGGAAAAGAAAGCGGGGAGAATAATCAGAAGGTAGGAGAAGAAAGTTCCGCTGTAAAAGAGAATTGAGAGGGAGGAAAAGAGGGTTGAGAGGAGCGAGAGGATGGCAGGAAGGTTCACGGCTATAAAGTAGGCTATTGAAAAGAGGAGAACCCCCCAGGTCAGGAGCTTCTCGTGGGAGGAGATTTTAAAGAGTTCAACAGTCATAAAGACTCCGAGGAGGTAGACGAGAGAGTAGTAGTAGTTGTAGGGGAGGAGGTACATGAGGAGGGCGTAAACGACTACGATGAAAGCTCCGATTATCCTGTCTTTCATTTTATACCGCCGAACCTCCTTTCCCTCTTTGAGTAGTCAAGGAGGGCTCTCCTGAACTCCTCCTCGGTAAAGTCGGGCCAGAGAGTCTCGGTAAACCAGAGCTCGGTGTAGGCAGACTGCCAGATGAGGAAGTTGGAGATGCGGAGCTCCCCGCTGGTTCTGATTAGGAGGTCAAGGTCGGGCAGCTCGGGAACGTAGAGGTATCTCCTTAAAACCTCCTCGGTTATCTCGGCGTGCCCGTCTTTAATTGCCCTGTTTACGGCGTCCAAAATCTCCTGCTTTCCGCCGTAGTTAACGGCAAAGACGGCAGTCATACCGCTACAGTGGGAGGTTTTTTCCTCCATCTCCTTAAAGCCTTCCTGAAGGTAGGGGGGGAGCTCCCAGAGCCTGCCCATTGCACGAAACCGGACGTTGTTCTCAAGGAAAAGGGAGAGCTTGCTTTTAACGTACTCGTACATCAGGTGGAAGAGGAATTCAACCTCCTCCTTAGGCCTTTTCCAGTTCTCAGTTGAGAAAGCAAAGAGGGAGAGGTACTTAATGCCGATTTTACTTGCGGCGATAACTATTTCTTCGGTAGTCTGAGCTCCGACTCTGTGTCCCTCTATTCTGGGAAGTCCCCTCTGCCTGGCCCAGCGGCCGTTTCCGTCCATTATTATTCCCACGTGGGCGGGAAGGTTGGAAATCTCCATTAATTCCCCTCTCCTTTGTTGTTCCTCAGCTCATCAATGAAGTCGGCAAGCTCCTTTACCCTTCCTACCAGCATAAAGTGGACTCCGGAGCCAAACTCCGAAACTCCCCTTGCAAGGTCTAAGGTGTACTCCCAGCCGTAGAGCGCCGGGTTTGAGGCCTTCTCAAGTCCCTCAACGAGGGAGGACGGAACGGAAGTAGGGTTGAGCTTCTTCATGAAGTTTGCCATCTTCAGGCTCTTTATGGGCAGAAGGCCGATAAGGGGAACGGCTCCCAAAGAGGAAATAAGCTCGTGAACCTCTCGGGCGACTTGAAGTTCGTAAACGGGCTGGGTCTGAATAAAGCGGGCTCCTGCCTCAATTTTCTTCTTGAGCTTCAGGGTTTGAAGAAGCTCGGGACCGGCAAAGGGGTTGTGAACGGCCCCGATAAAAAAAGAGGGTTTGCCGTTTAATTCCTTACCGTTCAAGAGCTTTCCGGAGTTAAGAGTTCGGGCAAGCTCTATGAGCTGGACAGAGTCAAGGTCAAAGACCGGCTTTGAGTCGGGCTGGTCGCCCAGTGTTGTGAAGTCGCCGGTCATTAGGCAGAGGTTCTCTACTCCTAAAGCCCACGCCCCTAAGAGCTCCGATTGAAGAGCAATCCTGTTCCTGTCCCGGCAGGTCATCTGGAGAACCGGCTCGTAGCCCGAGTCAAGGAGGAGCTTCGCCATTGAGAGGGCAGACATTCTGACCATTGAGCGCTGGCAGTCGGTAACGTTGAAGGCGTCAACTTTACCCTTTAGGGGCTCAAGGGCAGAGATTACCTCCCGGTAGTCTGTTCCCCTCGGAGGGGCAACCTCAACGGTTATTACGAACTTTCCAGAGTTTACTGTTTCCCTGAACTTCAATCGCTACTCCTCCAGAACGAGCCTTCTGGGGTAGACGCAGGAGCGGTAGTCTTTGAGGGGAGCCCTCTTTTCAACGCTCTTTAAGGAGCCGAGCTCCTTCAGGCGGCTCTCTATTTTGTACCAGATGCAGGGAATTGATGGATCAACTTCACACTTTCCTGCAATAGCCCCTCCGCAGGGGCCGTTTATGAGGGATTTGGGACAGCGGGCAACGGGGCAGATTCCCCCCGTTTCGGAAATCACACAGTCTCCGCAGGCTATACAGTATTCGTCAAAGTACTTCCTCTCCCTCTCAACCCCGATAAAGAGGGTGTTAACGCCAGTAATAACGGGAATTGAGACGTTTTCGGCAATGAGCTGGGTTCCGGCACCGCAGGCAAGGGAGAGAATTGCGTCTGAGGAACTCTCGGCCTCTTTAATGAGGCTCTTTTCGGGGGCATCAATCCTCTCAAGGATACAGGTTCCCCCCGGGCTCTTTACCCCGGTTATCTTAAAACCGTGGAGCTCAAGGTATCCGGCGACTTTAAAGGCTTCCCTTAAACCTCCGTTTTTGCACCTTCCCGAGCCCAGCTGACAGCCTATAACGAAAACCCTTTCGTAGGGTTTTAGGAGCTCCAGAATTTCAACCATCGGCTTCAGCTTTACAGTTACCATCAAACTCCCCTAAAGGTCGGTGTCGTTAATTCTAATCCTGAACCGGTAGCCCAAAACTCGGGTAGCTCTGCGGCACATCTCCATTCGGGGCTGGAATATAGAAAAGTAGTCCAAAAGGTCGGAAATTTCAGTATCAATTCTGAGAACGAGTTTCACCACCCTCTCTCTCTTATCAACAAGGAGGTTTGAGTAGAGGACGGCATAGTTGACCCTATCGTGAATGTCCTCGTAGATTGTTTTGGAGCTCCTTACCCTCGTCCTGTGGACGTGGGACTTATCGGCAATCACGAGGGCGGCGGCAACTTCGGTTGCGGGCTCTCCGGTTCCCTCCTCGTGGTTTCCGATTGCAAAGGTTATTTCGGTTAAGTCGTCGTCAAGGTAGCCCCTGCCCTTTAGGAGCTGGTAGGCAAGGAGGGCACCGCTCTGGGCGTGGTCGTGGCGGCTTACGACGTGGCCGATGTCGTGGAGGAGGCCGGCAACTCCGGCAAGCTCGGCAAGGCGCCTGTCTCCGGTGATCGTCAGAAGGAGCTCCCTGGCCTTCTGGGCAACCCAGCCTACGTGTTTTATTCCGTGGTCGGTGTAGCCCATTCTCTCAAGGAAGTAGTCGGCCCTCTCAATGTAGTAGAGAATCCTTTTATCCTTTAAGAGCTCCCTGTAAGTCGGAAACTCAACCTCTCTCATTTCACCTCTCTGACAGAGACCTCGGCAGAAAAGAGCCTTTTTATGCCGCTTTCTGTCTCAACAATCAGGGCTCCTTCCTTATCTATCCCTAAGGCAAGTGCATTATAAACTTTTTCCCCCTCAATTACCGTTATCTCATGCCCTATTAAAGGGCAGGCCTTTTCAAAGAGGGCGGGAGAGAACTCTCCTCTCTCAAGCTTCCGGTAGAGCTCAACGAGGTTTTTATGGAGGGAATTAACCAGCTTCTCGTAGTCAAAGTCTATCCCCTCAAGGAAGAGGGAGGTTGCCCGGTGGGTAAGGTTTGAGAGCTTCTTCTCCGTATAGAGAAGGTTAATCCCCACGCCAACGATGAGTCTCTCTTTTAGGAGCTCGGGCAGGATTCCGGCAATCTTCCTGCCGTTTATGTAAACGTCGTTGGGCCACTTGAGGTAGAAAGAGGGGGAGAGCTCTGTAAGAGTCTTATAAACGGCGTAGCCGAAGGCAAGGCCCGTAAGGGTTAAGTTTCTCTTTAAAGGGGGAAAGAGAACCGAAAAGTAGAGCCCTTTACCCCTTTCTGAGAGCCACTTTCTGCCTCTCCTTCCCCTGCCGGCAGTCTGAGAGAGGGCGACAACCCCGAGGAAGGGCTCAAAGGGAACGGTTTTGAGGTAGTCGTTTGTTGAGGGGAGCTCCTCAAAGTAGAGAACCCTCAAAACTTCCTCCAGACTAATAAAGTTGAGTATAATGTTCTTAATCTAAGACTTCAATAGAAGTAGCATAAACAATAATAAGGAGTTATATAAAAATGAAAAGGTTTTTGGAATGGAAAAAAGAAGGAATTAAGAATGTTGAAGCTATATTTCATCCGGAAGAAAATACAATTACTATCATAGAACTATATCAGAAATTAAATAAATTTACAAACCTTTATCCACAACCAAAGATTAAAGTGGAGCATACAAATAGCAGTAGAATTTCAGTCCATTTTAATAAGCTGACCTTTATATTAACGGTATCAATACCCAAAAAATATTTAAGCGCTGAGTACAATAATTCTAGCTCGCAAACTTTCAGTAATATAAATGAAAGCATTAACTTCTTGGAAGAATCAATTCCTGAAATCCAAAAGTGGAAAATTCTAATGAAAGATATCTACTCTTTAGAAGAGAAGATACATAAGTTTAACACACTCTATTTAAAAATCGAGAAAATATTAAATAATTTAAAGGAAGAGCTTGCAAAAGCAAAGTTTAATGAGAATTTAAGTAGAATTACCATAAAAAAGGATGAGAGGCTTTTTACAAACTTTATCAAGGAACTACTCAGTCTTAAAATTAAAGCAGAATTAGAAAAACTAAAGCATACTTTAGCCAAAGTAAACTATAATTCCGAAAGCAAGCAAGTAGAAATTCTATTTGGAAACCAAATCCAAAACATTACTTTACCTTTTCCTCTCAAAAAGGAGCCCTCTAAAGAAAAATTAAAGGCCTTTTTCACTCGAATTATAGAAAAATGCAGTTCAACAAATTTAAATAAACTAAGCAGAGATATCATAAATCATCTAAGACAGTTCAATTCAGGAGATGAGGAAAATTTACTTGAGGTTTATGAATATGTTATTGACATTTTCAAACTACTCTTAATAGCTGAAATTTCCAAAAATTTTAAGGAAGAACTAAATGTATCCTATCAATATCCGAGTAGATGTAACATTGGTTATGATCCAGATGCTAATAGAGACAATAAAGAAGCGATATTAAAAATCTTTAACAAAGAAATTACAGGTATACCTTATGATGCAGATCTTAGTTTTTTAATAGAAAAAGCCATTACTCTTATAACTACTATATCAAAAATAGAACAAGAAGCTTTCCAAACCATTGGTAAAGATAATACAAAATTTCATTCAATAAATCAACAAATAATTAACTTACTGCAATCCATTGAAAAAGAACTAAAACAATTTAAAACGAGGTAATGTGAGCCAGGAGGGAAACTCCCCTCCCGAAGTTTAGAAGAAGTAGAGAACGCTACCCTGGAACCTGTTGACAGTTCCGTCGGCGTCAAGGAAGTCGTAGTCGGTCTTAACCCTCAGGTACTCAAGCATGAAGCCGAGGGAAGGGGTCATCTTGTAAAGGCCGTTGGCGTAGTACATTGTGTTTTTCGTCCTTGCTTTTTTATAGACAGAAGAGCCGTACTTAAAGTCGTCGTTATCGGGGTTGTCAACTCCGTAGCCGGTGTGGAAGACCCACTTGGGCGAGGGTTTAAAGGTAAGCTCAACCCAGCCGCCCTTTGCGTCAATCTCTTTGGCGTCTGTAGGCTTAGAGTCTTTAACATCTGTCAACTTCGTGTAAAGACCCTGAGAATCGACGTAGAGAACGCCCTGACCCACTCCTCCTGTGTACCAACCGCCCAGGTTCCTTCCCGCCCAGATTTTACCGGTCAGGGAAAGCCAGCCTGTTGGGGAAATTCCGAACTCAAGACCGTAGGAGTAGGTGTCAAGGTACTTAGTTCCGGAGACGAGGTCAACCTGCTCTTTACCGTAGTGGCCTATTGCTCCCAGGTGGAGCTTAACTCCTGCAAGGGCAAAGTCGTAGGCAATCCTGCCCTGAACGTCGGGAAGACCCGAGTCGGAGCCGGTGTCTATGTAGGGCTTAAGCGGGTCTTTCCAGGCATCTCCCCAGACCTTATCAAAGGCGAGCTGGGTGGTGAGCCTGTTTCCGCTGAAGTTAAAGAGTTTCGTAAAGCGGACTTGGGGAATACGGTAACCAATGTTACCCATGAGAGCTCCCGAAGGGAAGTTTGAAAGGTGGGGGTAGAGCTGGTTTAAGAGCATCCAGTCCATACCGGCGCGAACGTTCCAGTCGTCCCTACCGAACTGAACCCAGGCCTTCCTGACCCTTATGCCTGCCTTGTTGGGGTCGTCTTTACCAGACATGTCGCCGTAGAAGTCAAACTCCATATTCCCGACTATGTCGTAGCCACCCTCTTTAGTCTTAATAAGGAAACCGAAACGGCTGTGCTTGAAGTTGAGGTTGAAGTCGTCATCGTTTGAGGAACCGATTTCCGGAAGGGCAAAGAGGATGTAGTCTTTCCCAGCCGCTTTAGAGTCCGAGTAGGCGGCGTCAATTTTGAAAAATCCGTAGAAATCCACTTTTTTACCGAGCTTGCTGATAAAGCCCCTTGAGGCTTTTGCTACGGGAGCTCCCTTAACTCCTTTCAGCTGCTCAATCTCTCGCTTTAGCTGTCTGTTCTCCTCTCTTACCTGCTGGAGTTCCCTTCTCATCTCCTCAATCATCTGTTTTAACTGTTGAACTTCGCTATCTGTGGCGGCAAAAGAGGGTGCAACCAGCGAAACCGCCGTTAAAGTGGCAAGAGCAAGGGTCTTTTTCATTATCTCCACCTCCCTATCCGGTAGTGATTTCCCTGTCCTTTATGAAAGCCTCGCCGGTAAAGAGGGCTACGAGAGTTCCGTCCTCCTTTTTGACCTCAACCTCGTAAACCCCCCTCCTCTTAGTTCTGCCCCTCTCAAAGGCCTCTGCAATTAACCTCTCTCCGTTAAAGGCGGGATTGACGAAGGTGATGTTCGAGCTGGTTCCAAGGGCTACTTTACCGTAGCTATTGGCAGCAAGGGCAAAGGCAAAGTCTGCTAAAGAGAAGATTGCACCGCCCTGACAGACTCCGGCGGCGTTGAGCATGTCTTCCCTGACGACCGCTGCTATTTTTGAGCGGCCCTCCTCAACCTCTAAGAGCTCCACCTTCAGCCATACTGCAACTTTATCGTTTTCCAGCATAAACTCTGCAATTTCTTTCGGGCTCATTTGTCACACCTCTTTACCCTTACAGCCTTCCCTTCGCTCCTCGGAATTTCCCCTTTCTTCTTAAGCTGAACGTTTACATGGAGGCCCAGGAGACTGTAAATCTCCTCCTCTATTCTCTCTTTCAGGTACTCGTCCTGCCTCTCGGCCTCAATTATCAGCTCAACAACGTCTTTGCCCTCTACTTTGCCGATTATTATCTGGTAGTTGGGAAGGACTTCGGGGTATTTCATTATCACTTCCTCAATCTGGCGGGGGTAGAAGCAGACCCCCTTAACCTTCAGCATGTCGTCGGTTCTTCCCTTAATCCTGTCAAGGCGAAGGTGGGTTCTGCCGCAATCACACCTCTCCCTTGAGAGAACCCTCGTTATGTCTCTCGTTCTATACCTGATTAGAGGGAGACCTTCTCTGGTCAGGGTGGTTACTACCAGCTCTCCCTCCTCTCCGTCGGGAAGGACTTCACCGGTTTCGGGGTCAACTATCTCAACTACGTAGTGGTCCTCCCAGACGTGGATTCCGCTGTGGACCTTACAGTCTATCCCGAGGCCGACCCCTCCCGTTTCTGTCATTCCGATTATGTCAAAGCTCTCAATGCCCATCTCCCTCTCAATGTAGCGGCGCATCTCCTCGCTCCAGACTTCTGCCCCAAAAATCCCGACCCTCAGGTTCGTTTCCCTAAAGTCAAAGCCCTCCTCTTTGGCAACCTCTATGAGACGAAGGGGGTAAGAGGCTATCCCGGCAATTGCCGTGGTGTTAAAGTCTTTCAGGAACTTTAGCTGGAGAAGAGTTCTTCCCGGACCGATTGGAACGACAAAACAGCTGATTTTCTCGGCCCCGTAGTGGAAGCCGAAGCCTCCGTTAAAGAGACCGAAGGAGGGGGTAATCTGAAGAACGTCAGTGTAGTTCAGCCCTGCGGCCGCAAGGCAGCGGGCCATTATCTCTCCCCACTGCTCAACGTCGTTTGGGGTGTAAGGGTTTACCACCGGCGTCCCGGTTGTTCCAGAGGACATGTGGAAGCGGACGAACTCACACTGCTGACCGCAGGCAAGGCCGAAGGGATAGTTCTGTCGCAAATCTTCTTTAGTTAGAAAGGGAAAGTTTTTAAGGTCGTTAAGGGAATTAACGTCTTCGGGTTCGGGCTTTCCGATTTTTTCCCAGTACTTGGGGTTTTTCTCTTTAATCCTTGCAACTGTCTTCTTGAGTCTCTCAACCTGAAGTCTCTCTATCAGTTCCCTGTCCAAAGTCTCAAGTCTCCTCTGAAACATTAGTGCTCCCTTTAAATAGGAAATTCTGTTTCAATTTTATAGAATGTTTTTACTTTTCTAAATAAAGGAGGTAGGGGAATGAGATTAAAAGGTAAAGATTACATTCCCAAGGAGGAGCTCCGAAAAATTCAACTTGAGAGACTGAAGGAAACCGTTCGGAGGGCCTATCACCTCGTTCCCTTCTACAGGAAGAAATTTGACGAGGCCGGAGTCAAGCCGGAAGACATAAAGAGCTTAGAGGACCTGCAGAAGCTCCCATTTACAACAAAGCAGGATTTAAGGGACAACTACCCCTTCGGCCTCTTTGCCGTTCCCATGGAGCAGGTTGTGAGGATTCACTCCTCCTCCGGAACGACCGGAAAGCCGACGGTTGTGGGCTACACCGAGCACGACCTGAGGGTCTGGACGGAGGTAATGGTAAGAACTCTACTGATGGCCGACGTTAACCCCAAAGACATAGTCCACAACGCCTACGGCTACGGTCTCTTTACAGGAGGGCTGGGATTCCACTACGGGGCAGAAGCAATAGGAGCGGCGGTAGTCCCCGCAAGCGGAGGATTTACAAAGAGACAGCTGATGTTGATGAAGGATTTCGGTGCAACTATCCTCTGCTCTACCCCTTCATTTGCCCTTCACCTTTACGAAGTTGCGAAAGAGGAGGGGTACGACGTTAAGAAGGACTTTAAGCTGAGGGCGGGATTTTTCGGAGCCGAGCCGGCGTCGGAAGGTTTAAAGAAAACTGTGGCCGAGAGCTGGGGAATTCAGTACGTTGAAGTTTACGGCCTCTCAGAGATTATCGGCCCCGGGGTTGCCGCAAGCTGTGAGCACGGCTCACTTCACGTCTTTGAAGACCACTTCATTCCCGAAGTTATAGACCCCGAAACGGGGGAGGTTTTACCAGACGGAGAGGAAGGAGAGCTGGTACTAACAACTATTACAAAGCAGGCTCTTCCGATGATTAGGTACAGAACAAAGGACATTACCGTCCTTCACAGGGAGCCCTGCAGGTGCGGAAGGACAATCGTCCAAATGGAGAGCATTAAGGGAAGGGCCGACGACATGTTAATCGTTAACGGCGTTAACGTTTTCCCCTCACAGGTTGAGCACGTTATAACAAAGGTTGAGGGAGTTACTCCTAACTACGTGATAGTTGTTGACAAAAAGGGAGTTTTAGACAAGTTAGAGGTATGGGTTGAGGTTGACGAAAGGCTCTTAACGGATGGAGTAGGAACGCTGGAGAGATTAAAGAAGAAGTTAGAGGAGGAACTCCTAAACAATCTCTTTATTAACGCCAAAGTGAAACTTGTTGAGCCCAAAACCCTTGAAAGAAGCATGGGGAAAGCAAAGAGGATTATTGACAAAAGGGAGCTAAACCTTTAGGGAGGTGTCATGTTAAAGAGTAAGTATGCGGTAAAGCAGATTTCGGTTTTCCTTGAAAACCGAAGGGGGAGATTGGCAGAAGTTGCGGGAGCTCTCCTTGAGGCAGACATAAACATCAGGGCACTCTTTTTAGCAGACAGCTCCGAGTTCGGAATTCTGAGGATGGTCGTAAACAACCCGGAAAAGGCAAAAGCGATTTTGGTTTCAAAGGATTTTGCCGCAAACGAAACCGACGTTTTCGCCGTAGAAGTTGAGGATAAGCCCGGCGGATTTTACAGGGTGGTTAAAGTCCTTGCAGACGAGGGAATTGACGTTGAGTACACCTACGCATACGCAGGGAGCTCCGAAAGGGCGATTCTCTTTTTCAAGGTTAAAGATGAGGAGTTTGAAAAAGCCGTTGAAGCCCTTTTAAATCAGGGAATTAAGCTCATTGAAGCCGTGGAAGTTTACAGGTAGAGGAGGATGTAAAGGCGGGCATCTTTATGGCTCTCTTTCCGATTTTAATTGTCCTCCTTAGAATGCTTTTCTTTTCACGCTCCGGAGTCTTTATGTCGGTTGTCGGCTGGCTTGCGGTGGCGGTAGTTGCGGCCACCTACTTTAAAACCCCTTGGAAAGTGGTTTTGGGACAAGCATTTACGGAATCATCAAGGCCTTCGCAATCACCTTTGCCGTTGCTTTTACGATGCTGATGATATTTATAATGAAGGAGTCGGGAGCTCTTGACGAATTGGTCAAAACAATCCTCTCAATTACGAAGGACAAAACCCAGCAGACCCTCTTTATAGGAATTGGGGGCGGAAGCCTTGTAAGCAACTTCTCTCGGTGTGGTTATGCCGGCACTCTTTCCGCCCCTCTTCGTTGCCCTCGGATTTTCACCTTTAGCGGCGGTTGCAATCTCCGTTCTCTGCTACGACCCTCTGACCTCCTTTGCGCTCCTCTCAATTCCGATTACAATTCCCGCCAAGGTTGTCTGCTGGGGCCCCTTCGGGGTTAGGCCTCTCGGAATTGAGAACGTTGAACAGTTTATCTGGAGCTTCACCCAGCACATGACCGTTTTCCTGCCCGTTGTTTCGGTCGGCTTTGCCCTGATGATGCTCTACTTCGCGGGCAGATGGGAGGCAATAAAGAAAAACTGGCTTCAGGCAACGGTCGCAGGGCTCATTTTCTCGCTAACGGCTTTAATTTTGACCTTTTACAAAAATCCTGCCGGTTGAGGTAATCGGAGTTATCTCCGGATTTGCGACAATGGTGGTCTCATACTTTCTCTACAAAACTTTCTCTGCAAAAGAGGTAATTAGGAGAGGACAAAAATTGACGCCGAGCTCTTTAAAGCCGCCTCTCTTTGGATACTACTCTACTATTCCTCAACCTTTACGGCAGTTTACGGAGCTCACGCCGTTGCCGGCGGAGTTGCAAGTGCAATAATCCCGTCAAAGATTACAAACGCTGCCGCACTGGTAGGCTTAAAGGGGAAGGACGAGAGCCAGCTACTGAAAACCTTAATTTGGCCGGTTTTGGCTCTCACCCCCTCTGTCGGAATCATGCTTGAGGTAATTGTCCTAATGAGCAGGTAGTTCGGAGGGAGAGCTCCCCCTCCCCTCTTCTCCGCTAAATACTCCCTAAAAGCCTTTTAAAGAGCGGGCTTGAGGCGATAAGCTCTGCGGTTAAGCCGTTCAAGGTGTAAAGAACCAGAAAGAGAGTTTCACCCAAGAGGATTTCTTTAAAGGGAACCCTCTCCTTCCCCGATTTGTAAATAAGGTAGAGGGAAAGGGGAAGTGCAAGGTTACTCAAGGGACGCAAGCTCTGGCTGATGTCAAAGAAGTCAAAGAGCCAGAGGGGAAGGTAAACGAGGGTTGAGGTGTCGAGAGCTCCCTCCCATTCCCCTCCCCACCTCCTCTTAATGTAGAGGGCAAAGAAGAGGACAGAAAGGCCGTCAAAGAGGAAGGTTAAAAGTGAGTAGAGGAGAGCTCTTTCAGGTGAGAAACCGACCCCCTGAAGGGAAAAGTAGGAGAGAACGGGGCCGACCAACCCCAGAGTAAAGTAGGTTGTTAGAAAAAGTTTCGGTCCTTTACCCATTTAGAGCGTAGGAATAGCCTTTGTTTAAGGCTTCAACGTTAGCGGGAGCAAAGCGGGGGTTGAGCTGGTAGATGGCCTCCTTAACCTCCTCCTTCGTAAAGGGGAAGTCCTTAACTACGGCCATTGCGTAACCCAGCATGAAAACGTTTAAGGATTTAGGGTTAATCTCTCCCTTAACCGCAAGCTCTGAGGCCGGGGCGGTGTAGGTTTTAAAGGGAAGCTGTGGGAACTCCTCGCTTTCCACGTTGGTCACAACAACCCCTTCGGGCTTCAGGTAGTAAAGGAAGCGGAGGGTTTCGGTCGGGTAAAGGCCGAGGAGGAGCTCCGCCCTTCCCCTGCCGACCAGAGGCGCTTTAAAGTCCCCGATTTTCAGATAGGAGATAACGGTTCCCCCCTTCTGGGCCATTCCGTGAGTTTCGGTTCCGATAAAGTCAAGCCCCCTATTCAGGGCACACTGGGCAAGGAGCTTCACGAGGAAAATCGTTCCCTGCCCGCCGACTCCGGTTAAAACTATCTGATACCTCATCTTTTATCCTCCTCAAAGGCGTCAAAGGGGCAGAGGTCTGAAAGGCAAACTCCACAACCTACGCAGAAGTAGGGGTTAACCTCAACTTTGCCTTCGTCGTTCCACTCAAAGGCCGGACAGCCAAAGTCGTTTATACAGTGGCCGCAGCCGGTACACTTATTCTGATTAACTTTTGCAAATTTACCCGGAAGTTTTGCATTCTCTTTATCAAAGGTACAGAACTCGTTGACTACTGCGACCACAGGACCGTTAGCCTTTTCGTAAGTCTCTTTAACTTTCTTAAAAAACTCAATCGTACTCTTTATTGTCCCGTCATAATCAAGAATAAGAGGTTTAACGCCGCAACCTTCAACGATTTTGGGAATACTGACGTCTCCGATTCTCTCAGGAGTCGGTTGAAGGCCGGTCATTGCAACGGTGCTGTTATCAAGAATTACGAGGATAAACTTGTGACGGTTTGCAACGGCGTCTATCAGAGGTGGAATTCCTCCGTGGAGGAAGGTTGAGTCTCCGATTGTTGCAACTATCGGTTTTTCGGGAACAGACTTTGAAAAACCGCAGGAGAGCCCCACTGATGCTCCCATACAGAGAACCGTATCAACGGCCTTCTGGTTAAGGCCGAGGGTATAGCAGCCGATGTCAGAGGGATAAATCGCACTGTTTTTAAAGACCCGTTTCATTGCGTAGAAAACAGTTCTGTGGGGACAGCCGGGGCACAGGGCAGGAGCCCTCGGGGGAACTTCCCCTTCGTACTCAGCCCCCTTGTAGATATTCTCTTTTAGAAAGCCTCTCTTTTTAAGGGCTTCTGCAACCCTTTCGTGGGTACACTCGTCAATTCTGTAAACGTCGCCGGTCAATTTCCCTCTGACGTTTCCAAGGTGGCGAATTTGCTCCTCAATTAGGGGGTAGGTCTCCTCAAAAACAATTACCTCTCTATAGGAGGAAATAAGGTCTTTTAACAGCTCGGCAGGGAGGGGAGTCGGCATGTCAACTTTCAGGAGGTCTGCTTTTAGGTCCGTATCATCAAGGACTTCCAAGACATAGGAGTAAGGGGTGCCCGAGGCGATTATGAGGAGCTCTCCGCCCTCCAGCTTCTCTATCTGCGGCTTTAAAAGGTTCTCGTAGTTCCACTTAGCAATCTCCTCAAGTTTATCAAGGAGCCGGTAGCCCTGTTTAAGTCTCGGGAGCCTCGGGACGGCAGCCCACCTCTCTATGTTCCTCTCAAACTCTCCCTTCCTTCCCTTAAACTCAAATTCCGGAATGTCAACAATTTGTCTTCCGTGGCAGACCCTCAGAACCGGGCGGAGGAGAACGGGGATTTCAAATTTTTCAGAAAGGTTAACTCCTAAAACGGTTAATCTAAAGGCATCCTGAGGGCTTGAAGGGTCAAGGGCTGGAATTCTGGCAAACTTTGCAAAGTAGCGGGAATCCTGCTCGGTCTGGGAGCTGTAAAAACCAGGGTCATCGGCAGAAATAACAAGAAAGCCTCCTTTATTTCCTATGTAGGCACTACTCATGAGGGCATCCGAAGCGACGTTGAGGCCCACCATCTTCATTCCGCAGGCGGCCCTCTTGCCGGTTATTGCGGCGGCGTAAGCGGTTTCATAGGCTACTTTCTCGTTGGTCGCCCACTGGCCGTAGGCCGGAAGGTTCATTTGCTCAACCAATTTCTGGTAGGTTTCCATAATTTCGGAGCTGGGGGTTCCCGGGTAGGCCGACATTACGTCAACGCCGGCGTAAAGGAGTGCCCAGGCAATTGCCTCGTTCCCGAGGAGAGTTCTTTTCATTTCTCTACTCCGGCTAAAGTTTTAGAAGATTTCAAGTATTTTATAAAATCCGAATTAGTAGGGATTTGCGGTCTGTATTTTGTGTGTGATGGTTTTTTCGTTAATAGATAAATCTCAGTAAGATGCAACAACACGGAAAATTAAGGGAAACGGTTGTCCCGACAAATTTATCCGTTGTTTTATGACTTCCTCCCCCGACTAAAGTCGGGGGCTTCCCGCTTCATCGTGGGAAAAACCCCACTCCACGGGCTTAACCTCCCCCCAGTCCACGGGTAGGGTTTTTAGGAGTTTTCCTTCTTCTTTAACCTTCTCTACCGCTATCCTCAGTATGTTTCTCGCTGAATTAACGTCCCTATCTATCTCTCTGCCGCAACTCTGACACTTAAAAGTTCTCTCCGATAGAGAAACTCTCTGTCTATGTCCACAAAAGGAGCAGGTTTGGGTAGTAGGTTCGTATCTATCTACAAAGACCACGGAAATAAGGGTCGCAAGGT